>Ga0318513_10000726_pt1 | contig 9485 bp, 11 predicted proteins | sample GRESIP171b2f20_FD_203683 | JGI IMG/M metagenome (GOLD analysis project Ga0318513, IMG submission 203683) | Tropical soil microbial communities from Luquillo Experimental Forest, Puerto Rico - GRE.SIPMG.171b2f20 | ecosystem: Environmental > Terrestrial > Soil > Tropical forest > Bulk soil... | reverse complement strand
CTCACGGCTTCTGCTCCACCATCGGCTGCTCGATCACCCGGCCCGTGCTGTCCTCGGTCAGCGTGACGCTGCGCACGCCGCCCTCTCGCTCGAGCGTCGCCGCGAAGGTGCTGAGATCGCCGTTGGAGAAGATCATCACCTGCGGAGTCTTGTCCTTCGCGTCCTTCGGCCGTGTCAGCACCACCGGGCGCGCGTCGACACTCAGGCGCACTCCGAGCCCATCGGGAAGGTGGCGGGCGCGGAAGGCGTCGTCCTCGAAGACGCTGCGCCAGGTATCGCGCCGCGTGTCGTAGGTGAGGAACTCGTAGCCATCGTCCTGGAACATGATCCCGTACTCGCGCGTCTGCAGCTCTGCCTGCTCGCGCGCGTAATTGAACACCGCGAGCAGACGGTCACTCTCGCGCTCAAGATCGCGGTCGCGTCCGGTGACGTTGACGGAAAGCAGGATGCCGGCAGTGATGATGCCGATGATCACCAGCACCACCAGGATCTCCACCAGGGTGAAGCCGCGGGCGCGCGGCACCCGCGCGTGACGACCGGCCACCCTAGTCGCTGATGTTCCAGTTGCCGATGTCGGCATTGATACCTTCGCCGCCGGGAGCGCCGTCAGCTCCGAGGCTGTAGAGGTCGAACTCCTGGCCGTGCGTGCCCGGGTAGACGTACTGGTACTCGTTCCCCCAGGGGTCTTTGCTGATGCGCTGCAGGTAGCCGCCCGGACGCCAGTGCCTGATCGACGGGTCCGTCGGCTGCGTGACGAGCGACTGCAGGCCCTGCTCGGTGGTCGGGTACTTCGAGTTGTCCAGCCGGAAGAGCGTGAGCGCGGTCTCCAGGCTCTTGATGTCCTGCTTCGCCTTGGTGACCCGCGCCTCATCCACGCGGCTCATGATCTGCGGCACGATGACCGCCGCCAGGAGTCCGATGATGATCACCACCACCATGATCTCGATCAGGGTGAATCCGCGCGCTCTCGACGCGACCCCGCGTTCGTAAGCGCGCTGTCTGATAACCTGAAATGTGTCACTCATGCCTGCTGAATCCGGGCGGCGAGGCCGCCGTGGGCGCCCAAAACGGGTGCGGATGATAACAAATGGGGGTCTCCGGGCTTCGTGAACCACGTGCACCTCGCCCTCAGGTCGCTCAATCTCGATGGTCGCCGGGGGCCGGCGCTGCTGCTCGCCTGCCTGCTGCTGCTGCTGCCGACGCTCGCGGGCGATCCCGGGCGGGCCCTGCTGCGCTACGAGCGCAGCGCGCTGGCCGCCGGTGAGTGGTGGCGGCTGTTGAGCGCCCACCTCGTTCACCTGGACCTGCGGCATGCGCTGCTCAACGTCGTGGGCCTCGCTCTCGTGTGGGCGCTGTTCGCCCGGGACTACTCGCCGAAGGCCTGGCTCGCCATCGTGCCGGGGGCCATGGTCGCGATCGATGCGGGACTGTGGCTCGGCGATTCGACCGTGCAGTGGTACGTGGGTTCCTCGGGTGCGCTGCACGGCGCGCTGGCGGCAGGAGTCCTCGCCCATGTACGCAAGGGCGAGCCCCACGGATGGCTGCTCGCCGGTCTGCTGGCGGCGAAGCTCCTGTACGAGCAGGCGGTGGGGGCACTGCCGTTCTCCGGGAGCGACCCGGTCGTCGTGGACGCGCACCTCTATGGCGTCGCGGGCGGTGTGGCGGTGGCCGCGTTCCTGAGCCCGCAGCGCGTGTCGGTATAATTCACTGCTCTCGTGGCGGAGGTGTCATGTCGTTCGCGTTCGTGTTCGCGGGGCAGGGCTCGCAGTCGGTCGGCATGCTTGGGAAGCTCGCGCTCGCTGCGCCGACGGTGCGCACCACCTTCGACGAGGCCTCCCGGGTATTGGGCTACGACCTGTGGCAACTCGTCAGCGCCGGGCCCGAGGAGGCACTGAATGCCACCGAGCGCACCCAGCCGGCGATGCTCGCCGCCGGGGTGGCCGTGTGGCGGGCCTGGCGGGCGCTTGGCGGAGCGTTGCCCGCGGTGGTTTCCGGGCACAGTCTGGGGGAGTTCACCGCGCTCGTGTGCGCGGGCGCCCTCGACTATCCGGCCGCGATCGAGCTGGTGCGCTTTCGGGGCCAGGTCATGCAGGAGGCGGTGCCGGCCGGCACGGGTGCGATGTCCGCGATTCTCGGGCTCGATGATGACGCCGTGATCGCGGTGTGCCGCGAGGCGGCCGGGGGCGAGGTGGTCGAAGCGGTCAACTTCAACTGCCCGGGTCAGGTCGTCATCGCCGGCGATGCGGCGGCGACGCAGCGCGCGATCGATCTGGCGAAGACGCGCGGCGCCAAGCGCGCCGTGACGCTGCCGGTGAGCGTGCCCTCGCACAGCAGCCTCATGCGCGGCGCGGGCGAGAAGCTGCGGGCGAAGCTCGGGACACTCACCGTGCGTGCGCCCGCGGTCCCGTACGTGAGCGCGGTGGATGCCCGTCCGCACTCCGAGCCGGCGGACATCGTAGACGTGCTCGTGCGGCAGATCTCGAGTCCGGTGCGCTGGACGGACGCGCTCCGCGCGCTCATCGGCTACGGGGTCGCGCAGGTGATCGAGTGCGGTCCGGGGAAGGTGCTGACCACGCTCAATCGCCGCATCGAGCGGCGGCCCGACTTGAGCTTCCTCGCGCTCGAGGATCCGGCATCCATCGACACGGCGCTCAGCGCCACGGGAGCGGCTTCCCATGCTTGAGAACCAGATCGCCCTCGTCACCGGCGCCTCGCGCGGCATCGGCAACGGCATCGCCCTGGCCCTCGGCGCTGCGGGCGCGCGCGTCATTGGCACGGCAACCAGCGCGGAGGGCGCGGCGCGGGTCACCGAGGCGCTGGCGTCGCACGGCTACCCGGGACACGGCGCGGTGCTCGATGCCGCCGACCCCGCCTCGATCGATGCGTTGATGGCGCAGCTCGAGAAAGCAGGCGAGGCGCCCACCATCCTCGTCAACAACGCGGCGATCACCCGCGACATGCTGCTCCTGCGCATGAAGCCGGAGGACTGGGATACGGTGATCGCCACCAATCTCACCGCGGTGTTCCGCCTGTCCAAAGCGTGCGTGCGGCACATGATGAAGGAGCGGCGCGGCCGCATCGTCAACCTCACTTCGGTGGTGGGGCTGACGGGGAACCCGGGGCAGGCGAATTACGCCGCCGCCAAGGCGGGGATTCTGGGGTTCACCAAGTCGCTCGCGCGCGAGCTCGGCTCGCGTGGCATCACGGTGAACGCGGTGGCACCCGGATTCATCGACACCGACATGACGCGCGCGCTGAGCGAGGAGCAGCGGGCGGCGCTGCTGCGCCAGATACCGCTGGCAAGGCTCGGCACGCCGGCCGAGGTTGCCGCCGCGGTTCTTTTCCTCGTCTCGCCGCAGTCGGCCTACATCACCGGCGAGACGCTGCACGTGAATGGCGGCATGTACATGCCGTGAGGGTCTGCCGACCGTTGCTCACAAGCGACGCACGCGGCCGGGCAGTCGGGCGGGTCACATGCCGCGCGTGCCGGCTGCGGGCGCGGCTGCAACGGGCGCGATCTCCGGGGCCGTTGAGGCGCGGCCCACGCGTTGGAGCGGCGCGACAGGCGCGCCCGGCCGGCGTTGCACGCGTCGCCGGTGGGGGCAGTTTCGCGAGTAAAAACAATCACTCCCGGCTGGCACGCCCGAGTGGCACCCCCCGGGGGGTTCCCCTACAATACCGCGCCCGCTGCCCGCGAGGGGGAGCGCCGCGCGCGTTTTTTGCCTATATCTACCTTATAAGGACCAACCGCTAATGAGCACAGTTGAGCAGCAGGTCAAAGCCATCGTGGCCGAGCAGCTGGGCGTCAAACAGGAACAGGTCACGGACGATGCGTCGTTCGTGGACGATCTCGGGGCCGATTCGCTCGACACGGTCGAGCTGGTGATGGCTCTCGAGGAGGAGTTCGAGATCGAGATCCCCGACGAGGACGCCGAGAAGATCACCACCGTCCATCAGGCCATCGACTACATCAACGAGCGCCGCAGCAAGTCCTGATCCCACTCAGGCCCCTGCAGGAAGCATGAGCAAGCGGCGCGTCGTCGTAACAGGTCTTGGAGTGGTGTCTCCGGTCGGGAGCACCGTCCAATCGGCATGGGACGCCATCCTGCGCGGCGAGAGCGGCATCGGTCCCGTGACGCGCTTTGACGTCTCCGCCTTCCCCGCCCGCTTCGGCGGGCAGGTGCGCGAGTTCGACGTCGCGCAGTACATCCCGCAGAAGGAAGCGCGCCGCATGGACGAGTTCATGCACTACGGCGTCGCCGCCGGAGTGCAGGCCGTCACCGACAGCGGCATCGATTTCTCCAGGACCGATCCCAACCGCGCGGGCGCCGTGTGCGGCTCGGGCATCGGCGGACTGTGGACGATCGAGGAGGACTTCGAGGCGTACCTGAAGGCGATGAACCCGCGCAAGATCTCGCCGTTCTTCGTGCCGGCGACCATCATCAACATGATCGCCGGGCACCTGTCGATCCGCTACGGGCTGAAGGGACCGAACCTCGGCGTCGTGACCGCCTGCACGACCTCGACGCATGCCATCGGGCTCGGGATGCGTACCATTCAGTACGGTGATGCGGACGTCATCATCGCCGGGGGCGGCGAGATGGCCACCACGCGCTGCGGGCTCGGCAGCTTCGGCCAGGCGAAGGCGCTCTCGACGCGCAACGATGCGCCGCAGGAGGCCAGCCGGCCGTGGGACAAGGACCGCGACGGCTTCGTGCTGAGCGATGGCGGCGGCGCGGTGCTGCTGGAAGAGCTCGAGCACGCGCGCTCGCGCGGCGCGCGCATCTACGCCGAGCTCGTCGGCTTCGGCATGAGCGGCGACGCGCACCACATCACGGCTCCTCCCGAGGATGGCGAGGGGGCGCGCAGCGCGATGGTCAACGCGCTGCGTGATGCCGGCCTGAACGCCGCCGAGGTGCAGTACGTCAACGCGCACGCGACGTCGACGCCGCTCGGCGATGCGGCCGAGACGGTCGCCATCAAGCGTGCGTTCGGGGAGCACGCCGGGCGGCTGGCAGTGAGCTCCACCAAATCCATGACCGGTCACCTGCTCGGCGCTGCCGGTGTAGTCGAGGCGATCTTCTCGGTGCTCGCGATCCGCGACAACGTGGCGCCGCCCACCATCAACTACCGCACCCCCGATCCCGAGTGCGACCTCGACTACGTACCCAACACCGCGCGGCAGATGAAGATCGACGTGAGCCTCTCGAACTCGTTCGGCTTCGGCGGCACCAACGGCTCGCTGATCTTCCGGCGCTTCAACGCCTGAGCGCTTCAGCCCGGAGCCCCGTCACGCGCGCTCCGCTCGTTCGCGATCTCGACGTCCCGCCCGCGGTGCTGCGGCAGCTGGCGGCGCGCGACCCGCTGCAATACCCGCTGCTGCTCGATTCCGCGGCGACGGGGCCACTCGGTGAGACGAGCCTGCTCCTCGCGGCGCCCTCGGCGGCGCTTTGGCTCGACCCCGCCGGCCGCCTCGGCGCGCAGGGGATCACGCCACGCGGGCCGGGGTTCCTCGCGGCGCTCGAGAACTGGTGGCGCAGCGAGCGCTCGGTGGCAGCACCCTCCGAGGGCGATGCGGGGCGATTCTGCGGTGGTTGGGCCGTGTTTCTCGGCTATGAGCTCGCCTCCGAGATCGAGCCGCACCTGGCGCTCCCGCCGACGCCGCTTCCGTGGCAGGCGTTCGCCGTGCGCACACACGGTGCGCTCGTGCTCGATCTGAAGAGCTCGCGGGTCTTCGCCGTGGCGGAAGAGGCTGCCGTACTCGGACGCCTCATCTCCGATGCGACCGAGGCCGCGCGCGCCATGGCGGCGCCCGCGCGTATTTGCGTCGAGGGTGTGCGGGAAGAGGACCCGCAGGCGTACCTGTGGCGCGTGCGCCGGGCCAAGGAGTACGTGCGCGCGGGTGACATCTACCAGGCGAACCTTTCCCGGCCGTGGGACGTCCGCATCCGCCCGGCGCGGACGGCGGGGAGCGGCACGGATGCTGCGGGCACCCCGGTCGCGGCCGCGCTCTACGAGCGGCTGTGCACCGCCAACCCGGCGCCCTTCGCAGCCCTCGCGCAGTGGCAGGGTGTCGCCATCCTCAGCTCATCCCCCGAGAGACTGGTGCGCGTCGATGGCCGGCGGGTCGACACCCGTCCGATTGCCGGTACCCGTCCGCGCAGTCGTGACCCGGCCCGCGAGCGCGGCGAGATGCGCGAGCTGGCGGCCCACCCGAAGGAGCGGGCCGAGCACATCATGCTGATCGATCTCGAGCGCAACGACCTCGGGCGCGTGTGCGAGGCGGGCACGGTGCGTGTCGATGAGCTGATGACCATCGAGTCCTACCAGCACGTGCACCACATCGTCTCGAACGTGAGCGGCGTGCTCTTGCCTGCGGTCACGCCGATCGGCGCGGTGCGGGCGGTGTTTCCGGGCGGCACCATCACCGGCTGCCCCAAGTTCCGCTGCATGCAGATCATCGCCGAGCTCGAAGGGGAGGGCCGCGGCGCCTACACCGGCTCGCTCGGATACCTGACACGCGAGGGTCGACTCGACCTCAACATCCTGATCCGCACCATGACGCTGCGCGGGCGTGATCTGTCGTTCCGCGCCGGCGCCGGCATCGTCGCGGACTCCGACCCCGGGCGCGAGCTCGAAGAGACTCGCGCCAAGGCACGGGGACTCCTTGCAGCGCTCGAGGCGCCGCTGTGATGGCAGAACTGCAGCGGGTTCTCATCGACGGGCAGTCGGTCGGGCAGCCGGACGGTGCGCTTTCGGTGCTCGATCGCGGCCTGCACTACGGGGATGGGCTGTTCGAGACCATCGCGTGTGAGGGTGGTTGTCCCCGGCTCATGGAGCGTCACCTGCAGCGGCTCACTGCAGGCTGCGAGCGGCTCGGGCTCGTTCCCTGTGATGGCGCCGCGCTCGCGCGCGAGGTGCGCGAACTGGCCGCGGGCACATCCCGGGCAATCGTGAAGCTGCTGCTGACGCGCGGTGTCTCGCTCGCGCGCGGTTACGCGCTCACGGGAGGCGAGCGCACGTTGCGCCTCGCCTTGCGTTACGCGTGGCCCGGGCAGGATCCGCAGCAGGTGACGGACGGGGTGCGCGTGCGCCGTGCGACACTGCGGCTCGGGGAGAATCCGGCGCTCGCCGGGATCAAGCATTGCAACCGCCTGGAGCAGGTTCTGGCGCGGCGCGAGTGGGCTGATCCGGGCATCGCCGAGGCCCTCATGTTCAGCAGCTCCGGGGCTCTCGTTTCGGGCACCATGAGTAACGTGTTCCTGGTGCGAGGGTCGAGGGTGCTGACACCGTGCATCGATCGCTGCGGCGTCGCTGGCGTCATGCGCGGGTTGGTGCTCGAAATCGCGGCAGCGGCGGGGATCACCGTCGAGGAGCGGCGACTCGATGACGCGGACCTCGTGGCCGCAGAGGAGCTCTTCCTCACCAACTCGCTCACCGGCATCCGCGCAGTCCGGGAGCTCGATGGGCTGAGCCTCGGGGTGGGACCGGTGACGCGCCGCCTGCAGGCACAGCTCGGAGCTCACCTTGCGGCAGAGGCCCGGCGCGGAGGCACCGGGTGAGCGCCCGCGGCCGCGGGGCGCTGTTCGCTGGCCTGTTGCTGCTCGTCATCGGCACCGCGGCGGGCGGGTGGCTGTGGCTGCAGCACGAGTTCCAGGCACCGGGTCCATCCCCCGGCGCAGTGCGCATCGAGGTGGAGCCGGGGGCGAGTGTGCGCAGCGTCCTCACGAAACTCGAGTCGGGCGGAACCCTGCGCAACGCGCGCGCGGTGGCGTGGTACCTGCGTCTGCAGGGACGGAAGCCGCGCATGCAGAGCGGCGCGTACGAGCTCCCCGCGCATGCGAGCCCCGCGCAGATCCTGGCGCTCTTCGAAGAAGGCAAGGTGATCCTCGAGCAGGTGACGGTGGTCGAGGGAGCAACGTTCGCCGACTTCCTCGATGCGCTCGAGCAGCACCCGCGCGTCGCGCATACGCTGCGCGGCAAGAGCCCGGCCGAGATCATGGCGGCGCTCGGCCATCCGGGTCTTGCGCCCGAGGGCGAGTTTTTCCCCGATACCTATCGCTTCGCCGCCAACACGACCGACGCCGCGATCCTCGCGCTCGCCTACGACAGCATGCAACGCGCGCTCGCTGCCGCATGGCAGGTGCGCAGCCCCGACCTGCCGATCGCCACTCCGTATGAGGCACTGATCCTCGCCTCGATGATCGAGAAGGAGGCTGCCCTCGAGAGGGAGCGCGCGCTCATCGCCGGCGTATTCGTCAATCGCCTGCGCAAGGGCATGCGGCTGCAGTCCGATCCGACTGTGATCTACGGGCTTGGCGAGCACTACGACGGAACGATTCACACGCACGACCTGCTGCGCGACAACGCGTACAACACCTACACGCGCGAGGGTTTGCCGCCCACGCCGATCGCGCTGCCGGGCCGCGAGTCGCTGCTGGCTGCTGTGCGGCCGGCCGGCACAGCCGCGCTTTACTTCGTCGCCACGGGCCTCGGCGATGGCGCGCATCACTTCTCGAGCACGCTCGAGGAGCATAATTCGGCGGTGCAGACCTACCTCGAGCGGCTGCGTGCGGGTGCGCACGGGGGAGCACACCAGCGATGAGCGCCGGCAGGTTCATCACGCTCGAGGGAATCGAAGGCGCCGGTAAGTCGAGCGTCGCGAAGTACGTCGGTGACTGGCTGGCGGGGCAGGGGATCGCGGTGCGGCTCACCCGCGAGCCGGGCGGCACGCCGCTCGCCGAACGGGTGCGCGGCATCGTGCTCGAGCGCGGTACGGAGCAGGTCTCGGCAGTGACCGAGACACTGCTCATGTTCGCTGCGCGTGCGCTGCACGTCGAGAATGTCATCGTCCCCGCGCTGCGTTCCGGACAATGGGTGGTCTGCGATCGCTTCACCGATGCCACGCGCGCCTATCAGGGCAGTGGCCGCGGGGTCGACGCTGCGCTCATCGACACGCTCGCCCGCGCGGTGCATCCGCAGCTCGTGCCCGACTGTACCCTGTTGCTCGATCTGCCGGCCGCCGCGGGACTGGCGCGCGCGCGCGCGCGGGGCGGGGACGGCGCCGATCGCTTCGAGGCCGAGGCCGTGAGTTTCTTCGAGAAGGTACGTGCCGGTTACCTGACACTCGCGCGCCGCGAGCCCGCGCGCATCCAGGTCATCGACGCAGCCGCCCCGCTCAGCGAGGTGCAGCAGCAGGTGGCGCGGATACTCGCGGGGTTGACCCGCCCATGACCACCCCGGCACCGACGGCCGCGCCCTCTTGGCTCGCCGCTCCGATGGCTGCGCTCGGTGCCGCCCACGAGCAGGGACGAATGCCCCATGCGCTGCTCATTCACGAGGCGCCCGGGACGGGCGGTGACTGGCTCGCCGCCTGGGCCGCGGCACTCGTGCTGTGCGAGCGCCGCAAGGCCGCCCCCTGCGGCGAGTGCACCGCCTGTCGCCGCACAGCCGGCCTCCGGCATCCCGATGTCAGTTGGGTGCGG
>Ga0318513_10000721_pt1 | contig 9511 bp, 9 predicted proteins | sample GRESIP171b2f20_FD_203683 | JGI IMG/M metagenome (GOLD analysis project Ga0318513, IMG submission 203683) | Tropical soil microbial communities from Luquillo Experimental Forest, Puerto Rico - GRE.SIPMG.171b2f20 | ecosystem: Environmental > Terrestrial > Soil > Tropical forest > Bulk soil | place... | reverse complement strand
GGATCACGACGATCGTCCACCAGCACGATGTTGTGCGGCTTGGGTCCGCGACTGCAGGACAGCGCGTCGAGCAAGCGCTGCAGGGACTCGCGCCCGATCGTCGGAATCACCAGGTCGTAGTGAGTCATCGCAACACCGCGAGAAGACATCGGGCGTACAGAGTGCGAAGGCCCTCAGCCCTGACTCGAGCGGTGCAAATGCCGAGCCACGCTGATGGCGCGATCGCGGCGCGTTCGAAGGGCCCCGCGCGCGTGACCCTCCGCATTTTCTAGAAAGCGAACCCGGCGCGGAGTCCGCCGCGCTCGACTCAGCCGAAGCCGGCGCTCCGCTCGAGCTCGTCGACGATCGCCGCGGAGTAGCCGAGCTCCTCGACCAGCGCCGCGCGGAGCTCGGGCAGCGAGAGCTCCCGGCTGGTCACGCCTTCCGCCGTCTTCTCGTGTCGCACGCGGCCCGTGAACGAGACCAGGCGCCCCGGGAAGTTCTTGCGCGCGTAGAGCGCGTCGTTGAACACCGAGTAGCCGCGCGAGATCTCGTAGCGCTCCAGGTAGAACGCCTCGTCGACGGGGTCCTGCATCAGCCGGCACGGGATGGTCTGGGCGCTCTGCGTCATGCCCCAGTGCACCAGCAGGCCGCCCGAAGAGGGCTCGACGCGGATCGGGTGCACGGGGTCGCCGTTGTCGCTCGCGCGCGAGCGATCGAGTCGGATCGGCGCGCCGCACAGGATCGACGAGTCGACCATCCACTCGGCGCCGTCCAAGCGCACGATCAGGCTGCCGTGGTTGTGGTCGTTGCGGTCGAACATCGAGGCCGAGATCCGGCGCACGTCGAAGCCGGCCGCGGCGACCAGCGCGTGCAGCCCGTTGCTCGAGGGCCAGCAGGTGCCGCTCGTGCCGTGCTCCAACCAGGCTGCCAGGAGGTCGGCGGGCCGGCCGCCCGGCAGCGGCTCGCTCCAGCCGCGCGCAAGCGCGATGCGCTTGCGCACGTTGTCGAAGGGGACCGCGTGACACCATGCGGCGTAGAGCGCGTCCAGACCCGCGCGATCCGCCGCGGGCTTCTTCGCGAAGCCGAGCCGCTCGAACGCGCGTTCGACCAGGGCGGGGAGTGCGGCGCTCACGAGCGCGCCTCCAGGGCGTCGAGCCTCAGCCGCTCGGCCTTCGCGTAGGTGAGCTTCTCCGCGATCCGGCCGTCGCGCACGTGCAGCACGTCGAGCCCGCGCCAGCCCCGTTTGCGCCCGTCGCGCTCGAACGTGCACAGCCAGCGGATCAGCCCCTTGCCGGACGCCGGGTCGACGAACAGGTCTTCGGCCGCGAAGCGGATCCGGCCGTAGGCGCCGCGGAACTGCGGCTCGAACGCGGCGCGGATCGCCGCCTTGCCCCGGCTCTGCTTGCCGTCGAACTCGTCGTAGACGGCGTCCTCCGCGAAGAACGCCATCACCGCGTCGAGGTCGTCGCGGTTGAAGGCGTCGGTGAAGCGGGTCACCAGGTCTTCCAGCTCGGAGTGAGTCACCACTGTGCTCCTGGATGCGCCCGCGCGACGGACTGCATCTCGCTCAACAGGTGGTCCAGCTGCTCGCCGTGCTTCCCCTGGCGTCCGCCGCTCGGCGGAAACGGGGGAGGCTCGGGGCGCTCGAGACCGGTGCGCGCGAACAGCCCGGCGAGCTCGCGCTCGGACGCCGCGCGTGCGAGCTCGAGGTCGGCCCCGACGGCGCTCTCGGCGAGCGACCGGTCGATCTCGTCCGAGGCCACGAGCTCCGCGCCGAACGGCCACAGCTCGTCGACGGCGTGCTGCATGCGCAGGTGGCTGTCCTCGGTACCGTCGCCCAGCCGCAGCCACCAGTCGCGTCCATGGCGCACGTGGTAGCGCACCTCGACGAGTGCGCGGGCGGCGATCGCGGCGATGCGGGCGTCGCGCGAGCGCGACAGCTGCTCCAGCACGTTGGCGCCGACGGCGTCGAACAGCACCTGCCGCACCACCGTACAGGCGAAGTCGCCATTGGGCTGCTCCACCAGCAGGCAGTTGCGGAACTCGGGCGGCCCGCGGAAGAAGGCGAGCTGGTCGGCGCTGCGACCGCGGCCCTCGAGCTCACCCGCGAGCTCGAGCCAGGCACTGGCCTGACCGATGCAGTCGAGCGCGAGGTTCGCGAGCGCGATGTCCTCTTCGACGATCGGCGCGTGGCCGCACCACTCCGAGAGGCGATGGCCGAGCACAAGCCGGTCGTCGCCCAGGCGCAGCAGGAACTCGACGACTGCGGCGCTCATTCCTTCGCGCCGCGGTAGAAACGCGGATGGCGGTAGATCTTGTCGGGACCCGGGCCCAGATAGCTGGGCGAGTCCTCCGGCGTCGTCGCCGAGATGTGCCGCGACTCGACCACCCACAGGCTCGTCACCGGTCCGCGCCGCGCGTAGGTGTCGCGCGCGTTCTGCAGCGCGAGCTCGGCGTCGGGGGCGTGGACGCTCCCGGCGTGCTCGTGCGGGGCTCCCGAGCGCTCCTGCAGGAACACCTCCCAGGGCGGCCACTGCGTGTCCGGCGGCGGCGCCGCGCGCGCTCGCGCGACCTTCTTCACGCCCGCTGCTTTGCGCCGTACGCCTCGGCGGCCTCGCGCACCCATCGCCCCTCCTCGTGCGCCCGCCACCGGGCCGCCAGCCGCTCGCGGTTGCAGATCCCGCCACCGCGCACCACCCGCCAGAACTCCTCCCAGTCGATCGGCCCGCTCCGCCAGTGCCCGCTCGCCTCGTCGAAGCGCAGCGCGGGGTCGGGGATCTCGAGCGGGAGCGCCCGTGCCTGCGGCACCGCCAGGTCGAGGAACCATTGGCGCAGCTCGTCGTTCGACTTCTGCTTCACGCCCCACGCCAGCAGCGCATCGCCGTGCACCGACGCGTCGTCGGGGGGACCGAACATCATCAGCGTGGGCCACCACCAGCGATCGAGCGCGTTCTGTGCCATCGCGCGCTGCTCGGACGTGCCGCCCGCGAGGACGCGCATGATCTCGTAGCCCTGCCGCTCGTGGAAGCGCTCCTCCTTGCAGATGCGCACCATCGCGCGCGCGTACGGCCCGTACGAGCACTTCGTCAGCATGGTCTGGTTCAGGATCGCGGCGCCGTCGACGAGCCAGCCGATCGCCCCGATGTCGGCCCAGGTGAGCGTCGGATAGTTGAAGATGCTGGAGTACTTCGCGGCGCCGGAGAGCAGGCCGGCGACCAGCTCCTCGCGCGAGACGCCGAGCGTCTCGGCCGCGGCGTACAGGTAGAGGCCGTGGCCCGCCTCGTCCTGGACCTTCGCCAGGAGCCCGAGCTTGCGCCGCAGGCTGGGAGCACGGGTGATCCAGTTGCCCTCGGGCAGCTGGCCCACGATCTCGGAGTGGGCGTGCTGCGAGATCATGCGCACGAGCTGACGCCGGTAGGCCTCCGGCATCCAGTCCTTGGGCTCGATCTTCTCGCCCGCGTCGATGCGCGCCTGGAAGCGGCGCTCGCGCTCCGCGTCGTCCACGGACCCAGAGTATCATCCCGAAATGGCGCACGAGATGATCCGGAGCGAGGAGCGAAGCGGCGTGGCGTTCGTCACGCTGAACCGGCCCGACGTGCTGAACAGCTTCAACCGCCCGATGGCGCGCGAGCTGCAGACGGTGCTCGATCGCGTCGCGGGAGCGGCGGAGGTGCGGGCGGTCGTGCTGACCGGCGCCGGGCGCGCGTTCTGCGCGGGTCAGGACCTGGCCGAAGTCGTTCCGCCCGACGGCTCGCGCGGCCCCGAGGTCGCCGAGGTCATCGCCGAGAGCTACAACCCGCTGGTGCAGCGGCTGGTGGCGCTGGAGAAGCCCGTGGTGTGCGCAATCAACGGCGTGGCAGCAGGTGCCGGAGCAAACATTGCGCTCGCCTGCGACTTCGTGCTCGCGGCGAAGAGCGCCTCGTTCATCCAGGCGTTCATCAACATCGGCCTGGTGCCCGACAGCGGCGGCACCTTCTTCCTGCCGCGCCTCGTGGGCATGGCGCGCGCGAAAGAGCAGGCGCTCGCGTTCGGCATGATCCACGCCGTGCACGAGCCCGAGAAGCTCATGGCCGAAGCCGAGGCGCTCGCGACGCGGCTGGCGCAGATGCCCACGCTCGCACTCGGCCTCACCAAGCGCGCCCTTCACGCCTCACTCGACGCCACCCTGGAGAGTCAGCTCGAGCTCGAGCGGACGCTCCAGGGCATCGCCGGGAAGTCACACGACTATCACGAGGGCGTGAAGGCCTTCCAGGAAAAGCGGAAGCCGAAGTTCAGCGGCCGCTAGCTTCGCCTTCGGATCGCCAGCAGCGAGCCGAACCCGACCGCGACGAGCGCGAGCGACGCGGGCTCGGGAATGGTGACTGGGAGCACCGTGTTGTCCGGGGCGAAGTCCGAGATCTGCGTGTTGTCCGCGCTGTTCGAGCCGGAGCGTGGCCACAGGTTCCACAGGTAGGCCGAGGGCATGAAGCCCTTGGTGGGGAACAGGCTCGCGGAGACCGTCTCGGACACCGAGTTTCCGCTGACCACGAGCCCCGGCATGGTGGTGGCGGCGCTGCCATCCAGCAGGTTCACGAGGCCGACGCCGGCGTCGGGAACCCCGATGAAGACCGAGTCGAACACGATGCCCGCGCCGATCGGCGGCGTGGCGCCCGTGAGCAGATCGGTGCCGGTGCCGCGATCGACGCCCCAGACGTACAAGGCGCCCGGCGTCGTGTTCACCGGGCCGTTGAACGTTGCCATGAAGGTGAACGTGTTCGCGGCAGGGTGGAACACCACGTCCGACGACAGCACGTCCATGTCGCCGTTCTTCGGACCCGCGTAGGTCGGCAGGAAGTCGCCCGCGGGATCCGTGGCGGCCGTCGCGAGAGACTCGCGAGCGCCGGACGCCACCGCGAGGGCGATTGCAAGAACGAAAGTCAGACGAGTTGCCATGCGCTTTGCCCTTCCCTCTGTCACTGTGACTGCACTACGTCGCGGACCCGGGCGTGGATTGCGGGCGATCGTCGAGCCGGAGGCTAGCGGGTGATGCGGAAGGTGTGGCGGGTGCGCGGATCGGGGAAGTCGGGCGGCAGCGTCGCCCGCGAGAGGTCTTCGACCCGGGCCGCGCCGAGCGCGTCCGCGTCCAACTCGAAGCGCCGGAAGTTGGTGGAGAGCCACAGCGCGCCACCGGGCGCGAGCAGCCGCAGCGTCGCGCGGATCAGCGGCGCGTGGTCGCGCTGCAGGTCGAGCTCCGCGCGCATCTTCTTGCTGTTGGAGAAGGTCGGGGGATCGAGCACGGCCAGGTCGTACGGCCCCGGCGCCCGCTCCAGGAACTCGAGCACGTCGGCCCGCACCAGCGCGTGCTCTGGCCGGTCGAGCCCGTTCAGGCGCAGGTTCTCGGCGGCCCAGTCGAGGTAGGTGTTCGACAGATCGACGCTGGTGCTCGCTGCGGCGCCGCCGGCGACGGCGTACACGGTGAATGCGCCCGTGTAGCAGAACAGGTTCAGGAAGCGCTTCCCGCGCGCCTCGCGCTCCACCATCGCTCGCGTCAGGCGGTGGTCGAGGAACAGCCCGGTGTCGACGTAGTCCCGCAGGTTCACGCGGAACTGGTGGCCGCCCTCCGAGACCACCTGGAAGGCGTCGGTCCGGGCGAACCGCTCGTACTGTGTCGCCCCCGACTGGCCCGAGCGGCGCTTGGCGAACGCCTGCGCCTCGGGCACCTCGAGCGCCTCGGCCGCGGCGCGGCGCATGCGTTCGAGCCAGGCGTCGTCGCGGATCGGATCGCTCGCTCGGGCATACAGCGAAATGTGTAGGAAGCGGGCGTAGCGATCGATTGCGAGCGGAAGCTCGGGGATGTCGCAGTCGTAGACGCGGTAGCAGCTGACGTCCTCGCGCCGCGCCCACTTGGAGAGGTGACGGTCTCGCTTGCGCAGCCGGTTCTGGAGCATCGCCTCCGGGGCGTCGCTCAACCGAGCACGCCCTCGCGCGCGAAGGCGTCGATCTCGGCGGTGGAGTAGCCGGCCTCAGCCAGAGCCTGGCGCGAGTCCGCGCCGAGCTCGGGCGCGCAGCCGCGCGGGCGGATCTCGGCGTCGCGCAGCGCGAACGGCGCGGCCATGGTCTCGAAGCGGCCTTCCTTCGGGTGCTCCAGCTCGGCGAACGCCCCGATCGCGTGCGCCTGCGGGTCGGTGACCACCTGGTCCAGCGTGGCGACCGGCGCCCAGATCAGCTTCTCGGCGTCGAGCGCGCGAGACCAATGCGCGTAGTCGTGGCGGGCGAAGCGCTCGGCGATCGCGCTCGACAGGTCGCGCCCCGCGGCGGTGCGCTTGGGCGGGGTGTCCCAGCGCGGGTCCGCCGCCCAGCCCGGCTCTCCAATCGCCTGGCAAAAGCGCGGCCAGAACGGCTGCGAGTCGGGATGGACCAGCAGGATCCAGCGCTCGTCGCGCGTGCGGTACGAGTTCCAGATCGGGTTGGCGGGCGCAGTGCGGTCGTGGCGCGGCGGCTGTGAACGCGTGACGAGCGCCGCCGAGAGGTCGCTCGCGAGCGTCCACATGCCGGTGCCGTAGAGCGTGACCTCGGCGTACTGCGCCTGGCCGGTTTGGTCGCGCACGCGCAGCGCGAGCAAGGTCGAGAGCACCAGGTTCAGCGCGGTGGTGTGGTCGCCCTGGCCGCCGCGGCAGAGCGGCGGCGCCGAAGGCGGCTCGCCGAGCGACGCCATCAGCCCCGAGCGGGCCCAGAACGCCGCGAAGTCGAAGCCTGGCCGGCCCTGGTCGGGCCCGGTGGTACCGTAGCCGGTGAGCGAGGTGTAGACCAGCCGCGGATTCACGCGCGCCAGCGCGTCGAAGGTGAGCCCGTACTTCTCGCGCCGCGGCGTGGTGAGGTTGGTGAGGAACACGTCCGCGTCGCGCACCAGCCGCTCGACGATGCCTCGCGCGGACGGCTTCTCCAGGTCGACCACCAGCGACTGCTTGCCGCGGTTGTCGATCTGGAACGCGGTGTTGAGGTCGGTCGCGTAGCCCAGGTTGCGCATGCTGAACAGGCGCAGCGTGTCGCCCGCGGGCGGCTCGATCTTCAGCACGTGCGCGCCCATGTCGCGGAACAATGCGCAAGCGGCGGGCCCCGCCACCCAGTTCGCGACCTCGACCACGCGCAGACCCTCGAGCGGTGCAGCCATCGAATCCTCCCGGCTGCTGCGAACACTACACCGCGGCGCCCCTAGCGGGGAATGGCACCGAGGATCGCCTGCGCCAGCGCCTCGTAGTCGCCGTCGAAGTGGTGCGCGCCGGCGCGCTCGTCGCGCCGGGCGAGATCCGCGGGGAGCTGCGGGCAGAGGCTGTCGGTCTCCTCCTTCCCGTGCATGCAGACCACGTTCAGCCCGCGCAGCTTCTCGACCTCGGGCTTCGTCGGCAGGGCCTGGTCCGACGCGGCGCCGCCGAGCCAGTCGCTGAGGTGGAACTCGAAGTCGACCGAGGTCGCCGGGCCGAGCAGCGCGACCAGTGCGATCTTCGCGCGCAGCTCGGGGGGCAGGCGCGAAGCCATGAACGGCAGCACGTCGGCGCCGCGCGAGTACCCCACCAGCGCGGCGCGCGTCTTGTGCCAGGCGGCGAGATAGTGAGTGAGGATGCGCCCGAGGTCCGCGGCGCTCTGCTCGGGCGTCCGCCGGGTCCAGAAGTACTGCAGGCTGTCGAGCCCGACGACCGCGACGCCGTGCTGCGCGAGCGCGTTTCCGACCTCGCGGTCGATGCTGGCCCAGCCGCCGTCGCCGGACACGACCACCGCGAGCACGTCCGACGCCGCGCCCTGCACCGGGATCTCGACCAGCGGCAGGTCCGAGACGGCTTCGTCGTGCGCGGTCTCGGCGGGCGTCTGGCGAGTCGCGATCTCGTTCAGCCCGGCGAGGAGCGGTGGCCGCCAGCGCGCCTCGACGCTGAAGCCGTGGCCCACCTTGTCGAGCGTGTCGAGCTTGGCCTTGCCGGTTCCCGCCACGAACACGGCGGTCTGCTTCAGGTCGCAGACCTGGTCGATCGTCCCGTGCAGCACGATCCAGGGCAGCGCCAGCTCGGGTGCGGGCGCCACTACCACGTTCTTCCCGTCCTTCGAGAGCTGCGACGACAGGCCGTGTCCCTTGCAGAACGGCTTGCGCAGCGGCAGGTCATCGCAGAAGCCGAGCGAGATCGCGCCGCGGAAGGTGTCGATCGGCGCCTGGACCAGCGTGGCGTAGGCCAGCATCGCGCCGGACGAGTAGCCGACCAGGAGCGGCACGACGTAGTGCGGCAGCGCGAGCTTCTTCTGCGCGTACTGGGAGAGCGCCTCGAAGTCCGCGGCGGGGTAGTTGCACGCGTCGGAGCCGCGGGCGACCGCCTGCAGGTAGCGGGGCGTGTTCACGCCGAGCACCAGCGTGTCCTGGGCGGCGAGCGCGTTCGCCATCGCGACCACGCCCGAGTTCCAGCCGCCGTCGCCCGACATGAAGATCGCGACACGGCTCGGTGTCGGCGCGCTCCGCACCACCGCGACCTCGCCGAAGCGGCCGAAGCTGAACGTCTCCGCGCGAAGTCCCGCCGGGGCGCTCCACAGCGCGACCGCGAGCGCGCATGCCACGCCGAGCCGCATCAGCGCGCGACCATCCCGACCACGCCGCCGGAGATCAGCGCCGCGATGTCGGTCAGGATGAAGGGCAGGGCGATCCCACCCGGCGCGGCGAGGTAGCGCGGCTCCCACACCGGATCGAACTTCTCCTTGAACGCGCGCAGCCCCTGGAAGTTGTAGAAGTGCTCGCCGAAGCGGAACAGCAGCGCGCCCGCGCGGTTCCAGACCGTCGCGAAGCGGTGTGACTCGAGCCCGGAGAGCGGCGCCATGCCCAGGCTGAACCAGGCGAAGCCCTCGCGCTGTCCCCACAGCATGAGCTCCGCGAACAGGTAGTCCATCACGCCCGGCGGCGCGTCGTTCGCCTGGCGCATCAAGTCGATCGAGAGCTCCTCCTTGCCGCCTCCGAGCCAGACGTTCGCGAACGCCACGGGCCGGCCCTCGCGCATCACCGCCGCGATCGGCAGGCGCGAGAGATAGCTGCGATCGAAGGCGCCCACCGAGAAGCGCTTCTCGCGGGTGTGCTTGGACTCGAGCCACTCGTCGGAGATGCGCTGCAGCGCGTCGAGGTGCGCCGGCACCTCTTCGCGCGGCAGGAGCACGAAGCTCCCGCCTTCGCGCGTCACCCGGTTGTGTGCGGCGCGGAGCGCCTTGCGCTCGCCCCCCGCGAGCGAGAAGCCGGCCAGCTGCACGCGCGCCTCCTCGCCGATCTTGCGCGGCGAGAGCCCGAGGTCGAGATAGAGCGGAAGGTCCTCGGCGGTCACTTCGTAGAACGCGACCCAGTCGCCTTCCGCGTCGGCGAGCTCGCGGAAGCGCCACGCGAGCTCGCGCCGTGCCTCGGGCCCGCCCACCGCGTCGCCCATCGCGATCCAGCTCTGGCGGTGCGCGCCGTACATCAGAAAGGCGCGCTCGTCGTCAGCGAACAGGATGCGCTTGTCGCCGACCAGTGCGAGGTGCGCGCTCGAGTTCC
>Ga0318513_10000719_pt1 | contig 9515 bp, 10 predicted proteins | sample GRESIP171b2f20_FD_203683 | JGI IMG/M metagenome (GOLD analysis project Ga0318513, IMG submission 203683) | Tropical soil microbial communities from Luquillo Experimental Forest, Puerto Rico - GRE.SIPMG.171b2f20 | ecosystem: Environmental > Terrestrial > Soil > Tropical forest > Bulk soil... | reverse complement strand
CCCGGTCGGCGCTGGAAAATGGCCGATCGGTTGCAACTGGGACGGTTAGGTCAGCCATGTTGACATATTTCGGTCAGATTGTTATCCAATAGAGGGCCGCCACGAAAGGATCGTGCCCGCGGCCCCGCCCCGAGCGGATTGCGCCAGAGGCGCAAGCGCGCTCTCATGGACGGGCCGAAACATACCGGGTGTCGACCCGCGACGCAAAAGCATAAGGACGGGGACGATCCGGCGCCCGCGCGCCCGACCGCCTCCGAGGAGAAGCGCCATGGCAGAAAAACCGTACGACCGCCTCGAGGGGGTCATCTGGTACGACGGCAAGCTCGTTCCCTGGGGCGAGGCCACGCTGCACGTGCTCTCCCACGGCTTGCATTATGCGAGCTCGGTGTTCGAGGGCGAGCGCGCCTATGGCGGTGAAATCTTCAAGTGCACCGAGCACTCGCAGCGGCTCAAGCGATCGGCCGAGCTGCTCGACTTCGACATTCCCTACTCGGTCGCCGAGATCGACGCCGCCAAGCGCCTGGTTCTGGAAAAGAACGCCCAGAGCGACGCCTATGTGCGGCCGGTGTCCTGGCGCGGCTCGGAAATGATGGGCGTCTCGGCGCAGAACAACAAAATCCACCTCGCCATCGCCACCTGGCAATGGCCGAGCTATTTCGACCCGGTGCAGCGATTGAAGGGCATCAGGCTCGACCTCGCCGACTACCGGCGGCCGGACCCGAAGACCGCGCCCGCGCGCGCCAAAGCCGCGGGCCTCTACATGATCTGCACCATTTCCAAGCACATTGCCGAGCGCAAAGGCTATGCCGATGCCATGATGCTGGATTGGCAGGGCCGGGTCGCCGAATGCACCGGCGCCAACATCTTCTTCATCAACGACGGCAAGATCCACACCCCGATCGCCGATTGCTTCCTCGACGGCATCACCCGCCAAACCGCGATCGAGTTGGCGAAGAAGCGCGGCATCGAGGTGATCGAGCGGCGCATCATGCCCGACGAGCTCACCCAATTCTCCGAGTGCTTCATCACCGGCAGCGCGGCCGAGGTCACGGCGGTGTCCGAGATCGCGCACTGGACATTCACGCCCGCCGCCATCACCCAGCAACTCATGGCCGACTACACCGCCGAGGTGCAGCCCAAGGGCAAGAAGAAGGCGGCCTGATTCGGCGGCGCCGGCCGGTGTTGGGTCAATCGCGGATCACCACCAGCCGGTCGGTGCCGGATTCGCCGCCCCACGCTTCGCCCGGCCGGCCCAGCATCTGGCGGACATTCGCGTTTTTCTTGTCGCTGGGAAACGTGGTGTAGGTCTCGGTCTTGGGATCGAAACGCTGCACGGCGTTGGCGGCCCAATCCGTCGCCCACACCCGATCCCTGTCGTCGACATAGATCGAGTACGTGCCGGACTTGCTCTGCGGCATCGGATAAGTCGCCCAAGCCTTGGTCGCCGGGTCATAGCGGCCGATCGCGCCGGCGTTCCAGAAGCTCACCCAAAGCACGCCCTTGGAATCCGACCAGATGCGGCGCGGCCCGACACCCTTGCGCGGCGGATCGACGACGGTGGCTTCGCCGCTCGCGGTGTCGATCCGGGCGATGTGATCGCCGGCGAGCGATGCGTACCAGACGTCGCCGCCGGGCGTCCCCGTCATCCCGTACGGGCCCGCGCCTTTGGGCGCCTTGCGCACCTCGACCTTGCCGGTCGCGGGATCAGCGCGGCCGTAGATGCCGGAATAGCCGGTGAACCACACCCTGCCCTTGTTGTCGAAAGCGAGCGTGTTGAGGTTGACGCCGGGAAACTCCTTGGGCAGCGGGAACAGCTTGACGTCCTTGGTCTTGGCATCGACGCGCGCGATCGCGTTCTGCCCGCCTTCGGTCAGCCAGGCATTGCCGTCCGGCCCGACGATCACGCCGTGCGGCGCGGCACCGGGCCCGAGCGGAATTTTCTCGAGCTGTCCGCTCTTGGGATCGAAGCGGCCGGCAAATCCCTGGTGCTGACCGCTGAACCACACCGTGCCGTCCGGCGCCGGCGCGACGTCGTGCGGATAGGCGCCGGCCGGAAGCTGGTAGAACGTCATCTCGGCGGTTTGGGCGGCCATGCCCGGCGCGAGCGCCAGCGCCGCGGCAACGATCACGGTGCGGATCATGACGTTTCCTCCCCGTGCGCTGGTGGCGCCTGCGCGCCGATCATTCCGCGGCTTCACGCCCGCCGCCCGGGCGCGTCCAGCGCTCGGCCAGGGCGTCGTCGGAAGACTTGGCATCGACCCAAATCGTCCCACCCGTTTTCTCACCGCCCGCAAATTCGATCTGTTTCCAGAACGGCGCGCGGGTTTTGAGGTAGTCCATCAGGAACTCGGCGGCGGCGAAAGCGTCCTGCCGGTGGGCGGCCGCGGTGACGACGAGGACGATGTCTTCGCCCGGCTCGAGCCGGCCATAGCGGTGGATGACGGTGACGCCGAGCAGCGGCCAGCGCCGCTCGGCCGCCTCTACGTGGCGCGCGACCTCGGCCTCGGCCATGCCCGGGTAATGCTCGAGCGTCATGGCCGCGAGCGGGGCACCGCTCTCGTCGCTGCGGCAGATGCCGGTGAAGGTGACCACGGCGCCGATATCGCGGCGGCCCTGGCGGAGCTTTGCCGCCTCGCTGGCGGCGTCGAACGGCTCGCGCTGCAGTCGGATGGTGGCGGCCATCTCCGTCTCCGACCTGGCTAGCCCCCCGTCATCGGCGGGAAGAAGGCGATTTCGCGCGCGCCCAGAATGGCCGCGTCGCCCCGCACGTGCGCCCGGTCGATCGCAGCGCGAATCACCTTCGGATTCTCGAACGCGTGGGCATATTCCTCGCCGCGATGGCTGAGCCACGTCATGAGATCGGCGACCGTCGCGATGCCCGCCGGCGGCTCGATCTCCTCCTCGGGCTTGCCGATACGCTCGCGCACCCAGGCGAAATAGCGAAGCTTCAACGCTCAATCCTCGGTCAGATGACGCACGCCGGCGCGGAAATAGTCCCAGCCAGTGTACAGCGTCAGCAATGCCGACAGCCAGAGCAGGGCGAGCCCGATCGGCGTCACCACCGGCACGACCGCATCGCCGGCCTTGCCGGCGATGAGGAACCCGACGGCGACGAGCTGCAGCGTCGTCTTCCATTTGGCGAGTTGCGTCACCGGCACGCTCGCGCGCAACTCGGCGAGATATTCACGCAGGCCCGAGACCAGAATCTCGCGGCAGAGAATGACGATCGCCGCCCACAGCGACCAGCCGCGGATGGTGCCGTCGGCGGCCAACATCAACAGGCACGACGCCACCAAGAGCTTGTCCGCGATCGGGTCGAGCATGCGGCCGAAGGCCGATTGCTCGCCCCATTTGCGGGCGAAATAGCCGTCGAGGACGTCGGTCACGCCGGCGCTGATGAAGATGACCACGGCCACCCAGCGCAGCCACAGGCCGCCCTGCAGGATGTCCTGCCAATAGAGGCACGCCACCACCGCCGGCACCGCGGCGATGCGGGCATAGGTCAAAAGGTTCGGCACCGCGAGCCGCCGCGCTGGAACCTGTCTCGAGGTGACCGTATTCATGGTTTGAAGGAATACCCTTCCCGCGCCCGCGTCAAACGGGATGCTGGCGCCGTCCCCCATCGCCTTTGCCCGGCGCGGTCCGGAGCAGAGGCACGAGCATCAACTACAACCACCGCTTCCATACATAAATATGACGCGCATTCGCGGCTTGCATGCCTGTTCCACCGGCATCGATGCCGCCACCGAAAGCCCTACCCCGCGCGCTCGTGGAAGAAGTCGTAGATCTTGCGCGCGGTCTCGGCGCTGATCCCGGGCACCTTGGCGAGATCGGCCAGCGCCGCGCGCTCGATCGCCTTGAGCGTCCCGAAATGGTGGAGCAACGCGCGCTTGCGGGTCGGGCCGATGCCGGGGATTTCCTGCAGCCCCGCCTCGCGGATATCGCGCCGGCGCCGGACGCGGTGCGATCCGACCGCGAAGCGATGGGCCTCGTCGCACAACCGCTCGACGAAATAGAGCACCGGATCGCGCGGCTTGAGCTTGAACGGCTCCCGCCCGGGCAGGAAGAAGGTCTCCATCCCGGCGTCCCGATCCGGGCCTTTGGCGACCGCAAGGAGCGGCACATCGATGATGCCGAGCGCCGAGAGCGTCTCTTGCGCTGCGGTCAGCTGCCCACGGCCGCCGTCGATGATGACGAGATCGGGCCACGGTGAATCGCTGTCGCCATCCCCGATATCGATGGGCGCGCCGGCGTCTGCCGGAGCCATCGCGAGCGCCGCCGCCGACGTGGGCGGCGCGCCCGGCATCGGCCGCGGCGCCTCGTTCATCAGCCGCTTGAAGCGGCGGCTCAGGACCTCCCGCATCATGCCGAAATCGTCGCCGGGCGCGAGATCGGCGGCGCGGATGTTGAACTTGCGATACTGATTTTTCTGGAACCCCTCCGCGCCGGCGACGATCATGGCGCCGACCGCGTTGCTGCCCTGGATGTGGCTGTTGTCGTAGACCTCGATGCGCCGCGGCGGCCGCGCCAGCGCAAAGATCTCGGCCAGTAACTCCAACAGCTTGCGCTGGGACGAGCTCTCGGCAAGCTTGCGCGCCAGCGCCTCGCGCGCATTGGCGAGCGCGTGATCGACGAGATCCTTCTTCTCGCCGCGCTGGGGCACGCTCACCTCGACCTTGTGGCCGCTCTTGGTGCTCAAGGCCTCGGCGAGCAGCGCGCGCTCCTCGATCTCGTGGGAGATGAAGATGGCGCGCGGACACGGCTTGTCGTCGTAGAATTGGGCGAGAAACGCGCCGAGCACCTCGCCGGCCGAAAGCGAGCGGTCGGCTTTGGGGAAATACGCGCGATTGCCCCAGTTCTGGCCGGTGCGGAAAAAGAACACCTCCACGCAGCTGAAGCCGCCGGCCTGATGCACGGCGAACACGTCGGCCTCCTCGACCCCGCGCGGATTGATGCCCTGATGCGATTGCACCGCCGAGAGCGCGGCGAGACGGTCGCGGTAGATGGCGGCGCGCTCGAAGTCGAGCGCGGTGGAGGCTTTTTCCATCTCCGCCGCCAGCTCGTCCTTCACCGCCTGGCTCTTGCCCGACAGGAACGCGTTCGCCTCGCGCACCAGCTCGCCGTATTCGGCAAAATCGATCTCGCGCGTGCAGGGGCCGGAGCAGCGCTTGATCTGGTAGAGCAGGCACGGCCGCGTGCGGCTCTCGAAGAAGGCATCGGAACAGGAGCGCAGCAGAAACGCGCGCTGCAGCGCCGTGATGGTGCGATTGACCGCCCAGACCGAGGCGAACGGACCGTAATAATTGCCGGCGCGGGAGCGCGCGCCGCGATGCTTGAGGATTTGCGGCGCCCAGTGGTCGGCGGTGATCAGGATATAGGGAAACGACTTGTCGTCCCGCAGCAGCACGTTGAAGCGCGGGCGCAGCCGCTTGATCAGATTGGCTTCGAGCAGAAGCGCCTCGGTCTCGGTCGCGGTCGAGACGAATTCGAGCGCCGCGGTCGCCGCGATCATGCGTTCGATGCGGGGGTCGTAGCCGGTCGGCCGGCCATAGGCGATGATCCGTTTGCGGATGTTCTTGGCCTTGCCGACGTAGAGCACGTCGCCCTTGGCATCGATCATGCGATAGACGCCGGGCGAGGACGGCGCGAGCTTGGCATGGTTTGCGATCACCGCACGGCCCACGGCGAGCGGGCCGGCGGCGGCAAGGTCGATGTCCTGTTCCGACTCGGGCAGCGCCTGCTCCTCGTCCTCCTCGACGAGCTCGGAGGCGGGATCGATGTCGCGCTTGGTGCCGTTCATGCTGCGAAGGTAAGGCCTCGGCGCGGCAGCGGCCACCCGGCGCGAACGGGGCGCTTGTGCGCAAGGCGGCGGGTGCACGCGCGCCGCGGGGAATGCACGACCAGATCATGTCCGGCTTGCTTTGCGCCCGCCTCGAGCGACGGCGCCATCCGCTTTGGCTCGGGAGCGAGACCGATTCCAAAAGTATTTAAACGTTAGTTTACCATATCGAGTGGTCGTAAAGCATTTATTTACCGTAGATAAGGCTATTCAGTGACGTATTTTAAGTTTAATTCTGTCAAATTATTTAAAACTTGAATGTGTCTTTCTTACACTAGACTAGGCGAAAATTAGTAATACTGTTCGATTCAACTGCTGCAAACGGAGGGCACATCATGAATCGCGTTGCTGTGGCGTGCGTTGGCCTATTGGCGCTAGCGGGAGGGTCGGCGGCCGCAGCCGATCTGGCGCCCTACTACCAGCCGGGGCCGGCCTACAATCCGATCTATACCTGGACCGGCTTCTACGTCGGTATCAACGGCGGTGGCGGCTGGGGCACTTCCCAGTGGGACGGTCTTAATAGCTTCGACGTGTCGGGCGGCCTCATCGGCGGCACCGTCGGCTACAACTGGCAGTTCGGCCAGGCGGTGGTCGGCGCCGAAGGCGACATCGACTGGTCGGGCATCAAAGGGACCACCACCGTGCTGTGCCCTGGGGGCTGCGAGACCCGCAACAAGTGGCTCGCCACCGTGCGCGGGCGGCTGGGTGTCGCCTTCGACCGCTTCCTGCCGTACTTCACCGGCGGGCTCGCGCTCGGCGACATCAACGCCACGCTGCCGCTCTTGCCGGGCGGCAGCATCAGCAACGCCGGCTGGACCGTGGGCGCCGGGCTCGAAGTCGGCGTCGTCAGCAATGTGAGCCTCAAGGCCGAATATCTCTACGTCGATCTCGGCAACTTCAACTGTGGCCTCAATTGCGGTCTCCTGCCCGGCGGCAACGTGTCGTTCACCACCAACATCTTTCGCGGCGGGGCGAACCTGCGGTTCTGACGCCTGAGCGGCACGGCGCATGAACAAGCCCCGGACCTCTGGTCCGGGGCTTTTTCGTTGGCTCAATTGGTCGCGCTGAAAGCCGGTCTAGCCCTGCGGCTTGGTCGCGGCGAAGGCCGGCACGCGCGCGGCGAATTCGTCGAGCCAGGCGACCAGCCGCGGATGATCGCGCCGCCACGTTCCCTCGAAGCGGAAATCGCGGTAGCCGAGCGCGCAGGCGAGCGCGATCTGACCCACGTCGGGCGTCGCCGTGAGCGCCGGCGGCGCCGCTTCGAGCGCCGCCAGCGTGCGCGCAACCTTGCCGGCCTGATGATCGACCCATTTCGGCTCGTGCCGCTCCGCCGGCCGCCAGCGGCCTTCGTAGATCAGCAGGATCGAGGCATCCATCAGACCGTCGGCGAGCGCCTGCAGGCGCAACGCGGAAAAACGCGCGCCGGCGTCGTTGGGGACGATACGGCCGCCGCCGGCGCGATGATCGAGGTAGTCCAGGATCACCCGGGAATCGAACAGCACCGTGCCGTCCTCGAGCACGAGCGCCGGGATCTTGCCGAGCGGATTCTGCCGCCGCACGCTGTCGCTCGGATTCATCGTGTCGGCGGGCTCGACCGCAATGTCGCGCTCGAGCCCGAGCACGTTCGCCGCGATCCGAACCTTGCGGACGAAAGGCGAGGCGGGAGAGCTGCGCAGCGTCAACATGAGATGCCTGGCGATCGATGAGCGGCGTAGCCGCGGCGGCGGCTTGCAACGCGAGCGGTCGGCGGCCGACCGGCGGGTTTGCCCGTCAGCCGGTGATGACGAGGTTGACGGCCTTCGGACCCTTGCCCTTCTTGTCGGGCTCGACGTCGAAGGAGATGCGCTGCCCCTCGGTCAGCGACTTGAGCCCGGCGCGCTCGACGGCGGTGACGTGCACGAAGACGTCGCGGCCTCCGTCGTCCGGCTTGATGAAGCCGTAGCCGCGCTCGGCATTGAAGAATTTGACCGTACCTGCCATGGCCATCGGGAAACTCCCTTTTTCCCCGTGGTTGCTCCGCCGCCGACCCCCATGGCGCGGCGGCTCGGCCGGACATTCACAAACGGGGAAAGCAGCGGCCTTACGGCCTCCGTTACTCCGCCGGGCCCCCACAGGAGGCGGAACGTCAAAGCCAGCGCCCATAAAAATAGGCTAATCCAGGGCTGTGGAAAAGTGGCGAAACTACTTTTCGCCGGCGAGCCAATCGACGCAGGAGGCGCCCTCGCCCGCCCCCGACAGGGCAACCGCAAGCTCCGGCAGCAGGATTTCCAACTCGCCGGCGAGCGTCCACGGCGGATTGATCACGATCAGGCCGCACGCGCCGAGCCTCGTTCCCGCGCGCGGCGCGGCGACGGTCAGTTCCGCGCGCAAAATCTTAGGCACACCGCTCCGGCGCAAGCGGCGCGCCAGCGCGTCGGGCGCCGCGCGCTCCTTGATCGGGTACCACGCCAGATAGGTCCCGCTCGCCCATTTGCGATGCGCGGCGGCGAGCGCCGGCGCGAGCCGCGCAAAATCGCCGGCGTCCTCGAAGGCGGGATCGACGAGCACCAGGCCGCGCCGCTCCTTCGGCGGCACATAGGCGTTGAGCGCGGTCCAGCCGTCGATCGCCACCGCCTTGCTGCGCCGGTCGCCGGCCAGATGGCGCGCCAGCGCCGCCGCCGCGTTCGGCTCGAGTTCGCAGGCGATGAGCCGATCCTGCGCGCGCAGGAACGCGCGCACGAGCGCGGGCGAACCGGGATAGGCGGTCAGCCCCCCGGCGCCGTTGCAGGCGGCGACCGCCTCGAGATAGGGGGCGAGCAGCGCGCGGGGGCCCGCGGCGATGGGCGCGCGCACGAGCCGGTCGATCCCGTCGCGCCATTCGCCGCTACGCTGCGCCTCCTCGCCGGCCAGGTCGTAGCGGCCAGCGCCGGCATGGGTGTCGATGACGCGAAACGGCGCGGGCTTGCCGCGCAGATGCACGAGGATGCGCACGAGCACCGCGTGCTTGACCACATCGGCGAAATTGCCGGCGTGAAAGGCGTGGCGATAATTCATAGGCGCAAAGTCATGGACGCAAAGTTATGGGCGCAAAGTCATGCGCGCAAATTCACGGCTGTCAAAGCCGTGAAACAGCCGCCGCGCGCAAGCGCCGACTCCAAACTATCAATTCCGGAACACGGATCCCGCCGCAGGCGCGACGCACGGTCCGCGCTAGCGCACGAGCGCCGCGCTGCCGCCGCGCACCGGCGGCATGACGAGCTCGTCGCGGCGGCAGGCGCGCGCGTCGATGTCGGGGCAGGCGCGGAAGCGAAAGTCCTTGCCGAGGCAAATGCGCACCTCGCCCAAGCGCCGGCTGCTGCAGGTCACGGCGATACCGTCGCGGGTGAGGCCGGGATTGGCCTGCACGAACGCTTCCTCGACCTCATCGGGCGTGACCGTGAGCGGCGCGCTCGGCGCGATATAGGCATCGGGGATCTTCACCGCCGCGCGCGCCTTGCGCACGTTCTCGAAATAGGCGTTCGGGCTCAGCCCCGAGCAGGTGCCGTGGCGGTCCCACTCGTTGAAGATCAAGCGCGGCGCGGGCATCAGATCGAGCATGGAGGCGACGATGTTGCGATCGAGCCGCGGCGCCGGCTGCTGGCAGAATTCCGGGAAACCCTTCTCGTATTGCGGCCACAGCCCGTGCACGACGAAGGAA
>Ga0318513_10000703_pt1 | contig 9597 bp, 11 predicted proteins | sample GRESIP171b2f20_FD_203683 | JGI IMG/M metagenome (GOLD analysis project Ga0318513, IMG submission 203683) | Tropical soil microbial communities from Luquillo Experimental Forest, Puerto Rico - GRE.SIPMG.171b2f20 | ecosystem: Environmental > Terrestrial > Soil > Tropical forest > Bulk soil... | reverse complement strand
ACGGCCCGGGTGCGGCCGAACTTCCGGGTCAGCTCGGTGAGTTCGACGTTCATCGTGTACCTCTCGGGATCCGGGTCGCGACCACCACGACCACGCAGCAGCCGGCGGCGAACGCCAGGTAAGGGAGAACCAGGGACGAGTCGGTGACCGCGGTGGTATAGCGCCCGTCGGCCGCATGCCCGGCCAGGATCGCGATCACCCAGCCGCCCGAGCCCGCTGCGACGCCGGCGTTCGGCGACCGGGTCACGATCGCCACCGCCAGCGCCAGCGCGCACACCGCGGTCATCGGCACCAGCCAGCCAAACGTCACCGCGGCCGCGGCCCCCGACGCGGCCGAGGCGGCCAGCCCGAGCGCCGCGTTCAGGCCGAACACCACCAATGCCCGGACCAGCAGCACCATCCGGTCGCTGACGGCCATGCTCAGGGACAGCTCCCAGGCTGGGTCAATGCCCGGCCCGTAGGCGTAGGCGATGCCCGCCGCCGCGACCGCGGGCGCGAGCAGGGCCACCCACGGCTGCCCCGTGCTCAGCGTGAACCCTGTCCCAGCGATCAGCACGACCGCACTAGCAATCACCCAGCCGAGCAGCAGCGAGGGCGTAGTCACCAGGGCCCTGGCCAGGCCTGGTGAGCGGAGCAGCCACCCGGCGGCCCGCTCCACGCGGCCCGGGCGGCGGCGCCACACCTGCTCGGCCACGCCGAGCCACACCCGGTCCAGGTCGACGTCGGGGGGGGCCGCATCACGGTGCCCGCCCGTCAGCAGATCATCCCTGCTCATCGCCCGCCTCCCTGTCGCGCTGGCGCATCATGCCGCAGGGCCGCGCGCATCAGCCGCCGGGCCCGGTGGGCACGGCTTTTCACCGTTCCCGCGGAAACGCCCATCAGCTCGGCCACCTCGGCCACCGGCTTGTCCTCGACGTACATCAGCCGCCAGGTCTCGCGAGCCGCGCCACCCTCCGGCCCGAGCGCGCTCACCGCGCGGGCCAGCTCGGCCCGGGAGAGGGCGGCCTCGGCCGGGTCGCCGTGATCCTGCCCGTCGGCGACCAGGGCGGGCAGGAGCAGCTCGGCCGGCCCGCGGCGGCGCAGCCACAGCGCCGCCTGCCGGCGGGCGATCCCCCACAGCCAGCCGCCCGCGGAACCAGGCTGGTAGCCGCCCGCTCCGCGCCACACCGCGAGGAACGTCTCCTGCAAGACGTCCTCGACCTCCGCGGCGGGCAGGACGCCGCGCAGGCGGCCAGCCAGCCACGGCGCGTGCCGCTGGAACAGTTCCCGCAGCGCGACGTCGTCGCGGCGGGCCACTGCGGCGATCAGCTCATCGTCGTCCATCGCTTCTCTATTGCGTCCCGCGCCGCATCCGGTTCCCCGAAGCGGAAAGCGAACTGACCAGGTTGGGTGACCTTGGCGCACCCTGAGCTCAATTCTGGCCGGCCGACCTCGTGCTGACGCCGGGTGGCGTGGCAACCGTGATCGGGGCCCCGGCGTCACCGCGGCTCTCGGCGCGCGGCGCGCGGGCGGCCCGGTCGATGAGGAGCGCGGTCAGCAGCACCATCCCGATGGCGACCGCCATTCCCGCGACGGTGTCGGTGAAGTAGTGGTAGCCCAGTGCCACCATGGCGGTGGCGACTGCGGTCGCGATGAGCGCAGCACCGACCACCAACAGCAGCCGCACGGCGCCGGGCAGGCGCGGGCGCGCCGGGCCGGCCAGCAGCACCGCGCAGGTGGCGGCGAGCGCGAACAAGGCGGTGGCGTGCCCGCTGGGGAAACTGGGGTAGCCGCGGATGGACCGGTCAACAAGCGGCTTGAGAACGTACTCGGTCAGCGCCACCGCTGCGGGCACCGCAAGGCCAGCCAGTGCCGCTCCGCGCCACCGGCGGGTCGCCAGGCAGGCCAGGACCAGCGCGGCGGTCAGCACGGTGACCGGGCCCAGGCCCCCCAGGCTGGCCAGCAGGTGCAGTTGCCCCTCGGGCCGGCCGAGGCCGCTGCGGACGTGGGCGTCCACGACCGCGTCCAGGCCATCGGGGCGCGCCTGGCCGGCGAACGCCAGCGCGAGGGATGCCGTCACCGCCGCGCACCCGGTCACCAGCACGGCAGCCGGGCGGCGCAGCGCCGAGGGCAGCAACGGCCGCGCCGCCACTTGCCGTCGTAGCTCCGTCCCCCGAGGCATTAGCCAAGCCTACGGGGACGCCGCTATGGCCAGGGCCACTGCTTCGCGGTTACAGGCCGCTCGGCCACGTGATCGACTCGGGAGCGACCAGGGGAGTGCCGACCTCGAGCTGGATCTGGGCGTACTTGGTGAGCGGGATGTTGCGCGGGTCACCGTGGTAGACCTTGCCGTTATAGATGGCCGTGACGTGCCCCTGCGCCGAGCCGGCCTGGCTCGGCCCCAGCGGCTGGCCCCATATGTTGAAGAAGTTGCCCAGCGTGAAAGTCCGGTGGATCGGCGACTCGATATGGACGATGCCGTCGGCGGCGTGCGTATGCAGCCAGTAGAAGCACTTCCCGCCGCCGATGAACGTGCCCTGCGGGGTGTTCTGGGCCTGCGCCCCGGGTATTCCGATGCCGGCCGGTATCTGGCGCGGCGAGCCGTTCACCACGACGGTCAGATGGGCGTGGATGTGGAACAGCACCTGCTCGTTGGTGTCGCAGTGGATGCCGTCCACCGGCGCGCCGGTGGCCATGGTGGCGGTGCTGGCCAGCGGTGGGGCGCTCGGGACGGGAACGCCTTCGGGACCGTTCGGGCCCGGGGGCGGAGCGGGCTTGAGCGTGCCCAGCGTGCTCAGCGAGGTGAGCTTCGGCGACGACGACGATCCGGAGCCTCCGCCGCTGGCCGCCGAGCCGCCGGACGTGACCGCGAGCGTGATGCCGACGGCCGCGCCCCCGGCGATCACCACCGCGCCGAGCGTGACCAGCCAGCGCTGCCGCCGGCGGCGCCGTGTTTCGGCCGCTCTGGCCTCAGCGATTTTCTGGCGGGCCTGCTGCTGCCTGTTCCTGTTGCTCTTGGACACGGCACCGTTTCGTGATCGGGCTGGAGTCGGTGATCATGCACATGGTATGGGATCACGACGGCCCGGTGACCGCGCGCGTGCTTTTCGACGAACTGCGCCAGGAGCGGTCGATCGCCTACACCACGGTGATGAGCACGATGGACAACCTGCACCGGAAAGGCTGGCTGGCCCGGGCCAAAGCGGGCAAGGCCTACCGGTACACGGCGACCGCCAGCCGCGAGGAGTACAGCGCCCGGCTGATGCGGGAGGCGCTGGCCGGCGGGGGGGTCACCAAGGCGGTGCTGAGCCACTTCGTGGCCCGGATGGACGGTCCGAGTCCGAGGCGCTCCGCACGGTCATGCGCCGCCTGGCGAGCGGGCGACGGGGATGAGGTACCCGTTGCCGGCCCCAGCAGCGGCACGCCGCAGCCGCTGGGCCGAACACGCCCGCGGTCAGCGGCCGAGCAGGTAACCGGCGAGCCGGCCGGGCTCGGCCAGAGCGATGAGGTGGCCGCCGGGCAGTAGGTCCGCCGGGACGCCGAGCCGGTCGGCGGCCAGCCGCTGCTGGAAGCCGGGCGGGAAGAACCGGTCGCGAGTGCCCGCCACGGCACGGAGCGGGACGGCGGGCCATTCGCCGAAGTCGCACACCGACCCGAACACCACGTCGGCCTCGGGCCGCTGATAGGGCAGGCCGGCCTCCGCCACCTCCGGCGGCACGTCGTGGAGGAAGTAGGTGCCGAGGTCGAACTCCGGACTGTAGCCGCCGGTCAGCGCCGCGTCGATCCGCGCCTGCTCCCACCCGGTGTTGCCCCACCACGCTCCCGGGGTCTCACCCGGCACCGGGATCATCGCGTTGACAAAGACCAGTGCGCGGACGCCGGACCGCGCGGCCGCCAGCGGCGCGGTGAACCCGCCGAGTGACTGTGCGACGAGCACCACGTCGTCGCGGCCGCTGATGGCGCTGGTGACCAGGCCGGCGTACTCGGGGAGCCCGGCGGTCTCGTCATCGCCGGGCAGGTCCACCGCGATCGCCTCGTGCCCGGCCTCGCGCAGCAACGGGACGACGCGGTGCCAGTACCAGGCCGAGCCGCCTGCGCCGGGAATCAGCACAAAGCTGGTCACGACAATCCCAGCGCCGGGGCCAGCGCGCGGTACCCCGGCAGCGGGTCCGCGCCCTCTTCGGTGATGAGCTGAAGGCAGACGTGGTCGGCTCCCGCGTCCAGGTGCCGGGTGAGCTGGGCCGCGATCTCGGCCGGGCTGCCGTGCGCGACCAGCGCATCGATCAGCGCATCGCTGCCGCCGCCGCTGAGGTCAGCGTCGCCCCAGCCCAGCCGGCGCAGGTTACTGGTGTAGTTGACCAGGCCCAGATACGGGCGCTGCACCCGGGTCCGGCCGAGCGCGCGGGCCCGGCCCGGGTCGGTGTCCAGCACCACCTTGTGCTCGGGCGCGAGCAGCGGGCCCGGGCCCAGCACGGCCCGCGCCTGGCGGGTGTGCTCGGGCGGGACCAGATAAGGGATGGCGCCCGCGGCGCGGTCCCTGGCGAGGCCGAGCGCCCTGGGGCCCAGGGCGGCCAGCACCAGGCTGTCGCGGGGGACGCCCCCGGCCCGGAGCACATCCACGTAGCGGGCAAGTGTCTCGGACGGCCTGGCGTACCGCCGCGTCGCCTCGCGGTGGCCCGCGCTCACCCCCAGCAGGAACCGGCCGGGGTGGCGCCGCTGCACGCGGGTGAACGAGCGCGCTACGTCCTCCGGCCGGTCCTGCCACATGTTCACGATGCTGGTAGCGAGCGTCAGCGTGGTGGTCGCGCCGAGGAGTTCCTCGGCGCGGACCAGGTCCCCGGTCGGCGAGGAGCCCAGCCAGAGCGCGCCGAAGCCGAGCCGCTCGATGCCCACGGAAAGCTCCGGTGTCACCAGGCTCGCGCTGCGCCAGACCCCGAACCGTCCCAGCCGCCTGGCTTGCGTCATGCGGTCACTCTAGTGACGGTGCGGCGGGTGCTGTAGCTGGCCACACCCGGCACGCACCGTCCGGTAACGTGTGCGCCACCAACGGAGGGGGTCCGGTGAGGGACGCGGCGTCGGTGCATCAGCGCGAGGTGCGCGAGGCGCTGACCGGCCGCGGCAGCCCGAGCCACGCCGGCCGCGGGACGGTCGCCGGCCGATGACCGAGACCCTGATGCCGGGGGGCGGCGTCGCCCGGCGGCCGCTGCACTTCATCGTGGCTGGCTCGATCCGGTGACCGAGATGGCCGCACCAGGTGCCGGGCTGCCCGCGGGCGAGCCCGGGCAGGCCGCGCCGGGCCGCGCGGGCGGATGGCAGGCCGTCACCGCCACCGAGCGCGGCGCGGCGCACCGCGTGGCGGGCATCCCCAACCAGGACGCCGTCGCGACCACCCCGCTGGAGAACGGCGGGATGGTCGTCGCGGTGGCCGACGGCCATGGTCATAGCCGCCACTTCCGCAGCGCCCGGGGGGCGCGGCTGGCGGTGTCGATCGCCTGCCGGGCCGCCCGCGACCTCGCCGCCCGGCCGGGCGGCCTGCCGGGGCCCGGCCACGAAGAGGAGGAACTGCGGAGCGTACTGGTACCGGGCATCGTCGCCCGGTGGCGGGACGCGGTGCTGGCCGACGTGGCCGCCGAGCCGTTCACCGGCCCGGAGGATGCGGTGCGCCGCGGCGATGACGCGACCATCCCGTACGGCGCCACGCTGCTGCTCGCTGTCGGGCGGGGGGAGCGGCTGTTGCTGGCGCAGATCGGTGACGGCGACATCCTCGGCATCGGGCCGGACGGCACGGCGGTGCTGCCGGTGCCGGGCGACCCGCTGCTGGACGGCCGGCACACCACGAGCCTGTGCTCACCGCGAGCGGCCGGGTCGTTCCGGGTCGCCGCGGTCGGCCTGGCGGCAACGCCGCTGCTTGGCGTCCTGCTGGCCACCGACGGGTACGGCAACGCCCAGGTGGCCCGGGCGTGGGAAGCCGCGGTGAGTGCCGACCTGGCCGGGCTGATCCTCGCGCATCCCGCGTCGCGGCTGGCCAGCAAGCTGCCGGAGTGGGCGGCCCGGTGCGCCTCGCTGGACGGCAGCGGCGATGACACGACCCTGGCGCTGCTGCTCGCCCCGGCCGCGGGGGCGTTCCGGGAGCGCGGGGCCGGCGGGTCATGACCGGCCCGCCGGCGTCGCTGGAAGGCCGTACCGTGGTCATGCGGCCGACGGGGAAAGGCGAACGGTGAACGAGCTTCAGGTCAGTTGCGAGGGCCACCGGTACAACTTTGAGCCGGAGCAGGTCGTCAGGATCGGCCGGAGCACGGACAACGACGTCGTGGTCAGCGATCCCACGGTGTCCCGGCAGCATGCCCGACTGGCCTTCGGCCGGGACGGGTGGGTGTTCGAGGGCCTGGGCCGGGCCGGCACGTTCCAGCGCGGCAGCGCGGTCACCAGGCTCCTGCTGCGCGAGCCGGTGGAACTGGCCCTGGCCTCGCCGCAGGGCCCGGTGATCCGGTTCGAGCCACCCGGGTCGGCCAGCCCTCCGGCGGAGACGGACCCCGGGAAGCCAGTTCCGGCTCCGGCGGATACCGACGGGGCGGCGGCGGCCGGTGCCAGCCAGGCCGGGCCCGTCCCGGCCGCGATGCCGCGCAGCCCGGCGCCGCCGCGGATCGGCGGCGCCGCGGAGGCGCGCGACGAACTGGCCTCGGCGTTCCAGATCCTGGTCCCGGTCCGTAGCTGGCTGACGGACCCCGGGTGGCGCCAGGGCTTGCGGCTGCTGGTCATTGCGTACTCGCTGCTGCCGCTGGTGTTCTTGGCGCTGTTCGCCTCGTCGGGGAACCTGACCACCCCGGGCTGGGCGTACAGCCTTTACGTCGCGCCGCTGTGGGGGGTGGCGTTCTGGCTGCTGATCCGTCCGCCGGAGCCGCATGGCAAGCGAGAACTGCTGATCGGGCTGGGCATCGTCGTCTGGGTCATGATCTGGATGAGCCTGGTCACCATCCATCTCAACGCCGGGCTCAACCCAAAGGGCTTCGGCGACGCGCTCCTGGTCGGGTTCAACGAGGAGATCACCAAGGCACTGCCGATCCTGGTGGCCGCGCTGCTGCTGCTCCGGCTGCGCGGGGTGAAGCTGGACGTCCGGATGTGGATGTTCTTCGGCACGGTCGCTGGGCTCACGTTCGGCGTCCGGGAAGCGTCCGAGTACACCACCCTCGCCATCGAGCGCATCGCCGCCGCGGCGGTGCACCATTCCGCCAACGCCGCGGTCCTCGGGGCGCTGAGCTTCGCGTACCGGGTGTTCGTCGACGGCTTCCAGCACGCCATCTGGGCCGGGGTCGCCGCGTTTTTCATCGGCATCGCGGTGAACTACCCGCGGCGGCGGGTGCAGCTGATCGTCTTCGGCGTGACCATCGCCGCGGTGCTGCACGCGCTGAACGACTGGTACCTGTCCAACTTCTCCTCGCCGTGGCCGTGGATCGTGCTGCAGGCGCTGTCGTTGCTGCTGTTCCTCGGCTACACGATGTCGGCCGGCTCGATCGAGCGCAACGTGCGCCGGACGCCGTTGTTCCGCGGCGAGTCCATGATCATGGACAGGTTCTCCGAGACCGGGGAGCGCCCCCGCTCCTGACCACGCAGGCGAACGCGGTGCATGCCCGTCGCATAGCCAATACATTACTACAGCTTCATCTATTCATTGTTTCATCTTGACTCTTACTCGCGTACGGTCGCGCAGACCGTCACAGGCACGGCAGAAGCGTGAAGGCCGGACAATTCTGCGGTGACTGCACCCACTCCCTAAGGAGCCCGAATGCTACGCAGATGGTGCATCCCCCTGGCTGGGCTGGCCCTGGCCGGTGGCGCGCTCGCCGCGTCCGCCCCCGCGGCTGCGGCGAGCCACCCAGCCAGGCCCACCATCCACCTGATCAGGCCAGCCATGCACGGCACTGCGCCCATGGCCGTTCGTGGCCGGCCCGCCAACGCCGTAGGGTCCCAGAACTGGTCTGGGTATGCGGCCCACGGCAAGACCTACAAGAAGATCTCGGCAAGCTGGGCCGAGCCCACGGGCCATTGCACCAGCAGCGGCACGTTCTCCAGCTTCTGGGTCGGCCTCGACGGCTTCACCAGCCCGACCGTCGAACAGACCGGCAGCGAGGTGGATTGCAGTGCCGGCCGGGCCAGCTACTTCGCCTGGTTCGAGATGTTCCCGGCACCCCCGGTGAACTTCAGCAACCCCGTGCGCCCGGGTGACCACTTCACCGGGTCGGTCACCTTCACCGGCAGCGGCCACTACACCCTGGTGCTGACGGACACCACCCAGGGCTGGTCGCACACCGTCGACAAGACACGCAACGGCGCGAAGAACTCCTCGGCCGAGGTCATCGCCGAGGCGCCCTCGGCCGGCACCATCTTGCCGCTGACCAACTTCGGCACGGTTCACTTCAGCAATGCCGTGGTGAACGGGGCGGCGATGGGCAGCGCCAAGCCCACCAAGATCATCATGGTGAACGGCAGTGGCCGTGCCAAGGACTCGGTGTCCGCGCTCTCCGCCGGGACGGCGTTCAGCGTGAAGTGGCTGCACAGCACCTGATGGACCGGCACTGGCCCGGGCGGCCCGCTGGCCGCCCCGGCCGTTACGGCGGCCCCGCGGCTGGCGCCGGGGCCGCCGCCATTTCGGGCCCTATATTCCTGGTATGACGGCCGAGAAGATCACGGTGCCGGCCGGGGGCCGGCAACTCGACGTCCTGGCTATCGGCCCGCGGGACGCGCTGACCATCGTGCTGCACAGCGGGACGCCCGCCGGGCTGATCGCGGCCCCGCCCGCGGTCGCCGCGGCCGCGGAGCGCGGCCTGCGCCTGGTGCTCTACAGCCGGCCCGGGTACGGCGGCTCCACCCCGGACCCCGGCCGCCGGGTGGCGGGCGCGGCCGGCGACGTCGCGGCCGTGCTCAACGCCCTGGGCGTGGCGGAGTTCGTGACCGTCGGCTCGTCCGGCGGCGGCCCGCACGCGCTGGCCTGCGCCGCGGGCCTGCCCGGCCGGTGCCTGGCCGCCGCCAGCATGGCGGGGGTGGCGCCGTACCACGCCGAAGGCCTCGACTGGCTGGACGGGATGGCGGGGGAGAACGTAGCCGAGTTCTCGGCGGCGCTGGCCGGCGAGGAGGCGCTGACCGCCTTCCTGGAGCCGGAGGCGCGAGCACTGGCCGTGATCACCGGCGCCGACGTGGCCGCCGGGCTCGGCGACCTGGCCTCGCCGGCCGACAAGGCGGCCCTCACCGGCGAGTTCGCCGACTACGAGGCGGCCTCGTTCCGCGCCGCGGTGGAGCACGGGATTGCTGGCTGGCGCGACGACGACCTCGCGTTCGCCGCCGACTGGGGGTTCACCATGGCCGCGGCCGGCCGTGGCGCCCCGGTCGCGGTCTGGCAGGGCGGCCAGGACATGATGGTGCCCTGGTCCCACGGCCAGTGGCTGGCCGTGCACATCCCGGGGGCCAGGCCCCACCTGCTGCCCGGTGAGGGCCACCTGACCCTGGCGCATCAGTTCGGCGCGATTTTCGACGACCTCCTCGACCTGGCCGGCCGCTGAGGCAGCGAGGCCTGGCGGGGGACCCAGAGGCCTGGCGGGGGACCCAGAGGCCCGCGCGGCCGCG
>Ga0318513_10000702_pt1 | contig 9606 bp, 10 predicted proteins | sample GRESIP171b2f20_FD_203683 | JGI IMG/M metagenome (GOLD analysis project Ga0318513, IMG submission 203683) | Tropical soil microbial communities from Luquillo Experimental Forest, Puerto Rico - GRE.SIPMG.171b2f20 | ecosystem: Environmental > Terrestrial > Soil > Tropical forest > Bulk soil... | reverse complement strand
CCTGTCAACCGGGCTGACCGCGTTCGCCGCGGTCGCGCTGCTGGTGGCGGCGTTCAGCATCTACAACACGTTCTCCATCCTGGCCGCCCAGCGCGGCCGTGAGTCGGCGCTGCTGCGCGCGCTGGGCGCGACCCGGCGTCAGCTCGCGGTGGCCGGGCTGGCCGAGACGCTGGTGGTCGGCGTGGTCGGTTCGGTCGCCGGGTGGGCGGGTGGCATCGGCATCGCCGCGCTGCTCAAGGGGGTGTTCGACGGGTTCGGCTTCGCGCTGCCCGCGGGCGGCCTGGTGCTGCGGGCGTCCAGTTCCGTGCTCGCGGTGTCGGTCGGCGTGGCGGCCACCGTGCTGGCGGGCGTGCTCCCGGGTAGCGCCGCTGGCCGCCCTGCGCGAGCTCGCCGCCGAACCGGCGCGGGTATCCCGCGTCCGTTCGGCCCTCGGTTTCCTGCTGACCTCGGGCGGGGTGGGCGCGGTGATCGCCGGCGCGGCCGGCAGGAGCCAGGGCGCGGCCCTGGCTGGGGCGGTGGGGGCGCTGGCCGGGTTCGTGGTTCTCGGGCCGATCGCGGTCCGCCCGGCCGCGGCCGTACTGGGCGCGCCGATCGCCGCGCTGCGCGGCATCGGCGGCCGGCTGGCCCGGGACAACGCCCTGCGCAACCCGCGGCGCACCGCCGCCACCGCGTCGGCGCTGATGGTCGGCGTAGCCGTGGCCACCATGTTCACCGTGATCGGGGCGTCGCTGAAGGCGAGCGCGACGCAGGGCGTGCAGCGCACGCTGACCGCCGACCTGGTGGTCTACCAGCCCGGGTATGGCGGCAGCGCGGGGCTGGCCGGATTCAGCCCGCGGCTGGCGGCCAACCTGGGCCGGCTGCCCTCGGTCGGGGTGGCGGCCGGGTTGAGCCGGGGCAGCGTCCTGCTGGACGGTCAGGCACAGACCATCGCCGCGGCCGACCCGGGCCCGATTGGCTCGGTGCTGAACCTCGGGGTCAGCGCGGGCTCGCTCGGCGCGGTGGACGCCGGCTCGTTCGCGGTGTCGGCCCAGGCCGCCGCGGACCAGCACTGGCGGATCGGCACCGAGGTGCCGGTCGTCTATCCAGACGGCAGCCGCGGCGATCTCCGGGTGGCGGCTATCTTCGACCACCCGGACATCACTGGCGACTACCTGTTCGCCGCGGCCGGCTGGGCGCCGCACGCCGGGCAGCCGCTCGACTCCATGGTCCTGATCAAGCTGAAGCCGGGTGCCGGGCTCGGCGCCGCCCGCGCCGCGGTCACCGCGGCCACCGCGGCGGCCGGCCAGCCACGGGTGCAGGACCAGGCGCAGTACCGGGCCAGCGCCTCCGGCGGGGTGAACACCGTGCTCGGCCTGGTCTACGTGATGCTGGCGCTGGCCATTGTCATCGCGCTGATGGGCGTGGCCAACACGCTGTCGCTGTCCATCCATGAGCGGACCCGCGAGCTGGGGCTGCTCCGCGCGCTCGGCCAGACCAGGGCACAGGTGCGCGGCATGATCCGGTGGGAGTCGGTGATCATCGCGGTGTTCGGCACCGCGGGCGGGGTGATCCTCGGCACCTTCCTGGGCTGGGCCGTGGTCCGGTCATCCAGCCGTGCCGCGCTGGGCGTGTTCGCGGCGCCGCCGCTGCAGCTGGTCCTGTTCCTGGTCCTGGGCGCGGTCACCGGCATCGTGGCCGGCATCAGGCCCGCGCGGCGGGCCGCCCGGCTGAACATGATCAGCGCGATCGCCTCTGCCTGAGTGGGCATGGGGCGTCTCCCCGGTGAGCCCTTCCGGCGTCGGCCTGTAGATTCGGAGGCAGGAACGGGAGGGAACAGCGATGAGTAGTCAGGTCCGCGAGCTGGTGGCCAGCGGGTTCGGGCAGCTACGGCACGAGCCGACGGCGAAGCGGATCCAGGCCGTGCTGGGCGGCGAGACGGTAGTGGACAGCACCCGGGCGGTCTTGGTCTGGGAGCCGCGGCGGATCGTGCCGTCGTACGCGGTGCCGGCGGAGGACGTGCGCGGTGAGTTGGTGCCGGCCGGGCCGGCCGGGGACGGGCCTGGCGACGACGTCGGCGTCGCTCTGGCCGACGTGACCGCGCTGCGGGTGCTCGACCCGAGGGTTCCGTTCACCGTGCACAGCACCGCGGGCGAGGCGGTTGACCTGCGGGCGGCCGGGCAGGTGCGGCCCGGCGCCGGCTTCCGGCCGGCCGACCCGGACCTGGCCGGGCTGGTGATCCTCGACTTCGGGGCGTTCGACGCCTGGTACGAGGAGGACGAGCAGAACGTGGCCCACCCGCGCGACCCGTTCCACCGCATCGACGTGCTGCCCAGCTCTCGTCAGGTCCGGCTGGAGCTGGACGGCCAGCTGCTGGCGGTCAGCTCCCGGCCGGTCCTGCTGTTCGAGACCATGCTGCCGATGCGCTACTACCTGCCGCGGGCGGACGTGGCTGCCGAACTGGTGCCCAGCTCGACCAGAACCTGGTGTGCCTACAAGGGCCAGGCGTCGTACTTCTCCGCGTCGGTCGGCGGGCGGCTGGTTCCCGACATCGCCTGGAGCTATCCCGATCCGCAGCACGACGCGGCCCGGGTCCGCGACCTGATCGCGTTCTTCGATGAGCGGATCGACGTGGTCCTGGACGGCGAACGGCGGGCCCGGCCGGTCACCCCCTGGTCGTGAGCGGCTTACCCGGACACGCGGATGTCGTACCAGTAGCCGCCGTTGAGGTCGAGGTCGTTGCCGTTGGCCTGGCCGGGACCGCTGTCGCCGATGTAGGTGTAGAGCGGGTGGCCGTCGTAGGTGGTTCGGCCCTAATGATCTGCCTCCTCGAGGACCAGGTCGAAGTTGATCGCGGCGCCAGCCATGAGGCCGGCCGCCGCGGCCGCGATGACCTGAGCCTGGGGGTCGGTGAGATTGCCGGCCACCCAGACGCCGGGGACGGCCGTCGCGCCGGTTCTGTCCGCCTCAACGCGGGTACCGACCGGGTGCTCGCCGAGCATGACCTGGGCCGGCGTGAGGCCAAGCGGCTCGAGCAGCTCGGCGCGGGCCTGGAAGCGCGGCGCGACCACGATCGCGTCGAGAGCCAGATGGCCGCGGCCGGCCAGCCGGACCCCAGTCAGGCCGGCGGGGCCAACCTCGACCCGCTCGACCTCGCCGTCGGCGATGGCGACGCCGAGGGCGCCGAGTTGCCTGCGCTGTTCGGCTTCCGGCGTCGGGCCGGTGTGCTGCAGCAGCGTCACGTGCGGACTGAGTTGCTGGAACAGCAGGGCCTGGTGGACGGCGGCCGGGCCGGTGGACAGGATGCCGATGCGCTGGTCCCGGACCTCCCAGCCGTGGCAGTACGGCAGTGCAGCACGTCGATGCCCCACCTGGCGGCCAGCCCGGGCACGTCGGGGAGCACATCGCGCACCCCGGTGGCGACCAGCAGCCGCCGGGCCGTCGCCGTGCGCTCGCTGGCCGGGGCGCCGATCCGGACGCCGAACCGCTCGCCGTCCCGGGCCAGGGCGGTGACCCGCCCGGCCTCGACCCGGCCGCCGTACCGCCTCACCTCGGCGCGCCCGGCCGCGTAGAGCTCGGACGGCGGGGTGCCGTCCCGGCTGAGGAAATTGTGCACGTGGCCGGCCGGGGCGTTGCGCGGGTCCCCCGCGTCGACCACCAGGACCGAGCGGCGGGACCTGGCCAGCGCGAGCGCGCCGTTCAGCCCGGCCGCGCCGCCGCCGACCACCACGACGTCATAGTTCTCGTTCTCACTCATGCGCTGACCATTGCTCCGCGGGCGACGATTTGACAAATTCTATTGCCGAAGTAGCAATAAGACATGGATCACGATCCGGTGCTCGACGCGGTCGGGCCGCGGCTGCGATCGCTCCGCCAGCGGCGCGGCACCACGCTGGCCGAGCTCTCCGAGGCGACCGGCATCTCGGTGAGCACGCTGTCCCGGCTCGAGTCCGGCGGCCGCAAGCCCACCCTGGAGCTGCTGCTGGCGCTGGCCCGCGCGCACCAGGTGCCGCTGGACGAGCTCGTCGGCGCGCCCGCGCCCGGTGACCCCCGGGTCCGGGCCCGGCCGGTGCAGCGGAACGGGCGCACGCTGATCCCGCTGTCCCAGCGACCGGGTGGGATCCGCGCCTACAAGATGCTCGTCCCGGCGGGCGAGCCCGACGGCGAGCAGAAGACCCACGAGGGCTACGAGTGGATGTACGTACTCTCCGGCCGGCTACGGCTGCGGCTCGCCGAGCACGACTTCGTCATGAAGCCGGGCGAAGCCGCCGAGTTCGACACCCGGGTCCCGCACTGGTTCGGCGGCGCCGGGGCGGAGCCAACCGAGCTGCTGGTCCTGTTCGGGCCGCAGGGCGAGCGCATGCACGTCCGGTCCCGGCCGCGCGGCCGGGACTGAGCGCGGTTCTCCGAACAGCCCGCGCAAGTAGCCGGTCACCGCAGACATGCGGCCGGGCCTGCCCCGCGCGGCCACGTGACCATCCGGGCGGACCAGCACGATCGGCCCGGCGCCGTCGGCCGCGACGACGACATCGAGATCGTCCCGGTAGGGCGCCAGTCCGGCTTCATCGACCACGTTGACCGGGTCGGCCGAGGGGACCACCAGCACGTGCCTGCCGCCGCGCAGGAGCTGGTGCAGCGTGGTGGCCTGGCCGTCGGCCCGGACCGCGATGTCGGGCATGCGCTGCCCGGCGCCCGGGTAGCTGACGTAGACCTGGCTGATCCTGCGGGCCGCCCGGCGCTGGATCGCCGCGCTGCGGCCGAGGGCCGGGACGACGACGTCGCGGACCCGGCGCTTGACCGGATGGGTCATGGTGCCGTAGTGGACCAGGGCGTGGGTGAGCCCGACGACCTCCTCGGCGACCGGACCCCGTTCCGCGCCGTAGCTGTCCAGCAAGGCGTCGGGGGCCCGGCCGGAGGCGACCAGGGCGAGCTTCCAGCCCAGGTTGTGCGCGTCGAGCATCCCGGTGTTCAGGCCCTGGCCGCCGGCCGGGCTGTGGATGTGCACCGCGTCGCCGGCCAGCAGCACCCGGCCGCGCCGGTAGGCACTGGCGGACCGGCGGTGGCAGCGGAAGCTGGCCAGCCAGGTCGGGTCGGACACGGTGACCGGCCGGGGCGCCCGCTGGCTGGTGAGGTGCTGGATCTCGGCCAGGGTGGGGGCCTGGTCGCCGCGCTCGCCCGCGAACGGCAGCGTCAGCCGCCAGCGGTGCCCGCGCATCGGGAAGAAGATCACCGGGAGGCCGTCCGGCCGGAAGAACGCGTGTATCGCGTCCTCGCGCAGCCCCCTGCCCGGCAGGTCGCCGTCGAGCAGGACGTCGGCGAGCAGCCAGTCCTGCGGGTAGGGGTGCCCGTGGAAGGTCAGGCCGAGCTCGCGCCGGACCCGGCTGTGCGCGCCGTCGCAGCCAACCACGTAGCCTGCGGTGATCGTCCGGGTCTGGCCCGCCGGGCACCGTATGGTCGCGGTGACGGCGCCGGACTCCGGGATCAGGCCGGTGAGCTCGGCGCGTTGCTCGATCGCACCGCCCAGTTCGGCGACCCGGGCGCGGAGCAGCCGTTCGGTCTGGTCCTGCGGGAGGTCGAGCAGGTAGCCGAACCTGGAGCCGCAGCGGGCGAACTCCAGGCTGGTCAGGCAGCGGCCCCGGGAGTAGAAGCGGAGCTCGCGGACCACCTGGCCGCGCTCGATGAAGCTCTCGGCCAGGCCCATCGTGTTGAGGACCTCCAGCGTGCGGGCGTGGATGCCGACCGCCCTGGCCTGCAGCGCCATCCCGTCGCCCTTGTCGATGACGCGGGTGCGGATCCCGCGGGCGAGCAGGTCGGCGGCGAGCACGAGCCCGGTCGGGCCGGCCCCGACCACTAGCACCTGGCAGTCCAGCTGAGTCGCGTTCATGCGGCCAACCCTGCGCTGGCTGGTGTCCCCCGCCATCCGAAGGACTACCTAGCCGCTACGTATCTTCGGCCAGCGGGCCCTCCTCATGGGCCCAGGCGGCCAGCTGGGTGCGGGTACGGAAGCCCAGCTTGGTGAGGATGTGATCGACGTGCGCCTCGACCGTCCTGACTGATAGATACAGCTGGGCGGCGATGTCCCGGTTGGTCAGGCCGCGGGCGGCCAGCGCCGCGACCTCGGTCTCGCGGCGGGTCAGGGCCGGCCGGGAACCCTGGTGGCCCGGCGGCGCGGCGTCGTCCGGCTCGTTGGCCAGGGCCAGCCGGATTGCATCCTCCGGGCTCAGCCTTCGGCCCTCCGCGGCCAGCCGCCCGGCCGCCTGCCCGGCCCTGGCCCGGGCCGGCCCGAGCCAGCGGTCGACCATCTCCTGCATGGGCCCCGGCATGGAGAACTCGTTCGCGGCCCGGAACGCGTCGGCCGCCCCGGCCAGCCGGAGCGCGAGCCGGGGCCGCCTGGTCTTGACCGCGAGCCCGATGAAGCCGCCCAGCCCGATCTGGACGATCCAGCGATCGCCGATCTCCATCGATACCGGGACCCCCTCCGCCAGCGCGGCCCTGGCCGCGGCCAGCTCGCCCAGGTCCAGCAGCGAGTAGCCGAGCATCTGCCGGGCCCTCCCGGTCAGCTGGGTCAGGCCCAGCTCGGCGGCCATCGCGGCGCAGCGGCCGAACACGTCGCAGGCGGCTTCTGGCTGACCGGAGAGCAGGGCAACGATGCCGGAGTAGAACATCACGAGCGTGGTCGCCGGGCCGTCCTCGGTTGGGCTGACCAGGTCGACGGCGCGCAGGACGTCCGGTGCTCCCGCCGCGGTGTCCAGGCTGGACATCTTGCAGCGGCCCAGGTAGACGGTCGCGATGGCCTCGCCCACCGTGTCACCCAGCGTGCGGCCGAGCCCGATGCTCTCGCCGAGCAGGTCGGTGCCGTGAACGTAATCGCCCTGGTCGATGGCCAGCCAGGCGGCACCGTTCAGGGCGCTGACACGCACCAGGCTGGGCTCACTGACCAGGGCGAGGAGTTCGTCCAGGCGCTGCCTGCCCTCGGTGTGGTGTCCGCGCACGGACCAGAACGCGGTCATGGCCGCAGCCATCCGCAGCGCGGCGGGCGGCGCGTGCTCGCGGTACCAGCCGATGGCCGCGCGGATGTTGTTGTGCTCAACCTCGACCCGCTCGAGCCAGTCCTTCCTGGCCAGGCCGGGCTGCAGGCGGCCGTCCGCCTCGACCAGGGCCAGGAACGCGGCGGCGTGAGCGGCCCGGACCCGGTCCGCCTCGGGCATCTGGTCCAGTCGCTCAGCCGCGAACTCGCGGATCGTTTCCAGCAGCGCGTAACGCACCGGACCCGGGCGGCGCACCTGGCGCATCAGGCTCTGGTCGACCAGTTCGGCCAGGCCGTCGAGCACCGGCAGGCCGATGTCCACCGTGTCGTCGCAGACGGTCTCGATCGCCTCCAGGCTGGCGCCTCCGGCGAATACCGAGCACGTGGCGAGGAGCCGCCTGGCCCCTCGGTGAGCAGGTCATGGCTCCAGGCGATCGTCGCACGCAGCGTCTGCTGCCGGTCCGGCAGGTCCCGGCCGCCGCCGGTGAGCAGGCGCAGCGAGTGCTCCAGCCGACCCAGGATCGCCTCCGGCGACAGCAGCTTGACCCGGGCCGCAGCGAGCTCGATGGCCAGCGGCAGGCCGTCCAGCCTGCGGGCGATCTGCGCGATCGCCGCCGCGTTCTGCTGGTCGAGGGTGAAGTCCGGCGCCACCGCGGCGGCCCGCTCGGCGAACAGGCGCACCGACTCACAGGCGGCCAGCGCTCCGGGCGTGGGCCTGGTACCCGGGTCCGGGACCGCGAGCGGCGGGACCGGGCATTCCTGCTCGCCGGAGACCCGCAGCGGCGAGCGGCTGCTGGCCAGGATGCGCAGCGCGCTGGTTTCTCGCAGCAGCCGGGCCACCGCCGGGGCGCCGGCCAGCAGGTGCTCGAAGTTGTCCAGGACGAGCAGCATCTGCCGGTCGCGCAACTGGCTGACCAGGTGCTCCATCAGTGGCCGGTTCCTGGCGTCCTGCAGCCCGAGGCTCTGGGCGATCGTCGACGGCACCAGGTCCGGATCCCGGACGGGCGCCAGCGGCACGAAGAAGACGCCATCCGGGTAGTCGCCCGCCACCTCGGCCGCCAGCGCGATGCCCAGCCGGGTCTTGCCGCTGCCCCCAGGCCCGGTCAGCGTGACCAGGCAGCTGCCGGCCAGCAGCCGTCTGGCCTGCGCCAGTTCGCGTTCCCGGCCGATGAAACTGGTCAGCGGCCTGGGCAGGCCACCGCTCGAGACGTCAGGCATTCCAGGCCACCCTCCGCCGCACTGAGGCAGAGACTAGCCCGCGCCGGGCCCTGGCGCGACCTGCCTCAGGGGCTGGCGCTCACCATCGAGCTGTAACCACTCAAGGTACGGGCTGGGCCGCGGCGGTCACATTGCCGCACAGCGGCTTCCAGGATCCGGTGCAGTTGATGTGGCCGCTGGTGCGGCTACTGACCAGGGCGGCCGCGATCAGCGTGAGGGTGGTGACCAGCCACACCAGCAGCATGGTCCGGCTCACATCCAGGCGCAGGTACAGCCGGCGGCTACGCCGCGCGCCGCGCTGAACCGCCTGCCGCGAAGCGGCCTGAAGTTTCTCCCGCACCGGCATCGCCTCGCCGGCGGCCAGCCGGGTGAACAGGGCCAGCCGTGCGACCAGCCCCGGGTCGGAGTCGGCCAGGCCGGTCTTGATCGAGTCCAGGGCGTCCTGTTCCCACGGGCTAAGGCTCATCGTGGTCCTCTCCATTGCTTCGCTGTGGCCTGAACGGTCGCAGCGTCATGGAGAGCATTGCGGTCAGGCGTAATCCTGCTAGGTCAGCGTCATCGCGTGCCGTCAGCATATACAGCTCAGCCGGCCCGATTTAATGAGCAGGGCCGCCGGTAGCCAGCCGCATCAGGTCGGTGTCGAGGTCGATCTCGGTCTCGGTGCCGCCCGCGCTGCCGAATTCGTGCTGGTAGCTCTGCCAGGCCTCGTCCTTGATCCGGTCGGCAAAGCCGCTCTCCATCAGCAGCACGAGCTCGCGGGCGGCGCGGTCGATCCGCGTGTTCAGGGCCGGTTCGCTCCAGTCCTCCGGCGCAGCGAACAGTGAGGTCGGCGCCGTCATGGTGCGCAGGTAGGCGAACATCGGGCGCATCGCCTCGTCCGCGACCAGGGCGTGCCTGGCGGTCCCGGCGGTCGCCGCCAGCACCACCGGCTTGGCGATGAGCAGGTCGTTGTCCAGCACGCCGAAGAACGAGGTGAACAGGCCGCTGGGGCCGGCCTTGTAGACCGGCGCGGCGGCGATGATGCCGTCGGCCTCGCCGAGCGCGGTGATCGCCTGCCGCAGCTTCGGCGTGACCAGCTGAGAGACCAGCGCGGTGGAGATGTCGGTGGCGATCTCGCGCAACTCGATGACGCCGACCGTCACCTCGTGGCCGTGCCGGGCGGCGAGCTCCTTCACCCGGTCGGCGATGCGGTCGGCCAGCAGCCGCGTCGAGGACGGGTCGCTCGCGCCGGCGCTGACCAGGACGAGCCGGAACCGTTCGGTACTCATGGGATCGGGACCTCATTCTTGTCGTTGGCCCAGGCCAGTTTCCGGCAGATCGTTTCCAGCTGGGCCAGTTCGCCGCGGGTCAGCCCGGCGGTCATGGCGCGGGCCACGCCGCGGGCG
>Ga0318513_10000689_pt1 | contig 9656 bp, 9 predicted proteins | sample GRESIP171b2f20_FD_203683 | JGI IMG/M metagenome (GOLD analysis project Ga0318513, IMG submission 203683) | Tropical soil microbial communities from Luquillo Experimental Forest, Puerto Rico - GRE.SIPMG.171b2f20 | ecosystem: Environmental > Terrestrial > Soil > Tropical forest > Bulk soil | place... | reverse complement strand
ATGATGCCCTGCTGGTGTAAATCGGGCAGGATGAAGAAGCGTTGCTGCTGCACCGCATCGACGACGATCTCGCCGATCTGGTCGGGTGTCATCAATACGTTATGAAACATAGCCGAACTGGCGGCCTCGGCCTCGGCACTTTCGGGTGTGATGCCGACGGCGCGTTCGGTCTCATGGAGATTGGTATCGACAGCGCCGGGGCAGAGCACCGAGACGCCAATGCCTCTGGGACGGGCATAGAGCGCCAATGCTTCTGAAAGACCGACGATGGCGAATTTCGACGCCACATAGGGCGCACCCTCGCCGGTGAGGGCGATAAGCCCGGCGACAGACCCGGTATTGATGATGTGGCCGCTGCCGCGCTCGAGCATGTGCGGCAGAAACGCGCGTATGCCGCGCACCACGCCGAGCAGGTTGATGCCGAAAGACCACTCCCAGTCCGCCACCGAGATCTGCTCGAGTGCACCGCGCAGCACCACGCCGGCGTTATTCATCACGATATCGACACGCCCCATTTCGCGCAGCGCGGTTGCGCCCAGACGCTCGACATCGGCATCATTGGACACGTCGCAATGCACGGCCAGAGCACGCCTGCCGAGTGCAGCGAGCGCGGCAAGCGTCTCCTCCAGCCGCCGGTCGTTGATATCGGCGATGACGAGATCCGTCCCCCGTCGAGCCATGGCCAGTGCCGTGCCGCGGCCGATCCCACTGGCGCCTCCTGTAATGACCGCGACTTTCCCTGCAAGCTGCATGGTACCCGGCCCTTAAGCTGCTATTGCTGGCATCACCTCGGAGGCGATCAGTTCCAGCGCCTCGAAGTCCGCGGGGTCGTTGTGTTGGAATATCACCCGCTCCACCCCTTCGTCTGCCAGTGCCCGGAGGTGCACGACGATCTGGCCCGGCGTGCCTACTATCCAGCCGTCGGACTGCAGTGCTTCAAGCATAGCCATCGGGTCGAGTGAACCGAGACTCGGCATCAGTCGCTGCATCGCTGCCGCACGGCGCCGCAGTGCCGGCGCATCATGCCCGATCAGGTAGGCGGTTGAGACGCAGCGGCGGATTTCGTCGGGATCGCGGTTGATATCGCGGCAGTATGTCTCCAGCCGCACTCGTTTGGCGCGGTAAGCCGGTGGTGAGGTGATGCCCGGTGCGTCCCACTCATCGGCATACCGGGCCACGACCCGCAGCATACGCCCCGCACCGGTCGTACCAATGAGCAATGGGATCCGGGGCCGCTGTATCGGTTTGGGGAAGGGGTTTGAACCCTCGAGCTGGTAATAATGACCGTCGAAATGGGCCGGTCCGTCACCCAGCAGGCGCAAGATGACCTCGATCCCTTCCTCGAGCAGATTGATGCGCTCCTGCAAGGGCGGGAAGGGAATGCCAAAGGCGCGGTGCTCGTGTTCGTTCCAGCCGGCGCCGAGGCCCAACACCAGCCGTCCACCGCTCAGGGTGTCAACGGCAGCCGCCATCCGCGCCAGGAGCGAGGGATGGCGAAAGGTCATCGGGCACACCAGCGGTCCGAACCGGAGGTGCGTCGTCTCGGCGGCGGTCAGAGCCAAGGCTACCCACGTTTCGAGCGCGTCCCGGCTGCTGTCCTCCATCGACATGAAGTGGTCCGACCGCCAGAGCGATTCGAAGCCCAGCGCTTCCACCCTGGCCATGAGCTGCCGCCAGAGATCCCAGCTCACCCCCTCCTGACCTTCGAGCATCACCCCGAGCTTCATGACCGCCCTTCCTCCCCTGCGGATCTGGCCAGCCGGCGGAAAAGTCCCCGGCCTCAGCCGCTCTCGCCCGCCTTAGAGTAGCCGACGACGGGGTCCGGGCCCGAAACGATCACCGCGGCCGCGGTGCAGTGGCGATCAATTCACGAAACGGTAGAGTTTGGCGGCGTTGTCGCAGATGATCTTCTTGCGGGTGGCTGCGGGCAATTGCCCGAGCTCGCGCTCGATGTATTCCTGCGAGTCCGGCCAGACGCCGTCGGGGTGCGGGAAGTCCGAGCCCCACATCATGTTGTCCTCGCCGATCTCTTCGATCAGCTTCACGCCGATCGGGTCGCTCTGGTAGGTCGCGTAACACTGGCGGCGCCAGTATTCGCTGGGCGGCATCTTCAGATCGAGCTCCTTGAACTGGTCCTCCCACTCGGCGTCCATGCGATTGAGGATGTAGGGGATCCATCCGGTGCCCGCCTCGCCGATGACGAGCTTGATGCCGGGATGGCGCTCGAGCACGCCGGAGAAGATCACCGACAGCAGCACTTCCGACATGTACATCTGAAAGCTGGTGATGCCGGCAGCGCGGGCGGCGAGCGCGACCTTTGGCGCGAGTTTCGTAAAATCGCGCCGCACGCCGCTGCCGATCGTATGGAAATGCACCGGGAGCCCGGTCGCCGCAATAGCATCCCACATCGGGTTCCACCACGGGTCCCACAGCGGCGTCATGTCGCCGCGGCGGGAGATTTCGAGCCCGCGCACGCCGCCGCGCCGCGCCACCCTCTCGATCTCGCCGACCGCGGCCTCGATGTCGTGGTTCGGAATGCAGGCGAGGCCCGCAAAGCGATCGGGGTGGGTGTTGCAGAAACCGGCGAGCCACTCGTTGTAGATGCGCAGCATCTCGCCGGCAGCTTCGTCGTCGTTGATGCGGCTGGTGGCGCCGAGGATGCCGTAGAGGACCTCGGCCTGGATGCCGTCGCGGTCTTGATCTTTCAGCCTCATCTCGGGGTCGGTCATGCGGCGAATGCCCTTCTTGCCGTCGTCATAGATCCCCTCGGATGCCATCCGGTCCGAGCGATGGATCTTGCCTGGCTCGTAGAGGCGGCCGGCCGAGCCCATCCCGTTCATCAGCCCGAATGAGGCGCCGCTTTTTGTCACCCATTCCTTGCCGCGCGGCCCGTCGGTCACGTAGGGCATGCGGTCCTTCTTCGCCGTAGCGGCATTCGAGGTGAACAGATCCGGCGGCAGCCAGATCAGATCGATGTGGCAATCGGCCGAGATCACGTCGTATTTCATTGGCATGTCCTCCGTGCGAGCCCGGCATTAGCATGACTCGCGCGCGGGCGATCCGCGATTGAAATTTCCGATGCGGTGGGGCGCGAAAAAGCGATGGTTGAGAGGCGGGCGCTGTCGGATGTGACCGTGATCGATTTCGGCCAGATCTTTCAGGGTCCCTATGCCAGCCTGTTGCTCGCGAAGGCAGGCGCGTTCGTCATCAAGGTCGAGCCGCCGCGCGGCGAGCCCGGGCGGCGCCGCGCCGAGCCGGGCAAGAGTGCGAGCCTGCCCTTCGCCATGCTCAACCAGAATAAGCACGCGATTACGTTGAATTTGAAGCACGCGCGCGGCCGCGAGCTGCTGTTCCGCATGGTCGAGCGCGCCGATGTGCTGCTCGAGAATTTCTCGCCCGGCACGATGGACGAGCTCGGCGTCGGCTGGAGCCGGCTGCATGAGATCAACCCACGGTTGATCTACGCCACCGGCACGGGCTTTGGCATCAGCGGGCCGGACCGCGACAATCTGGCGATGGACATGACGATTCAGGCCGCTTCGGGGATCATGAGCGTCACCGGCTTTCCCGACGGGCCGCCGGTCAAGGCCGGTCCCACGCTCGTCGATTTCATGGGCGGGATTCATCTTTATGCCGGCATCGTCACCGCGCTTTACGACCGCGACCGCAGCGGCGTCGGCCGGCTCGTCGAAGTGGCGATGCAGGAAGCTGTCTGGCCGACCCTGGCGGCGAGCTACGATTACTACTATCGCACCGGCGAGGTCCCGCCGCGCACCGGCAACCGCCAGTCCGGGCTCAACAGCGCCCCGTACAACGTCTATGCAACCGCCGACGGGCACGTGGCGATCCATGTCGTCACCGAGGCGCATTTCCAGAATCTGCTGAAGGCAATGGGTCGCGAGGATCTGGCTGAAGACCCGCGCTTTGCGACGAATGCCGCGCGTGTCGCGCATATGGACGAGACCGATGCGCTCGTCGAAGCCTGGACCCGCAGGCTGCCTAAGATGAAGGTGGCCGCGCGCACGAAGGAATACCGCATCCCGTGCGCGCCGGTGCGGACCGCCCCCGAGGTCATGAACGACCCGCATATGCACGGCCGGGGCATGCTCGCGCGTATCGACCACCCCGAACTGGGCGAGATCGTCGTGCCGACGACGCCGCTGCGCCTGCACGGCATCGACCCCGTCGAGCCCGGCCCGAGCCCCACGATCGGCCAGCACAACGCCGAGATCTACGGCGGCTGGCTGGGTCTCTCCCCGGGAGAGATCGCCGAACTGAGGGAAACCGGCGTCATCTGACCGGACCGAAGTATGCCGCTCACCCCGGTCCGCGGCCGGCATCCCTGGGCGAAGGAGCGGAACTGCGGTCCCGGTGAACGCTTTGCCTTCGCGTGCGCCTAATAGCCCGGGGCGAGATCGCCAACAGCAGTGCAGCGACCGACCGGAGACCGAGTAAGCGGAACGAGCTGCGCATATCCGCGCAATATCCAACGGACGAGCCCCCGACTCTCCCTTGGCGAGTTCATCCAATCCCTCGGTAGGTAAAAAAATGTAAACATTGGTACTCGCCCATTGCCCGGCGCCAGCAACCGCCTACTTTAGAAACTGTCTAAACTGAGGGTGCCAATCCCCAAAGGAGGCTGCGATGATCCGCAGCAAACTGTCGACCAAAGTGGTCCTGTTGGCTACTGGTATTGGGCTGTCCATGGCCGCATTCGTTGGATCTCAACCGGCCGCTGCGCAATCCTACACTTGCCCGGCCGGCACTTACTACGATCCGACTTACGGCTGCACCGGGTCTGACTACGACGGCTACTACGGCTATCCGACCATACTCTACGGTCAGCACCCCCACCATGGCTTCGGCCATATGGGGATCCACGCCGATGGAACGATCAGGCATCCGGGCATGGGTTTCGACCACAGCATAAGTCCCGCCCATTTCGGAGGCGCCGGTTTCGATCATGGCACGGGTCGCGCCGTAGGTGTGGATCGCGGCTTTAGTGCCGCTCATTTCGGCGGGGGCGGCTTCGCCCACGGTATGGGTGTCGCACATGTTGGAGGTTTCGGGGGCCATGGCATGGGTGGCGGCTTCCATGGCGGTGGTGCCGTCGGAGGCGGTGGGCACCGCTAGAGCTAAGAGGTTTCTCCTGAAACTCGAAGGGCCGGATCTCTCCGGCCCTCTCTTTTTATGGATTGCCGGCAGCTGCTCGCCACCGTTCTGGCGGCCATTGCTGGTGGCGAGATCACCTCGGCTGGCGGCGCACGTATCGCACAGCGGGTAGGCGCCTGGTTGCACGCCATCCGGCACCCCGCGCGAGCGGGGAGAGGGAGGGGTGAGGGGCAGCTATTCCCGGAACTGCGCCGATCTCCACCTGACTGCCGCGGGGACTCCCTCGGCCGCGACGATTTCGCGGAACCTCTGGCCGAACTCGGTCTTTGTCGCGTAGAGCGGGCCGACGACGTCGAGCCCGGCATAGAGCGCGGTGCGGAAGCCGCCAGCGTCGGCGCCGCGGTTGATCGCGCGCTTCGTGGCGTAGAGCGCTTCCGGGGAAATCAGCGACAGGCGCTTCGCCCAGCGCAGGCTCGCCTCGCGCAGTTCCGCGAGCGGCACGATGCGGTTGACCATGCCGAGATCGAGCGCCGTCCTCGCGTCGATCGGATCGCCGAAATAGAGCAGCTCCCGCGCCTTCTTGTAGCCGATGATCATCGGCATGACGATCGCCGGCCCGACGCTCGAGAAACGCACTTCCGGCTCGGCGAAGGTCGCATTGTCGGCCGCGATCGTCAGGTCGCACAGCATGACGAGCTCGCAGCCGCCGCCCATGACGTGGCCCTGGACCGAAGCGATGACCGGCTTTTTCATTGTCCACGGCAGCATCTCGAATTCGAGCTGCGGGCGCAGATGCTCGTGCGCCTGGGTCGCATCGCTGCGCCAGTCGTCCGTCCCCGGCGCTCTCGCCGAGATATCGTAGCCGGCGCAGAAGCTGCGGCCTTCGGCGCGCAGCAGCACAACGCTGGTCTGCGGATCGGCGTCGGCGCGCGCGAACTCTCCGGTCAGCTGCTGCTGCAGATCCGGGCTGATGGCGTTGAGCTTTTCGGGACGATTGAGGGTGATGATGCCGACCTTCTCGTCGACTTCGTACCGAACTACAGGCTCCGGCATTGTCTATGCTCCTTTCGCTGCTCCGCTCCGCGCCAGCATGTCGATCGCCCCGAGCCCTTCGCGGATCCCGCCAACCACCGCGATGCCCTTGGCGCGCAAGTGCGCGGTCTGCTCGCGGTTCATGAGCCCGGGCCGGGTGTTGAGCAGGTAATGCGCTTTGCGGCTCGCCGCCGCGGCGCGCGTGAACAATTCGAGGTAGGTCAGGGCGAGCTCGGGCGTATCGAAGGGCTGTGCGTCGAAATTGTCGCGGCCCCAGACGATGATGTCGTGATCCGGGCTGCTGTCCAGCAGCGCGAGCGCCTGCGGGAGATTCGCGGCAAAGGCGCCGTTGCCCCAGGCGTCGAGCGGATTGCCGTCACCGCTGATAAAGCCGATACGCTGTTCGATCTCGGCCCTCAGCGCGGGCGGCAGCGGCGGCAGCGACAGCCCGGCCGAGGCCCCGATGTCGAGGATCAGCTCGGCCAGCCCGCCCGAGGAGGTGATGACGGCGATCCGCCGCCCTGCCGGAGGCGTGGCGCCCTGGGCCGCGGCGAGCACCTCGGTGAATGCCGCGAGGTCTGGGACTTCGATCGCGCGATGAGCGCGAAACAGTTCGGAGGCAAGGCCGGGATCGCCGGCATCGCCGCCGGTATGCGTGGCGATCGCATGCCGCGTGCGTTCGCTGTGGCCGACCTTCAAGACAACGACCGGTTTGCCGGCCGCGGCGGCCCGGTCGAGCGCCGCGGCGAACCGCTCGGGCTGTCTCAGCGTCTCGACAAAGCAGCCGATCAGGCGGGTATGCGGTTCATCGATGAGATATTCGAGATAATCCGCGGCGACCAAAACGGCCTCACCGCCGGACGAGACAACATGGCTGAAACCGAAGCGTCTGAGATCGGTCAACAGGCTTACGCAGAATCCGCCGCTCTGCGAGACGATGCCGACATTGCCGGCCAGACCCATCGGATCGCGAAGCTCTTGCAGGTAGGTTGTACTGCAGTCGTGCGGGCTCAACACGCCCATGCAGTTGGGCCCGCAAAGCGCAATGCCGGCCTCGCGGCAGATGCCTTCGACTTGGTCTTGCAGCCGGCGCCCGTCATCGCCTCGTTCGGCAAAACCGCCGTCATAAATGACGGCACCTCTCACCCCACGCCCGGCCGCCGCGACGAGCGGGTCCAGAACCCGCTCGTGGCCGACGCAAAATGCGGCGACATCGGGCGCCTGCGGCAAATCGGCAAGGCTCGCATGGCATTGCCGGCCCGCCACTGTCGCGTAATTGGGGTTTACCGGATAGATCGCGCCGTCGAAGCCGATGCGGTCGAGCGAGGCGACCAGCCTTTTGCCGATCGTCGGCTTTTCTGAGGCGCCAACAATGGCGATCGATTTTGGCTTGAACAGCGCGTCGAGCTGCATCGGCATGTCTCTTCCCTCTACTCGTCTCGGCGGGCACGAAAGAAGGCGCGCAACAGCTCGGCCGCACGACCTTCCTCGATGCCGCCATAAATTTCCGGCCGGTGATGGGTCGTTGGCTGGTCGAAGAGACGCGGACCGTGCTCGACCGCGCCACTTTTCGGATCATAGGCGCCAAAATAGAGGCGGCGCAGCCGCGCGAAGGCAATCGCCGCAGCACACATCGCGCAAGGTTCGAGCGTGACGTAAAGGTCGCATCCGTCGAGGTATTTGGCGCCGAGCCGGGCGGTACCCGCGCGCAGCGCCAGCATCTCGGCATGCGCGGTCGGATCGCGTTCGGCCTCGACGCGGTTGCCGGCGGCAGTCAAGACGCAGCCCCCGGCATCGATCAGCACGGCGCCGACCGGCACCTCGCCGCGGGCGGCCGCCGCCTCGGCCTCAGCCAGCGCCAACTGCATCGGCGAGGAAACTGTGCTCATCCGCCGTGCCAGCGCCGAATCGGCTCGGGGATCGCGATCGGCCGCCGCGTCGACAGCCGCATGAACAGCCCCTCCTGCTCGGCCTCGGCGCAGATGACGCTGGCAACCGAGAACTCGGCGGCGAGCCGCCAACGCACCCGGCCGAGCGAGGCGACGCGTATGCGACCCAGCACCCTGTCGGCGATGGTCACCGGTCGGCGATAAGCGATCCGCGTCGACAGCAGGATCGGCGCGATATCCTCGGCGAGCGCCCGCAGCAGCGGATAGGCCTGGTCGAGCAGCCCGAGCCGCAGATCCTCCAGCCAGCGGATGAACACGATATTGCTGACGATCCCGGCAAAGTCTATGTCGTAGGTCCGTATCGGGAGCGGCTGCTCGTAATACTCGGTCATCGCTCCTCCGGTTTCGATGGACCCTAAACATGGCACAGCCGGTCATCGGTCTCACCCTCGATCACGAGCCGCCCGGCGGCTATTCGAATTTTCCGTGGTATGCGATCCGCGAGAATTATTGCAACGCGGTGCACCGAGCCGGCGGCCTGCCAATCCTGTTGCCGCACGAACCCGATGCCGCCGCAGCCTATCTCGACCGGATCGACGGGCTGATCGTCACCGGCGGCGGCTTCGATGTCGACCCGGCGCTGTTCGGCGCCGACACCCGGCATCCGACCGTCACGACCAAGGATCGCCGCACCGCCTTCGAGCTCGCCGCGACACTGGGAGCGCTGGCGCGCGCCATGCCTGTGCTCGGCATTTGCGGGGGCCAACAGCTCCTCAATGTCGCGTTCGGCGGCACCTTGATCCAGCACATCCCGGACGAGGTGCCCAATTGCGTCCCGCATCGCCAGCCAAACCCGCGCAGTGAACCCGGTCACACTGTCCGGGTTGTCGCGGGCACACTGCTCCACCGTATAACCGAAGTGGCCAGCCTCGGCGTCAACAGCGCCCATCATCAGGCGGTCAAGACGGCAGGCCCGGGTCTCGTCATTGACGCCGTCGCCGAGGATGGCGTCGTCGAGGGCATCGAAGATCCCCGTCACCGTTTCTGCCTCGGCGTGCAATGGCACCCGGAATTCGAGATCAGCGAGGCCGACCGCCGCATTTTCCGGGCCTTTATTGCTGCGGCCGGTGAGTGAGCGAGCAACGTCCGGAGCGGATTGCGAAAGTATTGGCGCGCGCCGGGGTATGCTCGCGCCGCGACGCCGAGCGCTGGGTCGCAGCGGGCCGGGTCGCGGTCGACGGTCATGTGCTGACGACAGCGGCGGTCGTGGTCACTGCCGGGAGCGACGTCCGTGTCGACGGCAAGCCGCTACCCGCCCCGGACCGGCCGCGCCTGTGGCGCTATCACAAGCCGGCCGGGCTCGTCACGACGCATCGCGACGAGAAAGGCCGGCCGACGGTGTTCGACGCGCTACCCAAGGAATTGCCGCGGCTGATCTCGATCGGACGCCTCGATCTCAATTCCGAAGGGCTGCTCCTGCTGACCAATGACGGCGCCTTGGCGCGTCGTCTCGAATTGCCGTCAACGGGATGGATCCGCCGCTACAAGGTCAGAGTGCACGGCGAGGTCGAGCCCGAACGCCTTGCTGCGCTCGCCGGTGGTGTCACGATCGACGGCATCTCC
>Ga0318513_10000686_pt1 | contig 9664 bp, 9 predicted proteins | sample GRESIP171b2f20_FD_203683 | JGI IMG/M metagenome (GOLD analysis project Ga0318513, IMG submission 203683) | Tropical soil microbial communities from Luquillo Experimental Forest, Puerto Rico - GRE.SIPMG.171b2f20 | ecosystem: Environmental > Terrestrial > Soil > Tropical forest > Bulk soil | place... | reverse complement strand
TGCCTCCTCGAGGGTGCGCCTTACCAGGTCGATGCCCGACATCGCCTTGGGTTGTTCGGGATCTTTCCCGTCGCCGGGGTCGGTCACGATCGCACCGCCGATACCCGTCCGGAGTCGTCATCACGCAGATCGATATGCACACGCCTAGCGTCCCAGTCCGCCGGAATGTCTTCCAGCACCGCCGCAGTCACCAACACCTGCTCCGCAGATTCCGCCACAGCGGCCAACGCACGGCGGCGTGTGGTGTCGAGTTCGGCGAACACATCGTCGAGCAACAACACGGGCTCATCCCCGTCGGCCCGCAACAACTCGTAGGCGGCCAACCGCAGCGCCACCGCCAAAGACCAGGATTCCCCGTGACTCGCAAAGCCTTTGGCGGGCTGATCGCCCAGCCGTAACTCCAGGTCGTCGCGATGCGGACCGACCAGACACATCCCGCGCTCCAACTCCGCCTCGCGACGCGCCGCCAACGCAGCCAACAAGGCGGCCTCCAGGAATTCGCGATCGGCGCCCGCGATGTCCTCCTCGCTGTCGGTGCCGAGCCTCGTTCGGTAGACGATCGCTGCCGGGCGGGATCCGGGCGCCAGCAACTGGTAGGCCTTCTCCACCTCCGGTGTCAACTGATTCACCAGATCGATGCGTGCGGCCATCAATTCGGCGCCATGTTCGGCCAACCGGCCATCCCACACGTCGAGGGTGTCCAGGGCACTCCGGTCGCCTCGATATCGTGCGCCGGAAACGGACTTCAACAGCGCGGTGCGCTGCCGCAAAACCTTGTCATAATCGGCGCGCACACCAGCAATCGCCGGTCTTCGTACCGTCGCCAAATCATCGAGGTAGCGGCGCCGGTCCGCCGGATCCCCGCGCACCAAAGCCAAGTCTTCCGGGGCGAAAAGCACCGCGCGCAATACCCCGACCACCTCGCGCGTGCTGCGCACCGGCAAGCGATTCAACCGCGCCTTGTTGGCGCGCCCCGCCGCGATCTCGAGGTCGACGGCACACTCCCTGCCCTGGTTCACGACGATCGTCGACACCACCGCGCGGTCGGCACCCGTCCGGATCAACGGCATGTCCGTCCCTGTTCGGTGCGAACCCAAAGTGGTCGAATACCACAACGCCTCGATCAGGTTCGTCTTCCCAAACCCATTGGGACCCACGAACACCGTCCGGCCCGGCTGCAATTCGAGGTCGGCGTGCGCCCAGGACCGGAAGTCACGCAGTCCCAAATGCCGGACGTACACCTACCCAGGCAACCGGACTGGCATCAACAGATACACATAGTCCGTCGGCAACGCGGGAAATGGTCCACTGCCGGTCGGCTGGCTGTCATCGCCGAGCGCGGGCCGTAGCAGCGCCGGCTTGCCCGGCGTCGTGAAACCAAACGACACCCGCTCCGAATGGACCGATGCAAGGCCGTCGGTCAAATACGTCGGGTTGAACGCGATCGTCAACGGCTCGCCGACAAAATCGACCGGAAGGTCTTCTTCGGCTCGACCCACATCGTCGGCACCCGCGGAGAGCCGCAGCATGCCATTGGCGAACTCCATCCGCACCTGCGCACCCCGGTCGGCCACCAACGCAACCAGCTTGATGGCCTCGGTCAGCTCGGCCACGTTGATGGTGGCCACGGCCGTATGTTCGGCCGGCAGCAACTGGCGAAACTTCGGAAACTCCGCGTCCAGTAGGCGCGTGGTGCTGCGTTTGCCATTACCGCTGATGCCGAGCAGCCCGTCTTTTCCGACTCCCGTCCCGGCACCCAGCGACAACCGAACATCAGACCCGTCGGCGCTGGCCTTGGCCGCCTCGGACAACGTCTTCGCCGGCACCAACACGGCGGCTTCGGTGTCGGGCGCCAATGCCGACCAAGTCAGCTCGCGAACTGCCAACCGGAACCTGTCGGTGGCCGCCAAAACCACCGTGTCACCCGAGATCTCGACCCGAATGCCGGTCAACATGGGCAACGTGTCGTCCCGGCCGGCGGCAATGGCCACCTGACCGATCGCCTCGGCGAACAGATCCGCCGGCAGGCTGCCGGTGCCTTCCGGCAACGCGGGCAGCGTCGGGTAATCCTCGACTGGCATCGTCGGCAACGAAAACCTGGCATTACCGCAGGTCAACGCAACCCGGTTGCCGTCCACGTGGAAGTCGACCGGCCTGTTGGGCAACGCCCGGGTGATGTCCGATAACAACCTTCCAGACACCAAAACCGTTCCGGGACAAGCGATTTCAGCTGCCACCTGGGCCTCGGCAGAAACCTCGTAGTCGAATCCGGAGATCGTCAGGCCCTGATCCGAGCCGGACAACAAGACTCCGGACAGCACCGGGACCGCCGGCCTGGTCGGCAGGTTCTTCGCCACCCACGACACCGCGTCGGCGAAAGACTCTCGCACCAGACGAAACTTCAAGTCGGTGAGGCCAGCTGTTGTCGTCGCCGCGTCCATAGCGTCCCTTTACCTGCCGAGTGTTCGAAAAACCAAAGTGGCTAGCCGCCCGTCGCTAGCAGTCGAACCACAACCGTAGATCGTCTGCGGCCATCTTGAAAGGTAATCGCGCAGGCAGACAAGCCGGGTCAACGACACTTTTTACGGCGCCCGGCGACGAGCGTCCCCAACCGTCTACTTCAAAGAAGAACCAACGGAGATATCTCAGTAACAGTATTAAGGGCTGTGCATTCTGGGGATAGGTGACCCTTGGCGCAGCTAGGGGAGTGATCCGGTTGTGGATGACGCCGTGGATAACTGTGTGGGCCCTGTTGGGCCGTTGGGGATGCGGCGAAGGTGTGCACGCAAACCCCATCGCTGCACCGGCGTTTGGTCGCGTTGTGCACAGAGTTTCGCACAGCACCAGCGGTGTGACTGGTGTGACAGGGGAGCGAGAAGTTTTTTTGGATAAAAGTGATTCGAACGTCTCGAATCAGCGCTTGGACCGCTGGCGGATGCGAGTGGTGAGTTCTTTGACGTGATCGAAGACCTCACGACGCTCGGCCATCTCGGACAGGATCTTTCGTTGGGCGTACATGACCGTGGTGTGGTCACGGCCGAAGGCCTGGCCGATCTTGGGGAGTGACAGGTCAGTGAGTTCGCGGCACAGGTACATCGCGATCTGTCGCGATTGCGCCAGCGCTCGAGTTTTACCCGGGCCGCGCAACTCTTCAACGGTGGTGTCGAAGTATTCGGCGGTGGCGGCCATGATGGTGGCCGCGCTGATCTGCATGGTGCTGGCGTCGGCGATCAGATCGCGAAGCACGATCTCCGCCAGCGCCTTGTCGATCGGGGTTTTGTTCAACGACGCGAACGCGGTTACCCGGATGAGTGCGCCTTCGAGTTCGCGGATGTTGCGTTCGATGCTGCTGGCGATGAGCTCGAGGACTTCGTCGGGCACCGCCAGGCGTTCCATCTGTGCCTTCTTGCGCAGGATGGCGATGCGGGTCTCCAGTTCCGGAGGCTGCACGTCGGTGATCAGGCCCCACTCGAACCGCGTCCTCAGCCGATCTTCAAGGGTGGCGAGCTGCTTCGGGGGCCGGTCTGAGGAGATGACGATCTGCTTGTTGGCGTTGTGCAGTGTGTTGAAGGTGTGGAAGAACTCTTCCTGGATACCTTCCTTGCCCTCGATGAACTGGATGTCGTCGACCAGCAGCACGTCGACGTCGCGGTAGCTGCGTTTGAAGGCGACCTTGCGGTCGTCACGCAGCGAGTTGATGAAGTCGTTGGTGAATTCCTCGGTGGAGACGTATTTGACCCGCATACCCGGGAACAGTCGCTGGGCATAGTTGCCGGCGGCATGCAACAGGTGGGTCTTGCCGAGGCCGGACTCGCCCCAAATGAAGAGCGGGTTGTAAGCGCGGGCCGGCGCTTCTGCGATGGCCAGGGCGGCGGCATGGGCGAACCGGTTGGAGGCGCCGATGACGAAGGTGTCGAAGGTGTAGCGGCGGTTGAGACTGGTGCCGCCAAAGACGGCGGGGTCGGCGGTGTGTGGACGCTCGGTGAAGTAGTTCGGCCAGCTCTGCTCGTCGTTGCCGGCGGCTTCACCGTTTTCGTCACCCTCGTCGGTGTCGATGGTGATGTCGTCGAATTGGGACGCGGGGTCGGGCTGGGAAGAAATCCCCGGCTGTGCGAAAGCGGTCTCGTCGACGTCTTCGGCGGGTGGAGCGATGCGTACCCCGAGCTGGATCTGCTGTCCGAGCCGGCGGCTGAGCGCATCGGTGATGGGTGCGCGCAGATGACGTTCGATCTCGTTTTGCACAAAGCTGCTGGGGACCGACAACAAGGCAAACCCCTCCACGATGGTGAGCGGCTTGACAAGATTCAGCCACGCTCTTTGCTGGGGGGTCAAAGGAGCGACGAGAGTGGTGCGGTTGGCGGCCATGCCGTCTGCGGTGAACTCGCCGTTGAGTTCGGATACGACCGCGTTCCACACTGTCGTGAAACCTGAACCGGGGTCATCGGTCAACGACGTAGTCTTCCTGGTTCTCGCGGATTCCGGGTCGAGGGGCAACCACGCTTGGCGACAAAGCAACTGTCCACATAGTTATACACAGGTGTGGACAGGATGCCCGTGAGCAAGCCGCAACCTACCGGCGACGGCCCGCGATCTCCGCGCTGATGACAACCCGGGCGGGTCGCCTAGACAGCTAGTTGATCGGCCATCCTCGCTTTGTCGTCGAGCGCCGTTCCACTCTGAAACGGCATTGCCCGAAGCTAACAGTTTTCCGTCCGGCTGCCAACAGTTCTGCTGCATTCCAATCGGCTTCTTTAGGGTCGTCTGGGGCGTGCTCTCTGTTGCTGCCGATATCGTGCCGCAGCAGCGTCGCGGAGAACGCGGGTTCTGACATTTATTCGGGTTTTGCCCGTTGGGGCAGACCAAGTTTGACCCAGCGAAGACCGCTCAGTACCCTCAAACAGTCGCCCGAAAGTCGGCGATACGGCTGCGACCCAGATCGTGTGTCCGGGGACCGCGCCGGCCAGTAGCAAGACCCACCTCCGAGCAACCCGTGGACGGACGCAGTCAACAAGCGTGGTGGGCGGATGGCTCGAATAGTTGAGCCACAGACAACGAGGAGAACGCCGTGGCCAAGGGCAAGCGGACCTTCCAGCCGAACAACCGGCGCCGAGCCCGCGTGCACGGCTTCCGCTTGCGGATGCGTACGCGTGCCGGGCGCTCCATCGTGTCCAACCGGCGCCGTAAAGGCCGTCGCGCGCTATCTGCCTGATCGCAACGTCAGGTTTTTCGGCGGTGCTTCCCGCACGCAACCGTATGAGGCGGTCAACGGAGTTTGACGCCACGGTGAAGTACGGCATGCGCACGGTGCAGCCCGATGTCATCGTCCATGTTCGGCGGGCGTGCGATCCCGACGACACGGGGCCACGCGTCGGGTTGATCATCGCCAAAACGGTGGGTTCGGCCGTCGACCGCCACCGGGTCGCGCGTCGGCTACGGCATGTCGCCCGAACCATGGTGGGCGATCTCCATCGATCCGATCAGGTCGTCATCCGGGCGCTGCCGAGCAGCCGGCAGGTGTCGTCGGCGCGGTTGGAGCAGCAGCTGCGGCGCGGCTTGCGACGTGCCCTCCAATCGGCGGGAGACGATCGGTGAGTCTCTCGGTAAGGATGCGTGCTGTCGTCGGCGGCGCCGGCAAGGGGACCGGCTCAGGGCTGGTTCGGGGACTGGTTTTCTTGATCCACCTCTACCGGCACATGGTGTCACCACTGCAGCCGGCGACGTGCCGCTTCATTCCAACCTGTAGCCAGTACGCCGTCGATGCTCTTACCGAGTACGGCTTGATTCGGGGGAGCTGGCTGTCCGTGGCCAGGCTCGCCAAGTGTGGACCATGGCATCGGGGAGGATGGGATCCGATACCGGAGCGTCGCGACTGCCGCGCGGGCTCCGCTGACACGAGCGACGCCTGGGGCGCCCGGGCGGAGCTAGCGGAAGGTGAGTCTTTTGTCGTTTGATCCGTTCAGTCTGGACGTCGTCTACTACCCGGTGTCGTGGATCATGTTGGTCTGGTACAAGTTGTTCGCGTTCGTGCTGGGTCCGACGAACTTCTTCGCGTGGGCGCTCTCGGTGATGTTCCTGGTGTTCAGCCTGCGGGCGCTGCTTTACAAGCCGTTCGTGCGCCAGATCCGCACCACCCGGCAGATGCAGGAACTGCAGCCACAAATCAAGGCGCTGCAAAAGAAGTACGGCAAGGACCGCCAGCGCATGGCGCTCGAGATGCAGAAGCTGCAACGCGAGCACGGCTTCAACCCAATCCTGGGCTGCTTGCCGATGCTGGCGCAGATCCCCGTGTTCCTGGGTCTCTATCACGTCTTGCGGTCGTTCAACCGCACTACCGGAGGCTTCGGCCAACCGCACATGTCGGTGGCCCAGAACCGGATGACGGGCAACTACGTGTTCACCCCGGCCGACGTGGGCCACTTCCTGGACGCCAACCTGTGGGGTGCCCCGATCGGCGCGTTCATGACGCAACATGCCGGGTTGGACGCGTTCACCTACTTCAGCCGTCCCGCGGTGATCGCCGTGGGTACCCCGGTGATGGTCCTCGCCGGCATCGCGACCTACTTCAACAGCCGCGCGTCGGTGGCCCGGCAGAGCCCGGAGGCGGCGGCCAACCCGCAGACCGCGATGATGAACAAGCTCGCGCTGTACGTGTTTCCCCTCGGTGTGGTCGTCGGCGGCCCGTTCCTTCCGCTCGCCATCATCCTGTACTGGTTCGCGAACAACATCTGGACCTTCGGACAGCAGCACTACGTGTTCGGCATGATCGAAAAAGAGGATGAGGCCAAGAGGCAGGAAGTCATCCAGCGCCGGGCGTCGAACGCGCCGGCGCCGGGGGCCAAACCGAAGCGCAACCCCAAGGCGGCAAAGGCGAGCGGGAACGGTTCGTCCACCGCCGGCGACGAGACGACCGACTCCGATGATGGAGCCGAGACGCAAGCGGCCGAAGCAAAAACGGAACAGGCCCAACCGGAGACGCCAGGTGCGGCCGGACGCGACGACGGTCCAAGCAACCGCACACCGCGGCCGGGAGCGCGACCCAAGAGGCGCAAGCGCTGACGAGGCTACCTCGGGCGAGTGACGCCAACTGGACAGGGACCCGTGGAAGAGGGAGAGAAAAAGACATGACAGACGCCGATACCACCGAGCGCGACTTCGAGGCCGGGCTCGACACACAAGAGTCCGCCGAGGATGTTCCGGAGGACGAAACGACGCCGGAGACCAGCGACACGGAACCCGACGACCTAGAGGAGCGATTGGTCGCCGAGGGCGAGATCGCCGGGGACTATCTGGAAGAGCTGCTGGACCTGTTGGACTTCGACGGCGACATCGATCTGGACGTCGAGGGCAGCCGGGCCATCGTGAGCATCGACGGCGGCGACGACTTGAACAAGTTGGTCGGGCGCGGTGGTGAAGTGCTCGACGCCCTGCAGGAGTTGACCCGGCTGGCGGTGCATCAGAAGACCGGTGTGCGGAGCCGGTTGATGCTCGACATCGCGAGCTGGCGGCGCCGGCGGCGCGAAGAGCTGGCCGCGCTCGGCGACAAGATCGCGCGGCGGGTGCTGAACACCGGGGAGCGCGAGGAACTCTCTCCGATGACACCGTTCGAACGCAAGATCGTTCACGATGCCGTTGCGGCGGTGCCCGGGGTGCATAGCGAGAGTGAGGGCGCCGAGCCGGCGCGGCGAGTCGTGGTCCTGGTCGACTAAAACCGCGCGAGTCACAGCCGTGTAATTCGCGGATGGTGGACGCCCAGAGCAGGTGAAGGCCCCTTGAAAGCCTCCAGGAATCGAGAATGTTTCACGTGAAACAAGACCGGGAGATGTTTCACGTGAAACATGCCAGCGTCGGCGCGCCGGTCGACGCGGCCGCGATCTTTGGGGCGCGGCTCGATATTGCGCGGCGCTACGCAGAACTGCTGGCGGGCGCGGGCGTGGAACGCGGCCTGCTGGGGCCGCGCGAGGTGGACCGTCTTTGGGACCGCCATCTGCTCAACAGCGTCGCGGTGCAAGAGCTTCTCGATCCAGGGGATCGGGTCATCGACATCGGCAGCGGCGCCGGGTTGCCGGGAATCCCATTGGCGATCGCGCGGCCCGATCTCGAGGTGGTGCTTCTCGAACCGCTGCTGCGCCGAAGCGAGTTTCTCAGTGAGGCCGTCGCCCAACTAGGGTTGTCGGTCGAAGTGGTGCGCGGCCGTGCGGAGGAACCTTGGGTGCGGGATCAATTCGGCGGCAGGGACGCCGCAGTGTCGCGAGCGGTTGCAGCGCTGGACAGGTTGACGAAGTGGAGTATGCCGTTACTACGGGCGGACGGGCGAATGGTCGCGATCAAGGGGAAGAGTGCTCCCGACGAAGTGGAAGCACACCGGCGTGTGATGGCGGCATCGGGCGCCGTTGATGTCAGGGTGGTGACATGTGGCGCGAACTACTTGCGTCCGCCCGCAACCGTGGTTTTAGCGCGGCGCGGAAGTCGGGCGGACCACCGGCCGCCACGGACGGCAGGCAGGAGGGCACGGTGAGTTCTCCGCAGGACCGGCTCGGTGGTTCCGCGCCGTCACCGGTCGTCGCGCACGCGCACCCGCCGGCTCCGGTGCCCGTCGCACCGCAGGCGGCGCCGTTACCGGCCGACGACACGGATGCCGCCACCGGCGATGTTTCACGTGAAACATCCGACGAATTTGACACGCCGATCGGCGCCGCCGCGGAGCGTGCCATGCGGGTGCTGCACACCACCTACCCGCCACTGCGCCGCCCCCGCCAGCGCCGGCTCTTCACGATCGCGAACCAGAAGGGCGGCGTCGGTAAGACCACCACCGCGGTCAACCTCGCCGCCGCCCTTGCCGTGCAAGGACTCAAGACGCTTGTCATCGATCTCGATCCCCAGGGCAACGCGAGCACGGCGCTCGGGATCCACGACCGGCAAGCGGGCACGCCCTCCTCGTACGAGGTACTCATCGGCGAGATCTCGTTGCGGGACGCCATACGGCCCAGCCCGCACAGCGCGCGGCTGTTCTGTGTGCCGGCGACGATCGATCTGGCGGGCGCCGAGATCGAGCTGGTGAGCATGGTGGCGCGCGAGAACCGGCTACGCACCGCGTTGGCCAAGCTCGACCACCTCGACTTCGACTACGTCTTCGTCGACTGCCCGCCGTCGCTCGGACTGCTGACCATCAATGCGCTCGTCGCCGCGCCGGAGGTGATGATCCCGATCCAGTGCGAGTACTACGCGCTCGAAGGCGTGTCACAACTGATGCGCAACATCGAGATGGTGAAGGCGCACCTGAACCCTCAGCTCGAGGTGTCCACCGTGATCCTCACCATGTACGACGGCCGGACCAAGCTCGCCGACCAGGTGGCCGAAGAGGTGCGCAAGTACTTCGGAACCAAGGTGTTGCGCACGGTGATTCCGCGGAGCGTAAAGGTTTCGGAGGCGCCCGGTTTCAGCATGACGATCATCGATTACGACCCCGGTTCGCGCGGGGCGATGAGCTACCTCGACGCGAGCCGCGAACTCGCCGAGCGTTTTTGAGCACCATCCGTGAAGGGACGACCATGACGCAGCCGTTACGTAAGAAGGGCGGCCTCGGCCGGGGCCTTGCTTCGCTGATCCCCACCGGTCCGGCGGACAGTGACTCCGGTCCGGCGACGCTGGGTCCGCGGATGGGCGA
>Ga0318513_10000685_pt1 | contig 9688 bp, 10 predicted proteins | sample GRESIP171b2f20_FD_203683 | JGI IMG/M metagenome (GOLD analysis project Ga0318513, IMG submission 203683) | Tropical soil microbial communities from Luquillo Experimental Forest, Puerto Rico - GRE.SIPMG.171b2f20 | ecosystem: Environmental > Terrestrial > Soil > Tropical forest > Bulk soil... | reverse complement strand
GTCCCACAGGCCGCCCAGCGCCTGCCGGGACGCCTGGTCATCGCGGCCGAGCAGGCGCGCCGCCGGCTCCACCGCCGCTCCCATGTCCTGCTCCCTCACCGTCGCCTCCCGTCTGCGGCCTAGCGTCCGCGTGATTCCACGCTGCCACGGCGGCGGCCGGGCAGGCAGGGCCGGACGGGCATCACGCCCGGGACCTTCGGCCCGCGGTGGCCGCGGTGCCGCCGCGGCGGGCACACTGGTGGCGTGATTCGCGGCGAGGGCACCGGGAGTTCAGGCATGGAATCTTCAGTACCCGTGATCGACCTCACCCCCTGGTTCAGCGGTGATGATACGGCCCGGGCGGGTGTCGCCGCCCAGGCCGACGCGGCGCTGCAGCGCGTGGGTTTCTTCCTGGTCACCGGCCATGGCGTGCCGGACGAGCTGCGCGCGCGGGTGCGCGCCGCGGCGCGCGTGTTCTTCGCGCTGCCCCGCGAGGCCAAGCGGCGCTACGCCGTCACCGTCGCCGGCCGGGGGTGGCTACCGCCGGGCGCCGAAGCGAACGCCTACGCCGAGGGCACGCAGACCCCGCCGGACCTGAAGGAATCCTTCGCGGTCGGCGCCGATCAGCCAACGGGGGACGCGGAGGTTGACCGGTACTGGTTCCAGCCCAACGTCTACCCGGCCGAGGTACCGGCGCTGGAGCCCGCCGTCGTCGCCTACCTGGACCGGATGCGCGGGCTCGCGGATGAACTGCTCGTCCTCTGCGCGGCGGCGCTGGGCCTGGAACGCGACTTCTTCACCCGGTACACCGGGCACGCCACGCACACGATGAACATCAACCGGTACCCGCCGATCGCGCTGGTCGGCGAGCCCGAACCCGGTCAGTTCCGTATCGGCCCGCACACCGATTTCGGCACCGTCACCATCCTCGACCGGGAGCCGGGCCGTGGTGGCCTCCAGGTTTGGACGGAGAAAGACGGCTGGCAGGACGCGCCCTACGTGCCCGGCGCCTTCACGATCAACTCCGGTGACCTGCTCGCCCGCTGGAGCGGCGGCCGGTGGAAGTCCAACCGGCACCGCGTGCTTCCGCCGCATGCCGAGGCACCGGACGAGGACCTCGTCTCGCTCGTCTACTTTTACGAGGCCGACCACGACGCCGTGATCGAATCCCTCCAGCCGCCGCTCGGCAGGCCCAACGACTACCAGCCGGTCGTGTCGGCGCAGTTCATCAAGGAGCGCCTGGACGCGATCACGGTCGGCTAGCCGCCGGGGCCTTCGGCTACCGCCAGATGTTCAGGTAGCCGGCGGGAAGAATCCCGTAAGCGACGGCTCCGGCGTTGGGCGCAGCCGGCACGCCCAGCATCTGGAGCAGTTCGTCGAAGTTGGCACCGACCATGGTCGGGAACGGGCCGTACCCGCCGATGCCCCCCGCTACCGCAAGCTCCGATTCCGCGGACGCCCCGGTTGGCTGCGCCCAGCCGGTCTCGATGCCATCGCCGCCGTTGAACATGTTGGCGATCACGGTCATGGGCGTCACGCGCTGGCCCCGCTGGACGGTGGGCGTGACGTCCTCGGCCAGGTAGACCATCAGCCCGGCGGCCGGGCCGTTGGTGAGCCGGTAGGTGATCCATCCGCCGCCGGGCCAGCCCCAGTTGTAGCCCGCGTTGGTGACGACGGCGTCGCCGAGAGGGTAGACCGGCCCGGTCCCGGAGAAGTCGACGCCGTCGTCGATGCGCTCGGGCACCAGGCCGGCCACGGCGCGCAGCGGATCGAGGTAGCCGGGGATGGCCCCGGCCAGGGCGGGCCCCGGCGGGTGGATCGGGGGGCTGGCGACGGCGATGCTGACGATCTCGGGCTGCTGGCCGACTCCCGTGCCCAGCACGGCAGCGCGCTGGGCGGCGGGGCCCCCGTCGATCGGGCCGTGCCCGGCGGCGCCCTCGCTGGCGGCGGCCGCCGGCAGGCCGAGCACATCGGCCTGGCTCAGCGCGGCCGGGTGGCGGGTCAGCGGCAGGTAGTGGACCGCGGCAAACCAGGCGGAGACCGCAAGAGCCATGCCCGCAAGGGCGGCAACCACGAGCCGGGCGGACCCGTGCCGCCTGCGCGGCGCCGGCGCCTTCGGGGGCCTGCGCGGCGCCCGCGCGGGCGAGGGCCTCCGCGCCGGCGACTCCGGCGAGGGCGTCCGCGGCGCCGATTCCGGCGAGGGCCTCCGCGGCACCGACCCCGGCGAGGGCTTCCGCTGGGAGGCAGCCGCGCTGGGACGGGCGGGCGAGGACTGCGGCTGCTTCCGGTGCCTGGCTGACGTGCGGGACACTCTCGACCTTCGGTCAGGCGCGGCGGGCGCGCTCAGCTTCACCCGGCTGCTGGCCCGGCAGTCCCATCGCCAGCTGCGTGCGGATCCTGTGCGGTTCAGGGCGACAAGATCGCGGAGCCATCACACGCTGGGTGCTGTTGATCCACCAGGCTGCACCACGCGCGCCCCTCCGCGGGCCGGAACTACGCAAGAGGCAGGTGTGGCTACAGTATGTTGATCTCTCTTGGGCCGCCCGTGGGCGCCCCTTTACTCGCAAGCGTTACCGGCCGCCTTGGCCGCTACCTCCCGGGCTACCGCCCGGTGGCGGGACGCCGGCCCGTAGGGGGGGAGACGGTGCCGGCATCCCGCCTGCTCTTGTTACCGGCCGCCGCCGTGCAGCGCAGCGGCCTGCCCGGCTGCCCAGCGGGCCTTCCAGGCGGCCCGGCCTTTCGGGCGGGCGTGCTCCCGCCGCGGCGGCCGCGGCGGGACCCGGGTGGCCACCTGCGCCGGTGCGGTGTGGTTTGCGGCGCCCGCGCGGAACGGAAGGTGCGTCGTGCCGCGTGTGGCGGGGACGCCGAACGAGGGCTGCGCGTGGTGCGCGGCGGGGACGCCGAACGGGACGGGCACGATCTTGTGATGCGGCGAAGGCAGCACGCTTGCGTACACGGCGATGCCGGCGACGGCGACGGCGCAGGCCGCGGCGGCCAGCATCCGCCCGGTCCTGCTGCGGCGCCTGGGCTGGCTGGTGACCTGGACGAACGCCGCCGCGGCGGCGACTTCGCCGGTCAGTTCCCGCGCGGTGCCGGGCGCGGCGGCGGCCTCCAGCAGCCGCGCCAGGGCCTGCTGGCTGGCCGGTGCCCCGGGAGGGAGCCGCCGTCCGGCGAACAGCGCCCGGGCGCACGCATCGTCCGGGGACCGCGGCGCCCGGAGGCGGGACAGGATCGACATGGCAGCAAAGGAACCGGCCGCCGCCCCTATTGCGTTACATGCTGCTGCCCGAGCCGGGCGGCCAGCGACCGCAGCCCGCGGTGCGCCGCGACCCGCACGGCACCGGGGCGCTTGCCCACGATCCGGGCGACCTGCCCGACGTCCAGGCCCGCGATAACCCGCAGCACGATCACCTCGGCCTGATCTCGCGGCAGCGTTGCGATCAGCGCGATCGCGGCCTCGGTCGACATGTTGTCCAGTGCCGCCGCGGCCGTGTCGTCCGCCGCCGGCCTGTCCAGTTCCCCCGCGCTGGCCGTCAGCCGCACGGGGCGCCGCGTCTCGCGCCGGTGCATATCGATCACCCGCCGGCGCGCCAGGGTGTGCAGCCAGCTGCGGAACTCCAGTTCCCCGCCCTTGAACCGGGCCAGCCCCCGGGCGACCTCCAGCCACACCTCACCGGCCACATCCTCGGCCCGGTCGCCGGCCAGCACGCGGAGGTAACGCAGCAGCGGCGGGTGGGTATCGCGCCAGAGCCGGGCGAAGGCCGCCTCCTCGCCCGCGGCCGCCGCCCGCAGCACGCCGGGGAACTCCCGCTCTAGCACAAAGGGACACTACGGGCATCACGCCCATCCCGGAGCTATTCCCGGGTAACCGGAAAGCGATCCGGCGACGGGCGCTCCGTCGGCCACCGTGTTCCAATGCTGTGATGGCGAAGGAGGCCGGGGCGGGCGAGGCCGGTGCGCTAGAAGCGGCGTACCGGCGGGAGGCCACCCGGATCCGGGCGGCGCTGGCCGCGCGGGTCGGCGACGTCGGGCTGGCCGAAGAGTCCGTGCAGGACGCGTTCATCGAGGCGGTGCAGCACTGGCGGGCCGAGGGCGTGCCGCCGAACCCGGGCGGCTGGCTGGCCACCACGGCATGGCGCAAGGCGGTGGATCGGCTGCGCCGGGACCGCGCGGGGCAGCAGAAGCTGGCGCTCCTGGCGGCGGGCATCCCGCCGTCGGCGGGCCTGCATGGCCGCCCGGGCGGGCCGGATCCGGCCGGCTCCCGGGATGACCCGGATGAGCTGCTCGGCCTGATCTTCGCCTGCTGCCATCCGTCGCTGTCCCGCGAGTCGCAGATCGCGCTCACGCTGCGCGTGGTGTGCGGGCTGACCACGGCGGAGATCTCGGCCGCGTTCCTAGCCGGGGAGCCCGCGATGGCGCAGCGGCTGTCGCGGGCGCGCAAGGCGCTGCGCGAGACCGGCGCGGCGGTGCGCATCCCCGACCCCGACCAGCTCGGCGGCCGGCTGGATGAGGTGCTTGCCGTGATCTACCTGGTGTTCAACGAGGGTTATCTGGCCAGCGCCGGGCGCACCCCGGCCCGCCGCGACCTCGCGGCCCAGGCGGTGGCGCTGAACCGGCTGCTGCACACGCTGATGCCAGGTGAGCCGGAGGTGCTGGGCCTGCTGGCGCTGATGTTGCTGCACGAGTCCCGGGCCGCGACGCGGTTCGACGGCTGGGGCCGGCTGGTGCGGCTGGAGGACCAGGACCGCTCGGCGTGGGACCGGGCACTGATCGGCGAGGCGACGCGGCTGCTCGCCCGGGCGATGGCGATGCACCGCCCGGGCCCCTACCAGATCCAGGCCGCCATCGCGGCGGTCCACGCCGCCGCGCGGAGCTACTCCGGCACCGACTGGCCCCAGATCCGGGCCCTGTACGACCGGCTGCTGCTGTTCACGCGGTCACCCATCGTGCGCCTCAACCGCGCCGTCGCCACCCGCTTCGCGGTCGGCCCGCGGGCCGCGCTGGAGGAGGTCGAGCCGCTGGCCGCCGACCTCGGCGACTACCGGCTGTTCCACGCCGTCCGGGCCGAGCTGCTGGCCGACCTGGGGCGCCACGACGAGGCCGGCGCGGCGAACGAGCGAGCGCTTGCGCTGGCCGCTAACCCGGCCGAGCGCGAACTGCTCGCCCGCCGCCTCGCGCTGTGATGCTGACGTCGTCACTGGGTCATGACCGGCCTGATCTCCATCACTATCCAGCCCCGGTCCACGCCCGGCCAGGTCTGCGCGATCGCCACCGCCTCGTCGATGTCCGTGGTGTCCAGCAGGGTGTAGCCGGCCAGGACCTCCTTGGCCTCCATGAACGGGCCGTCGGTCACCCCGCTCGCCCGCACCGTCTTGGCCTTGTCCGGCCAGTCGAGCTGATGCCCGGGGTCGGCGATCTTGCCGGTGGTGGCGTGCTTCTCATACCAGGCCCCGATCTCGGCCATCCATGCCTCGAGATCCGGGCCCTGCAGTTGCTGGCTCGCCTCGGTCATCGAGCCAAGCATCAGGTACTTCATGTCGCCTCCCGTGTCGGGTTCGGGGCACCCGGTGGCACCCTCGCACTGGCTCCACGAACCGCGGGGCCGCGGTTTCGACATCGCCGGGCCGCAAATCCGCCGGGCCGCAAATCCGCCGGGCCGGCCGGCGGGGGCGCTCGTTATGCCCGGCTTGGGATGCGGCCCAAGGCGACGTGACGAAGTCACGGGGCCTTGCGGCCACCGGGGGGTTCCGGGGGGTCGCTCCCCCGGGCCAGCAAGGTCACGGGCTCCTCGGGCATCAGGACCGCACGGGAGTCGAGGTGGTAGTCGAAGGCCAGCGGGGTGCAGTCGCGCTCCATCAGCCAGTTGAGGAACCGCTGGTGGACCGGGTGGGCGCGGTATTCGTTGAGCGCCGCGACGTCGGGGAACTCGGTATAGAGCAGGTAGCCGTACCCCCGGGTGCGCGCCCCGGTCAGGTCCGTGCCGAACCGGCACTTGGTCATCAGCCCGATCTCGCTGGGCCAGGACGCCACCATGGCGCGCATCTGCCCCGCCTCGTCCTCGCTAAGCTCGCGCGGGAAGCTGAACAAGACGATGTGCTGGAGGGTCATCACCTCTCCCGTTTTCGCTGCATAACGACGGCCGGGGCCGACGGTCGTCAGTAGAACTCGAAGTACTCACGCATCTCCCAGTCGGTGACGTCCTGCCCCTCGGGCGGCGGGTTCTCGGCGACCGCCGCGTCGTACCGGGCCAGTTCGGCCCGCTTCATCTGGAGCAGGTAGTCGATCAGCGTGTCGCCGAAGGCCTTGCGGAAGAAGGCGTCCTTCTCGAGCGCGGCCACCGCGTCCGACAGGGACGTCGGCAGCATCGGCGCCGCGGCGGCGTAGGGGTCCGCCTCCACCGGCGGGGGCGCCGCCAGCTCGCGCCGGATGCCGTCGAGCCCGGCGGCGACGTTGGCCGCCATGTACAGGTACGGGTTGGCGGCCGGCTCGCCCATCCGGTTCTCCAGGTGGCTGTTCGTGTCGCCGGGCGCTCCCTGCGCCCGGATCAGCGCGCCGCGGTTCTCCAGCGCCCAGCTCACCCGGTCCGGGGCGAAGGAGTAGGGGCGGAACCGCTTGTAGCCGTTCACGGTGGGCGCGGAGAACACGGTCATCGGCATCGCGTGCTCGATCAGCCCGGCCACGAACTGCCGGCCGGTCTCCGACAGGTAGTCGGTCTCGCTGGCGAACGCGTTGTGCCCGTCCGGGCGGGTCAGCAGCGACTCGTGCAGGTGCCACCCCGAGGAGAAGAAGTTGGGCAGGGCAGGCCGGCACATGAACGTGGCGAGCAGCCCGCGGCGCTGGCAGATCTGCTTGACGGCGGAGCGGAATAGCACGACCGCATCCGCGGCCGCCAGGCCGGCGATGGGGCTGAAGCTGAACTCCATCTGGCCCGGGCCCCACTCGTCCTCCATCGACCGCGGCGGCAGACCGACCGCGGCCAGGCCGTCGCGGATCGCCTCGAGGGTGCTGGCCACGCCGTCCAGCCGGACCTCCGACAGGTACTGGTAGCCGAGCTCGAACACGCTCACGCCGGGCGGCGGCGGCGTGAAACCGGCGTCCTTCGGCGCGATCGGGTCGCCGGTGAGCTTGACGATGTAGTACTCGATCTCGATCCCGGCGAGGTAGTCGTAGCCGGCCTCGCCGAGCTCGGCCAGCATCCGGCGCATCAGGCCGCGCCCGTCCAGCGGCATCGGCTGGCCGTTGGAGAAGTAGGTGTCGCAGAGCATCCACCCGGTCCGGTCGGCCCACGGCAGGACCTGGAAGGTGCCCGGGTCGGGCACCAGGACGATGTCGGGGAACCCGGTGAACTCGTCGATACCGAACCCGCCGCCCGCGGCGAACGGCGCCACGAACACCTGGTTGCCGCTGTCCAGGCTGTAGATCGCCCCGGAGAAGTCGAGGCCGTTGGACATGGCGGCGATGGCCACCTCCGGGGCCAGCGACTTGCTGCGCGGGTGGCCGTGCTGGTCGACGACGGTCAGCCGGACGGTGCGCAGTTCTGCTTCGCGAATCCGGACGGCCACCTCCTGCGCGGCGGCGGCCTGCCCGGGGGTATACGCGCCGTGCCGCGCGATGAATCCGGCCTGGCCTACCCCGGTGGCCGCGGCCGAGCCGCTGTGGAACGGGTCTGGCGAGGGGCTTCCCATCTGGCTGGCCTCCGATCGGGCACGTGTCCGGCGCTGCGGCGCGGGCCGTGCCGGTCAGGTTCTCTGCTTCGCCTTGCGCTTGCTCATGACCTCCAGCATGGCAGCGCTGAAGTTGTTCGGCTCGACGTCGGCGAGCGAGAGAAACGTTTCGGTCCGCTGCACGCCGTTGATCTGAAAGATCTTGGTGAGCAGCAGTTCACGCAGGTGAGCATGATCCCGGACGCGCAACCGGATGAGCAGGTCGAGGCCACCGGTCACGACGCTCATGTCCTGGGCCTCGGGCATCGCCCGGATGGCGCGGATGATCTCGCTCAGGTCCATGCCGGGCCCGGCGGTCACGGCGACGTAGACGACGACGGGGAACCCGAGCGCCGCCCAGTCGATGTCCACCCGGTAGCCGCGGATGGCCCCGTTGCGTTCCAGCCGGGCGAGCCGGTCGGCCACCGCGGGCGGGGACATCTCGACGGTGCGGGCGAGGGCGCGCAGCAGGGCCAGGTCAAGCTCGTCGACCTCGACCTTCGGGGGGGACGGGGCGGCGACCTCGGCCAGTTTGGCGAGCGGGGCAGAGCTGGTTGCCATTTGCCAGGTAACCCCTCTCGGGGGTTCCAATCGTGTGAGCTATAGTGCAATCAGGATGTATCAATGTAAGTAGAGGCTGGCCAAGATTTTTACATTTGTAAACTTTGCTGTCAAGAGAGGGCAGCCGGAGTCGACCGGCCAGTCAGAGAGGGAACAGCCACAATGACCGCAGCCGTTGAGCAGCATGACTGGGGCGCCAGCCTCGCCCGGCGGACCCGCGCCCTCGGCGGTGGCGAGATCACCGCCATCCTCGCCCTGGCCGGCGCCACCGACGTCATCACCTTTTCCGGCGGGTTCCCCGATCCGGCAACGTTCCCCACCGAGGTGCTGGCGCAGATCGCGGGCCAGCTGATCACCGGTGACGCCGCCGTCAGCCTGCAGTACGCGGCGACTGAGGGCATCGCCGGGGTCCGCGAGTACCTGGCCGGGCGGCTCGAGTCGCTGGAGGGAGCACGGCCCGCCCCGGGCGAACTGATGATCACCAGCGGCGGCATCGACTGCATGGAACTGCTCGCCAAGAGCTACCTCGACCCCGGGGACGTGGTGGTCGTCGAAGCGCCCACGTACCTGGGCGCGATCATGGCGTTCCGCGGGTACGAGGCGGACCTGCGCGGCGTTCCCATGGACGGCGACGGCATGCGCGTCGATGTGCTCGCCGGCCTGCTGGGCGGCGGCCTGCGGCCCAAGATCGTTTATACGATCCCCGACTACCAGAACCCCACGGGCCTGTCGCTGAGCGCCGGCCGGCGCGCCGAACTCGTCGCCCTGGCCCGCCGGTACGGCTTCCTGATCTGCGAGGACGTCGCCTACCGCGAGCTTGGGTTCACCGCGCCGCCGCCGGCCAGCCTCTGGTCGCTCGCCCCCGACGTCGTGCTCCAGGCGGGCACCTTCTCGAAGATCTTCTTCCCGGGGGTGCGGCTGGGCTGGGCCGCCGGGCCCGAGCAGGTCATCGCCAGGCTGGTGGTGGCCAAGCAGAACTCCGACCAGTGCTCCGGCGCGCTCGGCCAGCGGATGCTCGAGGAGTACGGCCGGACCGGGCAACTCGAGCAGCAGATCGTCGCGTCGCGGGCGCTGTATGCGCGCCGGGCCGGGCTGGTGACGCAGGCGCTGGCCGCACACATGCCGGACGGCGCGACGTGGACCACCCCCCACGGCGGGTTCTACGTCTGGCTGACGGCGCCGGACGGCGTGGATACGGTGGCCCTCTCGGCAGCAGCCCGGGCACGCAGGGTGGCCTACGTGCCGGGACGCCCGTTCTACCCCGGCGAGGCCGGGACAACGCAGATCCGGCTTGCCTATAGCCGGGTCGCTGACCAGCTCATCGACGAGGGCATCCGCCGGATCGGCGAGGTCCTGAAGACCGGCTTGGAGGGCAAGTGAGCGAGGCGCTTGGCGACGCTGCCAGCCATTTCACCACGGAGGCACAGGGCGAGCGTGGCGGGGTC
>Ga0318513_10000674_pt1 | contig 9734 bp, 7 predicted proteins | sample GRESIP171b2f20_FD_203683 | JGI IMG/M metagenome (GOLD analysis project Ga0318513, IMG submission 203683) | Tropical soil microbial communities from Luquillo Experimental Forest, Puerto Rico - GRE.SIPMG.171b2f20 | ecosystem: Environmental > Terrestrial > Soil > Tropical forest > Bulk soil | place... | reverse complement strand
GGCACGAGGAAGAGCGTCGTCAGCCGCTCCTTGGAGATCAGCCGCAGAACCTGCTCCGGCCCATATTCAGGCACACACACCAGTCTGCCATTGAGCAGCGCCGTGCTGAGCATTATGCGCACGCCCATCGTGTGGAAGAACGGCATCACGCCGAGACCGGAATCGCCCTGCCGATATTGGTTCTGGGCAATGTGGGCAATCGCCGCCATCAGCTCGCTGCGATGGCTGCGCGGCACGCCTTTTGGGCGCCCGGTGGTCCCGGAGGTGTAAAGCATCAAGCATGTCGCGGACTCGCTGACCGCGGCGGGACCGGCGAGCGCGCGTGAATCGCGCAGTCGTGCGAATGGCATGCCCTCGCCTTTGCCGTCGGCTACAAGGATCACACGGCGCGGGTCAATCTTGAGCGTCGCGGCAGCCTCGGCGGCGGCCGCGCCCGAGGCGCCGTCGAACGCCACGGCTGCCGCTTCGGCGTCCTCGAGGCAATACCTGATCTCGTCCGCGGTTGCGCGCCAGCTCACCGGCGTAAAGACGATGCCGAGCAACTGGCATGCCCAGTACAGCGTCGCCATCTCGTATCGATTCCGCATCACCAGCACCAGATGGTCGCCCGCCTGCAACCCCATGTCCCGCAAGCCGCCGGCAACCAACGCGATCTCGCGATACCAATCGGCATAGGTCACCCGACGGTTGCCTTCGACGAATGCCACCTCGTGAGGTCGGCGCATCACCGCGGCGGCAAACGCGCTGCCCAGATCCATGTCACGAACCTTTGCGGATGGCGGTTGCGGCTTCGAGCACCGCCGCAACGATCGGCGCATATCCCGTACACCGGCAGATGTGACCGGAAAGCATGTCGCGGACTTGCCGCTCGTCCGGCGCCGGCGTGTCGCGCAGAAAATGCATCACCGAGCACAGTATACCCGGCGTGCAGAACCCGCATTGCAAGGCATGATGCTTCGCGAAGGCGCGCTGCACCTCGTTAAGCTTGCCTGGTTCGGCGAGCCCCTCCACGGTGACGATGTCGGCCCCGTCGGCCTGTGCGGCGTACTGGGTGCAGCTGCGCACGGCTCGTCCATCGACCAAAACCGTACAGGCGCCGCATACGCCATGTTCGCAGCCGACGTGAACCCCGAAGGCCTGCAACTCATGACGTAGAAAATCGCAGAGCAGCATGCGCGGCTCGGCCTCGCCGGATCGGCGTTGGCCGTTCAAGGTCAACTCGACCGTGAAGCGCTCGCCCGCCGCCCGAAGAAGCGTTGTCATTGCAGGCGGTCTCTTCGCTGCCGGGCCATCGCGACCGCATCGTTGACCGCGCGCTCCAACAGCACCCTCGTGAGCGCAATCCGATAATCGGCGCCTGCCGAATGATCCTCCATGGGGGTGACGCTGACCGCAGCATGCTCGCAGAGGCCGGCGGCGATCTCGCTCGCGGGACGGCCGAGAAAACCCTTCCCGTCGATGGCGACCGGCCGGCTCTCGACCCCACCAACCCCGAGCGAGAGTTCCTGGAGCCGGTCGGTCTTATCGAGACGAAGGCTACAGGCTACCGCCGCGATCGCGAAGTCCCCGTGCCGCTGTGCGATCTCCGTGAAGGCGTGGCCGGCGTCCGGCGCGGCGCGTGGCCACTCCAGCGCCGTCACCATCTCGTCCGGCCGGCGCTGTGTGGTGAGCGCGCCGAGAAAGAACTCCCGCGCAGGAACGCGCCGTTCCCGCCGCCGCGACTGCAGCACGACGGTCCCGCCGCACACGACGAGCGCGAGCGGTATCTCGGCGCTCGGATCCGCGTGCGCGACCGAGCCGCCGAGTGTTCCGCGATTGCGCGTCTGAAAATGCCCAACCCACGGCAACGCCATGACAAGCAGCGGCACCTCGCGTGCAATGACGTTCGCGCGCAGCGCGTCGCTCTGCACCACTCCAGCGCCGGTCACGACGATGTTGGATCGTGCCGCAATGCTCTTCAGCGCCTGGATGCGCGAAATGTCGATTACGGCGCGCGGACGAACCACTCTGAGGTTCAGCATCGGTCCGAGCGTCATCCCGCCGGCGAGGATGGCCGCGTCCTCCCCCTTCTCGGACAGGAGAGCGAGCCCTTCCGAAACGGCCTCCGGCCGATAATAGTCGAACGCCACAGGCTTCACGGCTCGCCTCCGTTGCGGCCATACCGTCGCAATCTCGACCACCAGCTTCGCCAGCCCGAGCCACCCGCAGGTCCGAGCCGACGCTCCAGAGAGTGAAAGAATTGAGCGATGAGATAACGCGTCACGCTACCGAGCATGCGCTGGCCCACGGCCGCAACCTTACCGCCGATATCGGCTTCGTAACGATACTGGAGATGCGTGCGGCCGCCGACCTCGGGTCGCAGGCTCACGAAGCCCGATCCCGATCCGAAGCCCAAAGCCCCGAGGGCCTTGCCGACGAGGCGCACCGAGGTTTCCTCCTTTTTGTCACGCAGCTCGATTTGTACGTGATAGGTGCCGCGAATGCCGGCAACACCGATCACGACCTTCGCCGAGTAGCGATCCGGACCATCCTGCGTGAGGCCGCGACATCCCGGGATGATGGCAGCAAGCTCGCTCGGATCGAGGAGACGGCGCCACACCTCGTCGACGGGAGCGGACAGAGAGATTTCCCCGCTTCCTGTCAGCGCCCCGGCGCCGACCGCCATCCCCTCTGCTCGGACCGGCGCTGCGACCGGGCGCCGCCTCACGGCATGTCCGTTCGCGAGCGCCCACACGCGCCGCAGGTTCAACGGCAGCGAAATATCGTCGCGTCCGAGGGCATCCGCGACGGCGTTTGCGATCACGGCGGGAGTGAGCATCGAGCTGCCGTCTCCCATGCCCTTGGCGCCCAGCGCATTGACGGGAGAAACTGTTTCGACGTGGCCGATCTCGATGGGTGGGACTTCGACGGCTGTGGGACAAAGATAATCGGCAAAAGTCCCCGACAGGAAATTGCCCCGCTCGTCATACGCCAATTCTTCGAACAGCGCCGCGCCTAGACCGTGGGCAAAGCCGCCGTAGACCTGCCCTTCGACGATTTTAGGATTGAGCTGGGTTCCGACGTCGTGAACCGAGACATACTTATCGATGCGGATCGCCCCGGTTCTGCGGTCGATCTCCACGGCCGCCAAATCGATTACAAAGCCGAATGTGACCGCGGAAGCAATCCGGTCTTCGTCATCGGGAGAGCCCAAGACCGGCGGCGATACGACGGCAGCTTCATGAATTCCGGGAGTGGCATTGTCCGGCAAACCGGCCGGGTCCCAGTGCGCGCGCGCCGCCGCCTTGCGGAACGGCAACCCCTTGTTGGACTGCCCGCGCACTCGGGCATAGCCTTCGCGCAACTCGATCTCTTCCGGGGGAGCGTCCAGGGCATCAGCGGCCAACAATTTGATTTTGTGTGCGACTTGCTCCGCGCACTTCGCGACGGCATCGACAACGATTGCCGCAAAGCGGTTCGAGTAATTCCCCGACGCAATCGACCAAGCGCTCGTCAGCGTGTCGATCTCCGTCACCACATCGACGTCGTTGGGGTGCAGTCCGAGCGCGTCGGCAACGATCTGCGCGGCAACTGTCGCATGGCCCTGGCCATTGGGCGTGCTGCACAGGCGCAACGTGACTTGTCCGCTCGGATCGACCGAGACCACCGCGCTGGCGTTAGCGCCCGATTTGCGGTCGGCACGGCGGCGGTCTTGCGCCGTCTGCGCCAGTGAAACATAGGCCATATTCGAGCCGGACGGCTCAACACCTGCTGCCAGGCCGATGCCGAAAAGACCTCCCTTGCCGCGGACCTCGTCGCGCCGGCGTTTGAGCTGGTCATAGTCGGCGATCCGCAGGAGCTCCGACAGCGCCGCATCGTAGTCGCCGGCGTCGAATATGGCGCCTGCCGGCGCTCTGTAAGGGAAGGCATCGACAGGAATGAAATTGCGACGGCGCAGTTCCGCGGGATCCATGGCGAGCCCGCGCGCCGCGATGTCCATGATACGTTCGAGCGCAAAATAGAATTGCGGTCCCCCGTATCCGCGATTGAGACCGACGGGTGTGCAGTTCGTGACAACGAGCTCGTTGTCGATGGAAATGTTCTGCACCTTGTAGCAGCCGTTTGAGGCGGCGTGCATGCGATAGAGGGAGGCGGGCTCGGGCGGCCGCACGTGGGCGCCCATATTCGCGGTGTTCCTGAACCGCAATCCAGTGAGCTCGCCGTCCTTCGTGAACGCCGCCGCGACCGTTCCCACGCGATCACTTGAGGCGGACGAGGCCGTGAGGTGCTCGGCGCGATCCTCGATCCACTTGACGGGCACGCCCGTCTTGCGGCTGACGGCGGCGAGTAGGACGATGTACGAAAGAACGGCCTGTTTGATACCGAAACTTCCGCCGCTGCTCGGCGGCGTGATGAGGCGAAGTCGGTGGCCGGGCACGCGCAATGCGCTCGCCATGAGCGGCTGGACCACGAATGGCCCTTGGAAGTTCGACCACACCGTGTAACGGTCGGGGGCCCGTTCGAATTGCGCAATGACGCCGAACGTCTCCATCGGTGTGGAGGCATAGCGCGGATACGAGTACGAGAACTCGAACACTCGATCAGCCCCGGCAAATGCAGCATCCGGGTTGCCGTAGCTGAAGCTACGCTGGCTTATGATGTTCGAACCGACTTTCTCGTGGATCACCGGGGCGTCGCGCGCGGTGGCGCTTTGCAGGTCGGACGCTGCCGGAAGCACTTCATATTCGACGCCGATCAGGTCACACGCATCTTCCGCGATGTAACGCGTGTCCGCAATCACCACGGCAACGGGCTCGCCGACGTATCGCACCCGGTCGATTGCGATGGGATAGTAGGCAAGCGGAGCCTTCACGACGCTTGGCACCGGGCCAATCAGATCGCTGACGTCCTTGCCGGTGACGATGCCCCGAACCCCTGGCAGCTCCCGCGCTCGCGCGAGATCGATCCGTCCGATCCGCGCGTGCGGATGGGGTGAACGCAAGATCGCTGCGAAGCGGATTCCCGGAATTGGCGAGAGATCGTCGATAAAGCGCGCCTGCCCGGTCAGGAGCGCCTGATCTTCCTTGCGCTCAACGGGCGAGCCAACCCATCGCTGCGACACGGTCCCGATTGCTTCCAGCAAAACGCGGTCCACCTTGGAAAAGCGTTAACCTCGCCCCTTTTTCCCGTTTCGTCTCGTTGCATGATCTATAGGACCAGCCGGGTCGTCGCGACAAGATTGACAACGAGCAAAATCATTTGGCGTTATAGAGGCGTACCGGGCCGCGGGCGACCGTCGAGGCCCCAAGATCAACGTCAGTTGGACCCTTGAGCCGCGGAATGGTGTACGACAGCGCCATGCGAGCGGTTGATTGCAGGAAGAATTGTTAAGCCGGGTTTTGCGTGTTCGCTTGCCCCCATGCGCACGACTCACGAGGCCGATAGCTCCCGTTGAGGCTGATCGTGACGGTTGATCCCTCGCTTCAGTTAGCAATCGATGCCCTCTCTTTTCCAGGCATCGTGATCGGCCATCGCTTGATCTCACCTGGCGATGAAGGTGCGTTGTTGCCGGAGGAGGCTTCTGCCTTCGCCTCGAGTGTCGTCAAGGTGCGGCGGGCGAGCGGCGCGGCTCGCATTGTCGCACGCCAACTCCTCAAGCAATTGGGGCAACCCGAATGCGCACTACCGAGAACTTCCGGGGGAGCGCCAGCCTGGCCCGCAGGAGTCGTCGGCTCGCTCGCCCACGATTCTCGTGTTGCGGTTGCAGCAGTCGGATTGAGTCGTGATGTGGGCGCGGTGGGGATAGATGTCGAGCCGGCCGAATCGTTGCCGCCTGAATTGCTGGACTTAGTCGCAACGCCGCAAGAGCGGTTGAGAATAGGCGATGATCCTTACCAGGGACGACTGCTTTTCGTCGCCAAGGAGGCCGTGTACAAGGCAGTATACCCACTCGACCAAACGTTTCTTGACCATCACGACGTGCAAATTCGCTTTGCCGAGCGCAAAGCTGTCGTGCGCAACAGTCGGATCGTCGAATTGCGATTTTGCATCGCCGCACACCTGGTGGCGCTGGCCTTCCTCCCCGGCCTTGGTGAGGGCCGCACCTAAACGTTCGATACGTGGTATCTCGTCCGCGCGTATACTATAACTCGCAGCAGGGCGGCGCCGCGGAAACGGGCGACGCGGCCCGGAGAAGCGTGAGGGAGGAATCGTGATGTCGCAGATTCGGTTTGCAGCCGTGGCGGTCGCGTTGAGCGCCGTCGGGTTCGCAACAACAGGGCTGGCGCAGCAGGCACAACGGCCGCAAATCGAGACCACCAAGGTCGATGGCACCGATAATGTCTACATCTTCCGCAACGGCAATCATCAATCGATGTTCATCGTCACCAAGGACGGCGTGATCGCGACTGATCCGATCGCTTACGGCCGGCCGACCGGCGGTCAAGACTATATCGCCGAGATCAAGAAGGTGACCGATAAGCCAATCAAGTTCCTGATCTACAGCCACCACCACTATGATCACATCGCCGGCGGCAAGCCGTTCAAGGATGCCGGCGCCACCATCATTGCGCACAGGCGGGCCAAGGAGCGGCTTGCCGTGCTCAAGGATCCGAACACTTCGCTCCCCGATCAGGTCGTCAGCGACGCCGGCCGCACAATCAAGCTCGGAGGTACTACGCTCGAGCTGAAATATTTCGGCCTTAATCATTCCGATTCGAACCTGGTAATGTGGTTGCCGAAGGAGAAGATTGTCTTCGTTGTCGACACGATACCAGTCGGATCGTTTCCCGGGCGCGGCTTCATCGACATCTATCCGCTCGAAACGGAGGAGTTCATCAAGAAGGTCCTCGCGTTGGACTGGGAGAGGCTGATCCCTGGACATCCCGGCCAGCCGGGTGGTCGACTCGGCACCAAGAAGGATGCGCAAGACATCCTCACGCTGATGCAGGAGGCCTCCGCCGAGTTGAAGAAGATGGGGCAAGACGGCAAATGCTGGGAGCCGGCCGAGAAGGATTTTAAGTTGCCGAAATACGCAAATTGGCCGGGCTATGAAAGCGGCCTGCCACTCGTGGCCCGGCGCTATTGCGGGCTGTGGGGTCGCGGCACCTGAGTTGCCGGTGCGAAGCTTCGACCGGAGCTTTCGTGCCTTGCTCGCTTGGCGGCCGACACTGCGTCAGGAATTCTTTTAGACCGTCGGCGAGCGAACATGAAGGATCGAGACCGCCGCCGTGCGATCTCGGCTATGCCGATGAGGGGCCGCCGCTACTGCGGCTGCGCTGTGAGTGGTCTGTCGGACGGCTGCCTTGAGGGAGGCTCCGCCTTCGACTCTGTCTTCGGTTCCGGACGTACGATCTGGTAAAGATAAGTCTCGATATCCGAGAGACTGAACGGCCAAAACGACCGCGATGCCTCGGGAGCAGCAGCAGACGGATTACCCGGACCGGCAGGCGCTATCTTTTCGGTCGGCGTTGCCAATCCGGCAGCGGGCGTTTTCTCCAACGGCACCGCCGGACCGGCAGCCGTGGTGCTTTCCTTGTTCATCGTGTCGTTCCCGCTCGCCGGCGTGCTCCCTGCGCGCGGCGCAGGTACGACTCCGAGATCCCCTGGCTGACAGTCTGTTGAAAATCGCGTATGCCTTCCGCCTCGATCTTCTTGCGTTCCGACTCTCGTTTTTCGCGTTCGACGCGAAACTTATATTCCTCCGCAATGTAGTATTGCTCGGTTTTGCGATTGATGGCGCCGACGATGGCCGCGGGCAGTTCGATGCCAGTCACAAGTATATCGTAGAGGATGATGGTGTCTCGCATCGAGACTCGGTAGGACTCTTCGCCTTCGTGCTCCATCATCTTCTCGGATAATCTGTCCTCCACGAGGCTGCGGATTTTGTCTTGAATTTCCTGGCGTGCCGTCGAATAGACCTGTTCGGCGGTGTATTGAGCAATCACCTCGCGCGTCAGACTGCCGATGCCGGGCTGCACGAGCACTTGCTCGTAATTTGGCCCGATCGCTTGGTGCAGCACGGGCACTGCATCGCGCTGGAGCCGGAACCGGACAATGATGCTCGCGGTCAGGCTCACCCCGTCGCTGGAGATGGCGTTGTAGGACTCGGTAAAGGATTGCAGTCTCAGGTCGTACAGAAATACTTGGTTCCAGGGCAAGATGAGATTGAAACCCTCATTCTTCAACCGCCGCGGGTCGAGCACCGTGCCGCCGCCAAAGCGTTTCCACAGCACTCCGACGTCGCCGCTGGGAACCGTTACCACCATGTGAGGGTAGAGCACCACCCCCACGAGTGTCGCGACCATCAGGTAGATCACGACGCTCGGGAGATGGCGTTCAGCGAACCGCCGCCACCTGGGGCGTGTCGTCGTCGGGGGTGGCTCCCCATCTGACCACAGATACGCTTTCATCACCTGTTCTCCACCGTCTCCTGCGCAGCGAACCGGCCGTCTTCCATGCGCACTCTGCGAGCGGGCAAGTCCATTTCGTCGATATAGCGATCGTCGTGCGTTATCGCTACTACCGTCTCGCCGCTCTGCTTCAACTCCGGCAATAGATCATAATAGAACTTGCGCCGAAATTCCGGGTCTTGGTCGGCGGCCCATTCGTCCAGCAACAGAAGCGGCCGCTTCTCCAGCAAGCTTACAATGAGCGCGAGACGTTTGCGCTGGCCGGCCGATAGATCGAGCGTGCTAAATTGGGTATCGGTGAGGTGCGTCTTGTCGTGCAACCGGAATTGCGTCAGCAGACGATCGACCTCGGCGGGATCGGGATCAGGAACCCCATAGAGTTTCTCGAAAAGATGATAGTCAGGGAAGATCGCGGCTATCAACTCGCGATAGGCCTGACGCGTGCGGTCGTCGACGCGCACCCCATCGAAAATGATTTCGCCCGAATCGGGTTTATACAGGCCGGCGAGCAACTTCAGGAAAGTCGATTTGCCCGAACCGTTGCCGCCGGTGATGAAGACGAGCTCGCCAGCTCGCAATGTGAAGTCGATGGGCCCGACCTGGAAAACCGCGTCGGACCATTTGTCGACGTAGCGGAACACGACATTGCGCATCTCGATCTTCTGGAAGCGCTTCGCGGGCTCAACCGCGGCAACTTCCGTCACGGGAATAGTCGCCAGTAGCCTCGCCTCCAGTCGCTCGATGTTGTCCGCTGCTGTATTTGCGGCGCTCAAGATAGGTATCGCTTGAACGAGACCGAAACACGTGCCGACAATAAACACGAGGGCCGTTATCGTCTTCGTGACGGTCTCTCCTTCCAGCGCGCCGCTGAAAGTAGGGACGGCGAACGCTATTGCGCCGAGCAATCCGTACAGGGCGCTTTGCAAGAACACCATTCGCTTGAAGGTTTCGCTCTGGGCGCGGATTTTGATGTTGGCGGCGACTCGCGACAGTTCGACAACGTCCTCAAATAGCTCGTCGCTACGCCCGGTGTTGAGCCTCACCTCCTTGAAGCCGTTCAGAAGGTCCATCAGACGATCGAACAGCCGGTGTTCCAGATTGGACGCTTCACGAGAGGCCATGGCGAGTTGGCGACTCCTGGCATGGAACACCAACGCTGCGATACCTACGATTACGATGCTTAGCCCGAAAGCTAGGAGCGACAGATACGCAACATACATTGCGACGAAGAAGATGAGGACTGCGCCTTGTGCCGCGAAAGCGAGCGTGTTGCTCATTTGCGTGAGCGTCGCGGTCTCCTTGGTAATGGCGCCGACGATTTCTCCGCGGCCGATCGACTCTAAC
>Ga0318513_10000672_pt1 | contig 9763 bp, 8 predicted proteins | sample GRESIP171b2f20_FD_203683 | JGI IMG/M metagenome (GOLD analysis project Ga0318513, IMG submission 203683) | Tropical soil microbial communities from Luquillo Experimental Forest, Puerto Rico - GRE.SIPMG.171b2f20 | ecosystem: Environmental > Terrestrial > Soil > Tropical forest > Bulk soil | place... | reverse complement strand
CAACGGTAACCAATACAGTCCCGATCGACAACGCACAATTCATATCGCAGGTCACACCCCCGGACATCATGCTGCCTAGTCAAGTCGCGTCTGTCTCAGTGACCTTTAAGAACACCGGCAACACGACGTGGACCAAGGCCACGAACTACTCGATGATCAGTCAGAACCCCGCGTTCAATCAGTCTTGGGGTAGCAACCAAGTCCTCTTGGGAACGTCTGACAGTATCGCTCCCGGTCAATCTAAAACATTCTCGCTTAATATCAACGCGCCATCAAGTCCTGGCACCTACAATTTCCAGTGGCAGATGAACTATAATACGTCGACGTTCTTTGGCGATCTGTCGACGAACGTCGTCGTGACTGTCGCCCAAGCGACCGCGACCCCTACGCAAACGCCAACGGTGACACCAACTAGCACCATCACATTCACCCCGACATCGACGCCATTGAACACTGCTACTCCTACATTAACCCCTACGAACACGCCGACAAACACACCGACGGCGACCCCCACGGCGACGCCCACGGCGACACCGACGGCCACCGCTACCGCGACAGCCACACCGACCGCGACCCCGACCGCCACCAGCACTCCGACCGCGACCCCCACCGCGACACCGACCAGCACGCCTACCGCGACACCGACCAACACGCCAACCAACACGCCGACTGCCACTCCGACCGCCACCCCGACGGCCACGCCGACGGCAACCCCAACCCAGACCCCGACCAGCACGCCGACGCAGACGCCAACCGCGACCTACACGCCGACAGCAACGCCTACGAACACCCCGACCAGCACGCCCACGGCGACGCCCACACAGACCCCGACGGCCACACCAACGCAGACGCCGACGGCAACCCCCACTGCGACGCCGACGGCCACGGCGACCATCACCGTCACCCCAACCGCGACGCCCACCGTCACCCCAACCGCGACGCCGACGAGCAGTCCCACGCAGACACCGACGCGCACGCCGACGCAGACGCCCACCGCTACCGCGACAGCCACACCGACCGCGACCCCGACCGCCACCAGCACTCCGACCGCGACCCCCACTAACACGCCGACCAGCACACCCACCGCGACGCCGACCAATACGCCAACTCAGACGCCCACAGCCACGCCCACAGCCACGCCAACTGTCACCTACACACCGACCGCCACTCCGACCGCCACCCCGACGGCCACGCCGACGGCAACCCCAACGGCCACACCGACGCAGACGCCCACGGCGACGCAGACGCCGACGGTGACCGCGACCGGCACGGTGACGCAGACGCCGACCATTACGCCCACCGTCACACCAGGGCCGTCTCAGACGCCAACTGTCACGCCGACCAACACGGCAACCGCCACGCCGACGCAGACGCCGACGGTGACCTTCACGCCAACTGCCACGCCGACGAGTACCGCGACCGCCACCGCCACACCGACCAACACGGGCACGGACACACCGACCACCACGCCGACGATCACGCCCACCGCCACGCCGACCGATACGGCCACCGGAACGATTACCGAGACGCCGAGCGTAACGCCCACGATCACGACGACGCCAACGTTGCCGCCCGCCTGCCAATGGTACAACGGGGCGATGACGGAGGACGTGCTGGCCTCCGTGGTCGATCCTGGCGGTTCGTGGTCGCCAACGGTTTCGGGGACCGTGACGCTCAGCTCCGGTGCCGAGATCGTCTCGCCGGGCTGGGCGTCCACCAAAACCAACACGCAGAACAGCGAGGCGTGGATGCGCGTCAACACCGCGCCGCTGGCCAACTACACCATCTTGCAAGCCATGCTCGACCTGAACATCGGCAACGCCAGCGAGACGGTTCCGAGCAATCAGTGGCCTGGCTACGTGCAGGGCTCGTTCATGAACGCAGTAGCACAGGACGGTTTCCAGACCACCGACTATACCGGCGCGCAGGACCACACTGCCTTTGGGCCGGTGTCCTTTGCGCTGCTGCCACCGACCACATCGGGCACGTACAGCTTCACGCTCGACCTGACGGCTGGCGGTAGTTCCAATCCCGACGACGCCATCAACACCCACGGCTACACGGCGATCCGCGTGTTCGTGCCGCTGCTCATGCCGCAGCCGAATCCCAACCGTGGTGACACCGCACAGGTATCAATCGCGACGTTGGAGAACTCCAACCCTAATTGGCATCCCGTGATGTGGGTCGAGGCGTGCGCGCCGACGCCGACCACCACACCGACCGCGAGCTACACACCGACCGCCACGCCGACCCTCGTTGCGGCTTCGCCGACGCCGACCACCACACCGACGCCGATCCCACCGACCGTAACGCCGACCAGCACACCGACCGCGACGCCGACCGCTTCCGGCACGTCGACCGTGACGCCGACGGTCACGCCGACGTTACCGCCAACGGACACCCCGACGGACACCCCGACGGGCACCATCACGGCCACGCCTACCGACACGCCGCTGCCTACCGCTACGCCGACGGTCACGCCCCCGGCTACCGCCACCAGTACGGCCCGCAGTACGCCCACGGCCACGGGGCTCGGTACGCCTACGGCCACGCCACAGGTGCCGTTGACGCTGCATGTGGTGGCCGCTACGCCGCGGATGATTCTGGTGGCCGGTACGCCTGCGGCGGTGCTGCGCGGCGTGGCCACACCCGGCATGCGCTTGCAAGCCGGCGTGCCTCGCATGATCGTAACCGTGCTACCATAATAACCTAAAGGGAGAAGACCATGCTGCGTCAACTCATACTGTGCGCGTCGCTGGCGGCGCTGGTGGGCGCAACCCCGGTGCCCACGCCTGCGCCGCATCACCACCGGTGGCACCGCCGCCACGGGCATCCGCATCCAACGCCTACCGTCGTCGTCTTCGGCGACCGCCGCTGGGACCCACCCGGTGACCCCACTGCGCCCGGTACCACGAGCCTGCCGTTGCCACCGGCGATTGCGTTTGTGGTGAACGAAGGCTCCGACGTGCGCCTGATGCTGGAATACACTACGCCGGACAACATAAAGGTGCAGCCGTGGACGTTGCGCTGCCAGGTGCACGACACGCCCACCAACAGCGTGCTGTACGACACCGGATCGTTTGCCCCCACCAGCGTCACCACATACCTGACGCTGCAAGGCGACGTGAACGTGGTGGTGCAGAGCGGCTACTGTGCCGGCAACACCACACAGGGCTGCGCTACCGACGCCGACTGTGGCGGGTCACCGGGTAGCTGCGTATGGATTCCGAGCGAAACGCACCGCTTTACCTGCCAATGGACGTGGGCTCCGCCCCCGGTGCCCAGCACTGCGCCGACGCCTGTCCCCGGCACCGGCACGCAGGAAGTGTACTTTCAGGTCATCAACATGCGTAACATTCCCATGCTATGACCAGCCGCTGGTTGTTCGTCATAGGATTGCTGATGGTTCTCGAGTTACCGGCGCGGGCGCAGCTGCCCACGTTTACGGGCACCCGCACGTGGACGCCCGTAGCCGTACCCCCCACCGCCACGCCCCCCGGCACGCCCACCGGTACGTCGCCGCCCACCCCCACCGAGACGGGCACCCCGCTGCCAGAGGCGCGCATCAAGCCCGAGATGATTCAGTGGCCCACGCCGCAGCAGACCCCCGTGCAGACCCCGGTGTGCGTGGTGGTCGAGCGCGACCCGTCCCTGGGCGCGATGATCTTCTGCCTGCCGGCCACCAACGGATCGATCGGCGGCGGGCAGCGGGCCTGCGTAGGCACCGGGTCGATTGCGGCGGCTGCCGTGGCCAACGTGTGCGTGACGTGGAGCAGCCCTTATCTCAGCTCAGGTGGCTACGTGGTGGTCGGTCCCGTCGTTACGGACACGCCCACCGGAGGCATCGCGGCGTTGATGGTGCACCACTTGACGGGGCAGACGACCACGGGCGCGTGCGCCCTGGTGTTCAACCAGGACGCCGCCAACGCCCGTAGCGGTACGCTGTGCATGCAAGCCGTGGGACTATAGACGGTGGTTTACTATACGCAGAGCGCGTGGCTACCATACAGCCACGCGAGAAGAGGAGTGCGAAACAATGACTCGAATCATCAAGTGGCTTTGGGCAGTGCTGTTGGTAGCAGCGCTTGCTGCGCCGTCAGCCGTGTGGGCCGGCTCGATCGGCTTCCAAGCCGCCAGCGCGGAAGACCCGATGGTCAACGCCTTCTGCACGGGCTCCGGCGCACCGGACGCGTGTTGCACGGGGGTGGGCACCGGTACGTGCGGTCCCGGTCTCAATTCGCTCTGCACCGGTCTCGCAGCGCCCTACTACTGCTGCACCGGCGCGGGCGCGGGCAACTGCAACTGGGCGTCGCTCGGGAGCAATCTCTCGTTCACCGCGCCGCGCACGCTCTATCAGAGCAACACCAACCGGGCGATCTTGGCGGACTTTGACGCGCCCGTGGCGACCAACACGCTCTGCACGGGCTCCGGCGCACCGTGGGCTTGCTGCACCGGCGCGGGTGCGGGCACCTGCACCACGTACTGTACGGGGGCCAACACACCGTACAGTTGCTGCACCGGGAGCGGTACCGGGAACTGCGGCGCGTCGCGCTGCATCCTGCTCCACTTTCCGATGCCGCCCGACTACGTGGCGGCGGGAAACATGACGTGGACCTACGGCATGGTGACTAAGGGCAACGCCACCTGCACGGCGGCGGGCGTGCCGTGGCCGTGCTGCACGGGCTCGACCACCGGCACGTGTGGCGTGCTCGACGGCACACACGCCGCATGTTTCCACACCGACGTGGCATGCGCGGCCGGCGGCGGGGCCTACGGCTTCGGCGCCGCCACGCTGCTCTACGCCGCACCGACCGCCGGTGCCAGCAATAACTGCCAGGCACCATCGGCAACTGGCGGCATTGTGTCGCGGCAGACTTCCTTCTCCACCACCAGCATGACCATGAGCGGCTGCCATCCGAAAGACTCGGTAATCGTGCGCTTCTGCCGCGATGCGAACCTGGCTTCTGCTTCGAGCGAGAATACCTCGAACATGAGCCTCATCGATCTGGTGTTTACCTACTGATGCGCCGCCGTCTCCTCGCGCTCGGCGCGGTGGCGGTGCTTCTCGGCTTTGGCGTCTCTGCGCTCGCGCAGCTGAATCTCAACATCGTGCCGTTCAACGCCGCATCGAGCTTCTCGATGGGCGCCATGCCGCCCACCGCCAACATGACGGAGTGGCTCCGCGCCGATCAGATCGTCGGGCTTGCCAACGGTGCGGCCATCGCTACGTGGTTCGACACCTCCGGCAACAACAATCACGCCACGCAGGTCACCGCCGCCAACCGCCCCACCTACCAGACCAACGTCGCCAACGGTCCGTGGAACTCCTCCTATCCGCCGGGCGCAGCCAGCTGCACCGCGTGCGCGCCCGTGGTGCGCTTCACGGCGGCGAACTCTCAGTTCTTTAATCTTCCCTCGACGTCCAGCTACTCGGCGGGCGAGGCGTTTATCGTCGTCAAGATCACCACCGACCCGCCGACGCTTACGAACAACACCGGGCTCTGGCGCTTCACCGACTCCAACTCCTCCGACGGCTACCCGGCGACCGCCTACCCGTGGACCGACGACAAGATCTACGAGGGCTTCGGCACCACGGTGCGCAAGGGCACTGGCATTGGCGGCATCGACCACTCGGCGGTCGGCACGCTGACGCAGTGGCGCGTGTATGACGTGTACTCGGCCGGTGGCGGGTATCAGATCTTTCTCGGTGGTGTGTCGCTCTTCTCCACGGCGAGCAACACGGTGCAGTTCTCCGCCACGCCGACGCTCGGGCAGTCGCATGGCGGTACGGGCGACGGCGGCTTGAACTACTACCTGAACGGCGACGTCGGCGAGTTCATCCTCTACAACCAAGTGCTCTCGGCGGCGGATCGCCAGTTGGTGTTCAGCTACCTCGTCAACAAGTTCGGCATGGGGCCGGCGTCCGGCAACACGTTGTCGTGTCCGCTCAACCTGAACGATTCGGTCAAAGGCCAACCACAGATCGCCACGCGCGACTGCGATCCCGTCACGACGGACTCCTTCGCGTGGCCGTTCATGTGGACGTGGGCGATGCCGCTCGGCGCGACGACGATCCGGTTCGACATGGAAGCCAGCACGGTGGTGGACAACACGCAATGTACCGCGTCGGGCGCACCGCTGAGCTGCTGTACCGGCTCTGGAACGGGCTCGTGTACGAACCAGTGCTTCAAGGTGGCCATCGGATGCGGCCCGTACTTTGTCACGGTTCCGCTCCGCAACATGACGTGGGGCGCGTACACGCCATCGGTCTGCGCTCCGCTCGTCAACGTCTTCAGCGGGTACACGCTTCTCTCGTTTCCGTCGGTGCCCATCCCCAGCACCGCCACACCGCCCGTCGACTGCAATGTGCTCGTGACGCGCGATGGCACCAACGCGGGTGACACGTCTCCCGGCGTCGGCAAGGTCGCCTCTGGGCGGCTCATGTACTGATGGGTGGAGGAACCATTGTGGGGTCGCCGGGTCGCATGGATCGTTGCGGTGCTGGTGGTTGGCTTCACCGTCACGGCGGCTAACTGGATTCCACCGCTTCGCTCGAACATCCCCTACATTCCGCAACTCCCCGCCACGCCGCCTGGCCCCACCCTCCGCCCGTTCTTTGTTCCGCAAACGCCCACGCCTGGGCCGGTCGGCACGGCCACCAACACAGCCACCGCTACGTGGACGCCCACGCCTGCCAACACGTCCACACGCACCAACACGCCGGTCAACACCGCTACCGCTACCAATACGCCGGCCAACACGGCCACACGCACTAACACACCCGTGAACACCGCTACCGCTACCAATACGCCCGTCAATACAGCCACCAGCACCAACACGCCGCTCTTCACCAACACCGTGACACGTACGTACACGGCCACGGCCACGGCCACGCCGACCAACACGCCGGTGGCCAAGCCGTTCTTCGTTCCGCAGCCCACAGCGACCGCGACTAATACGAACACCCCGCTGCCGGGCAACACGGCTACCGCTACTCGGACAACCACGGCCACCAGCACCAACACCCCTGTCAATACGTCCACGGCAACCAACACCCCGGCCAACACGCCGACAAGCACGGCCACCGCCACCGCCACGGCTACCGCCACCGTGACGCCAACGGGCTGCATGGTGCTGAGCGGTATGGCAATCTGGTACAAGGCGGACGCCATTACCGGCGTCGCCAACGGTGCGAGCCTCGGCACGTGGCCCGACAGTAGCGGCAACGGACGGGACGCCACGACGGTGGGCGGCCTTGGCAATCCGACGTACAAGACCGGAATTGTGAACGGACTGCCTGCCGTGTATCAGAACGGCGCACAGGGGCTGGCGGTGCCCGACCTGCCAGCGACGCCTGCGTCACTTGAGACGTTCATCGTTGTGAAGGCCGACCTTGACCCTCCGGCGGCGTCTCCAGCGTCGGGCTTGTGGCTGTACGGTACGTCGGGGCTCGCGACGCATTACCGGTACCCCGGTGACTTGAACGTGTACGACGGCTTTGGCAGCACCACCCGCCGCAGCGAGGGCAACCTGCCGAACAACCTGGCCGCGTGGAACATATACAACGTGTCGTCCGCTTCCGCTAGCTGGATCGCCCGGTTCAACGGTGCGCAAGTGTACTCAGATACGACCAACACCGTGGCGATGGGCGGTGGCAACGGGCGCATCGGCGTGTCGTTCAGTAACTGGGGCCTGGTGGGGTACATCGCCGAGTTCGTGCTGTACAATACCGCGCTGTCCTCGGTGGACCGCGCCACGGTCAACGCCTGCCTGGCGGCAAAGTACGGCATTACGCTGGCCGTGCCGACCAACACGCCCACCGTAACGCCGACCATCACCCCCGCACCGCGTCCGTTCTTTGTGCCGCAGCCTACTGCAACGGCTACCGCAACGTCGCTCGCGACGTTCACCTTGACACGTACCGCAACGGCTACCAATACGCCGGTCAACACCAGCACCGCTACCGTTACCGCTACCGCAACGGCAACAGCGACTGCCACCGCAACGAGCGCCTTTACCACGACACCCACGCCGATGAGCAACCAGTGCCAGTTCGTCGTGGTGACGCCACTCTCCAGCGACGGCTTCCCGTACGCGCAAGGTGGCTCGTGGCCAGGGAGTGCAACAGGCTTTGTCACTGGCTCGGCCAACTACATTCAGGCGTCGTGGGACGGCACGAGCACGTACACGTCGGAGAACTACGTCGCCCGGTTCCCTACGGGTGCCGCGATTCCCGCCAACTCGTACATCGCCACGGCGTGGATGCACCTGTTCGTCGGCGCGCAGACGTCTGCCAACACCGATACGACGATCGGCGCGCGGTACTTTGATGCGGGCTCAACGCTTGACTTGACCGACTGGTCCGCCACGGCGGTTGGGCCGGTGGCGTTCGATATGCCAGGGCCGCTCTCGGGTTACGCCAGCGGCGATCAGAACGTTGCGCTTACCAATGTGGCCAACATCAAGACTGGTACCGGCGGATACACCGATCTGCGCCTGGTGGCGGTGCGGCCCGGCGGCGCTGCGCCCACGGGCAACAATTATCTTTACATCGCCACGTCGAGCGCTCTCTCAACTCAGCAGCCCTTCCTCACAATCGAATACTGCCCGCCGCCACGCTTTATGCCAGTGGTTGTCCCGCAGACACCGACGCCGCTTGCAACGGCGACGGTCACCAACACGCCCACGTTTACGGCCACGGCCACCGCTACGGCCACCAGCACGGCCACTGCCACCAGCACCGCCACGGCGACGCCCACGCCCACGTGGACTCCACTGCCGCCCAAGCCGTTCATCATCCCACAGCCCACGGCAACCGTCACCAACACGCCGCCCGCCACTGCCACGGCCACCGCCACGGCCACCAGCACGGCTACGGTTACGGCGACTGCGACGGTGACGTTGACTCCGACGATTACACTGACGCCTACACCGTCCCCAATGAGCAACCAGTGCACGTTCGCTGTGCTGACGCCGCTGGCGTCCGATGGCTTCCCGTACACGCAGGGGGCGTCGTGGCCGGGGAGCAGTCCAGGATTTGTTTCCGGCACCGCCAACTACATCCAGGCAAGTTACGACGGCACCAGCACGTACACCAGTGAGAACTACGTGGCGCGGTTCCCGACGGGTGATGCAGCCCCAGCGGGCGCGTACGTGGCGGCGGCGTGGATGCACCTGTTCGTGGGCGTTGATACGGCGGCAAACAGCGACGCGACGGTCGGCGCACGGTACTTCAGCGGCACTATGAGCAGCGCCGACTGGGTGCCGACGCCAACGGGGCCGGTGGCGTTCGACATACCGGGGCCGCTGTCTGGCGTGGCAACGGCGGACGAGAACTACACGCTCCAGAACCTCAGCAACATCAAGGTGGGTGCGGGTACGTTCACCGACCTGCGCCTGACCACATATCGGCCTGGCGGGGCGGCACCCACCGGGAACAACTACATCTACATCGCCACTTCGACTGTCTCCTTCCCCAGTCAACGCCCATCGCTGACCGTGGAGTATTGCCCGCTGCCGCGCTTCGCGCCGTTCTTCATTCCCGCGCCAACCGTCACGCCAACCATCTACACGCCCACGCCCACGGCCACGGCCACGGCGACCCGTACCGCTACCCCTACGCCGACCAGTTGCTTACCGCAGCAGGCAAGCATTGCCATGTGGTATCGCGGCGACGCCATTACCGGTCTGGCCGACGGAGCCTCGCTGCTGACGTGGCCAGACAGCAGCGGCAACGGGCGCGACGCTACCACCGTCAGCGGCC
>Ga0318513_10000662_pt1 | contig 9804 bp, 8 predicted proteins | sample GRESIP171b2f20_FD_203683 | JGI IMG/M metagenome (GOLD analysis project Ga0318513, IMG submission 203683) | Tropical soil microbial communities from Luquillo Experimental Forest, Puerto Rico - GRE.SIPMG.171b2f20 | ecosystem: Environmental > Terrestrial > Soil > Tropical forest > Bulk soil | place... | reverse complement strand
GCCAGCGTCTCGATCAGCGCCGTCGCGGTGCGCAGGAGGCGGCCGTCGCGGCCGCGCGGGCCGACGAGTTGTGCGCCGAGCGGCAGACCGCCCTCGCCTGCGAACAGCGGTAACGACACGGCCGGCAAGCCGCTCAAGGTCCATAACGTACAGAACGCGGGATCGCCGGTGGAACCGAGGCCCTTTGGTGCAACGCCAGGAGCGGCCGGCGTCACGATCGCGTCGTAGGCGTCGAAAATATCGCTGAGCCCCGCGGCATAGTGCTCAGCTTTGGCCAGCGCGCCGAGATAGTCGACCGCGCTCACGCCCCTGCCGTGCGCGAGGAGCTTGCGCAGCGCTTCGCTCGGCTCGCCGCGCGCGACCAACGGGGCGAGGTTGTGCGCCATCTCGGCCGCCATGATGGTGCGATGCACCTCCCAGGCTTCGGCCCACGACGGCGGAAGATCGACAGGCTCGATCGCTGACCCGAGCGTCGCTGCGAGCTCCTCGAACGCGGCCTTGGTGTCGCCGTCGGCCTTGTCCCAAACCGGCGTGCGCACGAAAGCGAAGCGCGGCGGCAGCGGCGGCGGCTCGCGCTGCACCGCGCGGAAATCGGGCGCGGCGAAAGGCCCGGTGTCGGGGTCGGCGGGATCGCGACCGGCGATCACTTCGAGGATGAGCGCGAGGTCGGGCAGCGAGCGCGCGAAGGCGCCGATATGATCGAGCTTGCGCGACAGCGCCAGCACGCCCGCGCGCGAGACGAGCCCATGGCTCGGCTTGACCGCGAACACGCCGCAGAAGGCGGCGGGCCTGATGACCGACCCGTTGGTCTGGGAGCCGAGCGCGAGCGGCACCATGTGGGCGGCGACCGCCGCCGCCGATCCCGACGAGGAGCCGCCGGGTGTGCGCGCGTGGTCGTGCGGGTTGCGCGTCGGACCGGGATGATAATAGGCGAATTCGGTGGTGACCGACTTGCCGATGATGACCGCGCCGGCGGCGCGCAGCTTGACGACCACGGTGGCGTCGTGGCGGGGCCTGCGGCCGCTGCCGATCGGCGAGCCGAGCTCGGTCGGATAATCCGCCGTGTCGATGATGTCCTTGATTGCGACCGGAATGCCGTGCAGCGGCCCAATCGGGTGGCCGTGCGTGCGGCGCTCGTCGAGCGCGTGCGCCTGCGCGAGCGCGTGCTCGCGGTCGAGATGGACGAACGCTTTGATCTCGCCGTCGAGCGCTTCGATGCGATCGAGGCAGGCGCGCGCGTAATCCTCGGCCGAAACGGCGCCGCGGGCGATTTCCGCTGCGGCCTCGGTCGCGGTCAGCGCTGTCAGCGCGTTATCAGCCAAAGCCCCGCTCCCGTTCGAACACGCTTCATTTTGTCGCCTGCATCGCGGCCGAAATCTATACGACCATCATCTCGATGCGCACAATCGTCGCAGCCCTCGCAGCGGTGGCGTGGTTCGCGTCCGCTGGCTTGCTGTGGTTTTTGCGCCCCTCCGATGTGCTGTGGTTGCTCGGATCGGCGATCCTCGGCGTCGTCTTCTTCGGCGGCTTCCTGTGGTATCTGATCGCGCGCGACGATCCGGTGAGCGGACTGTGATGCCGGCACCAATCACGACGCGCCGAGCAACGCGAGCACGCCGGACAGCGTCATCGTGAACGACAGCGCCACCCCCGAACAGATGGCGACGCTGATATAGGGCTCCCATTCGGTATCGACCCAGCGGTGTCTGTTGCCGCCGCGCGGCAGCAAAGCCCAGAACACCGCGCCGGTGACGAGGAAGACCACGATGCCGGACATCAACAGAACCATGTTTTTCTCCGGATCAGGGGCGCGACGTCAATGATAAAGCGTATTCGGTAACCACAGGCCGATCTGCGGGAAGGTATAGAGCATGATCATCGATATGATGACGATGATCATGAATGGCAGCACGCCGCGGAAGATATCGTTGATGTTGACCCAGCTGGGCGCGACGCCCTTGAGATAGAACGGCGCCATGGCGACCGGCGGCGACAGGAACGAGGTCTGAATATTCAGTGCGACCAACAGCCCAAAAAACAACGGATCGACGTTGAAGGTCTTCAAGAGCGGAAGGAAGATCGGCATGAAGATGACGATGATCTCGGTCCATTCCAGCGGCCAGCCCAGGACGAAGATGATGAACTGGGCAAGCACCATGAATCCGGTGGGCGACAGGTTCAGCGCCAGAACGAACTTTTCTACCGGCTCGTGGCCACCGAGATAGGCGAAGACCGCCGAGAAGGTGAACGAGCCGATAAACAGCCAGCACACCATCGCGGTCGTGCGGGCGGTCAGGAAGACGGACTCCTTGAGCTGACCGAGCGAGAATGAGGTCCCAGGCAGCAGTGCGACACCTGTCAGAAGCGTGGCGAACAGGGCAACGGTGACGACGCGGCGATCGACGTTCAGATTGGTGGCCCCGCACACAATCAAATAAGCCAGAAACGCGACGGCCAGCACCCCGTAGATCTGGACCAGGATAACGTTCCGTCGCCGCTTGTAGTCGGCGCCGTAGCCGACCGCGAGCAGGAGTGCGCCAAGCGAGCCCATAGCCGCCGCCTCCGACGGGGTGGCAAGGCCGAAGATGATGGAGCCAAGCGCCGCGCCGATGAGCCCGGCTAGCGGTGCGAACGAGGTCAACAGCGCCCAGGCGATCTCCGCATAAGGAACGTCGCGCTCCTTATCCGGCAATTTCGGCGCGAGCTTTGGATTGAGCAGCGTCATGATGATGACGTAGAGCATGTAGAGCCCGGCCAGCATGATGCCGGGGAAGAAAGCGCCGGCGTAAAGCTTCACCACGGAAACGCCGGCGGTAGCGCCGTAAAGAATGAGCATGACGCTCGGCGGAATGAGAATACCGAGGCAGCCGCCGGCGCACACCACGCCCGCGGCAATTTTCACGTCGTAGCCGGCGCGCAGCATGGCCGGAAACGCCAGCAGCCCCATCAGGGTCACGCAGGCGCCGACGATGCCGGTCGCGGTGGCAAAAATGGCGCAGGTCGCCAGCGTCGCGAGCGCGAGCGAGGCCGGCACCGGGCCAGCCGCGAGCTGAAGTGAACGGAACAGGCGGTCGAGGATGTTGGCGCGCTCGATGATGTAGCCCATGAACACAAACAGCGGGATCGAGATCAGCACGTCGTTCGTCATCACCGAATAGGTGCGCTGGACGAGCAGGTTGAAGATGAGGTCGCCCATCGCGAAATAACCGAAGAACACGCCGAGCGCCATCAGCGTGAACGCGATCGGAAATCCAAACATGATGAAAACGACGAACAGCCCGAGCATGATCACGCCCAGCTCGGGGTTGCCGATACCGAACATCAAATATCGCCCCTGCGCTGCCCGATCTCCTCGAGCTCCTTCACCACCTGGTAGTCGCCATGCTCGGCCTTCTCGAGCATGACTTTCTCGAGCTCCTCGACGTCATGCAGGCGCTTTGGCCACTCGCCGGTACGGATACACATGATGCAGCGGATGACTTCGACGATGCCCTGCATCACCATCAGCACGCCAACAATCGGGATCAGCGATTTGAAATGGTAGACCGGCGGCCCAAAGGGGCTCGCCGAAGAGTGTTCATGCATCAGCCACGACAGCTCGGCGTAACCGTAGCCCGCATAGACGAACGCCAACATGCCCGGGAAGAAGAACAGGAAATAGAGCACCAGGTCCCATTTGGCTTGGGTGCGTGGGGACCATGCGCGGTAGATGAAATCGCCGCGCACATGGCCGTTGCGCGAAAGCGTATACGCGCCGGCCAGCATGAACAGGGTGCCGTAGAGCATGTAGCTGGCATCGAACGCCCACGCCGTCGGCGCCAGAAACAGGTAACGCATGAAGACTTCGTAGCTGGTGGTGAACGTGAGAATGACGATGCACCAGCCGGCGGTCTTGCCGATCCAGGTGCTGATCTCGTCGACCAGAAACAAGAATCGATTCATCGCCCTCGAAACCTAGTGAGGTGGCCCCGCCAGCGGACCCGCGCGGACGATATCCATCCGCGCGGGTCCACGCCGTAGTTTCGGTCAAGAGAAGAAGTGCTTGTAGGCAGATTCCAGCGCAGCAGTGTCGTTGTTGTTGATCAGCCAATACGGAACCGTGCGCTTCGCCCACGCTCTTTGCGACTCGACCACTTTCTTGAAGAAGGGCTCTTTCGTCTGCTCGGCAAGCACCCGGTCCCAAGCCGCCAGCTGCGCGTTCAGTACGGAAGTCGGCGTCTTGATCACCTGTACACCCTTCTTCTTGATTTCCTCAAGATCCTTCGAGTAGCGATCATGCGCCAGTGCGAAATTGTCTGCTGTGGCGGCGAAGCCGGCATACCGCAGGATGGACTTGAGCTCGGCCGGCAGCGCGTCGTGCTTGGTCTTATTGAAGATGATTTCCAGCGCCTCGCATTGCTGATGGTTGCTCTGGCACATGAAGACCTTTGAGACATCCGGGAATCCGAGCAAAAGATCAGAGGACGGGTTGTTGAACTCGGCGGCGTCGATCAGGCCGCGGTCGATGGCCGGCACGATTTCGCCGCCCGGCAGAATGGTGACCGAAGCTCCGAGCTCCCTGAACAGGTCCGCCGAGAGCCCGACAGTGCGGTACTTGATGTTCTTGAGGTCGTCGGGGCCCGCCACCGGCTTCTTGAACCAGCCGAGCGGCTGGGTCGGCATCGGGAAGTAGAGGAAGCCGGTGAGATTGAGCTTGAGAATATCGTTGACGAGCTCTTTGTAGAGTGCCTCGCCGCCGCCGTAGTAGAACCACGCCAGCAAACCGTGGGAGTCCCAGCCCCACGACGGCGCGGTGCCGAACAGCGAATAGGCCTTGTGCTTGCCGTACCAGTAGGCGCACACGCCGTGGCCGGCATCGAGGATGCCCGACTGCACCGCATCCTGCATCTGGAACGCGGGCACCACGGCGCCGGCGGCGAGCACGTCGAGCTTGAGCCGGCCACCCGACATGTCGTTGACCTTCTTGGCGTAGTCCACGGCGTATTCGTGGAAAATGTCCTTGGTCGGCCAAGTCGACTGATATTTCCAGGTCACGGTTTGCGCCCGCGACACCTGCGGCATGGCGACCGTGGCGGCGCCGGTGATGGCGGCGCCGGCGAGAAATTTGCGCCGGGTCGTGGATTTCGACATGCGGGATCGTTCAGCACTCATGGGCATTGCCCTCCTTTGGGTTTCTCGAACGTCCTTGCGGCATTCTTGGAGCCGCTTGGGGGTATGAACCGTCCGGACAGGTTCCCTATTCCGGTAGAGCAGGTTGTAGGGGCTGATATCGCCCCACACAAGGCTCGAATTGTCTCGCCCCCTCGATACCGCCCGGCGCACGCGGCCAAAGTTAACAATCGTGGGCCCGAGGGCGCCCGTGGATCGATCACGGCGGCAGACTTTCGACCGTCGCTGGATGAGGTTTCGGGCGCGGCCCCATGCTAAAGTCGAACATGGCGGCGACAGGATCAGAGCCACTGCTCCCACCCGTGAAAGGGACGATCGCCCAATTCAGGCTCGATTGATCGGCTAGTGTCCCGATTCCGAAGTTCGCAAGCCCTTGCGGCACACTTTCGTGCGAACTTCGGAATCAAAAGGGACGCTAGCAAACATATGACTCTAGTGTGGTTTTTGGATTTGAAGTTCCTATGCGAGCTCGCTGCATACTCTTAGGAACTTCAAATCCACCACACTAGGCCACTACCCACGACCGCAATTTCGACCCGCTGCCGGCAGACAGGAGAAGCCCCGTGTCACGCCTCCTTTCGACGCTCGCCATCATCTGGCGGCTTGCTCGTCCATATTTCTTTGCCGAAGACCGCTGGGCCGGCCGCGCTCTGCTCGGCGCGGTGATCACGATCGAGCTCTCGATCGTGGCCATCAACGTCATGCTCAATCAATGGAACAACCGCTTCTACAATGCACTGCAGGAGCGCAATTGGGATGCGTTCATCTCCGAACTCGGCTTTTTCTGCATCTTGGCGACGATCTATATCGTGCTCGCGGTCTACCAACTCTATCTCAATCAATGGCTGCAGATCCGGTGGCGGCGCTGGATGACGCAGCACTACCTCGATCATTGGTTTGCGGGCGCCAATCATTACCGCATGCAGCTCCTCGGCGATGCCGCCGACAATCCCGACCAGCGCATCGCCGAGGACATCAACCTGTTCATCGATCGCACGCTGACGATCACCGTCGGGTTGCTCAGCGCGATCGTGACGCTGTTCTCCTTCGTGGTGATTCTGTGGACACTGTCCGCGGCCGCCCCGCTCCATCTGTTCGGTGCGAGCTTCGCCATTCCAGGCTACCTGGTGTGGGCGGCGCTGCTCTATGCGGCGGTCGGAACCACGCTCACCCATCTCATCGGTTGGCCGCTGATCTCACTCAATTTCCGCCAGCAGCGGTTCGAGGCCGACTTCCGATTCAACCTTGTTCGGGTGCGCGAGAATTCCGAGCAAATCGCGCTGCTGGGGGGAGAAACCGCCGAGCGGGAACGCCTGCTCGATCGCTTCGGTTACGTCGTCGGCAACTTTCTCCTGATCATGCAGCGTACCAAGCAGCTGACCTTTCTGACCTCGGGCTACACGCAGATCTCGATCGTCTTTCCCTTCATCGTGATCAGTCCCGCCTATTTTGCCGGGGCGGTTCAGCTCGGCGGGCTGATGCAGACCGCCTCCGCGTTCACCAGCGTGCAGAAAGCGCTGTCGTTTTTCGTCGAAGCCTATCGTGCGCTCGCGGAGTGGCGGGCGGTGATCGCGCGCCTCGATGGGTTCAACATCGCGGCCGAGCGCGCGCGGGCCGCAGCCACCGCGACCCCGGCGATCGTGGTATCGGCGCGCGAGGGTAGAGATCGCGTCGAGATCGACGACCTTCTGGTGCGGCTGCCGCAGGGGACCGCGCTGATCGCCGCCAACGACATTGCCATCGCCGCGGGCGAGCGGGTGCTGCTCACCGGTCCGTCGGGCGCCGGCAAGTCGACCCTGTTGCGGGCGATCGCGGGCACTTGGCCGTTCGGCGCGGGCACCATCCGGGTGCCCAAGGGGGCCAAGCTGATGGCGCTGCCGCAGCGACCGTATTTCCCGATCGGTACGCTGGCGGCCGCGGTCACCTATCCCGACGAGCCCGGAACCTTCGGTGCCGAGGCGCTCGCCGAGATCATCACCGCCGTCGGCCTACCCGCGCTCGTCGGGCGGCTCACGGAGGAAGCGCACTGGAACCGAATGCTCTCGCTCGGCGAGCAGCAACGCCTCGGCATTGCCCGCGCCATTCTGCAGGCACCGGACTATCTTTTCCTCGACGAGGCGACGGCCTCGCTCGACGAGGCGGCGGAAGCCGCGCTCTATCGGCTTCTCAATACGCGGCTCAAGCGCACCACGATCGTGTCGATCGGCCACCGCTCCACGCTCGCCGCGTTCCACCGCCGCGGGCTCGTGCTCGAGCGCGACGGCGAGCTCAGCCGGTTGCGTGAGGCCGCGCTCGAACCCGCGGCGGAATGACGCCGACGGCCGGTTGGCCGCGAGCGGATCACCACCACCGCTCGGGCCAGCCACCGCCGCGGAAAAGGTTGTGCCAAACGAAGGCCAAGGCAGCCAGCAGGCATGCGCCGACCGCCACCGGGGCGAGGAGAAAACTCCAGGACATGTCGTTGAGCACGACGACGAGGGGATCGATTCCAGCCGGCGGGTGAAAGCTCTTGGTGAGATGCATCGCCACCATCGCCAGGCCGACCGCCAGCGCCGCCGCGAACACCCCCGGTCCGGTGATTTTCACCACCAACAGCCCAACCACCGTGGCCACCACATGCCCACCGATGAGCGGGCGCGGTTGCGCCGCCTCGATCTCGGGCGAGCCCATGACCAGCACGATCGAGGTGGCGAACGGCACGAACATGAGCGGAAAGGCGGCGCGCTCGGACAACAGCTCCATCAGCGCGATGGCGACCGCGCCGCCGGCCGCGCCGGCGACGACGGCGGTCATGCGCTGCATGGCGGGACCGGGTTCTCGCAAGGCCTCCACGCCTCCTGGTGACGATCTCAGTGTCGGTTTGGGTCACACCAAAAGCAACGGGCGGCGGACCGTCAGGAACCGCCGCCCGCCGATCGTGCCGATATCGGATTACTTGAGATTGGCTGCGGCCGTCAGATCGAACTTGCCGGTTACGACGAACGTCGCGCTGCACCAATTGGAGCCGAGCCCAGCCGGATTAATCGGGGTGAAGTCACCCGTGAACCGTGCCGTGTGGTCACTCGTGAACGCGTTGCAGTCGCCCTTGTTCAGGTTGCTGTCGTAGTAGCGGAAGTCGAGCGTGAACACGCTCCTGGTGATGGCGAAACCGACGTCCCAGGTGGTATAGCTCTTGTAAGGAATGCCGTTGGGAAACGGCGGGGTACAGCCCGGAACGGCGCCGGTCTGGGTGCAGTAGAAGTTATCGCTCGTGCCCAGGAACCAATGGCCCGCCTCGCCTGATATGAAGAATCCCCAGCCTTCGGGCAGGGCACTGCTCGGCGCGGTGAATTTGGCGCCGCCGATTAAAAAGGTGCCTGGAGCGCCGGAATTGAGCACCGATGGCGAGTAGAACACGGCGCCGCTGTACGAAACCTGGTCGTTCACCGTGAAGGTGCCCTTGGCAAAGCCCTCCACGAAGCTCAGGTTCTGCTTAATGACGTTGCCGTTGACCGGCAAGCCAAAACCCCCAGCTGCATTTTCAAGGCAGTCGGTGCCGAACACCGGGTTGAGGCTGCCGTTGAAGCACTGCCCGCCCGGATACCAGTAGTACCAAACGCCGAAATCGAGCGCGAGCGGACCGAATGTCGGACGGAACCCGCCGTAGATGTCGACCTCGGCAGCCGCGCGGTTCGGAAACGAGATACTCTCGCTCGAGATGCCCACATAGTATTGCAGGTCCTTGGTGACGTTGTAGCGCGGCTCGAAATAGGCCGCGACCGACGGCCTGTGGTTGGATTGCGTGATGCCGCGGAAGATGTAGTCCGAGGTGATGCCTGCGCCAAAGGCGACGTCCCACGGATTCGGCGGCGCCGGCGGCGCTGCCAGTGGCTTGACCTTCATATCGGCCGCCAGTGCCGGCGTCGCAAGCGCGACGGCGGCCACTGCAGTTAAGATGAACTTTTTCATCGGTTGCCCCTTTTAATCTAACGCCACCCCGGCGGTCTGCTGCTGCTCGTCCGATCGCGACTTTCAGTTTTCCCCGTCGTCGCGTCCCCTCGTTTATGTACGAAACGTAACAACCCGCGAAGACCCGCGAGAAGGCAAATGACGCGACAATTGCTGCATTTTTAGGCGAATCCGGCCTTTTCAGATCGAAAGAATCCAAGTGTTGCGATTCCAACACAACGGCCGGTCGTAATTTAAAGGCGGAAGTTTTCCCGATAGCCGCCTGTGCGCACGCCGAAGTGGGCCGAAGTCGGGCGGATCCGACCTCAAGCCAGGACAGGCACGGAAGGTGCGAGCGGCGACGTCTCTCAGGCGGCGGCCGCCTTCTTGCGGTTGGCCTCGAGCCGGGCATCGACCAGCGCGACCGTGGCATCGATGACGGCATTGCGCAGGCCCTTCTGCGCCGCGATCGCCTGCACCAGCTTGTCCGCGCGTTCGATATTCGGCACGCCGTTGTTGAGCGCGCGCGCAGCGGACGACGGGCGCGTGAGCGACTGCGCCGCGGCGGCGTATTTCTCGAACGGCACCAGATCGTCCCGCTTGGCGCCGAGCTTGACGCAGAGGTCGACTACGAAGTTGTAGACCGCGCGCGACGCCTCGACGTCGCGATGCACCGCATCCTTGATGTCGATCGCGCCCTCCTTGGTG
>Ga0318513_10000642_pt1 | contig 9950 bp, 6 predicted proteins | sample GRESIP171b2f20_FD_203683 | JGI IMG/M metagenome (GOLD analysis project Ga0318513, IMG submission 203683) | Tropical soil microbial communities from Luquillo Experimental Forest, Puerto Rico - GRE.SIPMG.171b2f20 | ecosystem: Environmental > Terrestrial > Soil > Tropical forest > Bulk soil | place... | reverse complement strand
TCGCCGCGGACGCGATCGGGACGTGTGCGTGGCCGGCCACGGTTTCTGCGACCTACTTTTAGATGGACCAGCAAATGCTCAAAGACGGGGCCATCGTGGCTGTGGCCGGCCGAGACCAATACCACCAGCGGTCGCCCGGCGCCGTCGACGAGGTGGTGGATCTTGCTGGTCAACCCGCCACGGGAACGACCAATACCGTGGTCAGGCGGCTCGAGGCGGAGATTCTTGTAATTCGACCCAGCCCCCTGTGTGGCGAGTGATGTTGGTGGCGTGCTGGTGAGCACGCGCGATCGTGGAATCCACCGCCACCGCCCAGTCGATGATCCCCGCCTCCTCGGCAGCGGTCAGCAACCGCGACAACACCACATCCCACGTGCCGTCTTCACTCATGCGCCGATGCCAGGTCCAGATCGTCTGCCACGGCCCGAACACCTCGGGCACATCCCGCCAGGCAATCCCACACCGGTACCGGTAGATGATCCCCTCAACGACCTGGCGGGCATCTCGAAAAGGCCTGCCCTTCTTGCCCGTACGAACAGGCAACAAATCCTTGATCAACGACCACTGGCTATCCGAGAGCAACTGAAATCGCGGCATCCTCTAAGCCTCAGGCACAACACCCGAAACACTTGTCAGACACGCCCTAGTCGGCCAGGAACTCCTCGACGAGTTTCTTCGGCGCTTGCGTCAGCCACGCCTCGGTGATCAGCTCCTCGAGGCCGGGGACTTCGATCTCGGCCAGTCTGATCAGTACCGCCGGATAGCCGTCGAAATGTGGGGTGGTGAAGTAGACCGCCGGCTCGTCGGCGATCAACGCGAACTTGACGCCTTCGTCGGACACCCGGACAGCCAGGATGTCGCCCTCAGGAGGCTCCTCGCCGCTCAGTTCCAGCGCCTGGACGTCTGACGGGCGCAGTGGCCTTTCCCAGGCCAGCAACTTCTTGCCGACCCGCCAGTCGTGCGGTGACGGCTCCGAGGTGAGTGCCAGCTCGCCAACGATGCTGGCGACGTCGTCCCACGTGGCCACATCTCGATTGTGCTCCTATGGCGCGCTTGGCTGGTGATCGGTGGTTTGTGGTGTGATCAGCACGTGGAAGTCGAGGTCCTCCAGGCCCGCCGGCATCGGGTCACCCACCGCACCGAGTACCGCTACTCCGACACGGTGACCAGCTCTTATGGCCGCGGTTTCCTCACGCCCCAGGACTCGGCGCGGCAGCGCTGTATCGCCCATCGGCTCGACATCGCGCCGGCCCCCTCCGATAGCTCCACCAGCCACGACAGCTTCGGCAACATCAGCGCCTATTTCCACGTCACCGAGCCGCACCGCACCCTGGCGATCACCAGCGACTCCATCGTCGACGTGTATCCACCACCAGCCGAGCGGTACACCAGCGGGCCGGCGGTGCTGCCGTGGGAGGCTTCCCGGCCGGCCGGGCGGCGGGCAGCGCTCGCGTCGGAATTCGCCCTGGATTTGAACCCGCCGGAGATCACCGATGCGGTCCGCGAGTACGCGGCCCCCAGCTTCGTGCCGGAACGTCCGTTGGTCGACGTGTTACGCGACCTCGGGTCGCGGATTTTCGCTGACTTCAGCTACCGCTCGGGGTCGACGACGATTTCCACCGGGGTCACCGAGGTTCTGATGGCCCGGGAGGGGGTATGTCAGGACTTTGCGAGGCTCGCGATCGCCTGCCTGCGAGCCAACGGTTTGGCGGCCAGCTACGTGTCCGGTTATCTGGCCACCGACCCGCCCCCGGGAAAGGATCGGATGATCGGAATCGACGCCACCCATGCCTGGGCGGGGGTGTGGACCCCGCAGGAACCCGGTCGGTTCGAGTGGCTTGGGCTCGATCCCACGAACGACCAGCTGGCCGACGAGCGCTACATCATCGTCGGGCGCGGACGCGACTACGCCGATGTGCCGCCGCTGCGCGGCATCATCTACACCAACTCGGAGCACAGCGTGATCGACGTCGCCGTCGACGTGGTGCCCTTCGAAGGCGATTCGCTGGATGCGTGACTTCCACTGCCCCAACTGCGGCCAGCGGCTGGCGTTCGAGAACTCGGCGTGCCTGTCGTGCGGCAGCGCCGTGGGATTTTCCCTCGAACAAATGGCACTGCTGGTGATGGCCAAGGGCGAGGAGGGCGAGCACGCCGGCGTTGTGGATGCCGACGACTATCAACTGTGCGCCAATCTCCATATCGCGGAATGCAATTGGATCGTCCCCAGGAATCAACCCGGCGGACTGTGCACCTCGTGCGCGCTGACCCTGGAGCGGCCCAACGACAACGACCCCGAGGGGCTGGCGGCGTTTGCCCGCGCGGAGGCGGCCAAGCGGCGGCTGATCACCGAGCTGCAGGAGCTGAAGTTGCCGATCGTCGGGCGCGATAGCGACCCGGACTACGGATTGGGATTCCGCCTGCTTCGCAGCGCGCACGAGAAGGTGTTCACGGGCCACGAGAATGGCGTCATCACAGTGGATCTGGCCGAGGGCGACGACGTCCACCGCCAGCAGCTACGGGTGGAGATGGACGAGCCGTACCGGACCCTGCTCGGCCACTTCCGGCACGAGATCGGGCATTACTACTTCTACCGGCTGATCACCCCGTCGAGCGATTACCTGGCGCGCTTCAAGGAGCTGTTCGGCGATCCCGACGCCGACTACCAGCAGGCGCTGGACCGGCACTACCGCGACGGCGCGCCGCAAGGGTGGCAGGAAAGCTTCGTCTCGTCGTATGCGACGATGCACGCCGCCGAGGATTGGGCCGAGACGTTCGCCCACTACCTGCACGTCCGCGACACCCTGGACACGTCGGCCTGGTGCGGCCTCGCGCCGGCGTCGGCGACCTTCGACCGTCCGGCGTTGGGCCCCAGCGCTTTTCCGAACATCATCGAGATGTGGCTGCCGTTGTCGTGGTCGCTGAACATGGTGAACCGTTCGATGGGCCACGACGATCTGTACCCCTTCGTGCTGCCGGTCGCGGTTCTGGACAAGATGCAGTTCATCCACACCGTGATCGACGCGGTGACCTCGGGATCGGGCTAGGCCGGCATTACCCGCCGTTCGTCGGGACCCCATAGCGGCTGCATGCCACTGGGCAACGCCAGCTGCGTTGCGGTGATGACCTCGGCCAGATGGCGCAGCTCGGCGTGGATCGAATCGAGCAGTTCCGCCAACTCGGCGCGTTGTTCCCCACCGCTCGGGGAGGAGGAAACCTCTTCCAACTCCTCGGGATGCGACCGGCGCAGCAGGGTGCTGATTTCCTCGACCAACCGCTCCGGACGCGACGAACCCGACGAGCCGGGCAGGTCCTTGAGGTCGGCCCGCAGCCGCTCCAGCTGGTACAGCAGCGACCGCGGGTTGTTGGCGTCGAAGAGCATCAATTCGGCGACCGCGGCGACGCTGACGTTGCCCACGGTGCGGCGCCGGTAGATGACCGACGATTCGCACGCCACCAGCGTCGCTTCGATGATCGTCTGCTCGGCGGCGGGGCTGCGGACGGTGGTCAGCGTGGCCCGCAGCAACGCCGTCAGCCACAGGCTGCGTTCGATGCGCTTGCCGATGTCCATCATCGTCCATCCCACGTCACGCACCATCGACTCGCCGGCCACCCCCGCCAGCGTCAGCATCCCGGCCAATGTCTGCGACTGAGCCGACGCGAGCAGGGCGTCGGCCTCGCGTAGGGAGTCCGGCGGCTCGGGCCGAATCGCCACCGCGCGTTCCACCCCGGCCAGCACCATCCAGGTGTCGTTGGACAACTGGTCGCGCACCGCCCTGGCGGCCAGGGCCAGCCCGTCCACCGACTGAACGAGGGATCCGGGCCGGTTCGGGTCCACGGTCAGCGACCACAGCGTCGAGGGTGCGACGGCGATCACCTCCGCATGGTCATCGGCGCCGTGGCTGCCGGCTCCGCCGTCGGTCCCGGTGATTCGGCCCAGCGCGGCCATCAGCACCGGGACGCACTCGCTTTCCTCGGTGTGCTGCTGGTGCCGGTAGACGTGGAAGCGGTCGCGGGCGACGATCAGCAACCGGGCCATCTCCTCGGCGCGCTCGCCATAGCGTCCCATCCAGAACAGGTCGGACAGCACACGCGGCGAGCTGACCCCCCAGGTGCCCGCCGCCGTCTTCGCCGGCACCGGCGCCGAGGGCAGCGTGATCGTCTCTGCCCGGGCGCGCTCGGTTGGCCGCACCCAGACATCTTTTGCCGCAACGGTTTTCAGCGTGTACGCGTCGGGTCCGGGCGCCAGCACGTAGCCGACGCCGCCGATCATCGGCGCATAGCCGCTGCGTTGGGCGACCGTGAACAACCGCATGCCGACTCCGGCCGACGACAACGTGCCGGCGTGGTCGGTGGGCGCCGACGAGAACTGCGGCAGCTCCTGGCCGACCCACTGCCACGGCATGTGCTCGATCCGCGCGGCCAATTCCCCCAGCATTCCGGACGAAAGTGTCTGTCCGACAAAGGTTTCCCCGCCGACGGTCGACTTGACCAAGAGCGACGAGAGATTCGCCAGCAGGTGGGAGCGTTCGCCGGCGATGCCGCCCCAGTAGACCGGTGCGGTAGGCAGCAGGGGGTCTTCGCCGAGCAAGCGCTCGGCCAGCTGTGGCAGAAAGCGCAGCAGCCCAGGGCTTTCCAGGATCCCGCTGCCCAGCGTGTTGACGACGGTTACCGTCCCGCGGTGTTGCGCCTCCACCAAACCCACCACACCGAGCCGGGAGTCGGCCCGTAGATCCAGTGGGTCGGTGTATTCCGCGTCGACCCGCCGGAGAACCACGTCAACGCGTTTCAGGGTTCCCAGCGAACGCATCCACAGCTTGCCGTCGCGCACCACCAAATCGGCGCTTTCCACCAGCGGAAAGCCCAGCAGGGTAGCGAGATACGCCTGATCGAAGGCGGTCTCCGAGTAGATGCCGGGGCTGAGCACCACGACCACGGGGTCCTGGGCGACATCGGGTGCCGCATCGATGAGCGCCAGCCGCAACGCCTGCGCGAACGGTGTCGTCGGTCGCGGCGCGATCCTCTCGTAGAGGTCCGGAATCGAATGCGCCACAACGCGTCTGTCGGCCAGGGCGTAGCCCGCGCCCGACGGCGCCTGCGTCCAGTCGGCGTTGACCTGAAAGCTGCCGTCCGGCAGCCGGCTCAGGTCACACGCGTGCATGAAAAGCTGGTGGTGCCCGGGAATCTCAATTCCGTTGGCGGCGCGCACGTAACCGGAGTGCGCGAACACCAGTTCCGGCGGCAGGATGCCTTCGGTGAGCAGGCTGCGCGGTCCGTACACGTCGGCGAGCACGGCGTCCAGCAAGCGCGATCGCTGCACCAGACCGGCCTCCAGGACGTCCCAATCGGCCGCGGAGAGCACGATCGGCAGGGTGTCGAGGCTCCAAGGCCTCGGCTCGAGGGCCGGAAGCCCGGATTCGCCGGATGCCTGGTCCCGGCTGGGATCGACTTCGGTGTAGGTGATGCCGTCGTTGTCGATCAGACCGTTGACCACCGAGCGCAACCGGTCGAGCCCGGCCCTGCCGCGCTCCGCGACGGCGTCCGCCAGCTCGGACCATGCCGGCCGCACGTTTCCGTCGCGGTCGACGAATTCGTCATAGCCGACCCCCGGGCCATGCCGCTGATCGAAAAGCGATTCCTGGGCCCGCGCGGTCCGGTACCCGGCCAACAGCCGGTCGACGTCGTAGCGGGCGGTGGGAACCTCGAGGTACGCCATTATTGCTGCACGGTACGCACGCGTCGCAGGTCGAGGATGCCGGGCGCGCCGATGTCGGTGAATATCCTGGCTTGCTTCTCCTGGATGGCGGACAGATCGATCTTGCCCGGGGTGAAGCCGGTCGCCTCGAAGCGGCGAGCACGGCGCGACTCGGCCGCGACGGCGTTGACCGGTGGCTCGTCGTAGGCGCGCCCGCCGGGATGGGCGACGTGGTAGGTGCAGCCGCCGCGCGAGGTCCCGGTGGTTAGGTCGATCAGCTCGAACTGCAGCGGGACGTCGGTGGTAATGGTCGGGTGCAGCGCGCTGGGCGGCTGCCAGGCCTTGAACCGCACGCCACCCACGTTGATGTCGGGGTTGTCGGTCGCCAGCAACGGCACCGGGTATCCGTTGGCCGTCACCACGTAGCGGTGGCGGTCGGCGCCGATGATGCGGACCTGGATGCACTCGACCGACGAGTCGACGTACCGGGCGGTGCCCGTGGCCCTGGCCTCCTCGCCCAGGGTGTTCCACGGTTCGATCGCGCCGCGCAGCTCGATCTCCACGCCGTCGAAGACCGCGGTGCCGATGCGCGGGAAGCGGAATTCGGTGAACGGGTCCAGCCAGCTGGTCTCGAACGCGATGCCGTGCGCGCGCAGGTCGGCGGCGACGTCGGCAATGTCGTGAATCAGGAAGTGCGGCAACAGGTATCGGCCGTGCAGGTTCGCGCCGTGGCGGATCAGCGGGGCGCGCAGCGGCTCATCCCAGAACCACGCGACCAGCGAGCGCACCAGCAGCGACTGCACCATCGCCATGCGCAGGTGCGGCGGCATCTCGAAGCCGCGCAACTCCAACAGGCCGAGCCTGCCGCGCGGGCTGTCCGGGCTGTAGAGCTTGTCGATGCAGAACTCGGCGCGATGGGTGTTGCCGGTGATGTCGGTGAGCAGGTGCCGCAGTGCGCGGTCGGGCACCCACGGTTTCGCCGCGCCACCCGCGGACAGCCGAGCGATCTCGGCAAACGCGATCTCGAGTTCGTAAAGAGCCTCGGCGCGGCCCTCGTCAACCCGTGGCGCCTGCGACGTGGTGCCGACGAATCGACCGGCGAACAGATAGGACAACGACGGGTGCCGCTGCCAGTAGGTCAGCAGCGACACCAACAGGTCGGGGCGGCGCAGCAGCGGCGAATCCGCGGGCGTGGCGCCACCGAGCGTGATGTGGTTACCACCGCCGGTGCCGCCGTGGGTGCCGTCCACGTCGAACGACTCCGTGGACAGCCGAGCCAGCCGAGCCTGTTCATAAAGGGTTTCCAGCAGTTGCGTCTGTTCGGCGAAACTGGCGGTGGGCGGCACGTTGACCTCGATGACACCCGGGTCGGGGGTGATGGTCATCGACGTCAGCCGTGGGTCCGGTGGCGGGCCGTAGCCCTCGACCACGACCGGGCAGTCGGCTTTGGCCGCCGCCGCCTCGATCCGGGCGATGAGGTCGACGAAGTGTTCGAGCGCTTCGGTGGGCGGTACGAAGATGTACAGCAGGCCACCCCGGACCTCGGTGACCATCGCGGTCGGCGGCGCCGTCTCCGGGTCGGTCACGACGGCCTCGCTGGTGGCGGGCTCCGCCAGCTCATGCCCCACCGTCAGGGGGTCGACGTCGAACGACGCGCGTGGCGGCTTCCAGCTGATCGAGTTCAACGGCAGCCGCAGGCCCGCCGGCGAATCGCCTTCGATCAGCACGATGCGGCCACGGCGCAGCCGCCAGTTCGCGCTGGCCCAGCCGAGGTCGTCGTCGCGGCGGTGCAACGGCAGCACGAAAGCGGCCGGCGCCGTGGTGGATTCGTCGAGGCGGGCCAGTGTCTCGGGGTCGAGGTCTCCGGGTCCTCCTGGGCCGGATTCCACCGGGTCACCCTCGGGCTTGCGCACGTCGGCCGCCAGTCGGGCCAGCGGGTCCTCGTAGGCCGGGCGCACCTGCGAGAGCGGTAGTCCGAAACTGTGGGCAATCCCTTCGAGCACCTGGTAGGCGGCCTCGTCGTTGACCGGGGTCGACTCGTCGAGCCAGGGATCGGCCAGCAGCGTGTCGTCGGTCCACAACGGGCGCCCGTCCGTGCGCCAGTAGAGCGCAATCTGCCAGCGCGGCAACGGTTCTCCCGGATACCAACGGCCCTGCATGCGCTGGATCAGTCCCTGTGGGGCCCACACCCCCTTCAGGCGGGCGGCCAGATCGGATGCCAGCCGCCGCTTATGTGGGCCGTCGGCGGCGGTCGTCCACTCGTCGTCGACCTGGTTGTCCACCGACACGAACGTCGGCTCGCCGCCGACGGTCAACCGGACGTCGGCGGCGGCCAGTCGGTCGTCGACACTCCGGCCGACTTCGTGGATCTTCCGCCACGCCTCGTCGCTGTAGGGCAACGTGACGCGCGGGTCTTCATGGATGCGGGTGACGGTGTTGGAGAACTCCAGCACCGATTCGCAGGGCTCGGTGCGGCCGCTGATGGGCGCCGCGGTCGCCGGGTGTGGTGTGGCCGCCAGCGGGATGTGGCCCTCGCCGGCGAACAGGCCGGACGTCGGGTCCAGCCCGATCCAACCCGCGCCGGGGATGTACACCTCGGTCCACGCGTGCAGGTCGGTGAAGTCGGTGGCGGGCCCGGAAGGCCCGTCGAGCGCCTCGACGTCGGATGCCAGCTGCACCAGGTAGCCGGACACGAACCGGGCGGCGAGCCCCAGCTGGCGCAGGATCGACACCAACAGCCACGCCGAGTCCCGGCACGAGCCGACGCGGGTGCGCAGCGTGAAATCGGGTGTCTGGACTCCGTGTTGCATGCGCAACGTGTAGCCGATTTCGGCTTTGATCGCGCCGTTGAGCGCGACTAGGAAGTCGATGGTGCGGGGACCGTCCGGCGGCACCGAGAAATTCCGAACCCAGTTCCGTACCAGTTCGCCGGGGCCGGACTCGGGGCCGTCCTCGTCGACGGGTCGCAGGTACGGCTTCAGGTCATCGGACAGCTCCTTGGGGTAGGTGAACTCCGACGATGCAGGCCACTTGTCTGCCCAATCATCGACAAAGAAGTCGAACGGGTTGACCACCTTGAGGTCGGCGACGAGCCCGACTGTGATGCTCAGTCGCCGCATCGGATTCGGAAAGTCCAGCCGGGCAAGGAAATTGCCCACTGGGTCCTGCTGCCAGTTGATGTAGTGGTCGGCCGGCTCGACCCGCAGCGAGTAGGCCTCGATGGGCGTGCGCGAGTGGGGTGCCGGGCGCAGCCGCACGATGTGCGGACCCAACCGAACCAGCCGGTCAAAGGTGTAGCTGGTGTGGTGCTCCAGCGCAACTTTGATGCTCATCTGCTGATCTCATCACAAGCGCCACAAGGCCGCAGCGCAGCGGAAATGTCTTTGGCGGGCAGACGCGAAAGACCCCGACACGCCGTGCGTGCGGGGGCTTTCGCGTCTTATCGCAGCTACCGGTACTGCGGCGGAGGTCCCGGCGGTATGCCTGGCGGGGGACCTTGCGAATACCCGGGCTGGGCCACCTCGACTACCTGACCGCCGCTCAGCTTGCGGTACCCATAGGTAAGCACTAGCGAGTTGAACCCTACGGCGATGATCGTGCCGAGGCCGCACGTCACCGCGCTGGCGACGAACGCCAAGAACACCAACAGCACGCACAACAGCGCGGGACCCAAGTTGGCCCTGACCGCTGCGATGCTGGCCTTAATGGCAGCGATCGGCGAAAGGGACTGGTCGATCGCATACTGGATCGAGAACATCGCGAGTACGCCGAAGATCAGGCCCGGGATTATGCAAAAGACCAGTCCGATGCCGACGCCAATGCCCACCAGCAGCGCGGTGAGAACGGCGCCGCCGAAGTTGCGCGGCTTGAAGAACGTCCCGATGCCGACCGGCTTGCCGTCGGCGATGTCAAGGCTGCCCGATGTGAAGGAGGCTTGCTGGTAGAGGCTCACCACGAACGACACCAGCGAGCCGACCAACGTGATGACCAATGCGATGGTGGCGTTGCCCGCGTCCCCGGCGGTATAAGCGCCGGTGGATGAGTTATAAGTCCCTGCAGTCGGGGTCGGGCTCAGTGCCATCTCCGCGCCATAGAGGGCGCCCCCGATCACGAGGTATATCAGGGCCGAAACGGCGAGCGGCATGGCGTTCTGGGTGAACTTGTTCCAAGCCCAGTTCCACACGTCGCCGAAGCCGAACTGCGCGCCGGTTACGCCGCGTCCACCGGGGGCACCGGGGGCGCCGTAGCCCCCGTAGCC
>Ga0318513_10000637_pt1 | contig 9986 bp, 8 predicted proteins | sample GRESIP171b2f20_FD_203683 | JGI IMG/M metagenome (GOLD analysis project Ga0318513, IMG submission 203683) | Tropical soil microbial communities from Luquillo Experimental Forest, Puerto Rico - GRE.SIPMG.171b2f20 | ecosystem: Environmental > Terrestrial > Soil > Tropical forest > Bulk soil | place... | reverse complement strand
GAACCCCGGCCGACCGGTTACATATTGAAGCGGAACGCATGGCGCTGCGACCGTCATCGCAGGGCTGAGCCCTGATCTTCCGCCGGGAACTGGCGGCCGTGCGGGCCTGGGCCGCGCAGGCGGTCTATGAGCGCGATGTAACGGGGTCGCAGGCTCAGTTCGTTTCACCCCAGAGGCCCTCGGCCGGCTTCCCCCCCGCTCGGCCGGGGCCTTTCGGCCCGGGACGTAGGGCGGGGACGTCCCGGGCCTTTTCACCCCTCCGGAGACGGCTCGTGCCGTGGCGTATACCGGCACCCCGGCAGGCCACCGTCAGGTGACCCCAGGCGCGCCGGTCTGGGTGCCCCGCCCGAGGCCGGGGCGCGGCTGACCTGAAGCGGGAAGGCGCTCTGCGTGGATTCTGCGGACTCTGTGCGGACCGGCGGGCGGGCGTAACGCTGTGACGTGCCGTTGCGTGATAGATCACACGTTGAAACGGAACTCGACCACGTCGCCGTCCTGCATGATGTACTCCTTGCCCTCGATGCGGGCCTTTCCGGCGGCGCGCGCGGCAGCGACAGAGCCGGCGGCGACCAGGTCGTCGTAGGACACGATCTCGGCCTTGATGAAGCCTCGCTGGAAGTCGCTGTGGATCACCCCGGCTGCCTCCGGAGCCGTCGCCCCGACGCGGATCGTCCAGGCCCGGGTTTCCTTTGGCCCGGTGGTCAGGAATGTGGTCAGCCCGAGCGCGGCGAACCCGGCCTTGGCCAGCCGGTCCAGCCCCGGTTCGCCGAGCCCGAGCTCGGCCACCAGCTCGGCGGCCTCCTCCTCTGGCAGCTCTGCGAGCTCCGCCTCGGTCTTGGCGTCGAGGAAGATCGGCTCAGCCGGCGCCACCAGGTCGGTGAGCTCTTTCCGCTGGTCGTCGGCCAGGCCGGTCATGTCGGTATTGAACACGTACAGGAACGGTTTGGCCGTCAGCAGTTGCAGTTCGCGCAGGTCGCTGAGCCTGATGCCGGCTGCCGCCGCGCCCTGCGACAACGTGGTCCCCTGGTTGAGCAGCCGCTGGGCGGCCGCGGCGGCATCGGCCACGCGAAGCCGTTCCGCATCCTTGGAGAACTTCACTTCCTTGGTGAGCCGCGGCAAGGCTTTATCCAGCGTCTGGAGGTCCGCCAACATCAATTCCGTGGAAACGGTCTCCACGTCGCGAGCCGGATCCACGTCACCGTCGACGTGGCTCACGTCCGGGTCATCGAACACCCGCACCACCTGGCAGATCGCGTCGGTCTCCCGGATGTGCGCGAGGAACTGGTTGCCCAGGCCCTGACCCTCCGACGCGCCCCGGACCAGCCCGGCGATGTCGGTGAACCTGACCGTGGCCGGGATGATCTTGGCTGACTCGCTCAGCTCCGCCAGCACCTTGAGCCGCGGGTCGGGAATGCCCACGATGCCCACGTTGGGCTCGACGGTCGCGAAGGCATAGGTCGAGGCCAGGGCGCTCGCCCTGGTGAGCGCGTTGAACAGGGTGGACTTACCGACGTTGGGCAGGCCGACGATGCCGATGGACAAGCTCACCCGGGCAGTCTAGGGCCAGCCGGAGACCGGGATCTGCGCCCTGGACGGCGCGGCCTCGCCCCGGCTGGCGGCCCGCGTGGCGAATGGGAACTGTCATCGCTTGCTGCAAGTATGGCGACATGCCCCTGATCTCACTGCTCACGCTCGTCATTGGCGTGCTGCTGGGCGCGGTCATCGGCTTCCTCGTGGCACGAAACCGGGAGGCAGGTGCCACGGCGGATCTGCTGGCACGGGCGAGCGCGGCGGACGAGCGCGCCCGGGCAGCGGAGCAGCGGACGGCCCTGGTCGACGGGCAGCTTGCGGAGCGGTTTCAGGCATTGTCCGCGCAGGCGCTCGACGCGAGCGCCCGCCGGTTCCTTGAGATGGCGGAGGGCCGGTTCAGCGCCGCGAACGCCCGGGCCGCAGGCGAGCTCGAGACCCGTAAGGCCGCCGTGGAGGGCCTGGTCGGGCCGCTGAAGGAGACCCTGACCCGGGTGGAGGCGCAGTTGCGCGAGTCGGACGCGCAGCGCGCCGCGTCGCACGCCGCGCTCGCCGAGCAGATGACCATCACCAGGCGCAGCTCCGACGAGCTCAAGCAGCAGACCCACGCCCTGGTCACCGCGCTGCGCCGGCCCGAGGCGCGCGGCCGCTGGGGCGAGATGCAACTCCGCCGCGTGGTCGAGCTTGCCGGCATGAGCGCCCGCTGCGACTTCGACGAGCAAGCAACGGTGGCCACCAGCGACGGGCAACTGCGCCCGGACATGGTGATCCACCTGGCCGGTGGCAAGCACATCGTGGTGGATTCCAAGGTCTCGCTCGCGGCCTACCTCGAAGCCGCCGAGGCCACCGACGAGACCGTGCGCGAAACTCGGCTCACCGCGCACGCCCGGCACCTGCGCGAGCACGTGGACCGGCTGGGCGCCAAGGCGTACTGGGCCGCGCTGCCAACCGCACCGGAGTTCGTGGTGCTGTTCATCCCCGGCGAGGCGTTCCTCGCCCCGGCGCTTGAGCACGATCCCGGCCTGCTGGAGCACGCCATGGGCCGCCGGGTGCACATCGCCACCCCGACCACCCTGGTCTCGCTGCTGCGCACCGCGCAGTACGCCTGGCAGCAGGAGGCGCTGTCGGAGAACGCCCGGGCGGTCTTCGAGGCGGGACGGGAGCTTTACGACCGGATCTCCGGCCTCGGCCAGCACATGGACCGGGTGGGCAAGGCGCTGACCGGCGCGGTGACCGCCTACAACCAGACCGTTGGCTCGCTGGAGAGCCGGGTGCTGGTGAGCGCCCGCCGGCTCGCCGAACTCGGCCTGGTCGAGGACACCCAGGAGGCACCGCGGATCGTGGAGGAGACCTCCCGGCTGCTGTCCGCGCCGGAACTGACCGCTTCGGTCGTCCCCGCACGGGCGACGGAGACCGCCCCGTCCGCACTGACCTCGGCGGCGCCTACCCAGGCAGTGGAGCCGGCGACCGCGTCTCCGCCCGAACTGACCGAAGCTACCGCGGCCGAGGGCTCACCGGCCCAACTGTTCATGGTCCACAGCAATGGCACCGCTACCTAGCGGGCGGCCCTTGCAGGCTGCTGGCCCGGCAGCCGGGCTACGCGAGCGCGTGGCCGCGAGCAGTCCGCCCAAGCCTGCCACCGACCGGCCAGCAGGGCTCACTGGGCGCGGGCCCGTAACCGGTCCACCCGAGCGTGCCGCCGGCAAAGGACCACGGCTTACCGAGCGGGGAGCCGTGGCGGCCATGGCCGGGGTGTTCCTTATCGGACTGCTGCTGGCCGCGTGGCTGGGCTGGGCCGTGCTGGCCGGCCTGGCCTTCGTGGCAGGCTGTGTGCTCGCCGCCCGCTATGCCGCGACCGCCGCCCTGTTCACCGTCGTGGTCAGCCCGCCGCTGCTCTTCCTGGCTGCGGTGATCCTCGTCAGTGCGATGACGGGGCCGGGTGGCCTGGTCATGTCCGTCGTCGTGGGCAGCGTGGTCACGCTCGCGAGCGTGGCGCCGTGGCTGGCCGCGGGCATGGTCCTCACGGTGATCATCACGTGGATCCGCGGCCTGCCGGGGTGCATCCGGGACCTATGCCGGGAACTGCGTTCCGGCTGACCGGGCGCTAGCTTTCGCGGTCCACCCGGGCACGGCGCAGTTCGTGTGGCAGGGCGAACTGCATCCGCTCCGGCACCGCCTCGACCTCCTCGACCTGGTCGAAGCCGCTCTCGGCGAGCCGGGCGAGCATGCCCTCCACCAGGCCCTCAGGAACCGATGCCCCGCTGGTCAGCCCGACCGTGCTCACGCCCTCCAGCCATTCGGGCCGCAGCGCCGAGGCGTCGTCCACCAGGTACGCGGCACCGGCGCCGCCGTCGCGGGCCACCTCCACCAGGCGCACCGAGTTGGAGGAGTTCGTGGAGCCGACCACCAGGACCAGGTCCGACTGGCTGGCAATGGCCTTGACCGCGGCCTGCCGGTTCTGCGTGGCGTAACAGATGTCGTCGCTGGGCGGGTCGAGCAGGAGCGGGAACTGCTGCCGCAGCGCGGCGACGGTCTGCTGGGTCTCGTCCACCGACAGCGTGGTCTGGGACAGCCAGGCGACCTTGGCCGGGTCGCGCACCTGGGCGCTCGCGCTTTGCTCCGGGCCGTCTACCAGGTGGATGTGCTCAGGCGCCTCGCCCGTGGTGCCGACAACCTCCTCGTGCCCCTCGTGCCCGATGAGCAGGATGTCGTAGCCCTGGGCGGCGAACCGCCGAGCCTCGTTGTGCACCTTGGTGACCAGCGGGCAGGTTGCGTCGATCGTGTGCAGGCCGCGCTTGCGGGCATCCTCGCGGACCTGTGGCGCCACCCCGTGCGCGGAGAACACCACCACCGCGCCCTCCGGGACCTCCTCGGCCTCTTCCACGAAGACCGCGCCCCGGGCCTCCAGAGACGCGACCACGTGGGAGTTGTGCACGATCTGCTTGCGCACGTAGACGGGGGCCCCGTACAACTCGAGTGCCACCTCGACCGTCTGCACCGCCCGGTCGACCCCCGCGCAGTAACCGCGGGGCTTGGCGAGCAGGACACGCCGGGTCTTGACAGGCATGCCTCTCATGGTAGGTGAGCGGTACCGGGCCTCTGTCCCCCGCCGTGGGGGATGCGGTTGACTGGTGCCTTTATCCGTACAAACTCCCGGACCCCTGCTGCGGTGAACGGGACGGGAAGAGACAATGAACGCACGCAACGCAGGCGGCGCACCCCCGCCAGCGGAGACGCAGATCCGCATGCCAGGAGAACCGCTATGCCAATCCCGCAGGTCAATGACCGCATCAAAGAGGCTCCCGTGGTTGTGCTCCGAGCGGTCTTCGCGGGGATCGGCCAGATCCTGCTGACCGCCGACAAGGTCCGCGCCCGGGCGACCGAACAGGTCTGGACGCCGGACCGGGCACAGGAGCGAGCCCCGGCACCGCCACGGAACGGGGCCACGTGGACCGAGCCCGCCGTCGCGGGACATTCGGCCGTCCGCGAGGCACAGGCGACCCATGGCCCGGTGACCGCAATGACCACCTCCACCGCCAAGGCCACGTCCGCCACGAAGACTTCGCGCCCTGCCAAGGCCGCCCCCGCTGCCAAGGACGCGTCCACCGCTAAGCCCACACCGGCCGCGAAGACGGCGCGAGCCGCCAAGACCACGCCGGACACGAAGGCCCCGCGCGCCGCGAAGGCGGCCAAGAGCGTGGCCGCACCACGGGCGGCAGAGGCGAAGCCGGCCCCGCAGGCGCCGCCGCTGCCCGGCTACGACGACCTCTCGATCGCCTCCCTGCGTGCCCGGCTGCGGGTACTCGACGCGCCGGCAATCGAGGCGATGCTTGCCTACGAGAAGGAGCACGCGCGCCGGGAGCCGGTGGTCACCATGCTTGAGCGGCGCCTGGCGAAGATCAGCGCCGGTTAACGCGCCGCGGGGCGGCGGCATGCCATTGTGGTGTTGCCATGCCGCTGCAGACCTCCGCTGACTCACCCGTTCCGGTTCGCACCGCGCTTCGCCTGATCGGCGACTGGGTGGGCAGGCTGGGCCGGATCTGGGTCGAAGGCCAGATCGCCGAGCTGACCAAGCGCGGCAACACCGCGTTTCTGACCTTGCGGGATCCGGTGGCCGCGGTGTCGGTCCGGGTCATATGCGCCCGCACCGTGCTGGACGCGGCGGACCCGGCACCGACCGAGGGCGCCCGCGTGGTGGTATGGGCCAAGCCCGAGTTCAACGTGGCCCGCGGGTCGTTCTCGCTGGCCGCGCTGGAGATCCGGGCCGTGGGCATCGGTGAGCTGCTGGCACGGCTGGAGCGGCTGCGGCGTGCGCTGGCCGCCGAAGGGCTGTTCGCGGCGGAGCGCAAGCGGCGGCTGCCGTTCCTGCCCGGATGCATCGGCCTGATCTGCGGGCGTGACTCAGCGGCCCAGCGGGATGTGCAGCAAAACGCGGCCCGGCGCTGGCCCGCGGTGCGGTTCCGGGTCGAGCAGGTAGCCGTCCAGGGCGCCTTCGCGGTCTCCGAGGTCACCGACGCGCTCTCGCGCCTGGACGCCGACCCCGCCGTGGACGTGATCATCATTGCCAGGGGCGGCGGGTCGATCGAGGACCTCCTGCCGTTCTCCGACGAGACGCTGCTCCGCGCCGTGGCCGCCTGCCGCACCCCGGTGGTCAGCGCGATCGGCCACGAACAAGACACCCCGCTGCTCGACCTGGTCGCCGATGTCCGGGCGTCCACGCCGACCGACGCGGCCCGCCGGGTGGTGCCGGACGTGACGGAGCAGCTTGCTCTGATCGCCCAGTTGCGCGCCCGCGCGTACCGGATCGTCGCGGGCCGGCTGGACCGGGAACGAGCCTGGCTGGACGCTATGCGATCCCGCCCGGTACTGGCCGATCCGATACGCGACATCGACCGCCGGCAGGAGCATGTGACCGCGCTCACCGAGCGGGGGCGCCGCGCCCTGGCCGCCGACCTTGACCGCGCCGCCGATGACATGGGTCATCTGCGTGCCCGGCTGCTCGCGCTGGCGCCGTCGGCGACCCTGAAGCGTGGCTATGCCATCGTCCAGCGGCCGGGCGGCGGCGTGGTCCGCAGCGCCACCGGTGTCAGCCCCGGCGAACGGCTGACCGTGCGATTCGCCGAGGACCAGCTCTCGGTCACCGCCGACGAGGACACCAAGGCCTGACCTCCAGCTTCAGGTCCGGCCGGGGCACCGCCGGCTAGGTTGGCGGGGTGACGGAGGCTGCTTCCCCGGTCCCTTACGAGACGGCGCGCGATCAGCTCGCCGACGTGGTCCGGCGGCTTGAAAGCGGGGGACTCACCCTGGAGGAGTCGCTGGAACTCTGGGAACAGGGTGAGCGGCTCGCCACCATTTGCTCAGAGTGGCTTGAAGGCGCCCGAGCCCGGCTGACCGCGGCATCGGCGGACGAGGCGGGGCCGAGCGAGCCCGCCGCGCCGTTCTGAGGTGTTCGTTTCTGACGGAAGGCGGCCATGACTGATCAGACCGACGGCATCCCAGGCGAGCCGGGGTTCACGGTAACCGAGCCCCCGAAGCCGCCCCGGCAGGCGCCGGACCGCAACCTCGCCATGGAACTGGTCAGGGTCACCGAGGCCGGCGCCATGGCCGCCGCACGGTGGGTGGGCCGGGGCGACAAGAACGGCGCCGACGGTGCCGCGGTGAACGCGATGCGCACGCTGATCAACACTGTCTCGATGAACGGTGTGGTGGTGATCGGCGAGGGCGAGAAGGACGCCGCCCCAATGCTCTACAACGGCGAGGAGGTCGGGGACGGCAGTGGCCCCGCCGTCGACGTCGCGGTGGACCCGATCGACGGCACCCGGCTGACCGCCAACGGGATGCCGAACGCGATCTCGGTGCTTGCCGTCAGCGCACGGGGCTCGATGTATGACCCGTCTGCGGTCTTCTACATGTCCAAACTGGTCACCGGGCCGGCCGCGGCAGACGTGGTGGACATCGAGGCGCCGGTCGCGCACAACATCGGCAAGGTCGCCAAGGCCAAGGCCTGCTCGCCGCAGGACGTGACCGTGGTCATCCTGGACCGCCCGCGGCACGCGGACCTGGTCTCCGAGGTCCGCGCGGCGGGAGCGCGGATCCAGCTCATCACCGACGGCGACGTGGCCGGAGCGATCATGGCGGCACGCGACGGTACCGGGATTGACCTGCTGCTTGGCATCGGCGGCACGCCCGAGGGCATCATCGCCGCCTGTGCCGTCAAGTGCCTGGGCGGGGTCATCCAGGGCCGCCTGGCACCGCGCGACGACGCGGAGCGGCAGCGGGCCCTCGACGCCGGGCACGACCTGTCCCGGGTGCTCACCACCGACGACCTGGTCGCCTCCGAGGACGCGTTCTTCGCCGCCACCGGGATCACCGACGGGGAGCTGCTCAACGGCGTCAGGTACCGGGCCGGCGGCGCGATTTCGCATTCTCTGGTGATGCGGGCCCGCTCGGGCACGACCAGGACCATCACCAGCGAGCACCAACTCTGGAAGCTGCGCGCCTACAGCTCGGTCAACTTCGACACCGCCGACTAAGCCTCCGCCCCCGGCCCGCCCACGCCGCGGGGCGGGGCGGGGTAATTGTGATGGTTGGCGCAACCACTACATTCTTTTTGTCATGGCTGCGCCAACCATCACAAACGATCCTGGTTGGCAGGCGGTAGGCGGAGACAGGCGCGTGGCTACCGGCTCGTGGAACGGGCGGCATACTTGCGGCCTGCGCAAAGCACGCGGTAAAAGCGCACCCACCGCAAGCTTGACCGCATAAGGTACGGTGCGTCTTCTTCGGTGCTCGTCGGTTGCCGGGCCTGGCATGTGCCCGGCGTCCGACCTAATTTTCGGCGGTGTCTCGTGGTAGCGGACCTGATCCGCGCGCTGCTGGCCGGAGCGGCCGGGGCCGTGCTGCCCGGGTACTTCTGGGCCGCGGTGCTGCGGCCGACCAGTGGGCTGGGTGAGCGGCTGGCCTGGTCCACCGGGATTTCGATGGCCTCGGTACCGACCGTCGCGGTGATCCTCGCCAGGGCCACGCGCGGCGGCGTCGCGCTTTGGGTCGCGCTGGCGGCGGTGCTCATCGTGTTCGGCTCTGGCCTGTTCGTCTACTGGCGCAGGGGCCCGGCCCCCGGGACGGCGGCCCCGGTGCTGCGGATGCCCGAACCAGCCCGGGATCCGCGGGTTCTCGGCCTGGTCGCGGTCGCGATCGCCCTAGGCCTGCTGATGATGCCCGCCCGCCGCCCGCCGGTCCTGGTGCTCGCGGTCATCGCGATCGCACTGATCGTCGGTGGTGCCCTGATGGCGTGGCACCGCCCCGCCGAGCCCGCGGATTCCCCGGCGGCACCGTCCCCGGGAGCGACCGGGTTCCTGCCGGCGCCACCGCCCGCGCCGGAGCCCGCGTCCCCGGCGTCCGCCGCTTCGGCGGGGCCATCGGACTCCGGTCCCGGCGTGGCCGGGCACCACGAACCTGCCCCAGCGCCGGCACCGCCAGCCTCCGCGACGGCGCGGGCAACGAATGCGGCCGAGCCGGGCCCGCGGCCGTTCGGCCTGCCGCTGCCGGTGGTGCGGGACGGTGGGCTGGCCGTCATCCTGGTGCTGACCGCGTGCCGCGTCTACTCCGGCGTGGTCCGTTTCGAGTGGCCCTACGTCAGCGGCGGGGACCAGTACTCACACGCGGTGATGGCCGAGCAGATGCTCGCGCACGGCCAGTACCCCGGCTACCTGATCTATCCGCCCGGGTTCTCCGCGCTCACCGCGGTCATCTGCAGGTTCGCGGGCCTTACTCCGCTGGCGCTGTTCCCCGTGCTGGCACCGATGCTGCTCGTGGTCACCGCGCTCGGCGCGTACGCGCTGGCCACCAGGCTGTGGGGCTGGGAGTACGGGCTCGGTGCGGCGGCGCTGTCCGGCCTGGTGCTGACCGGCGCGTTCAACGGCTTCGCCGGGGGCCGTTACCCCGACCTCATCTCCGCGTTCTTCCTCCTGGTGATGACGGTTGCGGCGCTGATCACGGTCTACGAGGCACCGACGGTGCGCTCGGCGGTGCTGGTGACCGTGGTGGGCGCCTCCGCGGTGTTCTACCACTCGGTCGCCACCCTGTATGCGGCGGTGCTTTTCGTCCTGGTGGCGCTGATCTGCCTGCCGTACCTGCTGCGCGGGCGGCACCGCCCCGAGACCAGGGCGCTGCTGCTGTCGCTGGCCGGGGTGGCGGTGCTGGCGGCCTGCTATGCGATCTACGTCTATAACCCCGGCGGGATCCTCGGCGGCAAGTCGTCCACGGGCGGCGCGGTGTCCATCGTGCTCGGCAGCCAGGCTCCCGCCTCCCAGGGAGCGCTGCTCAAGGAACTCGGGCCGCCCATCGTGTGGTTCGGGATACTCGGGGTCGCCGCGCTCGCGGTGAGCCTGCGCTGGCTGCGCCGGCCGGCCCAGGTGCTCACCGCGGCGACCGTTGTTGCCTGGTGCGTCGTGATGTAC
>Ga0318513_10000625_pt1 | contig 10052 bp, 9 predicted proteins | sample GRESIP171b2f20_FD_203683 | JGI IMG/M metagenome (GOLD analysis project Ga0318513, IMG submission 203683) | Tropical soil microbial communities from Luquillo Experimental Forest, Puerto Rico - GRE.SIPMG.171b2f20 | ecosystem: Environmental > Terrestrial > Soil > Tropical forest > Bulk soil... | reverse complement strand
GCGATGGTGTTGTCATTGATCCCGCACGATATGCAGTACGGACCGCAGGCGGCACTCATCGCCGAAAGCTTTACGCCCCGACTGCGCTATAGCGGGGCTTCGATCGGTTATCAGCTCGCCTCGATCACCGCGGGCGGACCCGCGCCGCTGATCGCAACCGCCTTGTTTGCTACTTACAAATCGGGCACACCGATTGCGATCTACATTCTCGTAACTGCGATTATTTCGATCGCGGCAACTGCATTCTTGAAGGACTATACCGGCAAGGATGTGTCTGCCGAGTATGACCACTAGTGGCGACTACTTCGCTTTGATGTCCGCTTTTGGCACAAAGCGGACATTTCACCGCTGACTCCCAATGTCTCCTTTTGGGCGTAAAGCGGACATGACGCCGAGGTGCCTCAATGTCTGCTTTTGACCCAAAGCGGATATGAACTGCCCCTTGCCGCGTAACGCGCAGCACAAAGAATGTGCTAGATTTCCATCGTCGGCCCTTGGAGAAACCCATGAGGCGGCGCCAGTTCATTACATTTATAGGCGATGCATTGGCGGCGTATCCGCTTGCTGTGGACGCGCAGCAGAGTGAACATGCACGGCGCATTGCCGTGCTGATTGGTGTTGCGGCCGCGCTGATCCTGCTCTTTGGGCTCAACACGGGCGCCCCAGCGCAGAACTATCCGGACAAGCTGATAAAGATCATCGTACCGGCGACAGCGGGCGGCCCGACCGACGTGCCGGCGCGGCTTGCCTCACAGATCCTGCCGCCGCGGCTAGGCCAGCCGATCGTGATCGAGTACCGGCCCGGCGTGGGCGGCGCGATCGGAGCCAAGGCGGTCGCGACCGCAGCTCCCGACGGCTATACACTACTAGCAGGTAACACCAGCGTGCTCGCGGTCATCCCAGCGGTCTCCGCGAGCGCCGGCTACGATCCAGTCAAGGACTATTTGCCGGTCGCCAAGATCTCGGAGAGCTTCCAAATCCTGGTGGTACGCCCGTCATTCCCAGCCAAGACGCTCAAGGAGTTCATCGATTACGCCAAGGCCAACCCCGGCAAGCTCAACTATGCCCATACCGGAGTCGGTGCCCTGCCGCATCTCACCGCCGAGCTCTTCAAGACGCGCACCGGCGTCGATGTCGTCGGCGTGTCGTACCGGAGCGGCGCGGAATCGGTCACGGCCGTATTGAGCGACGCGGTGCACTTCACATTCGAGAGCATCACCATCCTGCTGCCGCTCATCCGCGAGGGCAAGCTGCGCGCATTTGGGGTGACGAGCCGCACGCGCTCGCCGCTCGCGCCCGACCTTCCGACCATCGGGGAATCGGGTGTGCCCGACTATGAAGTCTTGACCTTCAACGGCATCGTGGCGCCCGCGCGCACGCCTGCCGCGATCGTCAACCGGCTCAACGCCGCGATCAACGAAGGCCTGCGTACTGAAGAGATGCAAACCATCATCACACCGCTTGGCGCGGTGACCAATCCAGGCACGCCGGGCGAGTTTGGGGCTTTCATCGCGTCGCAGTTTGAGAAATGGACCGCTGTCGGCAAGGCCGCCAATGTGAAGATCGATTGAACGAGGCCCTTTACACTGTCGTCCCTGCGCAAGCGACAACAGAGAGGGCGGAAGGAACGTAGAAGGACCAACCGATGGCCAAAATCGTGCTCGGGCTCGGAACATCTCACACGCCGATGCTGCTCGCCTCCGACGAGACGTTGCAACGCTTTGTCGAGACCGACCGGCACATTAATCACCGTGACAAGGAGGGCCGGCCTATCACATACGGCGATCTTCTGGAGAAGGCCGACCCCAAGCTCGCGCAAATGGTGGCGCCCGAGCACCTGGTCGCGCGCCAGAACATCGCCCGCTCGGCGATCAAGCATGTGGCGCAGACGCTCGCCGGCGCCAAGGTCGATGCGCTGATCGTGATCGGCGACGATCAGAACGAGAGCTACAAGGAGGACTGCCGCCCGGCCTTCGCGATCTATTACGGCGACACCATCCGCAACAGCAACGAGCAGCACGAGGAATATCGCCGGCGCTTTCCCGAATGGTATGTGCAGAACCGGCAGGCTTTCTTCGAGGACGAGAAGCCGCGCGATTATCCGGTGCATTCCGGCCTCGCCATCCACCTGATCGAGACGCTGATGGACTTAAGCTTCGACCTCGGGGCATCGGAGCGGCTGCCCGGGGGCGAGGGCGAAGGTCACGCCATCGCCTATGTGCATCGGCGCGTCATGGAGCCCGATAAGCCGGTCGCGGCCGTGCCGGTCTTTCTCAACACCTACTTTCCACCCAACCAGCCGCGGCCGCGCCGCTGCTATGAATTCGGCCAGGCGATCCGCAAGGCGGTGGAAGCCTACGGCGAGGACCTGCGCGTCGGCGTGCTCGCTTCCGGTGGCTTGAGCCACTTCCTGGTCGACGAGGATTTCGACCGTGCCATCCTGAGGGCCTGCGCCGACAAGAACGCGGAGTTTCTCAAGACGCTGCCGCGCAACAAGCTGCACGCGGGCTCCTCAGAGATCCTCAACTGGGTCGCCGTCGCGGGCGCGGTCGAGCACCTCGACCTCAACTGGTTCGAATATGTGCCCGGCTATCGGACGCCGGCGGGAACTGGAACAGGATTGAGTTTCGCGACCTGGGCGTAAACGGGAAGTAACGTTGCGACGGGTCCGCTTCCGCGCGCGGCCGGCGCAGCGGTCCTGCCCGCGACCACCGTGTTAAACTTCCGTTTTGCGCTGCTCCTCGGTGCTTTTCACCCAAAGCGGACATCCCGGCACACTCAACCAATGTCCGCTTTTGGGGGCAAAGCGGACATCGGGGTGGAGGGCGCTTAGCATCATTTCTGTGCTGTCGGCCTCACGCGACCGCGCCGACGAAAGGGCGGGCGATCCGCTGCACAGTGGACGGGTCAAGGCCAAAGCGTTTGGCAATCCCGCGTACACCTTCACCGGTGCGCTTACGCTCGTTCAGGGCGGTCCGGATTCGCTTCTCAAGCTCGGCGGGAGTTGCCGCCTCAATTGCTTACGCTTATCAGCCAGTTAGACGGCACACTCGCGTACTGAGGTGAGTGGCCCCACAGGCGATACAAGTCACAGGCTCACATGCGTCACTGCTACCGATTAAATCGTCGGCAACGTGGCCTGAACCGTATAGTGAGTAAAAATGCGATTGCTGAACCGGCGCGAATTCAACCGGCTTTGCGTAGTTTAATCCTCTACCCGTCAGTGAACAGCTCGAAAGTTTTTCTTTAGTTCACGAGCGATCGGATCATCGCCTTGATAGGCCATAAGGTCTGATTGGATTGCGATAGCGGGCGTCAATTGGGGCGCGCCCGCAACAGGTGTTGATTCGATGCCGGGCGGGCAAGGCGCGCGTGGATCGAGATTGTTGTCAGCCAGAACCGGGTTGAACACATAGTGCTGACCGCAGACACCCACCGTCGGTGGTCGCCCCATCGCCAAGAATGCATCACTGCCCTTCTTGAGCATGTCCCAAAATGGCGCATTAGGATCGTCCGCGTGGCTCTCCAGGTTTTCCGCTGTCATTTGGAAGGGAAAGGCCTCTAGCTGGATTTTATTTTGACCGCCTTTGAATGCTTCGTCAGCAAGACCATAGATCTCTTCCATTTCATAATCCGTCATGGCGTAACAGCCGACTGACTCGCAGCCACCATGCACCATAAGAAAACTACCAGTCCGCCCAAGGGATCGATCAAAGGCGTTGGGAAAACCAGTATTAAAGGCAAGATACTCCTGCGACCATGGGTTCATCTGATTTGGAGTAATGTCATAAAATCCTTCAGGCGCTTGGTAATCGCCCTGGGCAAGCTTCGGGCCGAGCTTTCCTGAAAATTTGCAAATTGGATATGTGTTGAGTAGCGCAAACTTACCGGTGCGATCCTCCTTCCAGACCTCCAACGTGCTTTCTTCCTTAAAGATCCGGATCAGGATCGATGCATCGCGGTCCATGTTGAGGCTTTCCATGCGACTCAGCGTCGACGTTCGCACGATGCCGGTTCTCGCTATCGATGCCGTCCTGTAATGTGGGCTTGAACAACCAACAAGACTTGCCACGGCGGCTGCGAGGACAATAGCTTTCGTAAAAACAGATACGATGTGTTTTAAGCGCAAGCCTCACCGTCTTCCGCTCTGGGCATGTCAAGGCAGGCCGTCGCATTACGGAATATTATGCTTTAACATTTACTTTAAGCATTTAGCGTGGCCGCCTAATCTGCACGAGCGGTGGCCACATTGAACGTTGATCTTTAAGAGTTTTTGATTTTAGTAACCTTGATTTTCGATTGTTTCGAAAAACTAGGGAGAACGCCGGGTGAGCGACCGATCCGTCGCTGATCGCAAGCTTCGCCGCAAAACCGAGCCGCGCAAAACGCTCAACGACCGCGCGCTCAAGCTCATCATCAGTCATCGTATCAAACTCGCCGGGCGCGCCGATCTCAGATCGCTCGATGCGCTTGCCAGACTGAACGCCCTTTTCTTTGATTGCGGTGATCGCAGCGCTGAGCTGGCCCGGGGGGATTTGCCGCGTCTAATCCACCAGTGTGCCACCCCATGGCCTCGACAATGTAATGACAGAACTCCACAAAATCTGACTTGGGGATTCCGGCAACCTTTTTGCCAATTCGCTCCCAAATTTCGCAGAGATTCACAAGGACGTTGTGCCGGTAGGTAAGTGGTTGCTGACCGCCGCGCGCTCTAGGATCGGAGGCTAATGACGTGAGCGCCGAAGCGAGCACAGCATCCAAATCGCGCAGCAAGGCACTGAGGGTTTTCGGCGCTCGGTATCGGATAAACTGATAATTTGAGTGGGGTTCATCCGTGCTATCATGATAGTGGCTGCGCGCGTGGCGACGGTCGATGCCGGACCGAACTGAGGGAGCATCACCTGGGAAACGATATCTGAGCCAATCGCCCGACACGATATCAGCCAAACGTGCGCATCTCGCCTGATAATGCCACCACGCTTTATGCACTGGTGGAGGAGAATGGCTTAGAGAAAACGCAAGTTGTGCTGACCGGCGTTACTCCGGGTGGCGAGTTTAAGTTCGCGAGGGCTCAGACGGCCGATCCGGGGTGGGGCTTTTTCTGGCCATCATTTGGCACTCCCTTTAATCCCTTTGGCGCTCCCTCTTACAACGGACCCCGAGGTTACTACCGATCGTCGGGCTAGTCACGGCGGTGAAGGTCCAGCCTGCTGGTAGTTTTAAGGGTCCAGGGGATTCAGCATGTCTCGTTGCGCGTTTCTGGCTGCCGCTCTGATTGTGCTCTTGCCGGCGCGGCCTTGCTTTGCAGTCGATGCGAAGCAGCAAATGGCGACCTGCCAGTTCGGGGCGGATCAGCAACGACTGCAAGGTGTGGCGCGTGGTGCTTTCCTCAAGAAATGCATGGAGGATCGGGACGATCCGCGCGGCCGGACGCCTGCCGGAGCCGTTACCGCGCCCAAATAACAGCGCGAAAACCATCGCGAACAATGGCGACTAGCTTACCTACCGGCGAATGCGACATCGATTTGAGCGGGTAGCATCGCGTTATCTGCTCGCCGCTTCCTGACGTCGAAAAGGCGCGTGCCTGCTTCGATTCCGTCGTTACACCGTGCGGCTGATGCCACCGAGCTATGCAGTGCTGAGATCAAATCTGCCCGCAAGGTGCCTTAATTCATGGCATACTGCCAAAGCGGGAGGGTCGGGGCCATTCACTCGGAAGCCAATTTATCTCGGTGCCGAACATTATCCAAGCGGTGTATCGGTTTGTGGGTTGGTTGGCGGGTTCCAGCTTTTTCTCCAAACACTCGAAGCCACATGTTTCACCCGAAGCATATTGCAGCCGTCTTGATCGCGATGTGTCTCGCCAGTACCGGGGACGCCGCGTCGCGGCTCGAACCGCCTGGCGCCGCCGAAAAGATGACCATCCAGCCGCGCGGACGCGCCTACCTATTCCGTGGCTTTATCGGCCTGCTAACTGATAGGGGCATGGATAAACTGACGGAGCGCATCAACCGCACCGGCGTTACCGCAGACGTCAACTCCTATCTGATGTGGCGCGGGCTCGCCGATCAAGCGATGAGTGATTACCGCCGCGACCCTGAACCGATTACCGTTATTGGCCACTCCCTGGGCGGCGATGCCGCCGTGAAATTTGCCGAACGCCTCGACGCCGTTGGTATTCCTGTGAGCCTACTGGTCACCTACGACCCCACGCGATTTGCCCACAGTGTACCACCGAACGTCGAGCGCTATGTCAACCTTTATCAGTCCTCTAACATTCTTGGCGGCGGCGGCGACGTTGTGCAGGGCCGCGGCTTCCATGGCCACTATGCTAGCTTCGATCTCAAAGACCGCCGCGGAATGTTCCACACCAATATGGAAAAGTTTGGAGATATCCACGACCAATTAGTCAGCAAGATTGCTGCGCTCGCAGCGACACCTGCGAGTGTCGGAGGTGAAGCCATACCGCTGCGCATTGACATTCCGGCCAATGCTACGATCGAACTATGGGATAGCGGCTTGCCGGTATCGGCTCATGCCGGCGATACGCTACCAACTCTTGCAGCGACGTACCATGTGCCGCTTTGGGCGCTAACCCAGGTCAACAACTTGTCGGAGGACGCAGCGCTGACCAAAGGCGCGCGCATCATTGTCCCGCGCTATCTTGTCCCGATGGCCGCGCCGAGCGCGGTCTCTTCGCACGCCGCGTCGAACACACGCTGATTAAGGGTTGGCTATCGACCGTGGTTCGCCAGTACCTGCTGGCAAGGCGCGGCTGATCTTGGGCCGGTTCGTCTTTAGACAGCCCAGGATCAGCAGCATGTCATTAGGATTGATCTGCAGCTGATTTGGGAAAACGACACAGCTGGCGTGGTTCGTTCAAACAGAAATAGTTGGTCGTAGTAGGTGAGTCGGCGTCGCGAATGGTTTGACGTTGTTTGGGGCACCAATGTACGATCTGTTCCGCAAAACGGAGGAGGCTGAGGGGAGCTCTTGATCATCGTCGTTGGACTAGCGTTTGAGGCTCGCATCGCAGCGGGCCCGGGAATCCACGTTGTTTGCGGTGGCGACGGCAGGAATCTGACGGCCACGCTTACAGCAGCGATCGCAGAAGCCCGTATATTATTCGGTGATTGCCCCGGGCTTATCAGCTTTGGCGTGGCGGGCGGGCTTGCGCCGCAGCTGCGGCCTGGAACCTGCGTTATCGGTTCTGCGATTCTCTCTGGATCGAATCGGATGCCTACGAATCAAAAATGGTCTCAGCAATTACTGCAGACATTCCCGGACGCTGTCTCCGGTATGCTCCTGGGTGTGTCAGCCCCTATTTGTGATCCGGGCGATAAACGTGCGCTTCACGTGAACACGGGCGCAATTGCCGTCGATATGGAATCCCATGTCGTCGCTACAGTGGGTGCCGCGCACGGATTACCGGTGGCGGCAATGCGAGTTATCACCGATCCAGCCGAGCGCGCGCTGCCTTCATCCGCGGTCGCCGCCATGCGCCCGAACGGAACCACCAATATCGGCGCCATGATCCGTGGGGTGCTGATGAGGCCGGGTGAAATACCGGCGCTTTTTCAAACGGCTTTCGACGCGCTCGCGGCGCGGGCCACGCTGGTGCGAGGACGACATTTGCTTGCCCCTGTTTTCTCGCGTGTCGGTTCCCTTGAAGGCGAGCCAGTAACCAATGAGCCCTATTTGGGATCTGCAATGCAAACACCCACCATGGAGAGTGTCTGACGGCCCAGGTGATTTCGTGTCTGGCTCGGCGGAGTTGGCATCGGCCGCGTTCGGTGTCGCTCGTGCTGCTCGGACTGTCGATTGGAAATCAGTGGTGGGGTAGGAATGGAACGAGCATCGGGACGCGCCGACGGTAAGACTCGTAGGCGTCAGGACCAAGCTCAGTCAACAGAAAGCGCTCCTCGGTACGGGCTTTCAACCGCAGGCCGAGCGCTACAAGCACCGCGCCTAAGAGAGCTACTAGGGTTGCCTCAGTGGCTGCTGTCGCCAGCAACGCGATGATGAGGCCCGCGTAAATCGGATGACGCACGAAGGCATAGGGGCCGCTGTCAATCAATCGATGTTCTTCCTTGCGCGTAATCGCGCTTGACCAAAAGGCGCCAAGATAGATTCGCGCCCACCAGGTCAGCGCGAGGCCCACCAACATCACAGCGACGAGGGCATAAGCGGCGTAATGGCCGACTTGCCAGGTTGGCCTCTCGCCCAGGGCCTGCGCTGTCCAGGGCGCAATAAGAATCGCTCCGGCAAAAATCATGATACGGTAGATCCAAGTTTCACGTGTTGCGGCGCGTTTTTCCGTGCGGCCTGACCACAATGACGCCGCTACCCAGCTGACAACCCATCCGATCCAGATAACTTCGAAGGCTTCGCTTGCGTGAACAATCACGACCGTGATGCTTTACACTAGAAGCCGGGCACCATCTTCCACGGGCTAACTCTCATCAGCTAACCCGCTGTAAGCCCGTATGTTCATCATGTTGCGGTTGGTCGACTCTTGCGACTTGTTTAGAACAGATTGTATCGCCTCCTCCAAGGCTCCTCCGATTGGACGTGGTGCATAGCCGAGTTCCCGGCGCGCTTTTTCGATTGACAACGCTTGGGACCGTGACGCGATCCGCACGCCCTCAATCGTGCCGGCCGGCGCCTTATGGGTCACATGATCGGCGATAAATTCCAATACTGCGGCGGTGGTTTGCGCCATTACAGCAGGAATTGGAATGCGCAGCGCCTTACGGCCGCTGATCACGCCGACGATGGCCAGGAGTTTTTTAAGCGAGATGTTTTCACCGCCGAGAATGTAGCGTTGCCCAGTTTGCCCGCGTTCCATGACCAACATCAAACCGGCGCCGACATCACGCACGTCGACAAGGTTCATGATGAAATCCAGGTAGATCTGAACACGTCGGCTAAGAAAATATTGCAGCATCAAGGTCGGGGGCGTGAGATTCCCGTTGTGTGGTCCGATCGGCATCGTCGGATTAGCAATAACCACGGGAAAGCCGGACGCCGCAGCTTGCAAAGCATGCTGTTCGCCCAGCATTTTCGAGCGCGTGTAGGGCCCCGGCATTTGGTCAAGCGTGACGGAGACGTCTTCGGCGAGGGCAGATGCCGTACACGAAGGCTGGAAAAGAATGGATTCTGTCGAGCAGTGCAGTAAGCGGGAAACGCCTCGTTTGCGGGCGGCAGCGATTACGGTTGCAGTACCTTGGGCGTTAACAGCGTGAAAGTCATTCTTATGTTGAGTCCACATCCCCGGCAAGCCGGCGAGATGGTAGACCTCCTCCACATCACCGAGCGCTGCTTGCAGCAATTCCGGATCAAGTACCGAGCCCCGGACATACTGCACTGCCGTGGCCGCACATCGCGGAGGTCGAAGATCAAGAACACGCACGCGACGATCGTGCGCGAGAAGGGTCGTCACCAGATGTTGCCCAATAAAGCCGCTGCCACCTGTAACGAGTGCTTGCCGCATGGATCGTTGCCCAAATCGCCCGAATCGAGCCCGTTAGCAATGATGGTTGATTTAGGCAACCCGGATTTACCGACCTTGTGGCCGATATATGGCGATAGCCGGCCCCGCCAATTAGCCTTTGGTAACAACTGGCGGCGGGCTTTGCCATTGCCCAAGTACTGCGCGCAGCCGGCGATACTCTGAAGAGCAAGCACTGCCGCTCGAAGCGGCTGTTGTAGTTATGCCGCACAATCAGGAATTCAGAAATTTGCCGAATATTTGCCACGCGCAAGAGACACCCTCAGAATTTGGAAGAGGGGAGATAGCGTTGGGCAGCATCAAGGGCTGGGTGTGGGGTTCTTTTGTCGCCATCGCCGCTTTGTGTTTCTGCTGACGGGCGGAGTGTCGAGAGCCAACTCCATAAATTACGGCGAATCCGCCGAGCGGCGAGGCGCAGTCGAAAAAGCCCAGTGGTTGGTTTTGCTTGGCGTCCCGGCCTCGACCTGATGTCGGATCTGTCGGGGGAAAACTAGTGAACCCTTGTCGTGGCGCCATTAGATTTTGTGGGTTGCCGCTCCAG
>Ga0318513_10000624_pt1 | contig 10065 bp, 7 predicted proteins | sample GRESIP171b2f20_FD_203683 | JGI IMG/M metagenome (GOLD analysis project Ga0318513, IMG submission 203683) | Tropical soil microbial communities from Luquillo Experimental Forest, Puerto Rico - GRE.SIPMG.171b2f20 | ecosystem: Environmental > Terrestrial > Soil > Tropical forest > Bulk soil... | reverse complement strand
GGCTTACCCCATGTTCCTTGATGATGTCCGCGCGGGACGGATCCAGCATGCCGGGCAGCCGATGCTTGATGCGGCGGTGGCCGGTGCCCGACGTCGTCCGATCGGTGATGCCGGTTTATGGGCCTGGGATCGGCGCTCGGGGTCGTCGTTCGTGGCGCCGTTGGTGGCGTGCACGCTGGCGCGCTTCGGTGCCGTGACGGTGCGGCCCAGGAGCAACCGGGCGGTGTTCTTCTAGACGTACCGCGAAAAACCGAGACCTTCGGCCCGCGGAGAGTCGGACCCGCACAGTTCGTCGCTGTACTCGGTCAGCCCGGGCAACGATGCGCCGGCATTGGGGTCCGGCTTCGGCGTCCACGGCGTTCCCAAAAACGTGCTGGGGTGGTTGATCGCGCCCGGCGCCGCCGAGATCGGACTCGCGGGTGGTTTCTTCGCCATGACTACAAAGTTTAGGCTTGGCGGGTTGGGGTTGAGCGCCGTCGAGGTTGAGTTGGTTGGGCGGCGCTCCCCCTCTGGTTTGAGCAAACATGTTGCGGTCGGCGCTTATTCGGCGAGTATGACCAGTCTAGCTACCTCTTAACGGTTGCCGTTGGTTCTCGCTAGCTAGCTAATCACGTTGCAATCCAACGGTTTCGGCAATTAGTTCGACGCAACGATAACCACCGCCAGCAATTCCATTACTCGCAGGTCGTGAAGTCAACTCGGTGACCCGGGAGTGAAAGCGCGGAAGTCTTCTCCGACCTCGACGGGATTGGCGCAGTCCTGCACGCCGACGCCGAGGCCGACTGAGGTCAGCGCGCGCCGCGGACCGCGCGGTACGAAGCCACGACACCGGCCGCGCACACCGCGGTGAACACCGTGAACAACCAGCGGGCCGCCATCGCGTCGCCGCCCCGGGAGGCGTTGACCACGACACCGGCCAGCCCGGCGCCGAACGCCGCGGAAACGACCTGCACGGTGTTGATCGCCGCGGCCGCCGCGCCGCCTTCGGCCGGGTCGTTGACGGAATCCATTGCGCGCGCGGACAAATGGGGCCACGCCATCCCGATCCCGATTCCGGCCACCAGCAGTCCGATCGTCCAGAGCGCGACGATCCCTGCCGACGCGTTGTCGCGCTGGGTGAGTGCGCCCAGCGCCAGGCCCGCCGCCAGCACCACCGGCGCGGCCGCGATCACCCGCCCGACCGCTCGCGGGCTCTCCAGCGATGCGCTGACGATCTCGGAGACCGACCAGCCGATCGCCAACGCCGCACCCAGAAATCCGGCCGCCACCGGCGTCAGATGCGCCAACCGCTGACCGAACAGCGGCACATAGGTGTCCACCATGGCCCCGGCCATCAGCGCCGCCATCGTCAGGTAGATCCACTTCAGGGGTCCGGGACCAAATACGCTGGGCGGCAACACCGCCGCGTGCATCCGCCAGTCAACGATCACGAAGCATCCGACCAGCGCGACGCCGGTGGCCAGCAGGGCGGCGGTCGCGACGAAGTTGTGCAGGATCTGGGCGACGCTGACCGCCAGCGCGGCGGCACCGATCAGCAGCAGCGACCACACCGGCACTTTCATCACACTTGGCGCGGCGGTTGAGTCCAACCGCCCGCCCGGCAGCGCGATCGGCACCAGCACCGCGATCAGGGCGGTCAGAATCGCCATCGCGACAAAGGCCCACCGCCATAACCCGAACTGCGCAAACAGGCCCCCCGTCGCGGGCCCGACTACCGTGGCCACGCCCCACATCGCCGACACCAGGGCCGAGGCTCTGGTCCACAGCGAGCGCGGCAGCGCAGAGTTGATGACCGCATAGCCGAGGCCGGCCAGCAGGCCGCCGGCCGCGCCTTGCAGCGCACGTCCCGCGATCAGGACCTCCATGTTGGGGGCCGCGCCGCATGCCAGGGTGGAAACGGCGAACACCGCCAGCCCCAGCAGGTATGACGAGCGCGCCCCGACACGCAGCAGCATCTGGTGGACCATGGTCGCCGCGACCACCGAGCCGACCAGGTAGAGGGTCATCACCCATGCGTAGAGGCGGCTGCCGCCGATCTCGGCGACGGTGTTCGGAAGCAGGCTGATCGTCAGAAACTCGTTGGTGGCGTACAGCGCAACCCCGCCGGCCAGGACTGTGGAAGCCCCGAGGTATTTGGTTAATAGCTCGCGCCAACTGCCGGTGCCGCTCGCCGCATTGGTCACCCCCCCTACCGTATGAGGTGCGGCGTCGGGTGCCGCACGCGACTTTTAGCCGGTCGTCGCGTCAACGCGCTGAGCCGCGGTCGCCACGGGTCGCCCGGTAGGACGCGAAAGCGGTGGCGGCGGCCAGGATCGCGAATACCGCGTAGAGCCAGCGAGCCTGCGTCCCCGATCTGCCCGGGGCGGCGTTGACGATGACACCGGCCAGCCCGGCGCCGAACGCCGCGGAGACCAGCTGCACGATGTTGATCGCCGCGGCGGCCGCACGACTCTCGGCCGGGTCGTCGGCGGAGTCCATCGCACGCACCACCAGATGCGGCCAGGCGATGCCGACGCCGATCCCGGTAATCAACAATGCCAGCGCCCACAGAGCGATCGTGTCCGCGCTTGCGTTGCGGTGCTGGGTGAGCCCGCCGAGCGCCAGACCCGACGCCATCACCAGCGGCGCGGCCGCGATCACGTGGCCGATCAGTCGTGGGTTGTCCAGCGATGCGCTGACGACTTCCCCGGCAACCCACCCAACCGCGAGCGCCGCGCCCAGAAGACCGGCCGCCACCGGAGTCAGATGTCCCAATCGCTGGCCGAACAGCGGCACGTAGGTGGTGATCATCGCGGCGACCATCTGCGCCGACATGGTCACGTAGATCCACTTCAACGGCCCGGGACGAAAAACGCCGCGGGGCAACACCGCTACGTGCATCCGCCAGTCGACGAAGATGAACGCGCCGACCAGCAACGCACTGGCGGCGAGCAGCCAGACCGTCTCTACGCGGTGGCGGGGAAGCGCTGCGATGCTGACCGCCAGCGCGCCGGTCCCGATCAGCAGCAGCGACCAGATCGGCACCCGGTGCGCGGGGTGGTCCGACGGCACGGCGCTTGGCTCGTTCTCGGCTGCCGTCAGCACTTTCGGTACCAACATCGCCATCAACACAGTCAGCATCGCCATCGCCCCGAATGCCCAACGCCAGAGCCCAAACTGGGCGAAAAGCCCGCCAGTCGTCGGGCCTACCAGCGTCGCGACCCCCCACATCGTCGAGACCAGTGCCGAGCCGCGGGTCCAAAGCCAGTGCGGCAGAGTGGAGTTGATCAGCGCGTAACCCAGGCCGGCCAGCAATCCGCCCGCCACTCCTTGCAGGCTGCGCGCCGCGACAAGAACCTCCATGCTCGGCGCCACCGCGGACGCCACACTGGCGATGCCGAATACCGTCAGGCCCATCAGATACGACGACCGCGCACCAAGCCGCGCCAGTAGCGGATTGACCGAGGTCGCCGCGACCACCGACCCAACCAGATACAACGTCGTCGCCCAGGCGTATAGCCGACGACCGCCGAACTCCATGACTGCGCTCGGAAGCAGGCTGACGGTCAGAAACTCGTTGGTGGAGTAGAGCGCAACTCCGGCCGCCAGCACCGTGGCGATCCCGAGGTGGTCGCTCAGCAGCTCACGCCAACTACCGGTCTCGCTCGCGGTGTTGGCCATCCCTACACCGTAGAAGTACGGCGAGGGCGCGACGGGTCATTTCAGGCCGGCGGCGTCCATCCCGCGCAGTTCCTTCTTGAGGTCGGCGATCTCGTCGCGGAACCGGGCCGCCAGCTCGAACTGCAGATCGCGCGCGGCGGCCATCATCTGCGCGGTGAGGTCTTTGATCAGGTCGGCCAGTTCGGCGCGGGGCATGTTCGACGTGTCACGGCCCTCGAACACACCCGCGCTGACGGCGCGGCCGGGCTCGCCCTGCGCCCGCCGACCGCGGGACACGTTGCGGCCGGACCCGCCGACCTCCACGGCTTCGGAGTCGTCAGCCTCGCGATAGACCTGGTCGAGAATGTCGGCGATCTTCTTGCGCAGCGGCTGCGGGTCGATGCCGTTGGCCTCGTTGTAGGCGATCTGCTTCGCCCGCCGCCGTTCGGTCTCGTCGATGGCCTCCTTCATCGAGTCGGTCAGCGTGTCGGCGTACATGTGCACTTCGCCGGAAACGTTGCGGGCGGCGCGGCCGATGGTCTGGATCAGGCTGCGCGACGACCGCAAAAAGCCCTCCTTGTCGGCGTCGAGGATCGCCACCAGCGACACCTCGGGCAGGTCCAGGCCCTCGCGCAGCAGGTTGATTCCGACTAGCACGTCATAGTCGCCCAACCGCAGCTGGCGCAGCAGTTCGACGCGGCGCAGCGTGTCGACTTCAGAGTGCAGGTAGCGCACCCGAATGCCCATCTCCAGCAGGTAGTCGGTGAGGTCCTCGGCCATCTTCTTGGTCAGCGTGGTCACCAGCACCCGCTGGTCGGCGTCGGCACGTTTGCGAATCTCGCCGATAAGGTCGTCGATCTGGCCCTTGGTGGGCTTGACCACGACCTTCGGGTCGACCAGGCCGGTGGGCCGGATCACCTGTTCGACGAACTCGCCGCCGGTCTGGCTGAGCTCGTAGGGCCCGGGCGTGGCCGACAGATAAACCGTCTGGCCGATCCGGTTGGCGAACTCCTCCCAGGTCAGCGGGCGGTTGTCGCACGCCGACGGCAGCCGGAACCCGTACTCCACGAGGTTGCGCTTGCGCGATATGTCCCCCTCGTACATCCCGCCGATCTGCGGCACGGTGACATGGGACTCGTCGATGACGAGCAGGAAGTCCTCCGGGAAGTAATCGAGCAGCGTCGCCGGCGGCGTGCCCGGTCCCCTGCCGTCGATGTGTCGGGAGTAGTTCTCGATGCCCGAGCAGAACCCGACCTGGCGCATCATCTCGATGTCGTAGTTGGTGCGCATCCGCAGCCGCTGGGCCTCCAAAAGCTTGCCCTGGCTCTCGAATTCGGCGAGCCGCTCGGCGAGCTCCTCCTCGATGGTGGAGATCGCGTGGGCCATCCGCTCCGGGCCGGCCACATAGTGGGTGGCGGGGAAGATCCGCAGCGAATCGACCTGGCGGATCACCTCGCCGGTCAGCGGGTGCAGGTAGTAGAGCGCCTCGATCTCGTCGCCGAAGAACTCGATCCGGACCGCCAGCTCTTCGTAGGACGGGATGATCTCCACGGTGTCGCCGCGCACGCGGAACGAGCCGCGGGTGAACGACAGGTCGTTGCGGGTGTACTGCACGTCGACCAGCAGCCGCAGCAGCCCGTCGCGGGGCACCTCGGTGCCGACCCCCAGTTCGACGGAGCGGTCCAGGTAGGACTGCGGTGTGCCGAGGCCGTAGATGCACGACACCGACGCCACCACCACCACATCGCGGCGCGACAGCAACGACGACGTCGCGGAGTGCCGCAGCCGCTCCACGTCGTCGTTGATCGAGCTGTCCTTCTCGATGTAGGTGTCGGTCTGCGCGATGTAGGCCTCCGGCTGGTAGTAGTCGTAGTAAGACACGAAGTACTCGACGGCGTTGTGCGGCAACATCTCTCGCAGCTCGTTGGCCAACTGCGCGGCCAGCGTCTTGTTGGGTGCCATCACCAGGGTGGGCCGTTGCAGCCGCTCGATGAGCCAGGCGGTGGTGGCCGACTTGCCGGTGCCGGTGGCGCCGAGGAGCACCACGTCGCGCTCCCCCGCCCGAACGCGCCGCTCCAGCTCCTCGATGGCGGCGGGCTGGTCGCCGGCCGGGGCGTGCGGGCTGACCACCTCGAAGTGGCCGCCGGCGCGCACGACCTCGTCGACGGCGCGATATTCCGAATGCGCTACTACCGGATGCTCAGTGGCGAAAGCCATGCCACCAGGGTAGAGGCGGGCACCGACACGTGTCCCGGCGCTGGTCCTAGGATCGTTCGATGGCAAGTCCTTCTGAAGTGGTGGCAGTCGACCTTACGGAGACGGAGCGCGACTTCATCTCGCAGGCGCTGGAACAGTGGGCTTTGGCGGCGTCTGTGATGCCGTTTCCATTTCAGGTTCTGGGTTTGTCGACGTGGGACGAGTTCGGCGAGCTGACCTTTCGTCTTGGCCATGCCGTTACCGCTCGTGAGCCGCTGACCGATCTAGATTGGGCGCGGGTGCTTTACCTGACGGAATGTTCCTGGGCGAGCGAAATTGTCGGTGCGGGCCGAGGCTTCGCGACCGTGACCGGGTATTCCGACACCGATGCGGTGAGCTTGCTGCGCGGCTTGCAACGCAAAATCGGCGGCATCAAACGCGCCAAATTGTTATTTCCAAAGGGCGGCCGACCCCGCACCGCGGAGGAGATCGACGACAGGAAACGGTGGGTCGAACAGGTACGTCGCGAGCAAATCGAGCGGGAGTATCCGCCTGAACTGTGAAGAGGCGGTGGCACGCCAGGTCACCCTGATTAGCCTGGCATATGGCAAGGCAGTCAACCTCGCCAACGGCAGCAACGCGTTATGGGGTTAATCCACCCCAGGACCGTCGACATCGTCATCCCCGCACCACACGCAGCAGCTCGGGTCGTCGCTATTCCGATTCCACTCGATCGAGAATCATTCGCCGTGGTCCCACGGGTCAGGGTCCATATCACCGAGCACCGGCGGGTGGTGATGGCCGGTGTGCGGGGGCGGCACCAATCCGGGTCCGAAAGGCGTGGCAGCGGGTCCGCCGCCAAGGACGAGTCCCTTCCCGCCCTGCACCGGAGGTACCGGCTTCGGCACCGGTGGCGCTTCCACTGGCGGCGGTCCGGTCCGCGGCGCAGGTGGCACTTGTGGGGCGGGCGCATGAGGCGCCATTTCGCCGGGAGTCAGGGGCGGTAGCCGTCCCGACGCGGGGGGCGGCAGCGGCTCCAGTGCCCTGGTGTTCTGCTCGAAGTATTCCAGCGGCGTCCGCCACGAATCGCCGGGACGCGGCCGAGGTATGAAGGCAGTTCCGTAATCCGGCGCATGGGGATCGATAAAAATGACGGTTCCGTCATCCCGCAGCAGCGCCAATCCGCCAGATTTGATACTGGTGCCGATACGAGTATTGGGGTCATTCATCGCGTCGTAGACCGACCTCGCCAGGTCTCGCGGAGTCATATCCGGAAAATGGAGTGAAGCGTGGCCGTGGGCGATTTCGGTCGCTACTTGAGCTTTTTGCTCGTCGGTCCAGCCCGCAAACGGATTGCCCGGCGGCCCCGGCGGCGGTGGGTCTTGTTTGAAACTGTGGTTGTCGACGGCTTCGATCTTGGGATCCCGTGGCGTGCCGGGGTCCTGGGGGAAGGTGTCGCGGATTCCAGCCGTCGCTGCGGTGACTTTGGCGGCAACCTGTTGATCGACGCCGACCAGCTCCGCGGCGCGGTGGCTGATGTCATCGGCGAAGGCTTGTGCCTGCGCTTGCCGGGTGGCCCGCTGCGCGGGCGAACCACCGCTGGACCGGTCGATGACCGACATGTCTTCACGGACGTCGAACCCCGCCGAGCGGGCGTCCTCGACCGCACGGCGCAGCCGCGAGCGCGCCGCGTAAAGATCCGAGGCCCCGCCGCGGGCGACTTTGGCCGCCGCTTGCAGCTGGTCGGCTACCGCGCTGGTCGTCAGCATGTCGGCGTGGGTCGCAGTGCGCATCGAGTCGGCGCCGTCGCCGTGCCAATCGATCGAAAGCGCATCCCGCCAGATCTGGTTCGCCAGCCCATAGCTGCGCCCGCCGACGGTCTCCCAGTGGTCGGCCGCATCCGTGAGATGTTCCGTGGGCCAACCCAACAGCCCCGAAAGGCCGGGAAACCCTGCGACCACCGACATCGCTAGACGCCGGTCACTCGATCGGCAACAGCCGTCATTGCGTTGGCCGAGTCAGCCTCATGGGCGACGTAGCGGGTGTCGGCTTCGGCGACGCGGGTGGCGCGGGTGCCTACCCGGGTGGCCAACGCCGCTGTGAAAGCGGCGACGTCGGCGTGTGCGCCGCTGATGGCGGCCGCGCTGGCCTGACACGACAAGCCGCGCCCCGACGGAGCCGCCGTCTCGTTCAATTCGCCGACCGAAGCGCCCCACCGAGTGGCCATCGCTTGCGCGCCAACGGTGTCCACACGCAGTAGCTGCATGGGCGGGATTTTAGTCAGGCTGCCCGGCAGCGAAAGTCAGTCGAGTACCACGGGAGCACCACCACTCGATCCACGAATGCGCTATCACATGTGCGATCGCATTCGAAAGTCGTCTATGGGTGTGCGCGGACGTCGAGGCTATCCGGCCGGGCGGGTCCAGGTCCGGGTGACCGGATCGCACTGCAGCAGGTAGCCATCGTTCGAGGTGGACATGGCGAACACCGACGTGTTCGGCCGGTCGCACGAGGCTCCGGCGGCGTGCACCCCCATCGTGATGGGGGCTTTGCCCCAGGTGCTGCCTTCGCAGACGATCTGCTCGTTGGTGGTCGGGTCGTAGGCGAGCTTGTCGACGTCGTTGCACGACCCGCCCAGTACCGGCTGGGACGGCGTGTTCGAGGTGCTGATCAGTTGGTTGGGATCGGCCAAGGCCACGCCCGCGGGCGCGTCACCGACCCGGGTGGCCACCATGGGCACCCGGACCACCGCCCCCTGGGCCCCGCATTCATTGCTGAGCACCGTCTCGGTTTGCGTGCCGCGCAGGGAGCCGTCGGCTTGCGGCGCTAACGACCACGCGATGGTCTCCTGCTGGGTGGCTGTGACTTGTCCATTCGGCTGAGTGCAGCCCACGCGCTCTTGCTGGGGAGTGCCCTGCCAGTAGCCACTGATGAAATGCAGCGTGTCCGTGTGCCCGCCGTCGGTGGCGCTGGCGATCTGGTGGTTGGCGTCGTCGAGTTGGGTCCCCGTGGCCGCGCACCCGTTGGTGGTGGTGCACACCCAATGGAAGGCCCACCAGGCGGTGTTGGCCCCGTCATGGCGGATCGGGACGCCGTTGCCGGTCTGCTTGCTGCGGTCGAAGGTCAACCGGAAGGTGCCGTTGGCTACCGGCCCCCCGGGTTTAGCGGCCGCGGCGCTGGGCGCCGGGTCCGAGGGCCTCGAGGTCAGCGAAGGGGTGCCCGGGGGACTGTCCGGCTGAAACGAGTACAGCGCCGACCACGTGGCCGCGATGGCGATCAGCACCGCGCAGAGCATCGCGGTCGCCCACCGGGTGCGTGACGAAAACCTGTGGTGCATGCGCGCCATAACGCCGCGGAATCCGCGCTGCCGCGGCGGCGTCATCAAAGCGCCGCCGGGTTGGGCGCGCCGACCCACGTCACGGGTGCCCTCGAATTGCTCGCTGACGGCGGCAGCGAATGCGCGACACCGATCGAATCTGTCCTCGGGTTGCTTGGCAAGCGCCTTGCGGAACAGAGCGTCGAGGCGCGCTAAATCCGGACGATAATCGCTGAGCCGGGGCGGATCCTCATGCAAATGCTGGCTGATCACCGCGACCGGGTTGGAGTGCTGGAATGGCGGCGCACCGGTGAGCAGATGGAAAGCCGTTGCGGCCAAAGCGTATTGGTCCGCCCGGCCGTCGATGTTGCAACCCGTCAGCTGTTCGGGTGCCGCATAGGCCACTGTTCCCACCGCGACGTTGGTCTCGGTGATACCGCTGATATTGGCGAGGTGGCGCGCTACGCCGAAGTCCGCCAACAGGATTCGGCGTTCGCCGTTCTCGGGGTGTGTGAGCAGGATATTGGCGGGTTTGACGTCGCGGTGGAGCAAGCCGCGATCGTGCGCGTGGTCGAGAGCGCCCGCGACGGCTTGCAGAATGTCGCACACCTCATGGGCCGGCATCCCGTCCGGGTAGCGCTCCTTGACCAGCCGCGCGGCATCGGTGCCCTCGACGTAGTCCATGGAGATCCAGAGCTGACCGTCGAATTCGCCGCGATCGTGGACTCCGACGATGTGCGGGTGCCAGAGCGTCGCGGCGAGGTCGGCCTCCCGGTTGAACCTCTCGCGGAACTCGGGATCCGCGGTGACCGCCTCGGCGAGGACCTTGATCACGTCGCGACGCGGCAACCTGGGATGCAAGGCGAGGTAGACCTCGGCCATGCCGCCGGCCCCGAGCTGGCGCAAGATGGTGT
>Ga0318513_10000616_pt1 | contig 10087 bp, 8 predicted proteins | sample GRESIP171b2f20_FD_203683 | JGI IMG/M metagenome (GOLD analysis project Ga0318513, IMG submission 203683) | Tropical soil microbial communities from Luquillo Experimental Forest, Puerto Rico - GRE.SIPMG.171b2f20 | ecosystem: Environmental > Terrestrial > Soil > Tropical forest > Bulk soil... | reverse complement strand
CGCCTCCCCGTCCCTCTCCACCGCTGCGATCACGGGGTTCCCGTTGGCGCCTGTTCGGCAGCGGACTGCGCGGCGGACTCACGCAGCCGCCGGGCGAGCCTGCTCGATTCCACTCCTGCGTCCAGGTCCGCCAGCAGCACGGCGATCGCCTCGCGCACCATCCTGCCGCGGTCCACGCTCAGGCCGCGGGCAAGCAGGGTGAGGCGTGCGCGTTCCAGGTCGAGCAACTCCTGGGCGGATAGGTACACGGTGATCTTCTGCGAGTGCGTTTCACGGCCGCTGGCCTGGCGCCCGTCATGGGCGGCCTGGTCACGGATGGCGGGGCGGAGCAGTTCGTGGACGCCGGGCAGGCTGACTCGCCTGCCTCGGCTCAGGCGCGCGCTGCCTGCCGCCACCGCTCCAGCACCTCCTTGGCGAGTTCCCGGTAGGAACTGGCACCGGTGGAAGCTGGGTCGAAATTGGTGATCGGCTCGCCGGCCACGGTGGCGTCCGGGAACCGCACGGTGCGGCTGATCACGGTGTGGAACACCTCGTCGCCGAACCGGTCCACCACGCGGCTGAGCACCTCGCGGGAGTGCAGCGTCCGCGAGTCGAACATGGTGGCGAGCAGGCCGTCCATGTGCAGCCGGGGGTTGATCCGCCGGGAGACCTTGTCGATGGTCTCGGTCAGCAGTGCCACCCCGCGCATGGCGAAGTACTCGCATTCCAGCGGCACGATGATGCCATCGGCGCAGGCGAGCGCATTGACCGTGAGCAGGCCCAGGGACGGCTGGCAGTCGATGAGGACGACGTCGTAGTCGGGCACCAGCGGCTCCAGCACGCCGCCGAGCACGAACTCCCGGCCCACCTCGTGGACGAGCTGGACCTCGGCCCCGGACAGGTCGATGTTGCTCGGCAGCAGTTCCATGCCCGCCACGCTGGTCTTGACGATCACCTCGGACGGGCTGGTGCCGCGCTCCATCAGCAGGTTGTAGATGGTGGCGTCCAGCTCGTGCGGCTGGATGCCCAGGCCCACCGACAGCGCGCCCTGAGGGTCGAAGTCGACGAGCAGGACGCGGCGGCCGAACTCGGCGAGGGCCGCCCCGAGGTTGATCGTCGTGGTTGTCTTGCCCACGCCGCCCTTTTGGTTGCAGACCGCCACCACCCGCGCCGGACCATGTCTGGTGAGCGGCTTGGGCTGGGGAAAGACCGGCAGGGGACGTCCGGTGGGCCCGGTCACGAGTTGGGCTACGCGGGACGCTGCCACCATGTACTGCACCTCCCAGCGGGGGCGCAGAAAGCCTCCGCTGGGATCCGGACTCTAGGGGGTGGGGGGCCCGGCGGCAAGCCGACTCACCGTTCGCCGGGCGCATCCGTGCCTTTCGTGGCTTCACCGCCCCGTGGTGACGCGGCCACCGGGGGGTTCCAGGGGGGTCGCCCCCCAGGCCAGCACGGCCCCGGCCCGGTGACGGAGGAACCGGGCCGTAGGCCATCGGGGGGTTCCGGGGGGTCGCTCCCCGGGCCAGCACGCGCGATGGGGCCTGCCGGCTTGCCGGCCAGGCCCCATCGGCGCCCCGGGGGGTTCCAGGGGGTCGCCCCCCAGGCCAGCACCGCTCAAAGCGCTCTGGGGTGCGCGGCGGCATACACCTCACGCAGCCTCTCCACGGTGACCATGGTGTAGACCTGGGTGGTGGTCACCGACGCGTGGCCGAGCAGTTCCTGCACCACCCGCACATCGGCCCCACCGTCCAGCAGGTGGGTGGCGAACGAGTGGCGCAGCGTGTGCGGCGACACCCCGGCCAGGTCCGCCCGGTCCGCCGCCGCCTTGAGCACGCCCCAGGCGCCCTGCCGGCTCAGCCTGCCGCCGCGGGCGTTCAGGAACACCGCCGGGCTGGCCGAGGCACGGCGCGCGGCGGCCGCCAGCGTGGGCCGCGCCCGTACCAGGTAGGCGTCCACGGCCCGCGCCGCGTAGCTGCCTACCGGGACGATCCGGTGCTTGCCGCCCTTGCCGGCCAGCCGCAGCGCGGGACCGCCGAGGTCGTCCACATCCAGGCCGACCGCCTCGGAGATCCGGGCCCCCGTGCCGTAGAGCAGTTCGAGCAGGGCGCGGTCGCGCAACTGCAGCGGGCCGCCTTCGCCGCCGCCGGGAGCCGCCGCATCGAGCAGCCGCTCTACCTCGGCGATCCCGATCGCGCGGGGCAGCCTGCGCGCGGGCACGGGTGGTGGGAGCTGGCCGGCCGGGTCCCCGGCGGCCAGTCCCTCGGCGGCCGCGAATGCGTGCAGCCCGCGCACCGCGGCCATGGCGCGGGCGGCGGAACTCGCCTTCAGCGGCGGGTGCCCTTCGTCTCCCCGGCGCAGCCCGGCCAGGTACGCGGCCACGTCGGCCGACGTCACCTCCCCGATGCCCGCCCGGCCCCTGGCCGACATCACTTCGGCGTACCTGGTGAGGTCGCGCCGGTAGGCCGCCAGGGTGTGCGTGGCCAGGCCTCGTTCCACCGTGAGGTGGTCCAGGTAGCGTCCGGCCGCGGCCGCGAGGCCTGGCCGGGCTCCGCCTGTGTCCTGGCCCCGGTCCGTCAGCGCAGCACCTGCTCCGGTGCCGTCCAAGGCAGGCCGTGCGCTTCGGCGACCGGCTGGATGGTCAGGGCACCTTCGTGGGTGTGCAGCCCGGGGAGCAGCGCGGCGTCGGTCCGCAGCGCCTCGCGCCAGCCCAGGTTCGCCAGCTCAAGCGCATACGGCAGGGTGACGTTGGTCAGCGCGTAGGTGGAGGTGTGCGGCACCGCGCCGGGCATGTTGGCCACGCAGTAGAACACCGAGTTATGGACCTTGTACGTGGGCTCGGCGTGCGTGGTCGGGTGTGAGTCCTCGAAGCAGCCGCCCTGGTCGATGGAGATGTCCACCAGCACCGAGCCGGGCAGCATCCGTGACACCAGGTCATTGGAGATCAGCATGGGGGCCTTCGCCCCGGGTACCAGCACCGCCCCGATGACCAGGTCGGCGTCGAGTACCGCACGCTCGATCTCGTAGGTGTTGGACGCGACCGTCTGCAGGTGCCCCTGGTAGATCGCGTCGGCCTGGCGGAGCCTGCCGATGTTCTTGTCCACGAGCAGTACCTCTGCCTGCATGCCGAGCGCGATCGCGGCCGCGTTCATCCCGGACACCCCGGCGCCGAGTACCACCACCTTGGCCGCGTAGACGCCGGACACCCCGCCCATGAGCACGCCGCGCCCGCCGCCGTCGGCCTGCAGGTGGTGCGCCCCAACCTGCGGTGCCATCCGGCCCGCGACCTCCGACATGGGCGCGAGCAGCGGCAGCGAGCCGTCCGGCAGCTGGACCGTCTCGTAGGCGATCGAGGTGATCCCGGAGCCGAGCAGCGCATCGGTGCACTGGCGGGACGCGGCGAGGTGCAGGTAGGTGAACAGCACCTGGTCCTTGCGCATCCGGTGGTACTCCTCCGGCACCGGTTCCTTGACCTTGAGCACCAGTTCGCTGGTGGACCACACGTCGTCGGCAGTGGGCACGATGGCCGCTCCCGCGGCCACGAAGTCGGCGTCCGGGATCGCCGAGCCGGTTCCCGCGTTCTCTTCGATGAACACCTGATGACCCGCACGAGACAGCTCATGCACGCCCGCTGGCGTGATCGCCACCCGGTACTCGTGGTTCTTGAGTTCCTTGGGAACACCAACCTTCATACCGCTAGCCCCTCTCGCGCGCCCGGCCACCGGGCGCCTATGCCCGGCGGTCCGGTTGCTGACGGAACCCACGGCCGTCAGCCTTCGCCTGCCCCGGCTTTCCTGAGCATCGCGAACCCGCCCTGACGGGCGGCGTACGCGGCCAAGATACCGACCGCTGCCACACCATTGTGCAGTTCACCCGCCAGGAAAAGCTGCACCGCCTGCTCCAGGGGCACCCAGGCGAGCTCCAGCTGCGCCTCCTCGTGGCGCAGCGGCGGTCCCCGCTCGGCGTCCGGAATCTCGGCCAGGCCCCGGGCCAGGTACACGATGACCCGCTCGGTGGAGATCCCCGGTGAGGGGTAGCAGTCGGTGAGCACATGCCAGGTGCGGGCGGCGTAGCCGGTTTCCTCGCGCAGTTCCCGCTCACCGGTGCGGTACGGCAGCTCGCCGGGCACGTCCCGCAGCCCCGCCGGGATCTCCCAGAGGAAATGGCCCACCGGGTGCCGGTACTGGCGGATGAGCAGCACCTGACCGGCATCGTTGAGCGCGACGATGGCCACGGCGCCGGGGTGCTCTACCACGTCCCGTGGTGCCACATCCCCATCGGGCATGCGGACCTGGTCGGTCCGCAGCACCACGAAGGATCCCCTCGCCCGCCGCGGCCGGCCCTTTACCGGCCAGTGCCACTCGGTGTCACGAAGCTCCGCTTCGGGCAGGTCCACGGTCACGCGCTCGCCGCGGCACGCTGCGCGCTCGCCGCGGGCGCGGTGCGGACCGTCCTGGAGTGCTCAAGGGCGGCGGCGACGAGCCCGGTGAACAGCGGATGCGGCCGGGTGGGCCGGGACAGGAACTCGGGGTGTGCCTGGGTCGCGACCAGGTAGGGGTGAACATCCCTGGGCAGTTCCACGAACTCGACCAGCCGGCCGTCCGGCGACAGCCCCGAGCATCGCAGGCCGGCCTCTTCCAGCGCATCGCGGTAGGCGTTGTTCACCTCGTACCGGTGCCGGTGCCGTTCGGAAACCTCCCCGGCCCCGTACAGCTTCCGCACCAGGGAACCCTCGGCGAGCACCGCGGGATACAAGCCCAGGCGCATCGTGCCGCCCATATCCCGTTCCCCGGCCACCACGTCCTCCTGATCGGCCATGGTCGCGATCACCGGGTACGGGGTGTCCGGGTCGAACTCCGCACTGTTCGCGCCCTCCAGGCCCGCCAGGTTCCGCGCCACCTCGATCGCCACGCACTGCAGGCCCAGGCATAGGCCGAGCAGCGGGATCTGGTGGGTGCGGGCGTGGGTGACCGCGCCGATCTTCCCCTCGATGCCGCGCACCCCGAAGCCGCCGGGGACCAGCACCCCGTCCACGCCGTCCAGCGCGCGCGCCGCGCCCTCCGGGGTCTGGCAGTCGTCGCTGGGCACCCAGCGGATATTGACCCTGGCGTCGTTGGCGAACCCGCCTGCCCGCAGCGCCTCGGCCGGGGAAAGGTAGGCGTCGGGCAGGTCCACGTACTTGCCCACCAAGGCGATCGTGACGCTCCTGGCCGGACGGTGCACCCGGCGCAGCAGGTCGTCCCAGTCGCTCCAGTCCACGTCGTGGAACGGCAGCGCCAGGCGGCGCACCACGTAGGCGTCCAGGCCCTCGGAATGCAGCACCTTGGGGATGTCGTAGATCGACGGCGCGTCCGCGGCGGCGACCACCGCCTCCTCGTCCACGTCGCACATGAGGCTGATCTTGCGCTTCAGGCCGCTGCTGATCTCCCGGTCCGCGCGGCAGACGATGGCATCCGGCTGGATACCGATGCTGCGCAGCGCGGCGACCGAGTGCTGCGTCGGCTTGGTCTTCAGCTCACCCGACGGCACGATGTAGGGCAGCAGCGAGACGTGCAGGAAGAAGCACCGGTCCCGGCCGATCTCGTGCCGGATCTGCCGGATCGCCTCCAGGAACGGCAGCGACTCGATGTCGCCGACGGTGCCGCCTACCTCGGTGATCACCACTTGCACACCTGGGCCGCCCATCGCCAGGATGCGCGCCTTGATCTCGTTGGTGATGTGCGGGATCACCTGGACCGTGTCACCCAGGTAGTCTCCGCGCCGCTCCTTTGCGATCACGCTGGAGTAGATCTGCCCGGTGGTGACGTTCGCGCTGCCCGACAGTTCGGTGTCAAGGAACCGCTCGTAGTGGCCGACGTCAAGGTCGGTCTCGGTCCCGTCGTCGGTGACGAACACCTCCCCGTGCTGGAACGGGTTCATGGTGCCCGGATCCACGTTCAGGTACGGATCGAGCTTCTGCATGCTCACACCGAGCCCGCGGGCCTTGAGCAGCCGTCCCAGGCTCGAGGCGGTGAGGCCCTTACCGAGGCTGGAGGCAACTCCCCCGGTGACGAAAAGATGCTTGGTGAGCGCCTGGCGTGATGCTTCCAAAGGAAGACTCCCGTGGTCGGTCCGAGGCGGAGAAGCCGCCCGTCCACGGGCCATCAGGATATCAGCCGGGGATCACAGTGGGCTGCAGCGCCGCAGTCCTTGCTGGCCCGGATGTCGGTAGCCGGCGCGTCACGGGGCCGAGGCTAGAGCGTATGCGGGGTCGGCTCGCCGTCGGCGGCCTGCCTGACCCGGCGCTGGGCCGCGGTGAGGCCCTGCTCGTCGGCCTCACCGAAGCGGGCCAAGGCGACCGCGCAGACGATGGCGAGGCTGAACCCGAGCACCGCGACCCCGCCCAGGCCGGGGCGGGTGTGGTCGCCGAGGAACATCACACCGACCACGGCCGGCGGTACGGTTTCCGCGAGTACCACGGCTGCCGTCGCCACGGTTACGCTGCCAGCCTCCAGCGCGGTGGCGTAAAGCATGAACGAGACGATGCCCGCGGCAGCCAGCGCATAGGCGGCCGGGTCCCGGATCAGCTCATGCGGCGAGAACCCAGGGAGCACCCGGGCGGCCACTGCAAGGACGCCGTAGCCCAGGCCGGCGATCGCGCCGAGCACCGGGGTACGGGCGGACCGGGGCAGCCGGGAGGCGGCGATGCCCGCGGCGGCGATGCCCGCCACCGCCAGGATGAGGGCGAGCTTGAACTGGGAGCTCACGCCGGTGACCGCGTGCGCGCCCGCGGACGAGCCGAGCATGGCCACGCCCAGGATCACGCCGCCCACGGCCAGCCACTCCCGCCAGGCCAGCTCGAGGTGCATCAGCCAGGCTGCGAACACCGCGGTCACGGCCAGGTTGCTGGCGATGATCGCCTGCGCGGCGAACAGCGGCAGTTGCCGCAGCGCTACCAGCTGGGCGACGAAGCCGATGAGGTCAAGGCCGAGGCTGGCGATGAACGGCCATTGGTGCAGCATGCGCACGACCAGGCCCGGGTCCACCGTGCCCAGCCGCGACTTGTTCGCGGAATCGGCCGTGCGCCGACTGGCCGCCCGTACCGCCATCGCCTGCATGACCGCGGCGACGCCATAGCACAGGGCAGCCACCAGCGCAGCCGCCATGCTGGCCAACACAACAACGACCCTACGCCGCGGGTGAGACAGCAAGCGAGCCGTGCAGGCTCTTGCCCGCGTTACGGCCGCATTGGGCGATTCCGTTGCAGGTCAGAGTGGGGGTGTGACGTTGGACACGAAATGACGCATACCGGGTGTCGTGACCCGCCCTATCGTGACACAGACTCCCGGCGAGCGCATGGCTCTTGGTCAACCACGCGGCGTAACGAGGATCCCGTGCCCGGCCAGGGCGGTGCGCACCGCCTCCGGTGTGGTGAAGTGCACGCCGTGGATGCCCACTGCGGCCGCCCCGGCGACGTTTTCCGGCCGGTCGTCGATGAACACGACGTCACCCGGGCTGGCGCCGAGCATGGCCAGGACGGCCCGGTAGCATTCCGGCTCAGGCTTGACCGAGCCGAGGTAGGCGCTGAACGCCAGGTGCTCGAAAAACCGCGCCACCGGCTGCTCCACCAGCACCTCGGCGAAATCCGCGGGCGCATTGGACAGCAGTGCGAGCCGGTACCCTGCGGCGGCCAGGTCTTCGAGCAGCGTGATCGTGCCGTCGCACAGGTGCAGCCAGGACGCGCTGTCCAGGCGGGTCAGCTCCGCTATCTGGGACACCGAGAACGACAGGCCGAGGGCGGCGGCCACCTTGTGCCAGTAGGTCGTGCCATCCAGCTCCGCGCGGTCGTAGCTGAGCCGGTATGCCCAGTAAGGACCCTGGAACTCCGGCACCGGCACACCCGCGGCGGCGGCCAGCGCGGCCACGTCCGCGTCGGGCTGGGGCGTGCAGATCACCCCGCCGTAGTCGAACACCACCCAGGTCGAGCCCGCCGCCGTCATACCCCGGCGGCCTGCATTCCGCGCAGCTCGTGTTTCAGATCCTTGATCTCGTCCCTGATCCGGGCGGCGACCTCGAACTGCAGCTCCGCGGCGGCGGCGTGCATCTGCTCGGTCAGCTCGCCGATCAGCGCGATCAGGTCCCCACGGGCCTCACTGCCACCGGCCGCGGCCCGGTCACCGGCCGCCCGGTCGGCCGCCTGGCGGGCCCGCGAGGACAGCCCGGGCACGGGGGCCTTGCCCCGGCTCTGCTGCCGCCCGCTGCCGCCGAGGAGCTTCTCGGTGTCGGCGTCCTCCCGGATGAGCTGGTCGAGGATGTCGGCGATGCGCTTGCGCAGCGGCGTCGGGTCGATGCCGTGCTCGGTGTTATAGGCGATCTGCTTGTCCCGCCGCCGGTTGGTCTCGTCGATGGCCCGCTGCATCGACGGGGTGACCTTGTCGGCGTACATGTGTACCTGGCCGGACACGTTCCGCGCCGCGCGGCCGATGGTCTGGATCAGCGACGTGCCGGAGCGCAGGAAGCCCTCCTTGTCCGCGTCGAGGATCGACACCAGGGACACTTCGGGCAGGTCCAGGCCCTCGCGGAGCAGGTTGATGCCGACCAGCACGTCGTACTCGCCGAGCCGCAGCTCGCGCAGGAGTTCCACCCGGCGCAGCGTGTCCACCTCGCTGTGCAGGTAGCGGGCGCGGATGCCCAGCTCAAGCAGGTAGTCGGTGAGATCCTCGGCCATCTTCTTGGTGAGCGTGGTGACCAGCACCCGTTCGGAGCGCTCGGCCCGCTCCCTGATCTCGGCGACCAGGTCGTCGATCTGGCCCTTGGTCGGCTTGATGACCACCTCGGGGTCCAGCAGGCCGGTGGGCCTGATCACCTGCTCGGTCACCTCACCGCCGGTGCGCTGCAGCTCGTACGGGCCCGGCGTGGCCGACAGGTAGATCGTCTGCCCGATCCGGTCGCAGAACTCATCCCACGTCAGCGGCCGGTTGTCGATCGCGCTCGGCAGCCGGAACCCGTGCTCGACCAGGACCCTCTTGCGCGACACGTCACCCTCGTACATCGCGCCGATCTGCGGCACGGTGTTGTGTGACTCGTCGACGACCAGCAGGAAGTCCTCGGGGAAGTAGTCGAGCAGGGTGTTCGGCGGGCTGCCTTCCTCGCGGCCGTCGATGTGCCGCGAGTAGTTCTCGATCCCCGAGCAGGACCCGACCTGGCGGAGCATCTCGATGTCATAGGTGGTCCGCATCCGGAGCCGCTGGGCTTCGAGCAGCTTGCCCGCCTGCTCCAGTTCGGCGAGGCGGTCGGCGAGTTCCGCCTCGATCCCGGCGATCGCCCGTTCCATGCGCTCCGGGCCGGCCACGTAATGGGACGCCGGGAACACATAAAGCTCTTCGTCCTCGCTGATCACCTCGCCGGTGAGCGGGTGCAGCGTCATCAGCCGCTCGATCTCGTCACCGAACATCTCGATCCGGACCGCGAGTTCCTCGTAGACCGGGATGATCTCGATGGTGTCGCCGCGGACCCGGAAGGTGCCCCGGGTGAAGGACAGGTCGTTGCGGGTGTATTGCATGCCGACCAGCTTGCGCAGCAGCATGTCCCGGTCGATCGTGGTGCCGAGCCGCAGCGGGAGCATCCGGTCCACGTACTCCTGCGGGGTGCCGAGGCCGTAGATGCAGGAGACCGAGGCCACCACGATCGTGTCCCGGCGGGTCAGGAGCGAGTTGGTGGCCGAGTGCCGCAACCGGTCCACCTCGTCGTTGATCGAGGAGTCCTTCTCGATGTAGGTGTCGGTCTGCGGAACGTAGGCTTCCGGCTGGTAGTAGTCGTAGTACGAGACGAAGTACTCGACCGCGTTGTGCGGGAGCATCTCCCGCAGTTCATTGGCGAACTGCGCGGCCAGGGTCTTGTTGGGGAGCATGACCAGCGTGGGCCGCTGCAGACGCTCGGCCAGCCAGGCGACGGTGGCGGTCTTGCCTGTACCGGTGGCGCCGAGCAGCACGGTGTCCTTGGCGCCCGACTGCAGGCGCTGCTCCATTTCCGCGATGGCCCGCGGCTGGTCACCGGCGGGGACCATGTCGGTGATCACCTCGAAGGGCGCCACCCGCCGCTTAAGATCGCTTACCGGCCGCACCGAACGCTC
>Ga0318513_10000615_pt1 | contig 10117 bp, 6 predicted proteins | sample GRESIP171b2f20_FD_203683 | JGI IMG/M metagenome (GOLD analysis project Ga0318513, IMG submission 203683) | Tropical soil microbial communities from Luquillo Experimental Forest, Puerto Rico - GRE.SIPMG.171b2f20 | ecosystem: Environmental > Terrestrial > Soil > Tropical forest > Bulk soil... | reverse complement strand
AGGTGGCGATCCAGCTCCCGGGGCGGCACAACGTGCTGAACGCCCTGGCGGCGGTCGCGGTTGGGCTCGAGGTGGGGGTGGGCTTCGATCACATCGCCGAGTCGCTGGCCGGCTTCCGCGGTGTGGGCCGGCGCTTCGAGACCCGCGGCGAGGTGGGGGGGGTGCGGGTGGTCGACGACTACGGCCACCATCCGACCGAGATCCGCGCCACGCTGGCGGCGGCGCGCGGGCTGGGCGAGCGGGTGTTGGTGGTGTTCCAGCCCCACCGCTACTCGCGCACCGCGGCGCTGCGCGAGGAGTTCGGCGGCGCCTTCGGCGACGCCGCCCGCGTGTGGGTGCTCGACATCTACCCGGCGGGGGAGAAGCCGCTGCCCGGGATCAGCGCCCACACCATCGTCGAGGCGGCGGCCGGCGCGGGTGCCTCGCACGTCGTCCACGCCGCGAGCCCGGCCGCGGCGGTGGCGGCGGTGACCGCCGAGGCGCGCGCCGGCGACGTGGTGCTGACGCTGGGGGCCGGCGACGTCGGCAAGCTCGGCGACGCGATTCTCGAGCGCCTGCGGCAGGGCGCGGCGGCGCTGGGGAGGGGCCGGGGCTGATGGGTTTCTACCAGGGACGGGCACTGCGCACGGAGCGCGCACGAGAACCGCGGCGGCGGAACCTTCCCGCGCTGCTGCCGCGCCTGCTGCCACGGCTGCTCGCCGTGCTGCTGGCGCTCGTGATCCTGAGCCTGCTGCCGTGGCGCCGGCTGCGCCGCGCCGCGGTGGTCACCAACGTGCGGGTCGAGGGGGTCCACTACCTCGACTCCGCGCGGGTGCTCAAGATTGCCGACATCCGTCCCGGCGCCGACCTCCTGAGCCTCGACCTCGAGCGGGTGCGCCAGCGGCTGCGCCTCGATCCGCGCATCGCCGGCGCGGCGGTCACGCGCACCCTGCCGCGCGGGGTGTCCATCCGGGTGGTGGAGCGCGAGCCGGTGCTGCTGGTCCAGCATGGCGAGCCCTGGGAGGTCGATTCGTGCGGGGTGCTGCTGTCTCCGCTCGCCGCCGGCGTGGTGGCCGACGTCCCGCTGCTCGCCGGACCGCGCTTCGAGCGCGTCAAGGCCGGCGCCTGGATCCTCACCCCGCAGGTGCGGCGCGGCATCGCCTGGGTGCGCGCGCTGGCGGCCCCCGATCTGCAGCTCAGCGGCCAGGTGTCCCAGGTGGACGTCTCGCAATCCGACTCGACCGAGGTGCTGCTGATGAGCGGCACCCGCGTGCTGTCGCCCGCCTGGCCGCCGTCGCACCAGGACCTGATGGCCCTGCGCGTGGTGCTGGCGGACCTGCAGCACCGCGGCACGCGGGCCGAGGCGGTCGACATGCGGTTCAGGAATCAGGTCATCGTGAGGCCCGGGAAGCCGGCCGCCACGCCGTCCGCGGCGTGGTCCGGACCGGGGCCCGCGCGCCAGTCGTGAGCGCTCGACGTCACAGGAGGTGAACGGCACCATGGCACAGGCAGGGCGGACGTACGTGGGACTCGACATCGGCACCACCAAGATCTCGTGCATCATCGCGGACGCGAACGGGGACGGCGCCTCCGGCCTGCGCGTCGTGGGGGTCGGGAACGCGCCCAGCGAGGGGCTGCGCCGCGGGGTGGTGGTCGACCTCGACAAGACCGTGGCCAGCATCCAGCGCGCGGTCGACGAGGCCGAGCGCATGGCGGGCGTGGCGGTCAAGGGGGTGCACGCCGGCATCGCCGGCGATCACATCCGCAGCATCAACAGCCGCGGCGTCATCGCGGTGTCGCGCAAGGACAACGAGATCGGCCCCGCCGATCTGGAGCGCGTGGTCGAGGCCGCCAAGGCGGTGGCGATCCCGATGGACCGCGAGATCATCCACGTCATCCCCCAGGAGTTCATCGTCGACGACCAGGACGGGATCAAGGATCCGGTGGGGATGAGCGGGGTGCGCCTCGAGGCCGAGGTCCACATCATCACCGGGGCGGTGACCTCGGCCAAGAACATCTGCCGCGCCATCAACCGGGCGGGGCTCAAGGTCTACGACCTGGTGCTGGAGCCGCTGGCCTCCAGCCACGCGGTGCTCGACCCCGACGAGCGCGACCTCGGCGTGGTGCTGCTCGACATCGGCGGCGGCACCACCGACGTGGCGGTGTTCTTCGAGGGCTCGATCCGCCACACCGCCATCGTGCCGTTCGGGGGCTCGAACGTGACCAACGACATCGCGATCGGCCTGCGCACCCCGATCGACAAGGCCGAGGCGATCAAGATCCAGCACGGTTGCGCGCTGGCCGCGCTGGTGCCGGCCACCCAGATGGTGACCGTCAACGGGGTGGGCGGCCGCAGCGACCGCCAGATCTCACGCCACGTCCTGGCCTCGATGATCGAGCCGCGCATGGAGGAGATCTTCGCGCTCGCCAACAAGGAGGTGAAGAAGAACCACTTCGCCGAGCTGCTGGGCGGCGGGGTGGTGCTGACCGGCGGCACGTCCCTGATGGCGGGCGTGGTCGAGCTCGCCGAGCAGGTGTTCGAGATGCCGGTGCGGCTCGGCCTGCCGCAGGGCGTGAGCGGGCTGTCGGCCAACGTCTGCGATCCGCGCTGTTCGACCGGCGTGGGACTGGTGCTGCACGCCGCCCAGGGCGACGCCGGGGAGGAGGTGCGCGACCGCAGGGTTCAACCGCCACGCGGCGGCTTCGATCTGCGCCGCTGGTTCAGTGACCTGTTCTGAAACCATGACCGCCTCACCCCCCGCTCGCCGGACGCGGATCCGCCGCGGCCCGGCGGGCCGGGGAGGGCACAGGGAGTCGTGCCATGTTCGAACTCGAGATTGACAGCACCACCTCGGCCAAGCTCAAGGTGATCGGAGTGGGCGGTGCCGGCGGCAACGCGATCAACCGCATGATCGGCGCCGGGCTGCGCGGGGTCGACTTCATCGCCGCCAACACCGACGTCCAGGCGCTCAACCAGTCGCTGGCCCCGACCCGGCTCCAGCTCGGCAAGGTGGCGACGCGCGGGCTGGGCTCGGGCGGCGATCCGGCGCAGGGCAAGCGGGCCGCCGAGGAGGACGAGCAGACCCTGATCGATGCGCTCACCGACAGCTACATGGTGTTCATTACCGCCGGCATGGGGGGCGGGACCGGCACCGGCGGCGCCCCGGTGGTGGCGGCGCTGGCGCGCCAGACCGGCGCCCTGACCGTCGCGGTGGTGACCAAGCCGTTCTCGTTCGAAGGCCGGCGCCGCATGCGCCAGGCCGAGGAGGGGCTCGCCGAGCTGCGCGGCGAGGTCGACACCCTGATCATCATCCCCAACGAGCGCCTGCTGGCGGTGGTCGACAAGTCGACCTCGCTCACCGACGCGTTCGGGGTCGCCGACGAGGTGCTGCTCAAGGCCACCAAGGGGATCTCGGACCTGGTCACCGTGCCGGGGCTCGTCAACCTCGACTTCGCCGACGTCAAGTCGGTGATGTCGAGTCGCGGGAACGCGCTGATGGGGACCGGCCGCGCCTCGGGTCCGGGCCGCGCCACCGAGGCCGCGCAGGCCGCGGTGTCGAGCCCGCTGCTCGAGGACGTGTCGATCGCCGGCGCCGAGGGCGTGCTGGTGAACATCACCGGCGGGCGCGACATGACGCTGTTCGAGGTCAACGAGGCCGCCAGCGTGGTGACCAACGCCGCCGGCGAGGATGCCAACGTCATCTTCGGCTCGGTCATCGATCCCAACATGGACGGCGACCTCATGATCACCGTGATCGCCACCGGCTTCGGACGTCCCGACGCCCGTCCGCGCGCGGCCGAGCGCCCGGCCGCGGCCGAGGAGCTGCGCAAGCCGCAGTGGCGGCCGGAGCGCGAGCCGCACCAGCCCAACCGCGCCGAGCGCTGGCAGAAGAACGGCAAGACCGCGGAGTCGCTCGAGGTTCCGGCGTTCCTGCGCCGCGGCCAGCTCGACTGAGGAGGAACGGGACCGGTCACGAAGGGAGGTCGCGCTGTCGTTCTTCTCCGCGCTGCTCAAGTGGGGGCACAACCGTCACTACAATCGCGGCATGGTGCACTTCAATCGCGGCGAGTACGAGCAGGCGGCGGCCTGCTTCGAGACCGTGCTGTCCGAGGTGCGCGATCCCAGCGACCCGGATCACAGCCTCGCGCTGTGCTACGCGGCCGAGGCCCGTGCCCACCTCGGGCTGGCGTTCTTCCACGCCGGCCAGTACGCGCGCGCCGAGGAGCAGTTCACGCGCGCGCTCGACGAGAACCCGACCTTCCCCGACCTGCGCTACTTCCGGGCCCGGATCTACGAGCGCTCCGGGCGGCTGCGCGAGGCGATCGAGGAGCTCGACCGGGCGCTCGCCGACCATCCGCGCTACGTCGAGGGGCACCTGCTGCGTGCGGTGTGCCTGGGCGAGCTGGGCGAGCGCGAGCTGTCGGTCGAGGGTCTGGGGCGGGCCCTGGTGCTGGGCTTCGAGCCCCCCGGCCACCTGGCGCTGGCGAGCGCCTCGGAGTGGCGCGCCGCGGACTGGCGTGATCTGCTCGCCGAGGCGGCCGAGCCGCCCCGCAAGCCGGGGCCGCTGGGCTCGCTCGAGAGCGCGCTGGAGCGTTACCACACCGGCGACCTGGCGGGGGCGATCGAGGAGCTGGAGCGTGCGGTCGAGCGCAACCCCGACTACGCCGATCTGCACTGCCGGCTCGCCGGGCTGCTGCTCGAGACCGGGCGCGCCGACGAGGCGCAGGTCCAGCTCGGGCACGCGCTGCGCATCAATCCGCGCTACCTGGAGGCGCGGCTGCTCGCCGCGCGCGCCTGCCTGGAGCGCGGCCAGGCGGTCGAGGCCATCGCTCACCTCGACGCGGCGATCGCTTCGTTCCCGCGCTATCCCGACCTGCACTTCTGGCTCGGTCTGGCGAGGTTCCGGGCCGGTGACTTCACCGGCGCGGTGCCCGCGCTGGAGCGCGCCGTGGAGCTCAACCGCCAGTTCGGCCGCGCCCAGCGACTGCTGGGGCTGGTGTACCACGCGCTGGGGCGCGAGGACGACGCGCTGCGCTCGATGCGCCGCGGGCTGACCCGCGATCGCGAGCTGCCGCACGAATCGGTCGACTCGGCGGCGATGCTGCTGGCGATCGGCGACCGGCCCGGGGCCGAGGCCGAGATCCAGCGCGCGCTGGCGCTCCAGCCCGACTACCCGGACCTCCACCTCGCCCTGGGACGGGTGCGCGGCGCGCGCGGCGACCTGGACGCGGCGCGCGAGAGCTATCGCGCCGCGCTGGCGGTGCGCCCCGGCTACGGCCCGGCGGCGCTGGAGCTGGCGGCGATCGAGCTCCGGCGCGGCAAGGCGGCGGCGGCCGAGACGCTGCTGGCCGATCTGGTGCGGAGCCATCCCGACTGGGCCGACGCCCACGCGATGCTGGGGCGCAGCCGGCTGCTGCGCGGCGAGGCCGCGAAGGCGGAGGGGGCGCTGCGGGCCGCGCTCGAGATCAATCCGCGCTACGCGGCGGCGCGCACCGATCTGGGCTGGGCGTTGCTGGCGCTGTCGCGCAGCGCCGAGGCCGACGTGGAGTTCGCGCACGCGCTGGAGCTCGACCCGCTAGGGGCGCTGCCACGCCAGCAACTGGAGTGGCGGGAGCTCCTGGCGACGCGCCGCGGCGCCTGAGCCGCGGCGGCGCGGTGCCTTGCCCTCGCTGAGCGCTCGGGCTCGGCCTACGCCGGGCCGGCGGTGACCGCGGCGCGGCGTCCCCGCGCGGCCTTCACCACCTTGTGGCTGCGCAGGCAGCGCGTGCAGACGTCGATGTTCTTGACCCGGCCATCGACCAGGGCCCGCACCCGCTGGAGATTGGGGTTCCACACCCGGTGGGTGAGGTTGTGCGCATGACTCACCCGATTGCCCCACATGGGGCGCTTGCCGCAGATGGCACACATTTGAGCCACGACCACCTCCCGAGACGATCTGGATCGAAGAGCGGCGGACCAAGCTAGCAGGCGGCGGCCGGGTTGTAAAGCGGCCCGGGTTCGCGCCGCTCCTCAACGGATCACCACGAACCGGCCGCGCTGCGTTCGGCCGCCGCCCTCGACCGTGAACAGGTAGATGCCGCTCGCGATGTCCTGGCCGTTCCGCGAGATCAGGTTCCAACGCGCCTCGCCGTCGTCGGGCGTGTCCTGCTGGCGGTTGTAGCCGGGGCGCGACACACCGTCGGGGCCGGTCACCGGACCGCGCAGCGACTCGTTGACCGCATCCGTCGAGTGCAGGACCTGGACCAGGTCGCCGGAGACGGTGTAGATGCGGATCGTCCACGGCCCGCGCGGCAGCCCCATGAAGTCGATGTGGGTGCCGGTTGGATCCGAGGCGTTGGGGTAGAGATCCCACGCCGACGGCCGCTTGGTGGGATCGGCATAGCCGCGGTAGGGATTGGGGACCACCCACGCCGAGCCCCCGCCGGCGCGCGCCGCGACCTGGGGCACCACCTGCTCCGCCTCCGACGTGCTGCGCCGCCCGTTGAGCTCGAGGAGGCTGGCGGCGACACCGGTCGAGTCGAACGCGGTGATCGAGTAGAAGTACAGGAAGCCGTTCTTGACCTCTCGGTCCAAGTACCGGTAGCGCCCGACCGGGTAGTGAGCGCGTCGTTCCAGGTTGGCCGGGTTGGAGCAGTCGTTCGTGCCGAGGATGCAGCCCACCGTGGCGTCGCACTGGGGACTGCCGACGCACTGCAGGGTGGTGTCGGGGTGCAGCACCAGACCGCTCTGGTGATCCCACAGATCGCCGCGAACCAGGCAGATCGGGACGGTGCGCGGCCCCACGTAGCCGGAGTCGGGGGACAGGTAGTTGGGGATGTAGATCTGCGGGCACTCGAGCCTGCCGGTGGCCGGGTCGAGCACGCGGTTGTCGTGAATCCAGTTGCCGTTGTAGTCATGGTAGTTGAAGAAGCGGAACTCCCCGAGCAGGCTCCAGTCGTCGTCGGTCGGACCCGCCGAGCCCACCGGCCGCGTCCAGCCCGACACCTTCCACAGCTTGTAGCCCCGGAACCCGAACACGCCGGTGCGCGGGTTCGGGAACGTCTCCGAGAGGTTGTCCCACGCCACCGTGATCTGGTGATCGCCGGCGGGCGGAAAGCGGCGGTCGGGGTTGTCGGTGTAGTTATAGGTGGTCGAGAGATTGGTGTTGGGGTTGGGCGGAGGCGCGTCGGTGTTCCAGGTGCGGTGGAACATGCCGCGCCCCGCCTTGCTGTTGTAGGCACCGGTGCAATAGCTGCAGTCGTAGTCGAACCAGTCGTACACCCGGTCGGTCACGAACCGCGGGGCGGCATCGCGGCAGTCGGGCTGGGCCTCGAAGCCGCCGCTGCCACGCGCGGCGCGCAGCGGGGTTTCGCGCCCGTGGCCGTTGGTGAGGAATGGCCACTCCGGATGACCCGAGAGGTCGGGCCGGTCCTCCCAGATGCCCTCGTACGCGACCTGCATCGCCAGCGCGTTGTCGAGGCTCGGGTATCTGGCGATCAGGCTCCCGGAGTCCAGCTGGCCGGCCAGGTAGCGTTGGTAGTCGTTGGCATAGCCGAGCCCGAGCTGGTAGGTGCCGGGGCTCACCAGCAGCGCGACGGTGGCCTGGATGCTGGCGCCCTCCGGCACGTTGCGCCACGGTCCGGTCGAGCACCACTCGACGTAGTCGCCCTTCTGGTCACCTGGCGGCGTGATGATGAGGCCGGTGGTGGGGTCGATGCCTTCGGAGCTGGTCATGAACTCGAAGCGCTGCTGGTCGACGATCGGGTTGCCGCCCTGGACGTACGGAGTGCCGGCGGTGAACGACCGGAACGCCTTGAACCCGACCCGTGAGGGGCCGGTGAGCCCGAGCGGGTCGATGGTGTGGTTGACCAGCAGGAAGGTCGAGATCCCGGTGGGGATCTGACCGCCCGGCGCCTCGGCCTGGGAGAAGCCGTTGACGCGGATGTTGAACCGCGGGCACAGCGCGGAGTCGGGCGGAACGTCGCGCGGATTGGTGGGGTCGTCGCCCCGCATGCTCGAGTCCTGCATGCGCTTGTCGGCGAGGCTGGTGAGGTGCAGGAAGTCGCCCTGCGGGTAGCCGGGCACGTCGAAATCGTTGGTGAAAAAGTTTGAGACCGACAGCGGGCCCACGTCGATGTCCACCAGCCAGCCGATGGTCAAGCTGTCGAGCGTGTGCCCGGAGCGGTTGAAGATGGTGTACTCGATGACGTCGAAGTTCTGGAAGCCGGGAATCGAGTAGGCCCACGCGAGCTGCCGGCACTCGAGCCCCAGCGGCACGTGCTTCTCGTTGAAGGTCGCGTTGATGGCCTCGGGGGTGTCGTCACGCATCACGCACGAGAACATCTCCTGGCCCAGCGCGCCGAAGTCCTCGTCGATCAGGCCGTCGCCGTCATTGTCGCGCCCGTCGAGGAAGTCCTCGTCGATGCGCGGCGTGCCGTCGGGATCGTGATCGTTGTCGTCGTTGACGTAGCGCTGCCCGTGGATGATGCCGTCGTAGGCGCGATAGATGCGATCGACCGGATCGAGCGTGGGCGGCCGCCATTCGAACAGGTAGCTGACCCGGCGCTTGGCGGTCGGGTCGGTGGCGTTCGGGTTCACCGCCCCGACCGCGAGCCGGATGGTGCTCAGGTACTCGACCCCGGAGGCCCCCGGCCATTGCCCGGCCGGATCGTTCGAGAGGTTGGTGAAGAAGTTGCCGCAGTGGCCGAAGTTGGTGACCTTCATGTACACGTTGCCCGCGGTCAGCACCGCCCCCGGCCCGAACACGTCGGGGATGTCGGCGGGAGCGGCGAGCCGATCGCCGGCGGGCGGGAAGTACTGGGGCAGGGCGGCCCGGATCCGGTCGCTGGTCATGCTGTCGGGATCGACTTTGCCGGCCCGCACCTGGGCGCGCGCGGTGGCCGCGACCGCCAGCGCCAGGGTCAGACCCAGCGGCCATGCGAAATGACACTTCACGGGGGAGATCCTCCGCCGAAAGTCCCGCGGGATGGCGGCCAGGAAACACCTGGCGTGCGGGCCTTCAGAACCCGGAATGTGTGGGGGATGGCGCGGCGGAGGTCGCGCGTCCCGTGCCCGGCGAGTTCGATGCTGCGCGGGCACGGCCCCCCGGGTCAAGCGATCGCGCGTCAGCGCCGGGTCAATTCACGCCGCGCTGTAGGGCCGCGCCGTACGCGCCGCCGCCGCGCGTGAGCCCCGCCACGCGCACGCCGCCATCGCCGGATGTGTCACACTGCGGGGATGAGGCCATCGTCGTGAATCCGATCGCGGCCGCCGGCCGCGCGCCGGCGCCCTCGCTCGAGCCCTCCTCGCGGCTCCAGTTCCTGGCCGGCATCGGCCCGCGCCGCGCCGAGCTGTTCGAGCGCCTCGGGCTCACCACCCTCGAGCAGCTGATGCGCCACGCGCCGCGCACCTGGCTCGACGCCCGGCGTTTCGTGCACATCGGCGAGCTCCCGCCCCACCAGCTGGTCACGGTGGTGGGGCGGGTGCGCAGCAGCGCCCAGCTGCGCACCCGCGCCGGACGCACCGATTTCACGGCGCTGATCGAGGACGGCAGCGGCAGCCTGCCGTGCTACTTCTTCGGCCAGCCGTTCCTCGCCCGCACGCTCCGGCCCGGGGTCTCGGTGGTGGTGAGCGGCGAGCTCGATCCGCTCGAGCGCCGCATGCTGAACCCGCTGTTCGAGGTGCTGGAGGGCGAGGTCGAGGCCCTGCTCCACACCGGCCGCCTGGTGCCGGTGCACGCGCTGACCCGCGGGCTCACCGCCCGCGCGATGCGGCGCGCGGTGAGCCTGGCGCTCGACGCCGCGGCGGATCGTGTCCGCGATCCGCTGCCCGACGAGGTGGTGGCGGGCGCCGGCCTGCCGCCGCTCGCCGAGGCGCTGCGCCAGATCCACTTCCCGGACGACGACGCGGCGCGCGAGCGCGCCCGCCGCCGTCTCGCGTTCGAGGAGCTGTTCCTGCTCCAGGCGGTGCTGGCCCTGCGGCGCCGCGCCCTGGGCGAGGCGGGACGCGGGCTGGTCACCGCCGGGAAGGGACGGCTGGCGGCGCGCGCGATCGACGCGCTGCCCTGGCCCCTGACCGCGGATCAGAGCGGAGCGCTGGCCGAGATCGTCGCCGACATGCGGCGCGAAACCCCGATGCACCGCATGCTGGTCGGGGACG
>Ga0318513_10000614_pt1 | contig 10124 bp, 8 predicted proteins | sample GRESIP171b2f20_FD_203683 | JGI IMG/M metagenome (GOLD analysis project Ga0318513, IMG submission 203683) | Tropical soil microbial communities from Luquillo Experimental Forest, Puerto Rico - GRE.SIPMG.171b2f20 | ecosystem: Environmental > Terrestrial > Soil > Tropical forest > Bulk soil... | reverse complement strand
AGAGGTTGCCGGCCTCCTGCAGGCGGAACGGCACGCCCGCCGCGGCCAGCGCGTCGGCGGCCAGCTTGGCCACGGCCGCGGCCACCTCGTCGACCCGGCTGTACACCTCGGGCGTGCAGGCCCGCAGGGTGGCCAGCCCGGCCGCGGTGGCCAGCGGGTTCCCGGACAGGGTGCCGGCCTGGTAGACCGGCCCGGCCGGCGCCAGCCGGTCCATGATCTCCGCCCGCCCGCCGAAGGCCGCGGCCGGGAGCCCGCCGCCCATCACCTTGCCGAAGGTCATCAGGTCGCCGGCCACGCCCTCCCGGCCGTACCAGCCGGACCTGGTCACCCGGAAGCCGGTCAGCACCTCGTCCATGATCAGTAGCGAGCCGTACTCGTGGCAGAGCGCGGCCAGCAGCCCGTTGAAGCCCTGGGCGGGCGGGACCACCCCCATGTTCGCCGGGCACGCCTCGGTGATCAGCGCCGCTATCTCGTGGCCGTGCTCCGCGAACGTCTCCCGGACCGCTGGCCCGTCGTTGTAGGGGAGCACCAGCGTGTCCCCGGCCGCGGCGCCGGTCACACCCGGCGTGTCGGGCAGGCCGAACGTGGCGACGCCGGACCCCGCGGCGGCCAGCAGCGCGTCCACGTGGCCGTGGTAGCAGCCCGCGAACTTCACCACCAGCGGGCGGCCGGTGAAGCCGCGCGCCAGCCGCACCGCCGTCATCGTGGCCTCGGTGCCGGAATTGACCAGCCGCACCTTGTCCACCGGGGTGCGCGCCACGATCTCCTCGGCGAGCTCGACCTCACCCGCGGTGGCGGCGCCGAACGAGGTGCCGCGCGCGGCCGCGGCCGTCACCGCCTCGACCACCGCCGGGTACGCGTGCCCGAGGATCAGCGGCCCCCACGAGCAGACCAGGTCCACCAGTTCCCGGCCGTCGGCGTCGGCGAGATACGGGCCGCGGCCGGAGGCCATGAACACCGGTGTCCCCCCGACCGCGCCGAACGCCCGGACCGGCGAGTTCACCCCGCCCGGGATAACCGCGCACGCGCGCTCGAACAGCCCATCGGACTCGGGTCCCGCGCTCACACCCTCACCTCGTCGCAGGCGTCGGCGAGGAACTCGAGCAACCGCAGCGCGTCCGGCAGCGGGTTGTCCCCCGGTTCACGGATCCACTGCGCGGCGCCCCGGCCGTAGCGCGACGGGGGCGCAACCACGAAGCTGCCCCTGGTGTGCCAGCGCAGCCCCACGACCGGCGTGAAGTCGTCCGGCTCGCAGTCCAGGTGACACGACCACCACTCGTCCTCGTCCGCGGGGGCGCCCCGGGTGGCGACGAAGAACAGGGCCCGGTCGTCCGCGGGCAGCGCGCCGGGGGACAGCGCCACCGGGCCGGCCCGCACCCCGGCCCGGTCCGTCCCCGCCAGCGCGGCGGTCCCGGCCACGGCCGGCACGTCGAGCACGTCGAAGACGCGCCCGGTGACCAGGATGATGTTCGCCTCAGCCTGCACCCGCCACCACCGGCCGACCTCCGCGTGATCGGTGGACGCCTCGATCTGCCACGCGGGCGAGATCGGATGCGCACCCGGCGCCGGGCACCCGATCCGGTCGCAGGAGCAGGCGCGGCCGGGATCGCTCACCCGCCCGCGCGTGACCGCGCCGTGCAGGGGGTTGCGGGCCTGCGGCTCACGCAGGTGTGTGCCCAGGCAGACCGGCCAGCCCGCAGCGGCGTAGTCCACGGCAACGGCGGCTGCCCGGCCGGTTGCCCGGCGGCGGCCACGGCGGAGCATAGCCTCGACTGTTGGCTCCCAACTCCCGCTCCCCGCGGGATCCCGTCCCAACTCCGATCATGCCGGTTGTGCGCGCCTGCGCGCAGGTCACTCACCCCAGGCGAGGCCGAGACGATACCTAACGAAGGCGCCGGGCCGACCCTTGTAACGGTAGATCAGCCGTTTCGCGGTATTTGTGCCGGGCCTGGCCGGGCGCCCGTGGAGCGCCTGCCGCGAGCGAGCTGGCACCATCCGGCCGGCGGCCTACCGGGCTGGACCGATGAGCTGAGGCGTTCCGCGCCGTCGGAACGACCATGGAAGCAACCAACCTCGCCGAGTTGTATCACTCACCGCTGCTCGACTGGTCCCGGATCGAGGCCCGGCTCCAGGCGGGCCTGACCCAGGCCCCCGGCACCGGGGGGCCGGACCGTCATACTTGCTGGCTGGCCACCATCAACCCAGACCGAAGCCCGCACGTGACCGGCATCGGCGCGCTGTGGGCCAGCGGCTGCTTCTGGTTCGAGACCGGCAGGCACACCCGCAAGGGCAGGAACCTCGCCCGTGACCCGCGCTGCACGCTCAGCGTGGCGGCCCAGGAGTTTGATCTCGTCGTGGAGGGCGGGGCCACGCTGGTCACCGACCCGGCCACCGTGGCCGACCTGGCGGCGCGCTGGGCGGCGGAAGGATGGCCGGCCCGGCCCGATGACACGGGCCTGGCGCTGACCGCCGAATTCAGCGCGCCCTCGGCGGGGCCACCTCCGTGGCACGTGTATCGCCTCGCCCCGCGCACGGCGACAGCCCTGGGCACCGTCGATCCCGGGGGCGCGACGCGGTGGCGCTTCTAGTCGAGCGGGTGCCCTAACCGAGCCGCCGGGCGGCTTCGGCGGCCCAGTAGGTGAGGATGATGCCGGCGCCGGCGCGGCGGATCGCGGTCAGGGTCTCCATGATCACCCGGTCGCGGTCCAGCCAGCCGTTCGCCGCGGCCGCCTCCACCATCGCGTACTCCCCGCTGACCTGGTAGCCGGCGACGGGCACCGGAGCCACCGCGGCGGCCTGGGCGATCACATCCAGGTACGGCAGCGCGGGCTTGATCATCACGATGTCGGCGCCCTCGTCCACGTCGAGCAGGATCTCCCGCACCGCGTCCCCGGCGGCCGGGTCCTGCTGGTAGGCGGACCGGTCGCCGAACTGGGGGGCGCACTCGGCCGCATCCCGGAACGGCCCGTAGAAGGCGGAGGCGTACTTGGCGGAGTAGGCGCAGATGACGACCTCGGGAAAGCCGGCCTCGTCGAGTGCCTGGCGGATCACGCCCACCTGGCCATCCATCATCCCGCTCGGGCCGACCACGTGCGCCCCCGCCGTGGCCTGGGCGACCGCGATGGACGCGTAACGCTCCAGGGTGGAGTCGTTGTCCACCTCGCCGGCCGCGGTGAGCGGCCCGCAGTGACCGTGGTCGGTGTACTCACACAGGCACAGGTCCGCCATCAGGACGGTGGCGTCTCCCACCTCGCTGGCCAGGTCGGCCAGCGCCAGCTGGACGATCCCGTCCGGGTCGTCGGCGGCCGAGCCGCGGGCGTCCTTGACCGCCGGGATGCCGAACAGCATCAGCCCGCCGACTCCGGCCTCCACCGCTTCGGCCGCCGCCTTGCGCAGGCTGTCCCGGGTGTGCTGGGCCACGCCCGGCATCGACGGCACCGGCTCCGGCTCGCTGATCCCCTCCTTCACAAACATCGGCAGCACCAGATCGGATCCGCGCACGCCCGTACGGGCGGCCAGCCGGCGCAGCGCGGCCGTCCGCCGCAGCCTGCGGGGACGGGCGGCGGGGAATCCAACGGCCACGGCTCGCTCCTTCGCGTTGCTTCCGGTCCCGTCGCGGCGTCAGCGCAGGCGGCGGCGCGCGCCGCGCCGCCGCTCGCTGGGCTTGCGTACCGGCTCACCGGCCGCGATGGCCGCGTCACGCAGGCCAGCGCCGTGCTCGGCCAGCGCCTCGGCCAGGGCCGTGGCCGACGGTTTCGGCGCCATCACGTCGACGCGCAGCCCGTACTCGGCGGCGGTCTGGGCGGTCTGGGGGCCGATCACCGCGATGACCGTCACCGCATGCGGCTTGCCGGCGATGCCGATCAGGTTGCGCACCGTCGAGGACGAGGTGAACAGGACCGCGTCGAACCCGCCGCCTTTGATCGCCTCGCGGACCGGCGCCGGCGGCGGTGCGGCCCGCACCGTGCGGTAGGCGGTGACGTCCTCGGCCTCCCAGCCGAGGCCGGTCAGCCTGGCGACCAGCGCCTCGGTGGCGATGTCGGCCCGGGGCAGCAGCACGCGGTTGATCGGATCGAGCACGTCGTCGTAGGGCGGCCAGGCCGCGGCCAGGCCCTCACTGGACTGCTCACCGTCGGGCACCAGGTCCGGCTTGATGCCGAACACGGCGAGCGCGGCCGCGGTCTGCTCACCCACCGCCGCCACCTTGACCCCGGCGAACGCCCGCGCGTCCAGGCCGTACTCCTCCAGCTTCTCCCTGACCGCGCGGACCGCGTTCGCCGACGTGAACGCGATCCACTGGTATCTGCCGGTGACCAGGCCCTTGACCGCCCGCTCCATCTGCTGCGGGGTACGCGGCGGCTCGACGGCGATGGTGGGCACCTCCTGGGGCACCGCCCCGTAGGAGCGCAGCCGCTCCGACAGCGACGCCGCCTGCTCCTTGGTGCGTGGGACGAGGACCCGCCAGCCGAACAAGGGCTTGCTCTCGAACCAGGACAGGCCCTCATGGGCGGCGGCGTCACCGACCACGGCCAGGGCCGGCCCGGGTTCGGTCAGCATGCTCACCCCGGCGGCCTTGAGGTCGGCGGCGACCGACCCGAGCCTGCTGACCACCGTGTGCTGATCGGTGGTCGTGCCGTTCCAGGTGAACGCGACCGGGGTGGTGTCCTTCCAGCCGGCCGCCACGAGCATCTTGGCTAGGTCGACCGGCCCGGCCTCAGCGCCGAGGATCACCAGGCTGCCCGGCGCCGGCCCCTCCACCTGGCTGATGTCGGCCGCGTGCACCACCCGCAGGCCACCGGCGTCGGCGGTCAGCGGGATGCCGGCGAACGCGGGAACGGCGGTCGCGGCGGGCACCCCGGGGACGATCTCCACCCGCACCCCGGCCCGGGCGCACAGGTCGGCCTGCTCGGACGCCCGGCTGGACAGCAACGGGTCACCGGCGAACAGGCTGACCGCCAGCTGACCCGCGTTCGCCGCCTTGATGAGCGCCTTGGCGCCGGTGCCGGGATCGGCCGCGTCGGCGACGTCGGCCCGCTCGCGCAGCCGGTGGGCCAGCGGGCCGGTCAGTTCTTGCCTGCCCACGACCAGGTCCGCCTTGGCCAGCAGCTCGGCGGCGCGCAGCGTCAGCAGCCCTTCGTCGCCCGGGCCGGTGCCCACGAAGGCGACCAGGCCGGCGGGGACGGGCGGGACCGGGCCTGCGCCTGCGCGCGCCTGCGGTGCTGGGGTGTCGGCGGATTTCTTGGTCGTGGGTATGAGTTTCACTGGGCATCGTCCCCGTTGCTCGTGTGTGCAGCAGCCACCGTCACGTACCTTCCCGCCCCACGGCGCAGCAACTCACGAGCGACCTGGAGCCCCGTGGGCACCGCCTCCCCCGCGGGCGCCGCGGCGTTCGCGCTTACCGGCGGGGCACCGTCATCGCCGATGACGACCGCCGTCAGCCGCAGCATGTCGGTGACCACCGCGTAGGCGCCGACCGGTGCGTGGCAGCCTGCCTGCAGGCCCGCCAGCACCGCGCGTTCCGCGGTCACAGCCGCGCGGCTGTCCGGGTCGTCCGCGCAGCCCAGCAGGCCGGTCAGTCCCGGATCGGTGTCACGGCACTCGACCGCCAGCGCGCCCTGCCCGGCGGCGGGGACCATCTCGTCCGGCTCGAAAACCTCGGTGATCAGGTCGAGATGGCCGATGCGGTCCAGCCCCGCGCGGGCCAGCACGACGGCGTCGAGCTCACCGGACGTCACCTTGGCCAGGCGGGTGCCGGCGTTGCCGCGCACCGCGACCGGGCGGACGTCGGGGCGCAGCAGCCGCAGCTGCGCGGCCCGGCGCGGCGACCCGGTGCCGATCAGCGCCCTGGCGGGCAGGTCGGCCAGCTTGGCGCCGTCCCTGGCCACCAGCGCGTCCCTGGGGTCATCGCGGGCTGGCACGGCGGCCAGCGCGATGCCGGGCACCCCGGCCGTCGGCAGGTCCTTCAGGGAGTGGACGACGAGGTCGATGTCCCCGGCCAGCAGGCACTGGCGCAGCGCGCTCACGAAGACACCGGTGCCCCCGATCTGCGCCAGGTCGGCCTGGCTGACGTCACCGAACGAGGTCAGCCCGACCAGCTCGATCTGCACCCCGGCCCGCTCCATGATCAGGCTGGCCACCGCCGCGGACTGGGCCAGGGCCATCGGGCTCTTGCGCGTGCCGAGACGCAGCAGCGGTCCGCTCATCGGCCTGCCTCCCCCGGGCCGCGCCGCGCCGCCGACGCGCCATCAGCTGCCTGGGCTGGCCCGACCGGAGGCGTGAGATCCGCGTCAGCCCTGGTGACGGCGTCGACCGCGTCCTGGTCGAGGTCGAAGAGCACCCGCAGGGCCGCCTCGTAGGAGTCACCGCCGGGCGAGCCGGCCAGCTGCTTGACCCGCACCGTCGGCGCGTGCAGCAGCTTGTCCGCCACCCGCTGCATCGCCCGGGAGATCTCCGCCTTGGCCCGCTCGTCCAGCGGCCCCAGCCTGCCCGTCAGCCGGTCCAGCTCGGCCTCCACCACCTCGGCGGCCTTGGCCCGCAGCGCGATCACCGTGGGCGACACCCTGGCCGCGTGCCGGGCGGAGACCCGCGCGGCAAGCTCCTCGGCGACGATCGCCCGGACCGCGGCCACGTCGTCGGCCTGCGCCACCGCGATGGCCAGCCCGGCGTCCTCGAGGTCATCCAGGCCAAGCACGCTGACCCCGCGCAGCCCGCCGGCGGCGCGGTCCACATCGTGCGGCAGCGCGAGGTCGAGCAGGACCAGCGGCCGTGTTTCGCCGTACCCGTCCGCGGCGGCGTCCCGCAGCCGCCGCGCCTGGGCGGCCATCTCGGCCGTGATGACCAGGCCCGCCGCGCCGGTGCAGGAGATGACCAGGTCCGCGCGGGCCAGCGCGGCCGGCAGGTCGCTGAACCCGGCGGTGGATCCGGACACCGACGCCGCCAGCCGTTGCGCCTTCTTGTGCGTCCGGTTGGTGACCATGATGCTGGCCGCGCCGAAGCGGTGCGCCGTGACGACGGCCAGGGAGCTCATCGAGCCCGCCCCCACGACCAGCACGCTGAGCCCGGCCAGCGGGTGAACCGGGTCGGGGGCGCTCGCGCCGTCGCCGGGCCGCAGCCGCGCGGCGGCGAGCCCCACGCCGACGCTCACCAGGTTGGCGCCCGCACGGTCGATCCCGGTTTCCGCGTGCGCCCGGCGGGCGGCGCGCAGCGCGAGCGTGCCGAGGCCGTCGAGCGCCCGGCTGAGCGTCCTCTGCGTACGCGCCAGCGCGATCGCCTGGCGCACCTGCCCGAGGATCTGGCTCTCGCCGACGACCATCGAATCCAGCCCCGCGGCCACCGTGAGCAGGTGCTGGACCGCCCGGTCCTCGTAGTGGACGTACAGGTGCCTGGTGAGCTCGGTCAGCGGGATGCCGGAGTGGCGGGCCAGCAGGTCAGAGATCGACGACAGGCCGGCGTGGAACTTGTCGACCTCGGCGTAGATCTCCACCCGGTTGCAGGTGGACACGACGAACGTGCCGGCGACCGGCTCCGCCTCGAAGACGTCACGCTGCAGCTTGCCGAGCTGGTCACCGCTGACAGCGGCCCGTTCGAGGATCGCGACCGGGGCGCTCCGGTGGCTCAGCCCGACGATGAGCACGCTCATGGCGCCGCGACCGCCGACTGGCCGACCACGTCCCCCGCGGCGGCTGACTGGGCATCAGCAGGCATGACCCGGCCCTGGTGGTGACGCTTTCCATCCTGGGCGACGCGCACGACAGACCTCCGCTGCGCGTGGAAGGCAAGGATCTGCAATTCGATCGACAGGTCGACCTTACGCACGTCGACGCCCACTGGCACGCTAAGTACCACAGGAGCGAAGTTGAGGATGCTGGTCACACCGGCCGCCACCAGCCGGTCGCACACCCCCTGCGCCGCTCCGGCCGGGGTGGCGATCACGCCGATCGATACCCGGTGGCGCGTCACGACCGGCTCGATCTGGTCCGCGCCCTCGACCACGTGCCCGGCGATCTCGGAGCCGACGACCGCGGGGTCGGCGTCGAGGACCGCGGCGATGCGGAAGCCGCGGGAAGCGAACCCCCCGTAGTTGGCCAGCGCCCGGCCCAGGTTGCCGGCCCCGACGATGACCACCGGCCAGTCCTGCGTCAGCCCTAGCTCGCGGGAGACCTGGTAGACGAGGTAGTCGACGTCGTACCCCACACCGCGGGTGCCGTAGGAGCCCAGATGGGAGAGGTCCTTGCGCAGCTTGGCCGAGTTCACGCCCGCGGCGGCGGCGAGCTCCTCGCTCGACACCGTGGCGATCCCCTGCTCGGCGCAGGCGTAGAGCACCCGCAGGTACACCGGGAGGCGGGCGATCGTCGCCTCCGGGATGCCTTGACCGCTGTGGCCGGCGGCTGGGCGGCGGGACATTCGGCCGGTTGCTCCTGAAGGATCGACGCTGCGGGCACGCGGGCTGGCCAGGCGCCCGCAGGGCAACTCTTGTTTCACGGTACGCCCTTGTGAACCGATGCACAAAGTGGCTGGTTCCCCGCCTACCGCGTCAGCGCGGCCCGCAGGCGCTCTTCGCTGACATGCCAGAAGTCATGCTGGACGCCGTCGATCAGGGTCACGGGAACCTTGTCCCAGTACTCCCGCAGGTGGCTGTCGTTGCTGGTGATGTCGAGCTCTTCCCAGCGCACGCCGAGGTCGGCCGCGACCCGGGCGATGACCTCGCGCGCGTCGTCGCACAGGTGGCAACCCGCCCGGCTGAGCAGGGTGATGACGTGAGGATCGGTGGTGGTCACTGGGTGCCGTAGCTCCGCTGCCGGGCCGCACGATCCTGCGGACTGGGGCGGCCCCGCTGACTGGGGCGGTCCTGCGGGCTGGGCCTGCCCTGCGTACCGGACTGGCCTGGCTGACTCGGCCAGCGTTCCTGCACAGGTCGGCCCTGCTGGCTGGGACGGCCCTCCATAGCGGACTGGCCTGGCTGACTCGGGCGGCCCTGCTGGCTGGGGCGGCCCTGCATACCGGACTGATCTTGCGGTACGGGGCGGCCCTGCTGGCTCGGCCTGCCCTGCATACCCGACTGGCCTTGCTGCACGGGGCGGCCCTGCTGGCTGGGGCGGCCCGGCATGCCGGGCTGGCCACGGTGGCCGGCCGGGGCCGGTGGGCCAGCCGGGCCAGCGGAGGCGGGCGGGCCGCCCAGCGGCGAGAGCTTCGCCTGCCGGACACCGAGCTCGATCACGTTCGTCGCGAGGATGTACGGTTTGCGCTCCTCCTCGAAGTCCTGGATGTAGGGCTGCCGGCCGTGCTCCTCGAACGCGGCCTCGTCCCGGTACACCTCGTAGAGGATCCGCTGCATCGGCGCGGACGGCACGCCGTGGACGATGTAGGCCAGCGTGCCCGGCTCCAGTGCCTTCACCCTCTCGACCACGGCCTGGGCGAGCCGGTCGAACTCGTCGGCCTGGCCGTCGATCAGGGTATAGATCGCTATCTGCCCGTACAGGCGCGCGGTCTCGTCGGCCTGGGCGTCTGGCCCGCGCGCGGCCGGCGTGAACACGTCGAACGAGACCGGCAGGATGTCACCCGTCTCGATGATCCCTGGCACCGGCTCGCCGCCGGGCAGGTCCGGGCCGCCGTTGACGACCGGCCGGAGGTTGGTATCCGTCCGGTAGAAGCCGTAGCCGGTGTCGCTGCCGACCTCCTCGAAGTTGCCGGTGTCGGGCCGGGCGTAGCCGCCGGTGTCCGGGCGGTACAGGCCGCCGAAATCGGTATCGCCCACCCGCCCGTAACCGCCGGTGTCCGGGCGCCCGAAGCCGCCGGTGTCGGGCCGGGCGTAGCCGCCGGTGTCCGGGCGGTACAGGCCGCCGAAATCGGCGTCGCCCACCCGCCCGTAACCGCCGGTGTCCGGGCGCCCGAAGCCGCCGGTGTCGCGCCGGTACCGGCCGTGGCCGGTGTCGTCGTGGTACGCCTCACCCCAGCCGGTGTCGTCACCGGCCGGGGCCCGGTGACGCAGGGCGGCCAGCTGCAGGCGGCGGGACCGCTGGCCGGCGTACCAGGTGAGCCCGGCGGCGGCCAGGCAGATGGCGGCGTAACCGGACTTGACCGGCAGCTTCACCTGCAGCACCTCGGTCAGCAGCGCCGCCACTGCG
>Ga0318513_10000596_pt1 | contig 10246 bp, 6 predicted proteins | sample GRESIP171b2f20_FD_203683 | JGI IMG/M metagenome (GOLD analysis project Ga0318513, IMG submission 203683) | Tropical soil microbial communities from Luquillo Experimental Forest, Puerto Rico - GRE.SIPMG.171b2f20 | ecosystem: Environmental > Terrestrial > Soil > Tropical forest > Bulk soil... | reverse complement strand
GGCTCGAAGGCGCAATCGCGAAACACCAGGTCAACCCGCGCAAGCCCGTGGAAGAAATTCGCCTCCACGGCCTTGGCGATCTCGGCGACCGTGATCGGCGGCTGGCCGGTGACCCTAGCGACCACGCGCTCGTCCGTCTTGAGCCGCGCGAAGCCGGGCTCCTTCGCCTCGAAGTCGAGGCTCGCCAGGAGCGCCTCGTCCACCTTCGCGTAGCGCTTCCGGAGGTCGCGCGTGTAGGCGCCCACCGCTTGCAGTCGCGCGTAGTCGAGGGCCTGATCCTCGGATTCCTTCCGCGCGACGGGATCGTCGGGGACCGTCACCTCGTGCGGGGTGACCACCGTCCATCCGTCCTGTACCTGGAGGGCTTTGCTTGTCTCGCCTGGATGGAGGACCGCGATCGCACCCGCGACCTCGGTCTGCGCCTCGGCCAGCTTGATCGTCTCGTTCGGCTGCCAGGTCGCGCCGGAGCCCTGCGCCGCGCGCGCCGCATCGGCGAACGCGCGCCCTCCCTTGACGGCGGCGGAGAACGCGTCCGCCTCGGCCTTGGTCTTGAAGAGCACCGAGTCGATCCGCGCGACCCCGACCCGCGTGACGTACAGGGAGCGGACGTCCGCATCGGACGGCTTCTTGACCTCGGAGGCCGGACGGTCGAGCACCATCTTCTGGAGCGTGTCGAGCCGAAACGATTCGAGCGCCGCGGTGTACGCCGGCTCATGGTCGAGACCGATGTTGCGCGCCTCCTGGACGATCAGCTTTCCCGTGATCAGCCGATCGAGCAGCGCCTGCGGGTCCTGCTTCGCGCGCTTGGTGGCCTCCGGCGCGTTCTCGTGAACGGACGCAAGCGCCTCCCGGAAGGCGCCCCATGTGACGGGCTGGCCGTTGACCGTGGCGATCGCCCGCCGCCCCTGGATCAGTGGGAGCTCGGGAGGCGACGAGGATGCCGCCGGCGGTGCCGCGAGGGCCCAGGATGCGAGCCCGGCGGAGAGTGCTGCGGCGAGGATGGGGATTCGTACTCTCACGGCTTTCCTTTCGCGGTGAGCAGCGCCTCGACCGCGGAGCGCGCCATCGCCGCAGCGAGCGCGTGGGCGGTCCGGAGCCGGCCCCGCTCGAAGAACCAGACGCCGTCCGTACCGGTGGAGTGGCTGAACGCGGACCACGCCACGCGGCGATGGGCGGCGTCGAGCGCTTGCACGGTGAAATCGACGATGGGAGGGGGACCGTCGACGTCCGCATCGCTGTAATCCAGGACCTCCCCCATCAGCACGAGATCGGCCCCGAGCGTCTCGCGGAGCAGCTCGGCCTGTGCGTAGGGGATCCCTCCTTCGGGGATCACCCGGAGCTTGAGAAGTACCTCGCGGACGATGCCGGGCTCCACGACTCGGATACCGGGGCGCCCGGCGAGCGCCGCGACGAAGTGCGCCGCGACGAGATCCCCGCCGCGCCGGCGGTCCGTGCGGTTCGTGAAGGGAAGCACGGCGACCCGAAGCGACCCTCCTTCTTCGCCGGCGACCACGCTGGCGAACGCAAGCTTGGGCCGGAACCGGCGCTCGCCGGACGGCGTGCGGGAGGCCCCGCCCGAGACAGCCCCCTTGACCGACGCCGCGAGATCCGCGACCACCCGCGCGAGAAGCACCTTCGGGTCGTCCACGACTCCGAGCCCGAGGAACCCGGGGTGGTCCTCGCCCGTCGCTCCGAGGCCGCCGACCCAGAGGATCGAGGGCTCGGCCTCGGTCGAGACGAGGCGGGCATGCAGCGAGAGGACCGGAGGCGCGTGCTCGATCCAGCGCTCCACGGAGGTGATCATCACCGCCTGGACCTGCGCCTCCTCGCGGAAGGCGGTGGCGAGGTCCGGCGAGACGCCGCCCACGTACCGCACCCGATGACGGTCCATCAAGGCCCCACGCGTCGGATCGTCCAGTACCTCCATGCCGCTCGCGGCGAGCGCCCCCCGCCAGGCCCGCTCGATCGGAGCACCGTCGAGCACGCGGCCGGTGAGGTTCTCCACGGGGAGGACCGCCACGCGAAGGGGGCCGGCCAGGGCGGCCAGAGCCAGAAGAGGCGCTCCTAGCGGGAGCACGGCGCTCACTTCGCCTTGAAGAGCTTGTCGAGCAGCTCGTTCACGGCATCGGCGGTGATCACGTTCATGGGCTGGCCGCCTCCTCCGAACATCCGGTCCGCGGCGGTCACTCCCCCCTTCGTCGACTGCGCGCTCCAGACGAGGCGGCCGGTCTTGGTCTCCAGCATCTGCGCCGAGACCGAGACGTAGTTCGCCGAAGCGGAGCCGGAGCGCGCTTCTCCGTACTCCATCACGCTCCCGGTGATCACCGCGTCGGCACTGAGCGCTTTCCCCAGGACGACGACGTCTTCGGCGGAGGGTTGGTCCGCGCGCTGGATCTCCGTCCGGGAAAGTCCCTTTTGGACCTCGCCGAGGGGCAGCACGTACATCTCCCCTCCCTGGGCTTGGAGCATCGTGACGAACACGCCCCGGACCCGGTCGGCCGCCGTTTGGGTCGGCGTGAGGTTGGAGAACGGCAGGACCGCCACCGTGTGCACGAGGCTGAAGTCCATCGTGGGCTCGTGAAAGGTGTTCGTGGCGGCGTGCCGGCCCGCACACCCGGAAGCGGGGAGGAGCGAGACCGCGAGTGCCATGTAGGAGACCGATCTCATCGTGCGCATGCCGACCGTCCTTTTAGAACGCCGCGTGAACCGTCGCCGTCCAGACCTTGGTCCGCGTCGACCCGAGGACCGAATCCGTTCGAAGATCCTGATACGACGTCTGGAGGTAGATCCGCGACGTGACGTCCCACCGCACGGACGGAACGAGCGTCTGCTCCGTCTCGGCCAGCTCCGTGTGGTAGGTCGAATCGTAGAACACGCTGAAGTGAAGCGTCCCGTCCGGGAAGGGAGCCCAGCTCAGCGCGTAGTTGCGTAGCGTCCGGGACCCGGTTTGATTGCTCCGCTCCGCGCGTGTCGAGGCGAAAAGGTAGAGGGAGCGCAGCGGGCGGTAGGCGGCGCCGATCTCCGCCGCGCGCGTGTCGTCGCGCTGCTCGGGCTGAGCCGGCGTCGGGAACGTCGTATCCGTCACCCGATCCTGGAGCAGGAGATTGACCGTCAGCTGCGAGTTCGGGTTCAGGGTGACGCCGATCTCGCCCGTGTCGGAAATCGACTGCCCGCCCTCGTGGGGCCGGATGACCGAGCGGCCCACCACCAGATTGGCGCCGATCCCCCGATAGAGCTCCGCCGCGCTCGAGAAGAGGGCCGATGCGGTATCCCGCCCGAAGTCCCCCTGCTCGTTCACCGCCGAGACCACCAGGCTTTCCTGGACGGTCGAAATCGGGGTCGCGGTGAGCGCCCCGCTGAACAGGTATGCGGTCTGCCTGCCGATGCGCTCCTGCCGGTCCTCCCGCGAGAGACGGGCCTGTCCGGTCAGGATCGGGCTGAGCGCCTGGATCACGGACAGTCCGTTCGAGAGCGTCCACTGCGTGGGCCCCGTGCCGGGATTCGAGAGGAAGTAGCCGAGCTCGTAGTAGAACGCCGGCACGTTCAGCAGCCGTGCCCTGAAGTTGCCGTTGAACAGCTGCGACACCTCCGAGGTGTGGTTCTCGACGCCCGACGCCGCCGTGCGCAGCTGCGGCTCGAGCTCGGTCACGAGGATCTGGGGCCAGCTCGTCGCATCCGGAACGATCGGCGACAGCGGCGAGACCACGAGCTTGACGTATCGCGTGACCAGCGCGGGGAAGCGGATCTCGAACCGGTTGTCGAACGGCCCGAACGGAGCCGTGACCAGGGTCTGGGTGAGCGTCCAGTTCAAGTTGTCGTCGCTCGAGTAGATCTTCCAGGAGAACGAACCCGCGATCGACGGCGGGAGCGTCTGGTCGACCCACACCAGGATCGTGTTGAGCTGATTGGCGAAACCGAGATCGAGACCGATGTTGCGGGGCCGGATGTCCCCTCCCGGCGGGGGGAGGCCCAGGTCCACCCCGGCGCCGACGGTCAGGTTGCCGTCGATCAGCGCGGCATTCGGGTTGAGGGGATCGTGATCCGGCGTGTCGTCGATCGACGAGAGGCCGGCGACGGCGTTCACGGACTGGATGATCTCCCCCGCGCTCGAGCCGGTCGCCGTCGTCTCGCGGTAGCTCACCGTGTAGTCCGTGCTCAACGTGAGGCGCCGGTCGAGCCACGCGTCCCCCCAGGCCGCGTGGGCGCTCTGGAAGTTCGTCTCCACGGCCCCGCCGTGGATGTGGTCCGTATCGCGCTCCAGCGATCCGCGGTAGTTCACCTCGTAGGTCTCCGCGCTGTAGCGCATGCCCAGCTGCGCGCGATCCTCCGTCGTGTCCAGCCCCTCTCGCCCCAGGTCGAACGTGTTCCTCCGGGACAGCTCGAGGCGCAGTCGCGGGAGATCGAGCGGGTTCCAGCCGAAATTCGCCCGCCAGTTCTCCTGCGTAAGCTTCGAGACGGACAGATCGTTGTCGAACCGCTCCGTTCGCCGGTCGTACCCGATCTCGGCGAGGACGATCTGCGTCCGGAGCGTGAACAGGGCGTACGGAAGGACGCGCTGGCGGTTGCCCACGCTCTCGATGCCGGAGAGGTCGGTCGACAGACGCTCGTGCTCGTAAAGGCCACCGACGCGGAACTCGAGGTTCGGAAAGAAGCGGTGCGCGAAGTTGAGGCTGTAGCGCTGCAGGAACGATCGCGCGGTCTCGTCGGTGCTCGCCCCGGTCGCATCCTCGGTGTTCAGCCGCGACGCGGCGCCGGTCAGCTCGAGGTACCCGTTGAGCTCGTCGTCCGCAGCCGCGGGTCGGGCCGGGCCGAGCGCCGCCGCGAGCGCCACGAGGAGGAGCGGAAGGCCCCGCCGTCCCCGCAATCGCCTCTGCTCGGATCTCCCCACGCAATCCGTCACCTTTCGCCCAGGAGCGCGACCTCACTTGGCTCGGGGAGGTCGACCTGCGCCGCGACCGTCTTCCCGACGAGCCGGACGAGGCGAATCTCGCCCCTGAGGGAATCGATGACGCAAAGATTGTTCCCTTGGCCGTCGATCGTGAGGAAGTCGGCGCCTCCTTCTGTCCGGATTTCGTCGATGGGAAGCAGTCCGGCCGGATCGTAGACGGAGATCGATTTCGAGCCCTTGAACCCGAGGTAGATCCTGTCCGTCTGGGAATCCACCTTGATGGATACCGACTTCGGCCCGACGAACACGCGCTGCGTGACCGCGAGCGTCGACGCGTCCACGACGTCCAGGTAGGCCGAGTACGCGTGAAGGACGTACAGGCGGGTCCCGTCCTTGCTGAAATCCCCGCGGATGGGGCCGCCGGGGGAGGACACCGATCCGGCGAGAGCGCCCGTCGGAAGGGTGAGTGCGACCACCCGGTCCTCGTCGGCGCAGAACACCCACGCCCGCGTTCCGGCACGGTCGACCAGGAGATAGCGCGGGCCGCTCCCGACCTCGACGCGCGTCCGCTCGACGAGCGTCGGGCCCGACGCGTCGAACACCGTGACGCTCGAGGAGCCCGCGTTGGCGACCAGCAAGGTGCGCCGGTCCGGAGTCAACCCGAGCGAGACCGGCTCGTCGCCCCCGCGCAGCCGTACCACGCCGAGCACGGAACGGGAGAGCAAGTCGAGGGTCGCGACGGCGTCGTCCCCGCCGATGACCACATAAAGGCGGTTTCTCAGGTCGTCGATCGCCATCGCGGACGGGGCCCGCCCGACGGCGATCGCGGAGGCGACCTGACCCGAAACCTTGTCGAACAAGGAGACGACGCCGGTTCCGCGGCTCGTCACCGCTCCCGTCAGGCCCGAGGCGAGCGTCGGCGGGATCGTCGCCACGAACACGGGTGCGAGCTCGTCGGCCGACTTTCGCGAGGCTCCGACGTCGAGCTCGACGGTGGCGACGAGGGCGCTGCGCGGCCCTGCGAGGAACGGGAGCTTGGCTGCGGGAGCATCCGTCCCGACCGCAAGATCGTGCCCCTCGCCGTCGGTCCTCGCGCGGGCCGAGCGCACCTTGATCGCGAGCCCCGCGTACGCTCCGGCAGGCACGAAGCCCCAGGCCAGCAGCCGTTGCCGGGGAGGGCCCGGATCGGGATAGCTCGGCATCGTCAGCGTCAGCGGCGCTGCGGTGCCGTCCTCCCGGACGGCGGAGACTCCGCCCAGCGTGAGCGTGAGTCCGGCGGCCGCGGGTGAAAGCGGCTTGGCGTAAACGGCGACGTAGCCGCCTTCCCTCGGTACCCCAACCGCGGGACGCGCGGCGCGGTCTCCAGGGACGGCGAGGAGCCCGATTATCCCGATCGCGATGCAGGCCCTCAACATGACGCCCCCGGATGGAACGCTAAGGCTAGTCCGAGCACGCAATCAAAAAAAGGGGGCCGGTTCGACCGGCCCCCTTCCGCCCTTCAGGGAGGATCCGCGACAGACAGGAACGATCAATCCTGGATGTGACACTTGTTGCAGAGCTGGCGCTGATAGGCGGCGAACTTGATCGCCGGCCGGTCGTAGTACCCGGCCTGCATCTCGGCCACCGTGTACCCCTTGAAGATCTGGGTCTGCTGGTTGAGCGCCTTGCCGTCCGGCGTGTTGCCCACGGCGTCCTTGCCGGGGTACACGGCCGTGCCGGTGCTGTCGGCCATCGTGACGAACTCGTTCTCGCCGTTCCACCGGAGGCTGTAGGTCCACGCCGTCGCTCGAGGCCGGCCCGTTCAGGTACGAGTCGTCGGTCTTGGCGTGGGCGGCCAGCGTGGCGACGTCCGACGTCGATTCGGTGAAGGGCACCAACGAGTTGAACGACGTGGTCGGCGTTCCGGTCAGATCGCCCGTCTTGAGGTAGGCGTTGTAGTTGTTGGAGATCGTCGTGCCGAGCGCCTGGTCGACCGGGTGGGCCAGCGCGTTGTTGTTGCTGTGCATGTTCGGGTGGCACGTGGCGCACCACTGACCCCAGCTCGCGTACCCGCCCGTCGTCGCGTGGCCGTAGGCGGTGCGGGTCTGCGTCGCCAATTCCGTCCGGTTGTACGTCGACGGCGTCACCGCGGAGGGAACGCCCGGGAACGTCGTGTTGTCGAAGGCAACGTAGTTCACGTCGCCGAGGATCCGGTAGACGCCCGCCGCGAGACCGGCCGGCGGAACGAGACCGTAGGAGCCCGAGCCCATGATCGGTGCGTAGGTCTGCCCCTGGTTCCGGTTCGGCGAAACGAGGGTCCCGTCGTTGAGGCGACGCGTCCGGTCGTGCGGGTCGTGGCAACTCACGCAGCTGAGCTGGTTGGACGGCATCGTCCCTCCGGGGGCCGTGGTGTTGACGGGATCGGCGACGTACCCGAAATCCGTCGCGACGATGTTGTGGCCGTGGGTGTACCCGAAGTCGGTCGTCGGGGTGCCGCGCAGCGTGTAGGTGTAGTTCTTCTTCAGCCAGCCGAAGTCGCCGGCCGGGCCGCGCTGTTTCGGCGGCACGCCGTCGGGCATGTCGACGACGGCGCTCGAGATGTGGTACGAGCTCGGGCCGGTGTCGCCCGCATGCTCGTGGCAGTTGAGGCACGTCGAGCTCGGATCGCCCTTCTGGAGGAGCGGGTTCGAGGCCGCGTCGTGCATGCTGTGGCAGCCGCCGCATTCGGCGACGCCACCGGAGTGGAACGCGTACACCGGCGAGAGGCCGATCACCGCCAGGCCGGCGACGCCCGCCATGAGAAGAATCCGGATCGCTTTCATGAGTCCTCCTTGAAAGACGTGGGCGTGAGTTATCGCACAACGCATGCCCGCGGCCCACTCACTCCGGAGTGTTTTTCTCCGGAATCGAGCGACCCGACCGGGACTGGCGGCGTCAGGGGGTGGTGAGCGCGAAGACCGAGAGGCCGTGGTAGCCGAGCTGACTCACATACAGCTTCCCGTCCCGGCCGAAGACCATCAGTCCCGGCCGGTTGAGCTGCTCGACGATTGGCCCCCGATTCCCGAACTCGCGGACGAAACGCAGGCTCGGGTCGAACACGAGGACCGCACCGCGCGCGCGATCGGCGACCAAGGTGTATCCATTGGGCGCGGCCAGGATCGCGCCGACGACGCTGAAGCTTCCGGGGCCCGATCCCGGCTTCCCCCACGAATCCGCGGTGCCGTCCGGCTTGAGCCGGAAAGCCCGGAAAGCCGTTGGAATCGTATAGAGAATGGCGCCTTGATCATCGACGTAGAAACCGCCCAGCTCGGCGCCTTCTCTCGCCTTGTCGTTCTTGGGAAGCGTCGCCAGAAGGTCGACGTGACGCCGGTACGTCCCCTCGAAATCGGTTGTCACGACGAGCAGGGACGCGGTGCTCGCGAACACGAGCGAATCCTGGCGGATCGCGAGGCGGTTCGGTGTGAATCCGGCAAGCTCGCTCGGGAGCCCATGGACCTCGAATGATCCCAGGGGCTCGCCCCGATAGTTGTAGCGCGTGACCTGCGAGCCCCCTGCCCTGGCCTCCGTCGGTTGCCTGTAGGAAAGGACCAGGATGTCGCCACTCGGCATGACGCCGATGTCCAGGATCGCGCCGTAGCTCATCGCGTCGTGGCTGAAGTCGTAGATCTCCATCCCGGAGGCGTTGAACACGCGGATCAGGTCGCCTTCGCCGACATAGATCTCGTCATGGGCGGGGTCCGCGCACATCTCCACATCGGAGTAAGGGATGACCCCGGAAAAATTCGACAGCCGGTAGAGGTATTTGACCTCCACCGCCCCTGCCGGCTGGGCGAGCGCGCAAAGCGCTACGCCGACGGCGACGTTCGCGAGAAGGCGCACTCTCGGACTCACCGCAATCAGTGTGCCATCGATCCGGCGACGGAGATGGGGTCGAGGCCTTTGGAGGTGCGGGAATTCACCCAAGACGTGTGCGATCCCCCCCAGCGCGGGGGCGCCGCCGCTTCGAACGCAGGCCGCGGTCCCACAGGGAACCAACCGGCTATAGATCGGTCCTATCCAGCCAGATGCCCTCTTTCGGGCCGCGGAGGTCGCGATGAGCTCCCTCAAGACCGGTACGGCAGCCTTCCTGACTTTGTTCTCGCTCGTTCTCGGCTTCCCTGCGGCCGCGTCTCCGGCGGCCTCCGAGACCCCTGGATCCTTGCGGGTCACGGGCAGCGACGGGACGCCGGTCGATATGCCCCTACGGCACACGAAGGTCTCGATCGACGTGACCGCGTTCGTCGCGCGGGCGACCGTGGAGCAAGTCTTCGAGAACCCCTTCCCCGATCCGGTGGAGGCGGTCTACACCTTCCCCTTGGGCGACCGGGCGGCCGTCGACGACTTCGAGCTCTCGGTCGGCGAGCGAACGATCCGCGGGGAGATCCGCCGCCGCGACGAGGCGCGGCAGGTCTACGAGCAGGCTCGCGATGCGGGATACCAGGGGGCTCTCCTGGAGCAGGAGCGGCCGAACATCTTCACGCAGTCCGTCGCGAACCTCGAGCCCGGCAAGCCGATCACGGTGCGCTTGCGCACCGTGGAGACGCTGAAGTACGAGCGCGGCATCTACCGGTTGACGTTTCCGCTCGTCGTGGGTCCGCGGTACATGCCGGGCGGCGGAGCAAAGAACCCGGCCCGAGTGACCCCGAGCGTGCTTGCGCCCGGCACGCGGTCGGGACACGACGTGGAGATCGCGGTGAGCCTCGACGCGGGCGTGCCGATCGGCGAGATCGGAAGCTCCAGCCATCGCATCGAGGTTCAACGGCGCGACTCCACGACGGCGAGCATCCGCCTCGCGGAGAACGACACGATCCCGAACAAGGACTTCCTCCTCCGGTGGAGCGTCTCGGCGAAGCAGCCGGCCGTCGGGCTGCTCGCGCACCGGGACGGAGCCGACGGGTTCTTCACGCTCCTCGTGCAACCCAGGGGAGAGGTCGGCCCCACCGAGGCGGCACCGAAGGAGATCGTCTTCGTGGTGGACACGTCCGGGAGCATGAGCGGGATTCCCCTCGACGCCTCGAAGCGGCTCGTCGCCCGGGCGCTGCACGAGATGGGTCCGCGGGACACCTTCAATGTCGTGCGGTTTTCCGGAGACAACGAGGTCTTCTCGCCGCATCCGCTTCCGAGCGACGCGTCCTCCATCGAGTCCGCGATCGCCTGGCTGAACGCGCGCCAGGGAGGCGGCGGGACGGAGATGCTGGCGGCAATGCGCGCGTCGTTCGCGCTTCCGCCCGATCCGAACCGGATGCGGATCGTCGTGTTCTTCACCGACGGCTACGTCGGCAACGATCCGGAGATTCTCGGCGCTATCGGCAAGGTCGTCGGCAGCGCGCGCATCTACAC
>Ga0318513_10000582_pt1 | contig 10337 bp, 10 predicted proteins | sample GRESIP171b2f20_FD_203683 | JGI IMG/M metagenome (GOLD analysis project Ga0318513, IMG submission 203683) | Tropical soil microbial communities from Luquillo Experimental Forest, Puerto Rico - GRE.SIPMG.171b2f20 | ecosystem: Environmental > Terrestrial > Soil > Tropical forest > Bulk soil... | reverse complement strand
GCGTAGTAGCCGTCGATCATGTCCCGCAGCCGCTCCGGGGTCAGCGTCGCGACCCGGCCCGACGCGACCGGGAGCGGCTCGGACAGCAGCCGGTCCGGCAGCCAGTCGTCCTGCGGCCGCCAGCCCTCGCGGAGGTTGAACACGCGCTTGGCCAGGACGATCCGGCGCGCGGTCTGCCGCAGCTCGGCTCCGCTGGTGTCCCAGCCGGTCACCGCGGACAGCAGCGTCGCCCACTCGTCGAACGGCTCGCTGAACACGCCGCGCAGGAACTTGCACAGGATCAGGGAGTCCATGACCGCGGCGCGGTTCTCGGTCTCCACCGCCGCGGCCACGTGCCCCCGCCCGCCGGCCAGCCGGTCGAGATCACCGGACAGGTCGGCCTCGTAGGCCCCCGACCGGTTGTGATCGGCGCCCCGGGAGTTCACCGCCAGGCCCAGCGCCATGGCCTGCATCGTGCGCGGCTCGTAGCCCGGCAGTTCCAGCCCCTTGACCTGCAGGGCGAACGCGGCCGAGCCGCCGCCCACCCGCTGCGCCGCGCGCCGCGTGCCCTCGGCGAGCAGTTCGCCTAGTCCCTGCCGGGCGCCGATCTCGTCGAGGGCCCGGATGAGAGCGTCCGCGTCGCCGAACCGCAGCCACGGCGCGTTGATCAGTCCCCGTTCGGCGCATTCCATGGCCCAGGCGATGGTGCCGCCGGCCGAGATGGTGTCCAGCCCGAGCTCGTCGCACCGGCCGCTGGCGGCCAGCACGGCGTCGGGGTCGGACACCCCGCACATCGGGCCGAGCGCGAAGACGTTCTCGTACTCCACGCGCGCCCGCTGGCCGTCGCGCGTGCGGTAGATGTGCTCGCAGCCGATTGTGCACGAGGCGCAGCTGTTGCGGGTGACCGTGCGCATCTCCGCCAGTTCCTCGGCCGCCAGCTGCGGCGCCTCGGCGAACGTCGCGGCCTGGAAGTTGCGGGTGGGTAGCGTGCTGATGGCGTTGAACGCGAGTAGGTTGGCCAGCGTGCCGAGCTCACGGTACTTCGCGGTGGCCGGGCCGAACGAGCGGGCGCGCAGGTCCCGCGCGGCCGCCAGGACGGCCTGCGGGTCGGCCGGCGCCACCTTCGCCCCGGCTTTCACCGCCACAGCCTTCAGCCGCTTGGCCCCCAGCACCGCGCCCAGCCCGCCGCGCCCGGCGTGCCGCCCGTCGTGGGAGATCGTGGCGTAGCGCACGCCGCGCTCGCCGGCCGGGCCGATCGCGGCCACCCGCCAGCCCCGGCCGAGGCGCTCCCGCAGGCGGCGCTCCGCCCCGGCGGCCGGCAGCCCCTGCAGGTCGGCGGCGTCGGTTAGCCGGGCGCCGCCGGAGTCGACCAGCAGTACCGACGGGCGGGCGCACGCGCCGCGCACCACGATCGCGTCGTAGCCCGTGAGCTTGCCGGAGATCGCGAAATGGCTGGATGACAGGGCGTCGTTCAGCATGCCGGTCAGCGGCGACTTGGCTACCACCGCGAACTTGGCGCTCGTGGTCAGCGGCGTGCCCACCAGCGGGGAGAACACGAAGGCCAGCGGCGCCTCGGGGGCCAGCGGGTCCACCCCGGGCGGGCCGAGAGCATGCATCAGCCAGGCGCCCAGGCCGGCGCCGCCGATGTAGGCGCGCAGCAGCTCATCGCCCAGCGGCAGCACGCTGGCCGCGGCCGTCCCCGCGTCCACGACGAGCGCCCGTCCGAAGTAGCCGCCGGCCACCACCTGGATCAGCCCCCGGCGTCCGCGGCCAGGAAGAACACCGTGTCGCCGGTGGCCAGGGGCATCTGGCCGTCCCGGGTGATCTGGTCGCCGTTCAGCGCGGCCACGATGTGCCCGTCCAGGGCCAGCCCGGCGGCGTCCGCGGCCCCGGCCACGGTGGCCGCGCGGGCCGGCTGCGGGCCGCGGTGCCCGTCGGCCAGCGCGCCGAACCGCTGGATCGTGATCTGCGGCGCCGGGCGGGCCCGCGCGGCCTGGTAATCGGCCGGCTCGTTGACGTTCACGACCGAGTCCAGGTCGGGATCCAGCGCGGCCAGTACCGGGTCGGCGCGCAGGGCGGCCTCGTCCAGCCGGGTGACCGTGCACTGCTCGAACAGGAACGCCGGGCGCAGCCGGCGCTCCTCCACGAGCCGCCCGGCCACCGGGGCCAGCGTGGTGCGGTAGGCGGCGGCCAGCGGCTGCGGGTAGCCGCGGGCGACGGGCAGGCCCACGTCCGCCCCCTCGTCGGCCGCGCGCAGCACCCGCCGGACGAACGCGGGATGCAGGAAGGGCAGGTCGGTGGAGCAGGCGAACGCCACCTCGGCCCGGCCGGCGACCGCCGCCAGGCCGGCCGCCAGCCCTTGCACCGGGCCCAGGCCTTCGGTCGGGTCGTCGACGACGTCAGCCTCTGGCGGCAGTTCCGGCAGGGCCTGCCCCGGAGCGCGCACCACGAGGACCGGCCCGCCGGTCGCCCGCGAGACGATGCCGACGGTCCGGCGCAGCAGCGTCGAGCCGTGCCATTCCAGGGCCGCCTTGGGCGTGCCCATCCGGGACGACCGGCCGCCGGCCAGGACAATCCCGGCAGTAGTCGACATGCTCCGATCCTACGTTCCGGTCCCGCCCGCCCGGCTCGGCGCGGGCGCCGGGGGCGGCCGGCCCGCCGGGCGCGGCGGGACGGCCCACTGGTGGCGGCTTCCCTGGTGGATCGCGGCGTAGATACGGTCTCGCAGGGAGTTGGCCTCGTCGTCGGTCAGGCTCCGCTCCAGGTGGCGCAGCACGACGCGCACCAGCAGGTTGCGCTGCCCGGGCCGGGCGCCCAGCCGGGCGGCCGCCGCGGTGGGCAGGTCCTCGCACGGGGTGCTGGACAGGATCGTCACGTCCTCGACGCTGTCCGCGTCGGCGCCCAGCGCCTCCCTGACCCGGTCCCCCAGCGTCTCGTCGTCGGCCGCCTCGTCCACCGCCACCGACAGGTCCCGGCGGATCGCGGGCATGGCCGAGACTGGCCGGTATGGGGCCAGGTCGGCCATCTGGCTGGCGATCCGGGGGTCGGCCGACCGCAGCAGCCGGATGTCCGGGATCTCCTTGCGCAGCATCAGCAGCCGGTCCAGCCCCATGCCGAGGGCCAGGCCCCTGCGGTCCGCCAGGCCGGCCCCGGCCAGCACGCCGGGATGGGCCAGCCCGCACTCCCACACCTCCACCCAGTCCGCGCCGCGCAGCACGTCGACCTGGCGCCCGTCGGTCGTGTACGGGTGCTGACGGGGTTCCTGGCGGCTCGGGCGGCCCGGCAGCAGCGCGCCGAGCAGGATGGTGATCATCTCGTCCAGGTCGGCGTCGCCGAGCGGTCTTCGGCTGATCCGCCACAGGTCGAGCTGGTGCGGGGCGGGCGCGTGCTGCCAGTCGATCGCGTCCCGCCGGTAGACGATGCCCGGGCACACCAGCAGCACCTCGTCGGTCCGGTCGTCGGCCAGCCGGCGCAGCGCGGGCGGCAGCATCGCGCTGGTGCTGCTGCGCAGCACGCGCCGGTCGTCGACGTAGCGGGTGTACCGGGCGTCCCTGGTGACGGCGGCGGGCTGGTAGCCGAGGTTGTCGTAGTTGTCGGCGATGGTCACCATCCGGGGGCCGCGGCACCACCGGGCCTCGCATCCCCAGGCGCTGGTCAGCGCGGTGACGGCGGTCTTCACGAGGAGCTGGATGGCGTGCGGCCCGTCCGCGGGGTCGGTCAGGTCGGTCATCGAGAGGTCGCGCGCAAGCTGCGCGGCGGTGAGATGGGCAGGCATCGGGACTCCTTGTCCTTTCGACGGCGGGCCGGGGACTGGCCTCCCGGCTCTGGCCGTCGGATCGGAGTCATTCGCTAGCGCGCGCCGGCACCTCCCGACGGCCCACTACGGGCCGGGAGGCTGGCGAATCGCCGCGCTACCGAAGCCATGACCCAAGGATATCTCGGCGCGCCAGCGGATAATCGGACCGCGGTCCCGGCCCGGAGGTAAGCGGATCCCGGCCCAGAAACGTGAAGGGGACATGGCCAGCGAAACGTTGGATTTCGCCGAGTTCTACGCGTCGGCCAAGGACGACTGCCTGCGGGCGGTACTGGCCAGCACGGGCGACAGGCAGGCCGCGGAGGACCTGGTCGCCGAGGCGTTCGCCCGCGCCTGGGCCGCCTGGCGCAGGGTGAGCAGGCACCCGGCGCCGCGGGCCTGGGTGGTCCGGACCGCGCTCAACACCTGGGTGTCCTGGTGGCGGCGGCGCCACCGCGAGGTCGCGCTCGGCCAGGCCGACGGCTTAGCCGCCGCGCCTGGCGGCGAGGACGCGGAGCCCGTCGACCGGCAGCTGATGGCCGCCTTGATGCGACTCCCGCTCCGGCAGCGCCAGGTCGTGGGGCTGCGGCTGTTCCTCGACCTGGACACCGCGCGCACGGCCGAGGTGCTGGGCATCGCCCCGGGCACGGTCACCGCGCACCTGACCCGCGCCATCGCCGCGCTGCGCGAGGAATTCACGTCCGCTCGAGGCCAGGAGACGCCATGAACACCGACAGCGAGCTGCTCACCGCGGTCAGGGAGTCCTTCGCCGGGGCCCGGCTGCGGACCCCGCTCGACGCGACCATCCGCCGCGGCCGGGCGCTGCGCGCGCGGCGCCGGATAGCGGGCCTGGCCGGTGCCGCGGCCATCGCCGGAGCGGCCGCGCTGACCGCGGCGCTGCTGCTCCCCGGCGGAGCCGGCCAGCCGGCCGCGTCCGGCCCGGGCCCGGCCGCCTCGGTTACCCCGCCGGGCCCGGCGCGGCTGGCGGCCTGGACGGTGACCCGGGGACCGGGCCGCACGGTGACCATCCTGATCCGCCAGCTGCGGGACCCCGCAGGATTGCAGCGCGCGCTGCGCGCCGACGGGGTGCCGGCCGCCGTGGCCTTCCAGGGCGGAACGCTCTCGGACACCCCGCCGCTGCCGAAGCAATGCCTCGACACCTCGCTGTCGGACGAGGCGAACGCCCAGCTCCAGAACAAGATCCTGGGCCAGTCCTTCATGGACCCTCGCCACGGGATCGCGCTGGTCATCCACGCCGCCGAGATCCCTGACGGCATCGGCCTGAACCTGACCGTGCAGTCGGGCGGCAACGGGTGGGGATGGAGCCTCGGCCTGGTCCGGGCCAGCCCCGAGTGCACCGGTTCCTGACCCGCGGCCGGATCGGCGCCCCTCCCGGCTGCGGTCCGCGGCCTCCGTTACGATGTCGTGTCCGGGGTCAGCAGGCCCCGGCGGCGCCGGATCGCGAGGTCGGCCTTGGTGAACAGCGTGTCGACCAGGATCCCGATCACCAGGATCACGATCACGATCGACCCGACACCGGCGAAGTCCTGCAGGTTCTGGTCGTTGTCGAGCAGCACGCCGAGCGACGGCTGGCCCAGGATCAGCACCAGCAGCTCGCCGGCCATCAGGCTGCGCCAGGCGAACGCCCAGCCCTGCTTCATCCCGGCCACGTACGCGGGCAGCGACGCGGGCAAGATCAGGTACCGGTACAGCGTGACGCCGCGCAGCCCCATGGTCTGGCCGGCCCGCAGCAGCAGCGGCGGCGTGTAGTCCACCCCGGTGATCAGGCCGTTCGCAATCGACGGCGCGGCACCGAGCACCATCACGAACAGGATCGTGAGCGTGGACAGGCCGAACAGGACGATCCCGACTGGGAACCACACGATCGACGGCATCGTCTGCAGGCCGGTGATGATCGAGCCGACCGCCGCGCGCAGCAGCGGGATCCTGGCCACGAAGATCCCGATCACCGAGCCGATGACCAGGGCGAGCCCGTACCCGAGCACGGCGCGGCGCAGGGTGATCCCGATGGCCTGCCACAGCAGCGCGTGGTGCAGCTGGCCCCACAGGTCGGGCAGCACCGTGCCCGGCCCCTTGAGCACGTACGACTTCCAGCCGGTGAGGTGCACGACCTGCCAGACGACCAGGATCAGCGCGATGGCCAGGAGCTTGGGCCAGGCGGCCGACCAGGCCGAGTGCGCTACCCGGGCCGGGCTGCGGTGCTGCGGGGGCGGCCCGAGTTCGAGCCGGTCCAGCCCGGCGATCGCGGTGCCCTGCTCCGCGGTCGGCTTCGGCGTGGGCCGTGTCTCAGTGGCCATGGCGGCTCATCTCCTCGCGGAGGCGGTCGGTAATCGTGGCGGCCATCCGGGCGCCCTCCGGCGAGTCGATCCGCCGCGGTCCCGGCCGGGGCACGCGGTACTCCTCGATCACCCGGCCCGGACGGCTGCTCAGCACGACCACGCGGTCGCCGAGGCGCGCGGCCTCGCGCACGTTGTGGGTGACGAACAGGACCGTGAGCCCCTGCTGGCGCCAGATCCGCTCCAGCTCCTCGTGCAGCAGGTCACGGGTCATCGCGTCCAGCGCGCCGAACGGCTCGTCCATCAGCAGCACGTCGGCGTCCTGGGCCAGGGCCCGGGCCAGGGCCACCCGTTGCCGCATCCCTCCGGACAGCTCGTGCGGCCGCTTGCCGCCGAAGCCGCCGAGGTCGACCAGGTCCATCAGCTCGGCGCACCGCGCCCGCCGCTGCGCCTTGGGCACGCCCCGGGCGCGCAAGGCCAGCTCCACGTTCCGCGCGGCCGTCAGCCAGGGGAACAGCGCGGGCTCCTGGAACATCAGGGTCACCCGCCTCCCCTGGGTGGAGATCGAGCCGGCCGTCGGCTGGTCCAGCCCGGCCACCAGCGACAGCAGCGTGCTCTTCCCGCAGCCGGACGCGCCGATCAGGCAGGTGAACTCGCCGGGGGCCACGGTCAGGGACACCCGGTCCAGGGCCAGCACCGCGGACGGTCCCCGGCCGTAGACCTTCGAGACCTCGCTCAGCCGGACCGCGGCCTGGCCGGCGGCCTCCTCGCCCGGACCCGGATGGGCTGACGCCCCCGGAGCATGCGCCGGGGGCGTACGCCGCCACTGCGCCACGCTCACGAGCCCACCTGTGACTCTCCGGCCTTGGCCAGCAGCTGGTTCAGCGGCCCGAGGTCGTACAGGGCGCTGAGGTTGCTGACCGGGCTGAGCAGGCCGACGTCCACCGCGTGCTGCGCGTCGGTCGACAGCGACGCGGCGATCGGATTGTCGGTGAACGTGATCTGCTGGAACGAGGCCGACAGCACGCTGGGCTTCAGGCCCTTGCCCAGGATGGACTCCAGCTCGGCGTTGGCGGCAGCCTGCGCCGCGGCCGGGTGCTGGTGGATGAAGTTGTTCGCGTCGATCTGGCCCTGCAGGAGCCCGTCGACAGCGCTCGGGTGCGCGGTGAGGAACGACTGGGTCACGACCAGGTTGGTGGTGACGAACTGGCCGCCGGGCCACAGGCTGGCCTCGTTGACCAGCACGTGCCCGCCGTCTTGCACCATCTCGGTGTCATACGGCGCGGGCTCCCAGCCGCCGGCGATCTGGCCGGACTTGAACTCCAGCACGGCCGCTGAGTTCGGTGAGACCGGCTTGATGGAGACGGCGCCGCCCCCGGTCGTGGTCGTGGCCAGGCCGTGCTGCTTGAGCCAGTAACGCAGCGCGACGTCCTGGGTGTTGCCGAGGGACGGGGTGGCCAGCGACTGGCCCTTGAGTTGCGCGGCGCTGGTGATGCTCGACTTGACCACCAGCTGGGCACCGCCGGACGCGGCGCCCGAGATGACCTTGATCAGCTTGCCGCCCGACGTCTGCCAGGTCTTGATCGCCGGGTTGGGACCTACGTAGGCCGCGTCGAGCTGGCCGGCCAGCAGCGCGGTGGACTCCTCGGTTCCCGTGCTGAACGGCGTCAGCTTCAGGGTCACGCCGTGGCCGAGGTCCTTGGTAAAGAGCCCTTCCTTGATCCCCACCAGCGCCGGGGCGTGGGTGATGTTGACGAGAAAGCCGAGCCGCAGGGTCACCGGCGCCGACGAACTGCCCGAGCCAGCCGAGCTTGACGTGCTGGATGAACCGCATGCCGCGGCCATTGCGGCGGCTAGCAGGATCGCGGCCGCCGCGCCCGCGGCCCGCAGCGTTCTTCTCAAGGTTCGCCCGCCCCTCATCTCGTCCGCCGGTCCCTCCTCGATCAGTTGTTTCCGATCGAAATTATCGACTTAGTAGGCAATGCGTTTATACCACAGCCCATCCGGGACCGCATGCTCACGCGGCGTCAGACCACGGGCCCGCGGCGGTCAGCCGCCGGCGTCGCCGGAGTCCTGGAAGTCGATCCCGGCCACCGACGGGTACCGCTGCAGGCACTGCTGCAGTTGCGCCAGGTTGGCGTCGCTGGCGTGGTCGGTGCGGTAGGTCACCCCGCCCGCCATGGTCTGCGCGTTCTGCTGGCGCGGCAGGGCCTCCGCCCGCACGTTGGGGACGTGCGAGCAGGCGGTGCGCACCTTGAGGATGGTCGCGACCGAGGTGTTCGGCTTGAAGCTCACTGTGGCCCACTGCTGGCCGAGCGCGGAATCGAACTTCGCGCAGCCCGCCACGCCCAGAGCCAGCCCCAGGGCGAGCGCCACGGCCCCCGCGGCTGCGGCCGAGGGGGCCCGGTTGCGGGTGTTCCCCCGACTGGACTCCGGCACGCCTGTCAGCTTAGTGCGGCCCGGGAAGCGATCTTGCCCGCGCCGGAGCCGGCGGCCGGGCACGGACAAGATCGCTGGCGGGAGCGCGACGCGTTCCGGATGATGCGACACTTAGGCCTAGTCATGGCACCTCGTCCGCACATCCTGGTCGTCAACGGCGACAAGGTCCGCCAGCCGGTCTTCATCATCGGCGCCCCGTTCTCGGGGGTGGACCTCCTCGCGCGCGCCCTGAAGAGCTCCCCCGGCTTCCACGTGACGATCGGCCAGCGCAGCGTGCTGAGCGTCGTGTACGCGTTCGCGCGCAGCCCGTCGATCCAGCGTGGCCACGGCGAGGCGGCCGCGACCGTGCTGCGCGATGCGTTCGCACAGGCCTGGCAGGTCACCGCGCACGGCTGCCTGGGCTGCTCGCCGGCCTGCCGGGACGCGGGCGGCGTGAACGGGGCGGGCAGCTGCGTCGCCGGGCGCGACATCGGCCGGTACGGGGACGCGACTCCCGACCTGATGTACTGCGCCGAGGGCCTGGTCTGCGCGTTCCCTGACGCGCGGCTGGTGCAGATCATCCGCGACGGCCGGGACGTGGTGGCCGCCATGCTCGCCGACGCCGACTCGCTGGCCTGGTTCAAGCCGGGCGTGGTCAACGTGGACAGCGAGTTCCCCAACCCGTTCTTCGGCATCGAGACCGAGGCCGACCTGGCCGCGTGGGCGGGCCTGTCGCTGGCCGGGAAGTGCGCGATGCGCTGGCGCGGCTCGGTCAGGACCATGGCCAGGTTGCGCACCAGCCTGCCCGCCGAGCGGCTGACCACCCTGCGCTACGAAGAGGTGCTCCGGCAGCCCGCCGCGGCGGCCCGGGCCGTGTCCGGATTCATCGAGGGCCAGGTGACCGCGATCGGGGTCCGGGCCCGCGGGCCTGGGGCGGCCGGCTCGCTGGCCATCCCGTCCGGCGGCTGGCGCCGGGCGCTGACCCCGCAGCAGGCCACGGACGTCGAGCAGGTGGCCGGCATCGACCTGCGCCGGGTCGGCTACGGAGCCTGATCCCGGTCAGCCGGGCTCCCCCAGGTCGGCGTGACACCCGGCGGGAGCGGCACGGTGAACGCGTTCAGCAGGAATGACACGAGCGTGTAGTACCCGCACAACGACACCAGCTCGACCATCCCGGCGTCCCCGAGCAGCTGCCGGGCGGTGGCGTAGGCGCCGGGCTCGACCTGGCCGCGGTCGGTGAGCTGCCGGGCCACGGCGTAGACCGCCCGCTCGTCGCCGGCCTCGAACGGCGGCTCCTCCCCCCGGCCGATGGCGTCCACCACCTCAGCGGCCACGCCGTGCTCGCGGGCCATGCGGGCGTGCGCCCACCACTCGAACTCGGCCTTCCAGCGCGCGCCCACGGTGATGATGGCGACCTCGGACAGCCTGCGCTCGATCGACGTCTCGAACCGCACCACGTGCCCCAGCGAGGCCAGGCGCCGGCCGACGCGCGGCGCGCGCACGAAGGCGTTGAACGGGCCGATCAGCCCGCCCTCGGAGTTGACCAAGTCGGCGCCGCGGGAGTCGACGATGGCGTCCCACACCGACCGCTGGGCGGGATCAAGGTCGTCATATCGCAGGTAAGGCAGACGGCTAGGCACAGCAAGACCATACGTCGCCCGCCGCGTTCACGGCAGGATGGCCGTATGGATCTCGGATTGCGTGATCGCGCCTACGTGATAACCGGCGGCAGCCGCGGGCTCGGGTACGCCGCCGCCCAGGCCCTGGTGGCCGACGGCGCCCGGGTGGTCATCGGCAGCCGGGACGGCGACGGCATCGCCGCGGCCGCCGCCGTCCCGGCTGCCGATGAC
>Ga0318513_10000542_pt1 | contig 10533 bp, 5 predicted proteins | sample GRESIP171b2f20_FD_203683 | JGI IMG/M metagenome (GOLD analysis project Ga0318513, IMG submission 203683) | Tropical soil microbial communities from Luquillo Experimental Forest, Puerto Rico - GRE.SIPMG.171b2f20 | ecosystem: Environmental > Terrestrial > Soil > Tropical forest > Bulk soil... | reverse complement strand
AGGTCATGCAGCGCGGCGCGCTCACGCTCGACTCCGAGCGCATGCAGGCGCAATGGGACGGCAAGGTGGTGCTGCTGTCGCTCACCGAGTTCTGGATGGTGCATGCGCTCGCGCGCCATCCCGGGCACGTGCGCAGCCGGCAGCAGCTCATGGACGCGGCCAGTGTCGTACTCGATGACAACACCATCACCAGCCACGTGAAGCGCATCCGTCGCAAGTTCCAGAGCATCGACCCGAAGTTCGACTGCCTGCAGACCGTCTACGGCATGGGCTACCGCTGGGTCGAATAGATCCCGCGAGTCATGTCGCTGCGCCTCAAGCTCCTGGCTCTCGGCCTCGCGACGCTGGTGCTGCCCTGGGCCGGCTGCCGCTACGCGCGCGAGATGGAGGCGGCGCTGCGCGAGGGCGAGCAGACCTCACTCCAGGCGGTAGCGCAGACCATCGCCGCGTCGCTCCAGGGGCGCACCGACCTCCTGTACCGCGAGCCACTGCCCGCTGCCGACGGCACGCCCGATGCGCCCTTGCCGGAGCCGGCCACGGCGGCGGCAGCGCCGGCCGCGCCCCGCGGCCCGCCCGCGCCCGGACCGGACGATCTGCGGCCGCTCGCGCTGAGCGCCGCACCGCTCATCGACGGCTACCCGGATGACTGGCCGCGCGAGCCGGCGGCATGGCAGCATTTCAGTGACGATCCTCAGCACCGTTTCGGCGTCCTGAGCGGCGTCTACGAGCGCATGTTGTACGTGATGCTCGAGGTGCACGACGAGCACCCGGTGTTCGACGCTCCGGGCAGCAACTCCCTGGACCCTGCCACCTTCGGCGACCGCGTGTGGATCGGCTACGAGGACCCCCAGGGCGAGGAGCACCAGCTGTTCCTCGCCGCGAGCGGGCCGGGGGCGCTCAGCGCGCGCCGCATCGAATCGGGCGAGTATGGCGAGCAGCGTGCCCTCATCGAGCCGCGGGTGCGCGCCGCGTGGCAACCGACCCGGGACGGCTACCGCGTCGAGATGCGCCTGCCGCTGTCGATGCTCGGCGAGCGCTTCGGAGTGCTGGTCGATGATCGCGATGCGCGCGGCGCGACGCCGGTCAGCTACGGCTCGCTGCGCAGCGATGACCTGCACACCCTCGGACGCCTGATCGTGGCTGCCCCGGAGCTCAGCTCCTACCTGGCGCAGTTCATGCAGCCGGGCCTGAAGATCGCGGTCGCCGCGCCCGATGGCCAGGTGCTGGCCCGCGCCGATGCGCTCGGGCAGGCGCGCTCACTCGGCGGGGGTTCCCCGCCGCTGCTCGCGCGGCTCTATCGCCGCTTCGTCGATCGCCCGGGCGCGCCGCGCTATCTCGAGGCGCGCGCTGCGATCTACGACCGCGACCACGGCGAGACGATCGGCGGCCTCGAGGTGACGCAAACCGCCGACCTGTGGCTGCGACTGCGCGATCGCGCCCTCACCCACATGCTGAATTTCACCCTCGGCACGAGCATCGTGGCCGTCATCCTGATGTTCGCCTTCGCCGCGTGGCTCGCGCTACGGCTCGCGCGACTGCGCCGCGCGAGCGAGTCGGCACTCACGCGCTCGGGACTGGTGACGGCCTTCCCCGAGACGCGCTCACGCGATGAGCTGGGCGACGTCGCGCGCAGCTTCTCGACGCTGCTCGCGCGACTGGACGCGTACACGGATTATCTGCGCACCCTCGCGGGCAAGCTCGCCCACGAGATCCGCACACCGCTCACCATCGTGCGCTCCTCGCTCGAGAACCTGGAGGCCGAGCCGGCGGGTGACGCGGCACGCGCCTACCTGGCGCGGGCCCGCCAGGGCAGTGAGCGGCTGAACGCAATCCTGCTCGCGATGGGTGCCGCAAGCCGTGTGGAGGAGGCGATCCGCAGCGCCGAGCGCGTCGATTTCGACCTCGTGGCGGTGCTCGACTCGGCGATCGCCGCGTACCGCAGCGCCTTTCAGACCCGGGCCTTCGCGAGTGAGCTCCCGCCCGGACCGATTATGTTACATGGCGCGCCGGATCTGATCGTCCAGATGCTCGACAAGCTCATCGACAATGCCGTCGACTTCAGCCCCCCGGAGGCCACCATCACCGTTCGACTGCGGCTCGAGCCCGTCGCCGTCCTGATCGAGGTCGAGAATCCCGGTCCGCCGCTCCCCGCCCACCTGCAGGGCCGGCTCTTCGAGTCGCTGTGGCAATCGCGCCCCGACGGGGACAGTCGGCCGCACTTCGGCCTGGGACTCTACATCGTGCGCCTGATCGCCGAGTTCCACGGAGGTGAGGCCGCGGCAACGAGCCTGCCGGGTGAAGCCGGGGCCCGCGTCAGCGTGCGGCTGCCCCGCTGAGCGTTCCCCAGCACCCGTGCGGCCGGGCACGCGAAGCCGGCCCTGTCGCGTCCACGCCAAAGTCATGTGACTTATTTGTCGACAAATTGCGACATGGAAATTTTGCCTGGAATCGGTACAATTTGCCTCGGGAAGGCACTGTCTCTAAAAGAAATTCTGGGCCTTGCACCCAAACGCGCTCACCGGCGCTGATGCGTACAAGCCGCTCCAGTAGGAGGAAACTTACAACAGAAAGCTCGGGGATCGACGCGGGCACGGGTAGGCAGCCACTAACTTGCTGTGGGTTGTCAGGAACGACACGACGCGTGGATGAACACGCGGGCCTCAAAATAGAAGCCGGAGCTCACAGCTCCCAGCGTTTCAGCCGGAACAAAGTAGATGCTCGTGATGACGCGACTTGCCGGGGCGGTGACACTCACTTTGAGTGTTGACACGCGCTCCGGCCGGAGCTGACAGCGAACCACCGGGTCACTCGACGACGCGACCAAACTCAAAGGCCCCGCCAATGCGGGGCTTTTTCTTTGCCGGGCCGTTGATGTTGACGCTCAATCGATGCGGAGATAGTTGAGTATTCCGCGCGCCGCCTCGCGCCCCTCGAACACCGCGGTCACCACCAGGTCCGAGCCGCGCACCATGTCACCGCCCGCAAACACCTTCGGGTTCGTGGTCTGAAAGGCATTCTCCGCTCCGGCCGAGACCCGCACGCGGCCGCCGTCGTGCAGGCGGATGCCGTGGTCGGCGAACCAGGATGGCGGACTCGGCAGGAAGCCGAAGGCGATGATCACCGCGTCCGCCGGCACGATCTGCTCGGAGCCGGGAAGCGGCTGCGGCATACGCCGCCCGCGCGCATCGGCTGGGCCGAGGGTGGTCTCCACGAGCTTCACCCCCTCCACCCGCTCCGCGCCGACGATCTCGATCGGCTGACGATTGAAGAGAAACTCGACGCCTTCCTCGCGACTGTTCTTGTAGTCGCGCCGTGAGCCGGGCATGTTGTTCTCATCGCGCCGGTAGGTGCAGGTGACACTGTGCGCGCCCTGGCGGATCGCGGTGCGGTTGCAGTCCATGGCGGTGTCGCCGCCCCCCAGTACCAGCACGCGCTTACCGGCCATGCTGACGAGCTCGTGCGCGGCGCCCTCGAAGCCGAGCTCGTGTCTGATGTTGGAAATGAGATACGGCAGGGCCTCGTAGACCCCGGGCAGATCCTCCCCCGCGAACCCGCCCCTGACGGAGGTGTAGGTGCCCATGCCGAGAAACACCGCGTCGTACTCACTGAGCAGCTGACCGAAGGCCAGGTCCCGGCCGATCTCGCAGCCGAGGCGGAATTCGACTCCCATGCCTTCGAGCAGCGCGCGGCGCGTCTCGACGACCTCCTTCTCGAGCTTGAAGGGAGGGATCCCGAAAGTGAGCAGCCCGCCGATGCGTTCGTGGCGCTCGAACACGACCGGCTGCACGCCGTTGCGCACCAGCACATCCGCGCACGCCAGTCCCGCCGGGCCCGCACCGACCACCGCGACGCGCTTGTCGGTCGCCTGCACGTGCGCCATGTCGGGCTTCCAGCCCTGCTTCAGCGCCTCATCGGTGATGTACTTCTCGATCGCACCGATGGCGACCGCACCGAGTCCGTCATTGAGCGTGCAGGCGCCTTCGCACAGCCGGTCCTGGGGGCAGATGCGCCCGCAGACCTCGGGGAGCGAGTTCGTTTTGTGCGAAAGCTCCGCCGCCTCGAACAGATTCCCCTCCTCGATGAGCTTCAGCCAGTTGGGGATGTAGTTGTGCACCGGGCACTTCCATTCGCAGAACGGATTGCCGCAGGCGAGACAGCGGCCGGCCTGCTGCGCGGCGCCGGCGGCGTCGAAGCTCGCGTAGATCTCACGGAAATTGCCGACGCGCGCTTCGACGGCCGCCTTGGCGGGCTCGGCGCGCGGGATGTCGAGAAACTGCAGGTTCTTGTCGACCATGATGGCTGCGGCGCTCAGGCGGCGCGGCGCAGGTTTTCGATGAGCGAATCGATGGAGGCGGCCTTGGGCTTCACCACCCAGAACTTCGGCAGGAAGGTACGCAGGTCGCCGGCGATCTCCGCGGCCCAGACGCTGGCGGTTGCGGCAACGTGGCGCTCGAGGAGCGACTCGAGGTGCTGCACGTGCGACTGCATGGCCTCCGGATGTATGCGGCTGATGTCGATGAGCTCGTGGTTGTAGCGGTCGACGAAATTGCGCTCGAGGTCGAGCACGTAGGCGAAGCCGCCGGTGAAGCCGGCCCCGAAGTTGACGCCGGTGCGCCCGAGCACGCACACCGCCCCGCCCGTCATGTATTCGCAGCAGTGATCGCCGGCGCCCTCGATCACCGCCACCGCGCCCGAGTTGCGCACGGCGAAGCGCTCGCCGGCGACCCCGGCGGCATACAGCTCCCCGCCCGTGGCACCGTACAGGCAGGTGTTGCCCATGATGATGGTGTCGCGCGCGGCAAAGCGCGCGCTCGCAGGATGACGCAGCACGACCCTGCCGGCCGCCATGCCCTTGCCGACGTAGTCGTTGGCATCGCCCTCGAGGTACAGGTGCAACCCGCCCGCGTTCCATACGCCGAAGCTCTGCCCGGCGTGGCCGCTGCAGCGCACCGTCAGCGGAGCGTCCTCCATGCCGTAGTTGCCCCAACGGCGCGCGATCTCGCCCGACAGCCGGGCGCCGATCGAGCGGTGATAGTTGCAGAGCGGGTAGTGCCAGTCGCCGCCGCTGCGTGCACAGATGGCCGGCAGCATGTCACGCACCATGCGCTCGGCGAGCTCGCCCTTGTCGAACGGTGTGTTGCTTTCCGTGTTGCAGAACTGCGGCGCATCGCGGCTGACTCCGGCATCCGAGAGGATCGGGGTGAGATCGAGCTTGCGCTGCTTCGGCGTGGTTCCGGGCACTGCCTCGAGGCACTCGGTGCGGCCGATGATGTCGCTGAGGCTGCGCACCCCGAGGGAGGCGAGGATTTCGCGGACTTCCTCGGCCACGAAGCGGAAGTAGTTGACCACCATCTCCGGCAGACCGGTGAAGTACTTCGAGCGCAGCACCTGGTGCTGTGTCGCGACTCCGGTCGCGCAGTTGTTGAGATGGCAGATGCGCAGATACTTACAGCCGAGGGCCACCATCGGCGCGCTGCCGAATCCGAAGCTCTCTGCGCCCAGGATCGCGGCCTTCACCACATCGAGCCCGGTCTTGAGCCCGCCGTCGGTCTGCAGGCGCACCCGATGGCGCAGGTCGTTGAGTCGCAGCGTCTGATGCGTTTCGGCGAGGCCCAGCTCCCACGGGGTGCCCGCGTACTTGATCGATGAGAGCGGGGAGGCGCCCGTGCCACCGTCGTAGCCGGAGATGGTGATGAGGTCCGCGTAGGCCTTGGTGACGCCGGCGGCGACGGTGCCGACACCGGGCTCGGCCACCAGCTTCACCGACACGAGTGCCTGGGGGTTCACCTGTTTCAGGTCGAAAATCAGCTGCGCGAGATCCTCGATGGAATAAATGTCGTGGTGCGGCGGCGGCGAGATCAGGCCCACGCCCGGCCGCGCGAAGCGCAGGGTGGCGATCATGTCGTTGACCTTGTGCCCGGGCAGCTGGCCACCCTCGCCCGGCTTGGCGCCCTGCGCGATCTTGATCTGCAATACCTCGGCGTTGATCAGGTATTCGGCAGTCACGCCGAAGCGCCCGGACGCCACCTGCTTGATCTTCGAGTTCTTCTCGGTGCCATAGCGCGCGCGGTCTTCGCCGCCCTCGCCGGAGTTGGAGCGTGCGCCGAGGCGGTTCATGGCGATCGCGAGCGCCTCGTGCGCCTCGGGCGACAGCGCCCCGAGCGACATCCCGGCGCTGTCGAAACGGGCGAGCACCGCCTCGGCCGGCTCCACTTCGCTCAGCGGCAACGCCGGACCGAGCGCCCGCAAGGCGAGCAGATCGCGGAACGTCGCGGGCGGGCGGCGGTTCACCAGTTGCGCGAACTCGCGGTAGTGCGCGTACTCGCCCGAGACCACCGCCGTCTGCAGCGCCGCGATCACGTCAGGGTTGTACATGTGGTACTCGCCGCCGTGCACGTACTTGAGCAGCCCCCCCTGCGCGATGGCCGCGCGCGGGTCCCAGGCGAGCTGTGCTGTCGCGAGCGCGTCCGCCTCGAGATCGCCGAAGTCCGCGCCCTGCACGCGGCTCTCGGTGCCGGTGAAGCACAGCTGCACCACCTCCGCCGCGAGCCCCACGATCTCGAACAGCTGTGAGCTGCGGTAGCTCGAGATGGTGGAGATGCCCATCTTCGACATGATCTTGAACAGGCCCTTGCGCAGCCCCGCACGATAGCTGCGACCGAGCTCGAGCCGCGCCGCGAAGTCGAGCTTCACCCGCCCCTTGCGCATCATCTCGAACAGCACCTGGTACGCCATGTAGGGATATACGGCGGTCGCGCCGTAGCCGATCAGGCAGGCGAAGTGATGCGGCTCGCGCGCAGTGCCGGTCTCGACCAGCAGGTTGCATTTGCAGCGCAGACCCGCCTTGACCAGGTGCTGGTGCACGGCGCCGGTGACGAGCAGCGCGTGCGCCGGGATGCGTCCCTTGACCAGATAACGATCCGACAGCAGCAGCACGAGCTTGCCCTCGCGCACCGCGCTCTCGGCCTGCATGCACAACCGCTCGATCGCGCGTTTCAGCCCCTCGGCCGGCTCGTACTGCAGGTCGAGAAACTCGTGCGTCACCTCCTCGATCGCGAGGATCTGGCGGAGCTTGCGCTGCGAGAGGATCGGCGAGCCGAGCACCACCTGGCGGGCGTGCTCCGGGGCGGGCAGGAAGATGTTGCACTCGGGGCCGATCTGCGTCTGCAGCGACATCACCAGTGACTCGCGCAGCGGGTCGATCGGCGGGTTGGTGACCTGGGCGAACTGCTGGCGGAAGTAGTCGTAGAGCGAGCGCACCCGGCACGACAGCACCGGGAGCGGCGTGTCATCGCCCATCGAGCCGACCGCCTCGTTCTCGTCCTGCGCGAGCACGCGGATGATGTCCTCGCGTTCCTCCTGCGTGACGTTGAACATCTTCTGGTAGAGCGAGAGGGTCGCGCTGTCCATGGGCTCGGCTGCAAGGCGCGGGTCCACCAGGTCGCTCTCGAGGTAGCGCACACCTTGCTTGAGCCATGCCTTGTAGGGATGGCGCGTCTTCAGCAGCTGGTCGATGTCCTGCGAGGACATGAGCACACCGGTCTCGAGATCGAGCGCGATCATGTCGCCGGGTCCGAGCTTGCCCTGCTTCACGACCTCTTCGGGCCGGTAATCCCATACGCCGCTCTCGGAGGCGATCGTGAGGCAACGGTTACTCGTGAGCACGAAGCGCGCCGGACGCAGCCCGTTACGATCGAGCGTGCACAGCGCATAACGGCCGTCGGTGAGCACCACCCCCGCCGGTCCGTCCCACGGCTCCATGTGCACCGAGTAGTACTCGTAGAACGCGCGCAGCTCCGGGTCGATGCTGTCGAGCCCGTGCCAGGCGGGCGGCATGAGCAGCCGCATGGCGTGCAGCGGGTCGAGGCCACCCACCAGCAGCACCTCGAGCATGTTGTCGAGGCTCTGCGAGTCGGACCCGGTGGGTGCGACCAGCGGCAGCACCTCCTGCAGCTCAGGCAGGAGCGGCGAGCGCAGCAACGGCCCGCGCGCGGTCGCCCAGTTGCGGTTGCCCTGGATGGTGTTGATCTCGCCGTTGTGGGCGAGGTAGCGGTAGGGATGGGCGAGCCGCCACTGCGGCAGGGTGTTGGTTGAGAAGCGCTGATGGAACACCGCCACCGAACTCTCGAGGCGCGGATCACCGAGATCCGGGTAGAACTCAGCCAGGTGCTGCGGCATCACCATGCCCTTGTAGACGAAGGTGCTGGCGGAGAGGCTCGGGACGTAGAACGCCGCATCATCGGCGCACGCCTTCTCGCTGAGGCGCCGCGCCACGAACAGGCGCCGGTTGAACGCCGCCTCATCGAGGTCCGCCGCCGGGCAGTTGACGAACAACTGCTCGATGAGCGGCAGCGTCTTGAGGGCCTCGGCGCCACAGGCGCCCGGATTGACCGGCACGCTCCGCCAGCCGGCGACCTCGAGCCCCTGCCGCGCGAGCTGCGCGCCGAGCACCGCCTTCGCGGCCGCCGCCCGCTGCGCGTCGCGCGACAGGAACACGAGCCCCGAGGCAAAGCTTTGGCTGAGCGTGATCGCGGACTCCTGCGCGAGCGCCCGCAGGAAGCGCTCCGGTCTCTTCAGCAGCAGTCCGCAGCCATCGCCCGTCTTGCCATCCGCTGCAACGGCCCCGCGGTGCGTGAGGCGGTTGAGCGAAGTGATCGCCGTGCGCACGAGCCAGTGGCTCGGCGCATCATCCAGGCTGGCAATGAGACCAAAGCCGCAGCTGTCGCGCTCGTAAGTCTCTCGGTGGAGTCCGCGGGATGGGGCGTGCATGGTGGGCTCTCTCGCTGCGCGTGCGTTTCAGGCGCGCGCACGGGCGAACGGCACCTGAGGACCGCAGCTCGAGCGCACACCGGCAATTCATTCGCTCAGGAGATCCGCGCAGCCCTCGAACCATTCGGGGGCCGGCGAACGAGCAGTCGCGCACGGACGGGCGTGGTCCCGCGGTCCGCCGATCGACTGTCTTACACCATCACTATGCGTCCGATAATACCGGCCTGCGAAGCCCTTGCAAGCGGTGATGGACATGTCCGAGCTCAGCACCCCGCGTCTTTGGCTGCGGCAGTGGCGCGCGAGCGATCTTCCGCCCTTCGCGGCCCTCAACGCCGATCCGCTGGTCATGGAGTTCATGCCCGGGCGCCTCAGCCCGGCCGAGAGCGACCGGCTCGCGCGGGGATGCGGGGCAGAGATCGCACGTCGAGGCTGGGGGTTCTGGGCGGTGGAGCGGCGTGAGAGCGGCGCGTTCATCGGTTTCGTGGGCCTGGACGTGCCGTCGTTCGAGGCGCCGTTCACTCCGTGCGTCGAGATCGGCTGGCGCCTCGAGCGGGCCAGCTGGGGTAAAGGCTTCGCCACCGAAGCGGCCCGGGAGTGCCTGCGCTTCGCTTTCGAGAGCCTGGTCGTCGAAGAGGTGGTCTCTTTCACCGTGCCACTGAACCGCCGCTCGCGGGCCGTGATGGAACGGCTCGGCATGTCCCGTGATGCGGCCGGGGACTTCGATCATCCGCGGATCCCTGCGGGGCACCCGCTGCGCCGCCACGTGCTCTATCGTCTCAGGCGCGAGGACTGGCGGCTCGCGAGTTCACCCTGACTCAGCCGGCGATCCGCGGCGCAGGACTGGCGCGCCTTCGTGCTCCTCTTGCATCGGCGCGCGCCCTGTCCCAACATGCGCGCCGCCATAGCTGCTCAGCAACGAGGTGTTCGCACCGAAATGAAGCCGCGCAAAGTGTCGACTGACAGCGACCCTGGGCCGAGCCTCCAACGTCTCAACGACTACCTGGAGCGCAATTTTCCCGACTTCTTTGCCGAAGCGCGTTTTCAGGTCGGGGACGACGACTATTTCCTCTACGCCCGCTTCGGGCAGTACCTCGCCCGCATCATCGAGCAGAACCACGCCTCCGGGCGCACCATCAGCCGCGGCTTCACGCTCCTCAACCAGATGGCGCGCGACTCGCTCCGCCATCCCGGCATCCGTCAGATGCTCATCTCCGGACCGCTCGAGTACATCCTGGATGCCCCCAGGGCGCGGGCTCTGGCACGCAAGCGCCTTTCGCCCGCGGCGCAGGGTTATCTCGAGAGTCTCTGCGAGTAAGGTGGCGCCTCCTGGCGCCCGGCAGGTCGAGGTGCGAGCCGCCTCAGGCTGGTGGCTCGCGCACCGTGAGCGCTATGGCGCGCAGCTGTGTCCGACGCACGATGTGAAGCGTCAGCGTCGTGTCCGGCGGTACGCGGGCGAGCTGCCGGTGGAGTGCGTCGATGCCTTCGACATCGGCATCGTTGACGCGCACGATCAGGTCCCCCGAGCGCAGGTCTGAAGCCGCCGCCGGGCCCGAGCTCTCGAGCGACAGCACTTCCACCGCCCGCGTGCTGCGCAGTCCGAGCGCACGCACCAGGCGCAGGTCGAGAGGCCGGTCGCGCGCCCCGATGCCGAGCCAGGCGCGGCGCACGCGTCCCTGGGTGAGGATCTCCGTCAACACCCATTGCGCGGTCGATGCCGGGATGGCGAACCCGATTCCCTGCGCCATGGCGATGATGGCCGTGTTG
>Ga0318513_10000528_pt1 | contig 10633 bp, 8 predicted proteins | sample GRESIP171b2f20_FD_203683 | JGI IMG/M metagenome (GOLD analysis project Ga0318513, IMG submission 203683) | Tropical soil microbial communities from Luquillo Experimental Forest, Puerto Rico - GRE.SIPMG.171b2f20 | ecosystem: Environmental > Terrestrial > Soil > Tropical forest > Bulk soil... | reverse complement strand
CCCGCCTGATCACCAGGCGCATGCCCGTCCAGGTCTCGTCGATGGCGCAGACCTTGTTGTCCACCAGGCCGGTGGGCAGGGCCACCTCCCGCATCACGTGCTCGGTCATGTCGGTGGGAACCCGCGCCGCTCGCTTCGGCCAGGCGATCCACAGCCCGCAGGCCGGGGCCATGAGCGCGCGCAGCACGGGGAGTTGTGCCTCGAACTCCTCGCGCCAGCGCACGAAGGTCACGATCACGTCCAGCGGGCCGGTGCCGGGCAGGCCGTCGGCCACGTCCACCCCCGACAGCGCCGCCAGGCCCTCGGCGAACCCGGGCGGCCCGCCGGCCACGGCCACCGCGTGGCCCGGCTTGATGCCGAGCTTGCGCGGCAGCGGCGTGCCGGAATACCCGGCTGGCCTCGCGCCGCCGGTGGGAGAGGTCACGTTACGAGCGCGACTTGAGCGTGTCCACGCCCGCACCGGACAGGTCGTCGAGGGCATCGGAGCGCCCGGTCATGGCGAGGATCAGCGACAGGTGCGGCCCGGTCACCTCGGGACCATTGCCGGTAGACCAGCCGGTGTCCGTGGCGCGCAGGGTCACCCCGTCGATCCGTCGCTTGGCGCCGACGATCAGGTTCGACCCCTTGTAAAAGTCCGCCACCCGGATGAGTGCCTCTTCGGGGTACTCGTGCGCGATGCCGAGTGGCTTGCGGATGTCCGCCGGATGGATCACCGCCTCGCCGAGCATCGCCTCCACCGGGCCTGGTGGGTGCGTGGTGTCCTTGAGGTGGCTGCGCAAGCTTGCCAAGCCATCGGCCGGGTTCGAGGTCGCCTGCGCCGCCACGCCCTTCGCGTTCATGTTGTTGAAGCGGAATCCCGCCGCCGTCAGCGAGGTGAAGAACTTCGGGGGCGTCATCTGCGCCGTCGAGATCATGTGGCCGAGCACGTCGCGCACGGTCCAGTCGGCGCACAGGGACCGCGTCGTCCACTGGTCGTCGGTGAGCGCGCCGAGGTCCGCTATGAGCGCCTCGCGTTCGGCGTGAATGAGTGGCCAAGGGCTTGTCGTGGCCATGGTGTGCTCCCCTGCAGGTCAACAGTGCCGGCCGCCGCCGTGGATCGGCCGCACCAGGGTAGCGCTGCACGGCACCCGCATCCTGGGTTTGCGCCCGGCGCGGCCCGTGTCGCTGCCATCCATGCCGGGTTCCTCGCCTCGAGAGCGGTCGGGGCTGCCGCTCAGCGGCTGATCGTTGCCGCCTCGCCGTCGTGACCGCGTGCGGCAGGGTGATGTTCTTGGCGTAGGCCGCACGCTCGATCAGGGCGCGGGCGCACCGGATGGCACGCTCGGCCTGGTGCGATCGCGGACCACGAGGCTGCGAACGAAACGTCGCTCTCTTCAGCGTGTCAGGATATGGCCGGTGTCGCATGCCGGGCCCCGGACAGTTCGCAGGGCCGCTGGACAGGAGGGCGAGATGGAGCGGATCGAGGCTGAACTGCTGATCCCCGGCGGTGGTGAGCCGGTCAGCGACGGAGTGGTGATCATCGATGATTCGGTGATCAGCTACGCCGGTCCGGCCGGCCAGGCGCCGGCAACGCCTGGGGCCGTGGTGCACAGCGCCCAGACGGTGATGCCGGGCATGTGGGACTGCCACGGCCATTTCCTCGGCATGCGTGTGTTCGACCTTGGCCGGCTTCCGCTCGACCCGGTGCCGTTGCGGGCGGCGCGCTGCGCCCGCGACCTGAGGGCCGCGCTGCGGGCCGGAATCACCTCGGTCCGTGAGGTCGGCGGCCTGGGTATTCACCTCGCCAGGGCGGTCGCCGAGGGCGTGCTCGAAGGCCCGGCGATCTACGCCGCCGGTGCGATCCTGAGCATCACGGGCGGCCATGCCGACCTGCACTCCTACCCGTTGCCGTGGATCGGCGACTTCGGTGTGCGCTATGGCGAACTGCGGCTGGCCGACGGCCCCGCCGAATGCATGCGCGCGGTCAGGGAGCAGCTGCGGCAGAACGCCCGGGTGATCAAGGTGTGCGCCTCGGGCGGGGTGATGTCCGAGATAGACGACCCGATCCACCAGCAGTTCACCGTCGCCGAGCTGCGGGCGATCGTCGAGGTGGCCGGCCTCGCCGAGCGCGTCGTGGCGGCGCATTGCCACGGCAAGCCCGGCATCATGGCCGCGGTCGAGGCCGGAGTCCGCACCATCGAGCATGGCACCTACCTCGATGACGAGGCCTGCGCCGCGATGCGCGAGGCAGGAGTCATCCTCGTCCCGACCAGGGCCATCTTCGAGGACATCCTGGCGGACCTGGCGGCGGTGCCCGACTACGCGGCGGCCAAGCTCACCGCGCTGGCCGGGCGGCACGCCGAATCGGTGTCCCGCGCGATCGGCCACGGGGTCACCATCGCGATGGGCACCGATATCGCGCTGACCGGCCCCGACCGCCCCAACTCCTGGGGCACCAACGGCGCCGAGCTTGCTTACCTGGTACGGCTCGGGATGACGCCGCTGCAGGCGATCGAGGCGGCGACCGCCACCGCGCCGCTGACGCTCGGCCCGCAGGCGCCCAGGTCCGGCAGGCTGGAACCGGGCTACGACGCCGATGTCCTCACCGTCGCCGGGAATCCGCTCGCCGACATCGCGGTGCTCGGCCGTCCGGAGCACATCACCGGGGTCTGGGCCAGCGGCCGTCGCGTGACCGGCTAGCCGCCCGGCGCCGGCGCTGGGCCCAGCGGTGTCCCAGAGGCAGGCTCAGACTTGCACGAACTCGATTCCGGCCATGTTGCAGAAGTCGCGCCAGGCGGCGGCGTGGTGGCCCAGGTTCATCACCTCGTGGTGCGGCCCGCCCGCGGCCAGCCACCCGTTCAGGCATTTCCGCACCCCGGACCCGGGGCGGAACTGGCCGTAGGGCATCTCCAGGGCGGGCAGTTCCTGGGTGTCGAGGTTCTCGCCCTCGGCGACGACCAGGCGGAACCGCTCACCCTCCAGCGACACCAGGGTGGCCAGGGTGGCCGGGCCCGGCTGGTACTGGAACAGGAACGTCGGCGGGTCGTCCAGCCGCCCGATGCCCAGCGGCCGCTTGATCAGCTTGACCGGCCGGTCGGACCTGGCGATCTTCCAGTTGCCCTCGCCCATGTGGCTCATCAGCACCGAGTCCGACGGGAAGTCCATCGCGTACATCTCGGTGAAGTGTGCGTCGCCGATCAGCACGTGTCCCGCGGCCACCAGGCAGGAGGTGAGCACGTCGCCCTCGGCCGCGTAGCCGTAGCCCTTGGCCATCAGCGTGGACGCCGCCGCCAGCGGCAGCCGGTGGAACCGCCCGTCCTCGCCGATCGCGTCGAAGTGCGCCGTGTACGCGCCGAACCCCCCCTCGACCAGGATGTTCTCGATCGCGACCTGCATCCGCGCGTGATCTTCCCGCTCCTGCACCGACAGCCGGGGGTCGATCTCGAAGTGCGCGTCCTCGAAGTCGATCACCTCACGCACCGCGGCGTTACCGGCGGCCTCCATGCCCCGGTACAAGTCACCGGGCGCGACCGCGAGTATCTCCGGGCCGAGCGACCGGACCAGGGCGGACTCGTCCACCCTGATGTCCCCCATGTCGTTCATGGCATAGCCGAACAGCGCCACCTTGAGCCGCCGCCACGCGGTCACCGCGGCCGCCGCCCGCGCCCACCGGCGCACGTCCTCGCGGAACGACTCGGCGCGCCAGTCGTCGGTGAGCACGCCGAACCGCCGCCCGGCCCGCACCATGGAGTTCGCGGTGTCCTGTGCCCCGTGCACGCCCTGGTTGTAGGTCATGTCGGCCATGTCCCAGGCCGGGGTCACGTTCGGCTCGGGCTGGATGTTGGCCAGGCAGATGGGCATCCGGGACTCCGCCAGCAGCCGCGCTACCCGCATCGCCGGGCCGTAGGTGAGCATCACCACGAGCACCCCGTCGAGCTCGGCGACCTCGAACTCGCGCATCACCCGCTCGGCGTCCTCCCGGTACTTGATGGCCTTGGCCGGGATGAACTCGAACTCGCCCGGCGCGCTCAGGTGCGCGGCGAGTTCGGCGGCGTACCCCTCCTGCCGCAGCGCGATGCCCGGGATCATGTCGTCGTAGAGGTCCTGCATGATGCCGAGGATTCCGATGCGCGGACAGCTGCTGGACTTGCTCGTGGCCATTGCCTTCCTCCTGAACGGATGGTCGTGGTGGGCGTCCAGCCGTCAGCGCTGGCCGTACTCCGTGGTGTACCGGCGGTGCAGGGCGTCGACCTGCTCGGCCGGTAGGGGCTTCGGCTCACCGAGCATCCGGGCCAGGTGCACCGTTCGGGCGGCATCCTCGCACATCACGGCGGCTTTGACCGCTCCAGCGGCGGTCGCCCCGATGGTGAAGACGCCATGGTTGCGCATGAGCACCGCGGGGGAGCGATGCCCGGTCAGGGTGACGACGATGCCCCGGCCGATCTCGTCCCCGCCGATGAGCGCGAACGGCCCGATGGGGATCTCCCCGCCGAACTCGTCCGCCATCGCGGTGATCACGCAGGGGATCGGCTCGCCCCGGGCGGCCCAGGCGGTGGCGTAGCCGGAGTGGGTGTGCACCACGCCGCCCACGCCGGGCATGTGCCGGTATACGTAACAGTGCGCGGAGGTGTCGCTGGATGGCAGGTAGGCCCCGTCCACCCGGGCGCCGTCGAGGTCGCAGACCACCATCGACTCCGGGGTGAGGTCGGCGTAGGCGATTCCGCTCGGCTTGATGACCACCAGGTCAGGAGATTCGTCCCCGCCGCTGACCCGGGCCGACACGTTCCCCGACGTCCAGGCCACCAGGCCGTTGTCCACCAGGGCCGCATGCAGCCGGCACACCTCCTCGCGGGCCGCCGCCACCGCCTCCCGCTGGGCCGCAGGCACGCCGGTCACTTCATCGCCTCCGATAGCGGTCGCCATTTGCCGTCGTTGCCGTGGCGGCGGCACTCTTTTGTCCTCGTTGCCGTGGCGGCGGCACAACGGAGGCGGGGCCGTAGCGAGAGCTGTCTCATGACCGGGTCCCTTCCCGATCGCCGCGGCCGGCCAGCACCTGGTCGCGCAGCGCGCGCAGCCGGTGCAGCACCTCGTTGGCGCCCCGGCCGAAGTAGTCGTGCAGGGTCAGGTACTCGGCGTACAGCTGGTCGTAGATGTCGGCGCTTTCCGGGTCCGGCCTGTAGACGCCGCGGGTGCACGAGCCCATGGCCGCGGCGGCGGTGGGCACGTCCGGGTAGGCGCCCGCGGCGACCGCGGCGTGGATCGCGGATCCCTGCGCGGGCCCCTGGGCGGAGCCGATCAGGCTCAGCGGGCGCCGGGTCACGTCGGTGTAGATCTGCATGATCAGCTCGTTCTTGGTGAGCCCGCCCGCGATCACCAGTTCACCCACGCTCACGCCGGCGCCCTCGAACGCGTCGATGATGACGCGGGTGCCGAACGCGGTGGACTCGATCAGCGCCCGGTAGATGTCCGGCGCGCGGGTGGCCAGCGTCAGGCCGGCCACGAGACCCGAGAGGTGATGGTCCACGAGCACCGAGCGGTTGCCGTTCAGCCAATCAAGCGCGATCAGCCCGTGCGCGCCAGGTGGCTGCACCGCCGCCTCAGCCGACAGCAGGTCGTGCACGGACATCCCGCGCCGGGCTGCCTCTTCGACGTACGCCGACGGCGTCGCGTGGTCGGCGAACCAGGCGAAGATGTCGCCGACGCCGGTCTGGCCCGCCTCGTAGCCGTACCGGCCCGCGACGATGCCGCCGTCCACCACCCCGCACATGCCGGGTACCTCGGCCAGCTTCGGCGCGTTCATCACGTGGCAGGTCGAGGTGCCCATGATGAGCACCATCTGGCCGCCGGAGATGGCGTTCCCGGCCGGCGGGGTCACGTGCGCGTCCACGTTGCCCACCGCGACCGCGATGCCCTCGGGCAGCCCGGTCGACGCGGCGGCGCCGGGGGTGAGCGAGCCGGCCCGCGCGCCCAGCGGCGAGATGGGGTGCTCCAGCTTGTCCTCGGCGAACCCGGCGAACCCCGGGTTGAGCGCGGCGAGGTAGTCCCGCGACGGGTACCGGCCGTCCTGGTAGATGCCCTTGTACCCCGCGGTGCAGGCGTTGCGGGTCTCCGCGCCGCACAGCTGCCAGATGATCCAGTCGGCCGCCTCGATCCAGCGGTCGGCCTGCTGGTAGACCTCCGGGTCCTCCTCGAGCACCTGGAGCGCCTTCGCGTACTGCCACTCGGCGGAGATCTTCCCGCCGTACCTGGCCAGCCACGGCTCGCCGCGCTCGCGGGCCACGGCGTTGATCCGGTCCGCCTGCCCCTGGGCGGCGTGGTGCTTCCACAGCTTCACATAGGCGTGCGGCCGGCGGTCCAGGCCGGGGAACTCGCAGAGCGGGGTGCCGTCCCGGGTCACCGGGAGCGGCGTGGACGCGGTGAAGTCGGTGGCGATGCCGATCACCCGCGCCTTATCGATCCCCGCCTGGGCCAGCGCCGCCGGGACCGCCTCGCGCAGCACATCGACGTAGTCCTCCGGGTCCTGCAGGGCCCAGTCCGGTGGCAGCGGCTCCCCGGTGGCGGCCAGTTCCGCGTCCATGACGCCGTGCCGGTAGTCGTGGACCGCCGCGCCGAGTTCGGCTCCGTCGCTCACCCGCACCACCACGGCGCGCCCGGAAAGCGTGCCGTAGTCCACCCCGACGACGCACGGGTCCGCGGCTGCCGCGTCAGCGGTCATGGGTCTCCCTTTCTTCTGCTTCGTCCTCCCAGCGGGAGCCGGGGGCGGCCGCGCTGGCCCGGGCGATCAGATGCGGCGCGATCCGCAAGCACGACACCGGCGGCGGGCGGCCGTCGATCATGTCGATCAGGGTGGCCAGCGCCCGCCGGCCCAGTTCGCCGAAGTCCTGGCGCACCGTGGTCAGCGGCGGCAGGAAGTACGCCGATTCCGGTATGTCGTCGAACCCCACCACGCTGACGTCGCCGGGCACCTGCCGCCCGTGCTCGGCCAGCGCACGGAGCAGCCCGAGCGCCATGTGGTCGTTCCCGCAGAACACCGCCGTGACCTCGGGGCTGGCGGCGATCCGCTGCCCGATCCGGTAGCCCGACGGGCAGCCCCAGTCGCCGGACAGCAGTTCCGGCTCGGGCGCGCCGGCCCGTACCAGGGCCTCCCGCCAGCCGGTGATCCGCTCCTGGGCGTCCACCCAGGAGGCGGGCCCGGCGATGTGGTGCACCGTGCGGTGGCCGAGGTCAAGCAGGTAACGCGTGGCCAGCGCGGCGCCCGCGACATTGTCCACCGCGGCGGAGGTGAGCGGCGTATGAGTGCCACAGCCCAGCGCGACGAGGGGCACGTGCGCGCGGACCCGGCTGCACGCGGCCACCGCTGAGGTCGTCGGCGCGATCACGATGATCCCCTCGACGCCCTGGTCGAGGAACCGGTCCACCGCGCCGAGCACGCTGCGCCGGTCCAGGGCGGGCAGGCTGGCGATGGACACGAAGTACGAGTGCGCGGCGGCCCGCTCGATGCCGTAGAGCATCGAGGCGGGCCCGTACAAGGTGGTGTCGAAGCTGACCACGCCGAGCGTGCGGGTGCGCCGGGTGACCAGGGTGCGGGCGGCCGCGTTCGGCCGGTAGCCGAGTTCCGCGATCGCGGCGAGCACGCTGTCTCTGGTCTGTGGTTTGACGTTGGGATGGGCGTTGAGTACCCGGGATACCGTCTGGTGCGACACCCCGGCCAGCCGTGCCACGTCGGCCATGACTGGTGGCCGTGACCTGCCCGCTCGTGCTGGCGCCATCTCGCGCCTCCCTGGTCTGCCCGCGCCGATGGGAGTGCCCAGGTAGCGCTGGCTGCGCGAGTCCCGATCGGGCGGCCCGCCTCCGGCCCGCTGCCCTCCGGCTAGCCAGAATTGTTACCGCTCACATCCCGTTGGGTCAACGGGGCAGGTCAGGCTTGGGAAAACCGTTGCTCGGGAACCGCCCGTGCCCGCCGGGAAAACGGGCGCCGAATCGGGTCAGAATTCGAAGCCGCCGGGGCGGCCGTTGCGGTCGGCGATCAGCCCGGCCATGGTCGCCAGCGCGATCTCGGCCGGGGTCCGGGAGCCGATGTTCAGCCCGATCGGGCGGTGCACCCGGGCGATCTGCTCGTCGGGCACCCCCAGGGCCGCCAGCGCCGGGATGTGTGGTGCCGGGTGCCGCGGGTTGCCCAGGACGCCCACCCAGCGCGCCGGGCTGGCCAGCGCGTCGCGCAGCACCGGCCCCAGTTCAGGCCGGTGGTGGTCGGTCACCACGACGTCGGTGGCCTCGTCCGCCAGTCCGGCCAGCGCGGTGACGCTGGTGAGCCCGTCCAGCGCCGCCAGACCGTCCAGCACCTCCGGGCCGGGCCCGTGGTGCTCGGGCCCGCGCTGCCCGGCCCCGTGGTGGTCCGCGCCGTTGCCGCTGGCCAGCAGCCCGGCGTCGGGGTCGACCAGGACCGGCCGGTAGCCAGCGTCCCTGGCGTAGGACAGCAGGAAGCGGGCCACCGGGGAGACGAACACCGCCACCAGCGTGCGCGTGCTCGCCGGGAGCCGGGCCTTGCCATGCGCCACGTCACAGGCCGGGTCGGCGGGATCGGCGGCCGGGACGGAGACTGCGGTACCGGAATCGCTCATGTATCCGAGCTTGCCACGCCCGCCCAAACCCCGGCCACCCCGGCACCGGCCCACTCCCCAAACGGCCCTGAGTTCCATGATCACGGGATGCTCAGCTTGCCCCCTGCCGTACCAGCAGGACGACGGCCAAGATCGCGACTACTGCGATGATGGCGACTGCCCATGGATGCTGCGTTACCAGGGTTACCATCTTCACCCCCGAAGAGCTTGCTCCCGGTGGCCCGGCCCGGGTCAGCCGTCCGGGGTGGGCTGCTGCCCGGCCGGGATGCTTGCGCTGTCGTGGCTGAGCAGGTCGCCGGGCTGGCAGTCGAGTGCCTGGCAGAGCCGGGTCAGGGTGCTGAACCGGATCGCCCGGGCATGGCCGTTCTTCAGGATGGACAGGTTGACCACGCTGACGCCGACCCGTTCGGACAGCTCGGTCAAGGTCATGCCCCGGTCGGCGAGGAGCTGGTCGAGGTGGATGACGATGGCGTGGCCATCGGGAGCTGCGCCATCGCCGGCCGTGAGTGGCACTAGATGGTCCCTTCGAGGTCGGCGCGCATTTCGGCACTGATCCGCATGATCCGGGCGAAGACGATCAGGCCCAGGCCGATCCAGACGACCGGCCACGACACCGCCCAGACCGCGGGCCACTGACCCCAGTTGACGTGCCAGGTGACCAGCCGGCTCAGCAGGTCCATCCGGGCGAGCGCCTGGGCCATGGTGGCGACCAGCCCGCCGGCCAGCAGCCACCAGCCGAGGGTCAGCAGCAGCCGGGCGAAGGCGGCGGTGTAGACGCCGTCGCGGGCTGCCGCGCGGGCCAGCCGCATCGCCAGGTAGAGCGCGCCCAGGCGCAGCAGGTCCACGGGCAGCACGGTCACCGCGAAGGCTAGGTGCTGCCCAAAGCTGGGATGGGTGGCGCATACGCTCGCGCTGGTCCAGGTAGCGCGCACGCCAGCGGCCAGGCCGGGCTGGCTGAGCCCGCTGCCAGAGTGCGGCAGCAGCGCTGGCGCGGCGGTCACGCAGACGCCGGTGGGCGAAGTGCTGGGGCCACCGATGTGGGCGCCGAACAGGGGCCCCTGGCCAGTCAGGGCACGCAGCACCGTGACCGCGGTGGCAGCGACGGCGAGCCAGAACACCCAGGTAACCACGGTGGCCAGTGTTGCCAGTGGGTTGCGCGACTTGAGGGCAGGTGCGGGCATCGAAGGGCCTCGCTTATCGAATATCGTTATTATCGAGAATCGTAACTAACGAAAATCGTTATGGCAAGAGCGGGGCCACTCCGCGCCACGCTCAGGCCACGGCATGGCCAAACAAATCCGAAAAACCCAGGCCCCGCCGACCAGGCACCCGCTTGGTCACCGAGTGGACGGCTGACCTGTGAGAACCGGCGCAGCGCCTCCACCCGCACAAGCCAGGTTTGGGGGCCGGGCGGCGTGGACCAAGGCGATGCTGCCGCTCTTCGGGGTCTTCGCGCCGGGCCGGGGAATTGCCAGTGCGCCTGCGGGGCGGCAAGCGTAGCCTCGCCGGCATGCCAGGCTTGATCCCGGATGCCGATCCCGGCTGGGAGACCGCGCTGCTGCTGCCCGTGCCCGCCGCCGAGCCGGCCGTCAGCCACCACCGTGCCCGGCTCGACGAGGCCCCCAGGGACGGGGCCCCCGCGCATGTCACCGTGCTTTACCCGTTCCTGCCGCCCGCTGAGATCAGCGAGCCGCTGCTCGCGTCGCTGGGCAGGCTGTTCGCCGGGTTCGCGGCGTTCGAGTTCACCCTGGATAGGGTCGGCTGGTTCGGCGAGGAGGTCGTCTGGCTCGGCCCGCGCGATCCCGCGCCGTTCAGCGCCCTGACCAGCGCGGCGTTCACCGCGTTTCCGTGCTGCCCGCCATATGGCGGGCAGCACGCCGTGGTGGTCCCGCACCTGACTATCGGCCATGTCGGCGGGCCGCAGGCGCTGCGCGCCGCCGCCGAGTCGGTCCGTCCCTGCCTCCCCATCGAGGCGACCGCCATGGAGGTCATCCTGATGGCCGGTCCCCGCCCTGGCACCCCGGGAACCCCGC
>Ga0318513_10000516_pt1 | contig 10695 bp, 9 predicted proteins | sample GRESIP171b2f20_FD_203683 | JGI IMG/M metagenome (GOLD analysis project Ga0318513, IMG submission 203683) | Tropical soil microbial communities from Luquillo Experimental Forest, Puerto Rico - GRE.SIPMG.171b2f20 | ecosystem: Environmental > Terrestrial > Soil > Tropical forest > Bulk soil... | reverse complement strand
GTTACCGCGTTGGGAGGGATGATCGAGTTGGGATTGTTCGGGTCGGGCTTGCCGAGCGAGTCGATCACGTCTGCTAGTTCGGCGTCCTCCGGTTGGATGTTGACGTTCACGATTTCCCAAAATGTCGGCGTCTTTGGTGGCGGCGCTTTTGGGTCGAAGCCGGAGAGGTTGAACTCGGTGAGGTACGCCGCAACGTGTCCGAAGCCGCCGTCCGCGTAGAAACGCCATAGGGTGTTCCAGTAGCCCGGCGGGAACTCCTCTTGCTTGAGGTCTGACCATGCGACGTAGTGTCGGCGATCTTCGGCCGGGAGGTAGATTCCGTCCGTCTTGTGATTGGTGGTCAGGATGAATCCGAGCACGTTGGGCACATAGTGCTCGGGTATGTTCTTCTCGTCGACGCGAAGCACATCCGGCGGAGCGGCGGTATAGACCTTGGTGAGATCGTAGAATTTGAAGCGGTCGATGTCGCCGAGGTCGCGGGCTTCGTTGATCCGCAGAATGACGGCTTTGGCGAATGGATTGAAGCGCCCGAGTAAGTCTCTCGGCTTGATCTCCTGAAAATTCCAGCGGCCGACCGCTTCCTTCACCGGCTCCAGCATGGAGTCCTTGCCGATGCCTTGCTCGCCGCCGAGCACAAGCGTGTGGTTGATCTTGTCTCCCGGGCGTTGCACGCAGTGCGCCAACCACGCGATGATGTGGTCGGCGTCATTCGGATAAATCTTGTGCACGTGGTCAAGCCACGGTCCGGCCTTGCTCGCGTCGCCTAGCTCGATCAGCGGCGGGCGGTAGAGGTTAAAGCAGCTCACGTCCTTGCGCTTGATCCATCCGCCCATCGAGATCAGCCGGTCCGGAATCTTCAGCGGCAAGCCGGGCGCCCAGGTCAGCCCTTCAACCGGCCGGTTCTTGTCGAGCCATCGGCTTGCCGGTTCGGTGATGATCTTGCCGTTACGGTCGCGTTTGGGCGTGCCGTTCTTGTTGAGGACCGGCATCCGGGGCAAGCGCGCATCGATGCTCGCACGCGGCCAGCAATCGCGGCACGGGATGAAAATGTAGGTCCCGCTCCGGTTCATGATCGAATAGAAGTTATCGAGATTTACACCTTCAGGCGCGCCTTCATCATTGGTGGTGTTTGGGTTGATGACCGTCGCGGCGAATTTGGGTTGTTTGGCCACGGCGTTCACTCCGACAGGACGAGATCGTTGAAGTCGGCGCCGGCTTCATCCGGCGTGAGTCGCACCACCGTTCGCTTGGCGCGAGTCCAGCGTTCGGTGCAAGTTAAGGCGGCGGTGGTGCCGACTTCGTCGTGGTCAACTAGGATGATCAGCCGCTCGACCCCAGGGATCACAGGGAGGTAGCCGAGCGGACCGCTTGAGCCGAGCGCCCAGGCTGGCCGCAGTGGCGCGTTTTCGTAAGGAATCCGCGTGGCAGCAGCGAGTACGGTCTCGAGCCCTTCGCCGACAACAAGCTGGGGTCCGGCTGGCCACAGCTTCACCGCACCGACTTTTCCGAGCGACCAGCGCTCGATCTTGTGGCCGTCGCTGGTCAGCGCGATCCGGTGAATTCCGGTCGGTTCGTCGGTGACGACGTCGCGCATGAGCGCGAGCAAGCAGGGGTGGTGCGTTCCATTGAACGGGCAGCGCGGGTGGAAGCGCAACACGTCGTCGACGCTTGGAGGGAGTACGGCGAGATCGATGCCGCGGATGTCGGCGAGGTAGCGTGCGGCCAGCGTACCGGCGATTGGGCCTGCAGCCGTCCAAAGTCGTAGCGCATTGTTTCGATTGGAATTGGTTTCGACCTGGTTCTGTTCGGTCGGCGGGCCGTTCCAATCCTTGAGATATTCAATCGCGTCGGTGCGGCTCATGCCTTCGACCGCAATCAGCCAATCGATCTGGTTGCCGTGCGCACCGCAGCCGAAGCAGTGGTAATGATCGGGATAGATGCGCAGGCTCGGCGTGCCGTCTTCGTGAAATGGGCAGCGCATCATCCCGCTGCGCAGTGGTTGCGCGATCAGGTCCGCGAGTTGGACGTGCTTCAGTGCGTCGGAGAGGTCCGGATGCTCATCGCCGTCATCGAAGAATGGAAGCTCGAATGGCGCTGAAAATGGATCTAACTGCAGAGATTCTGCAGTTGATATTCCTTTGACCTGCTCCGGCGTAGGTGGTTCGGGAAGCTGTACGACCGTAACGGTGGGTTTCTCTGGCGCTCCGCAGCGATCGTCCCAACTGTGTTTGGCGTCTCCCCAGGTGCGACCGAATGCGAGGTCGACCTTCATCGGCACATCGAGCTGGACCGCATCGCGGCCGAGTTGCGCCACAAGTTCGGCCTGCTCCGGCGAACTCACCGAGAGGTCGAGCGAGTCGTGCATCTGTAGAAGCGGGACGATGCCTCCGCGCCAGACTGCACGCATCCACAGCTTTGTGTGTCGCGCGGCGCTGCCTTGGATCAGCGCATTCATTGCTTTGCGCACGTCGACGCGCCATAGCGGGCGCTGATACCAAGAATGCTTCGGATCGCATACTCGCGTCTCGGCTTCTTCGCGCGGGCACGGCCCTGCGCCTTTTTCCCACGTGCCGGCCGGCGCCCAATCATTCCAGTGCCGGCGAGCACCGTCATAGAGCGTGAGATAGCCGGTCCGGCGCACCGCTTCCTCACAGCGGCGAGACAACTCCGACACGAAGGGGAGTGTGCGATCGTACTCCGCAAAGATGACGCGGGCCTCGCCGAGAGGCTTGCCGATCATTGCTGCGAACTTGCCCGGGCCTGCGCCGTAGGCTCGAGCAAAATTGATGCTCTTCGAGGTCTGTCGATCGCGGCCAGTCATTGCGGCCACGAATGCGTGAAAATCGGTGCCGGGGTCGTTGCGGTAGCGCTCAACGGCTTCCTGTGCCCCGGCCAATTTGTGCCGGAAGGCGTAGTGGCAAATGAGTCGAAATTCTTGCTGACTGACGTCGCACTTGGCCCACGTCTCGCTCTCCTCCGGCAGAAAAATGCCACGGATGAGCGGCGCGAGTTCTTCGTCGTGCGCTGGCATCAGCTGCAACGGCGGACTCGAGTAGGAGAACCGCAGCGAGCGGGTGCCGCCTTGGTCGGAACGGTGCGGGTGGATCTCGGCGTGCACGCGTCCGTTGACAACGTGCCCGAGGATGTAGGTCTCAAGGAAGTTCACCGCGGCGTTGTTGTACTTGTCCGCTTTGACGATTAGCTGCGGCAGCCAATGCGGATGTTTTGGCATCCATCCGGAGTTTCCCGCGGTGAAACTCGGGTTGCCCTTCTCCGTTCGCGGGAACGCGATGCCATACTGATCAAACACTTCTGCCCGCCATGCGCTGTGGTTGAGCTCGTCCATGCCGATGTTGGTGCCGAGCTTTTCCGATAGCTGAGCGAGATAGGCGTCGCACTTGCGCAGGAATAAGTCACGCCGCTCTTCCGCTGCCGAGGTGTCGATGCGGATGCCGCGGCGGCGCATTGCGTGCACCATCGGCAACAGATCGCACTCAAGTCGGTAAGCTGCGCGCGTACCCTCACGGTCGAGCACGGGCGCTAAGCTTTCGTGTAGCAGGAGCGTGTTGCGGGCATCGCCTTCAGCGTAGGGACCGACATACTGCGCGGGCAGTTGCCAAATGTGGGATTGCGGCGTGAACTTCTTGCGTTTGTTGGTGATCAGATCGAGCGTCGCGCAGGCTTGCCGGAGCAGGGTTTCGTCTTTGCCGGGCAGTCCACGCCAAGCGCATAGCGCGGTGAGCTTGTATGAAGGACGGTTCTCGTCGACGATGGTCGCCAGTGCACCAGTCTCTTCGAGCCGTTCAGATGCTGGCATGTTGAGTCTGAGATCGGCGTATAGCCAGCCATAATCATAGAGTCCGTTGTGCGTGACGATGCGCACATCGGACGCGAATACGTCGCGCAGCCAACGAATGACCTGTTCCCGGTCAAAGTTCGCGCTGTCAGGGTGGCGCACCGGAACGTAAATTGTGCGGATGTCATTCTCGTCGCGCCAGGCGACACTAACGCCGCAGATATAGCCGTCACCCCATGGCCATGCGGAGCCGCGGTCGGCGAACAGTCCGCCGTCTCGTGTTTCGGTATCGAGTGCGATGATGCCTACACGCCGAAGGTCGGGCAATTCGCTTGGCGGTTGCCAATCGATGGACATCGCAGCCACTCTGAAACACGGAATTAAACACTACTGTCGGAGGATCGCTTCCTGGTGCCGTGCCGCCCCGCCCCTTATGAGCGGCACCAAGCTGCGATCTAGAAGCGGCTCTCGTCCTGCATTTCCTCCTTCAGCGTGACCGGTGCGACGGATTGTGCATCGGCCGGCGCACCTTGTGTTGCTGCAGGGGCACTGCCTGAAGCTGCAGGGGCACTGCCTGAATCTGGAAGCGCGGCTGTAGTTGGAGGTGGCAGCACATTCGCCATGCGATCGGCACCGAGCCTCACCCAACTATCGACCCTGAGGTATGGCCGCTCGCGGTCCGGTTTATATGCGTTGGGGAAGTGAGTATGACTCAACTCGACGACCGCATAGACATTCTCGCCGCGAAACCTGCGAACCCGCCTGATCTGATTGACGAGTTCGCTCACCGCGATTGCCGACCCGATCGTCGTTATCGGCGATGCCCAGGTGTAGCAGATGAACTGTTCGTCGAGCAGATACAAGCAATGCTGTCCACTCCAGGGCCCGACCTTTTTGCCGAAAGACATACGCCACTCGCTCTGAGGACATTCGGCATTGCGCTTCTCGAAGTCGGGAAACTTTTCACCCGGCGCGAGAATTTGTGTCTCCAGCGGCTTGTTGTCGTGACTCCACTTGGTCACCACGTTCCGCACGTTGATGGCGGTGAGCAGCATGCCCGTCACAGTCTGCCCTTCAATCAGCCAATGTGGGTCGAGAAACTTGAGCTTCGTACCTTGGATGATCGAGCTTCCGGTGTTGACGTTGTCGTCGCCCTCGATCTCGTTCGTGAAGGCGTTGAATCCGTCCAACTCAAGAACGGTCTTCTTCGTAGTCGTCACTTCTTTTGACATTTTCGTCACTCCACTATTTGCCGGATGCTCCGGCGGGCCTCTCCACTGTGTGGGAAACTTGGGTGATGATTCCGCGGATGATTTGGAATGCGGTCAGCGGTTCGCCTGGGAGCGCGTCGTTAATAGGGGGTAATTTCTGCCGCTCGCGCAGCGCGGCGATCGCACGGTTGATCTCGAACAGCGCGATAACGCGCGTGTCGGCGTCGACGGACTCCCAGTCCTGCGCGGCGATGAAGTCGACGAGTGCGCGGGCGGAGCGCAGGTCCTTGAGCTGCTCCATCAGCCGCTCGAGCACGTCGCGACGGACGCCGGCGAGCGCTTCCTCGAGTTGTTCGCGGTGCCATTCGCGCCAGGTGCGCAGGAGGCGGGCGTCGTCGGCGAGCTTTTGCTCTCGGGCGTTGCGCTTTTTCATCGCCCCACCTTTGCGAGCAGCGCGGCCCATATGCGCCAGGGCAGCAGCACCAGCGGATCGGAGTGATCGCGGCGTAGGAACAAGATGTCGTATTCGCCGAGCCATCGCTCGAGTTGCACGAAGCCGCCGCCGCTCCGGCGTGCTTTCGATTCCGCCACGAGTGGCGCTTCATCGTCGCCGAACGCGTAGATGTCGACGTCATGGCTACTGCCGCGGAATCGACTGGCACCGCTAAGCGGGTATCGTTCGGCATGAACGCAAAGGGCATGATGGCGCTCGACGAGTTCGCGTTCGATGCGATCGCCCTTGCGACGATGGCGCGCTCCACTCATTGGTGGCCTCCATCACGGCAGAGCCAATGCAGCGTTGGCGGTCCTTTGTGCTTGTGGGAAAAGATCAGCCAGCAAAAATCCTGAGTTCCGCCTCCTGGCTTCTCGCCAGCAGCAATCACATGCCCCGGCGGCATCGAGGGTCGCGGCGTCAATAGATAGGCGCGGGCCAGCGGTGTGTTTGCCAGCCAGCGCGCAGCGTTCAGCCGGCGCGCGAGCCAGATCATCGCAACTTTTCCGCCAGCTAGGTGGAGGGCGCGCCGAACGAATTGATCGCAGAGATCGAACGGCGGATTGCAGACGATGTTCCGGGCGCGAGGAGACTCGCAGCAGAGAAAGTCAACGCAGGCATCGAGGCGCGGGTAGCCGCGATCGACCATGTCGGTTGCGATTGTTCGATAGCCGGCTCGGCGAGCAGCTTCGGCAACGCGACCAATACCGGATGCAGGGTCCCAAATGGCTCCGTTGAATTTTTCAACTTCGAAAAGGCGTTCGCTGCACCATTCCGGCTCGATGTAAAACCCATGCTCTTCCTTCGCCCAGATGTGGGCGGCCAGGGGACGGCGATCGGGGGTCGAGCGCAGGAGCATGGGCTTTTCTCAGGCCACGGCCTTCAGCTGTTCGACGTCATAGCTTCGACTGTGGCTGGCAAAGCGCCGTGTTCGGCGCTCGGCGTCGGCAAACTCGTCGCGCAAAAGCGAAGTCAGCGCAGATCGGGGGCGCCGCGGATATGATCGGCAACTAGCGCCAAGAACGGCGGCGGGTTTCGCCTTGCCGCAGGAACGGCAAGTTTGCTATAGGGGCGTTGCACTGTGACTTTCCTTTCTGCCGACGTGCAGCGTCGGCGGCTCAAAGAAAAACAAAGCCCCTGGGCCTCCCACCCAGGGGCTTCGCAATTCAGGCGGCGGTAACTTCGGGGCGAGCGGCTCGGTTGCGCTCCCAGTCAACCAGATCGGCCAGCCGCCAAAAGCGCCGACCGCAGATGTAGACTGGCTGCGGAAAGCCGGACTTGTCATGCAGCCGGCGGTGGACCCACATGTCGCTGGCGTCGCCGTAGCGCTGCTTCACCTGCCGGCTGTTAACAAACACATTGCGGCTTTCGGCATTCGGCATCGCGTGTTTCCTTTCGTTAGAACACGCGAAGAATGGCCGTTCCGCGTTGTCACCGCCTAACGACGATGCCAAAGTTATCAACAGAAAACGGTGTGGCCTCTACTTTTGGCTCTGATTGATACGACGCCGGATGGTATTGACGTTCACGGTTGGATCGTCGCCGGCAATTTTTTTCGCCACGTCCAGCTTCGACAAACCGGGATGCGTCCGCCAAATTTCGTCAGCTTGCGCTTGCCAGCTTCGGCGGTTTCGGTTTGATCGCTGTGATCTGCCCGATTGGCTGGTTTCAAGTGCCTGAACTTTTTTCAGCGTTGACTCGATGGCAGTCTCATTATCAACGACAGTGACCTGATGAGTTCGGATGCTGAGCAGAAGGGCGGCTTCGAGAAGACAGTGGATGGCGGTCAGGTTAGGTGCACGTCCCTTTGCGAAATCGTGCTCAATGCGCATGAGGTAGGCGTCCACCCTATCAGTCTGTCTACGGACGTGCGCGGAGGCGCGCTTTAGGTCGAGTACTATATTGGCCTGTGTGGGCTTTACATCACGCCCGCCCGGTTTTTTGGCGGCTTCCTTTAGGGCGTCTGCAAACTGTCGCCAAAATAGGATGTGATCGGCGATCCGCTGCCGCAGCTCAGGCACTCGAGTGGGGTCAAGCGGCGTGTTAGTGAGCAGCCCTCTGGTACTGCGCTCCACAGTCATTCGCGCCCTCCCGTGCGTGCCATGGACACGACCTTGTCCGGTTCGCCGGACACGAGCCCTTGCACCTGCACGGCCCAGCGCTCCAGTGCATTGCGCCGGTCCGGCAACAGCTCCGACCGGTTGTAGACGCCCGCAATGCCGCCGCGTGAGCCGGATACGTGGTTGACAACCAGCTCAATCACGTCGGGCCGAATGCCCAACTCCGCCATGCCGGTGACCGCGGTGCGGCGCAAATCGTGGATCCGCCATTCTGGCGAGCCCATGGCTTCATCGAGGCGTTGTTTGATCTTGCTGCCGATGGCTAGCGGCGCCTCGCCGTGGGTCGTGAACACATACGGGCAGTCGGCGATGCGCGGCATCTCGGCGATGATTGATTGCGCCAGCGGCACCAGCGGCACCACATGGGGCCGATGGTTCTTCGTCCTGCTACCGGGCAGGTTGATCTGGGTGCCATCCGCGCCCAGCTCCTCCCAGCGCAGGGCCGCGATCTCGTTGAGCCGGCAGCCGGTCAACAACAGCAATTTCAGCACAGCACCGAATTGCGGCCGTATCTCCTTGCCGTCAGTCGCCCGCCAAAACGCTTTGATTTCATCATTGTTCAGCACCCGGCCGCGGGCCTTCGATGCCTCTGGCCGATGCACCCCAGCACAAGGGTTCGTCTCCACCCGGCGATGCTGCACCAGCCACCTGAACAAGCGGGAGAGGCAAGTGAGCATCGCCCGAGCCCGCGTCTCGGTCGGACCATCACTGCGGCGTTCCAGGCCGGGCGCGCCGCGCTCGCGCGTTTCAGCGACCAGCTGATGAATGTCGTGGCCGTCTATCGCTGCCAGCGGCTTGTCGGCCCAGCGCTGCGCCAAGCCGCCGGGGATGACTTCGAGGCCGTCCGTCGTCGGCTGCAGGCCGAGCAGCCGTGCTTGCTCCTTCCAGCGGCGCACACGCTGGCGCGAATATTTGGTGATGAAGTTCTTGGCGGCGGCGCCGAAGGTGTTGCTGGCGGCCTCCCGCACGGCGGCACGCTGGCGCAGCTTGCGCGCCTTGTGATCGGCCACCGGATCGTGCCCCAGGGCGCGCTGCCGCAGCACCTCTGCCGCCAGCTGGCGGGCGGCCGCCAGGGTGAGCGGCTGCCCCACCGCCGGATCACCCGTCAGCTCGCGGCCGCTGACATCGACGGGGCCCAGCACCAGCTTGCCAATGCGGCCGCCGGTGGTGCGGAAGCGCATCAGCCAGCTTTTGTGCCCAGTGGGCGTGATGACAAGAAACAGACTGCGTGCGCCGGCATCGCGGATGACCCGGCGCTTGCCAGGGTGCGGCGCGTATTTCTGGACCGCCGCGGCGGTCAACGGTTTGTTCATTATTAATTGGTCTCCAGGGCGCACAAGAGGTGCACAGGCGCAGGTGTTAGGCACTGTTGCCTAATGTTGGCAACATACGCCAACAAATTCCGGAATAACAGACGGTTAGGCTGAAATAACTGGGGCCTCTGTGACACTATGTGGCGCTGTGTGAGGCCGTGCCAACGCAATCATAATCCGTAGGTCGCCGGTTCGATCCCGGCCCCCGCTACCACCGCTTAGCGAGTGGGTGGAAATGACTGCATAGGAATTTCCGATATCGGACGAAATCCCGGGCCGTCAGCGTTGGAAATTGTCGACGCACCTGAAAAATCGATGGGAATTACGGACGGTCGCTCGGATCCGATACGTGACTGGCACTCGCGGTATGATCGCGGTTAGGCACGCACGGAGTGCAGACGCATGGTAAAACATTTCGACCACTGCACGATCGTCGTGCGCGATGTTGACCGCGCCAAGAAATTTTTTGGATTCTTGGGGTTCAAAGAAGCCATGTCCGTTGTGATTGCTGGAGAGCCATTTGCCAGTTACATGGGTGTTCCAGGTATCGAGGCCGATCACGTCACGCTCGTACTGGAGAACGCGTCGCCACGAACGGAAATCCAACTCCTGCGGTACCGGCAGCCCGAGCCACTGCCCGATCCGCACATTCGCGACCTTTACAAACTTGGGGTGAACCACATCTGTTTTGCGGTCGAAAACATCGAGGCTGAAGTTGCCAAGCTCAGAACGAACGGGTTTAAGACCAGAAACGAGATCATGGATTTCCACTCACGAAAGTTGGTGTTCATCGACGGCCCCGAAGGGGTGACCATAGAACTCTCGCAGTGGCACTAGCTCCATCCGGAGTACGCCCCTCCCGCGAGGCTTTTTCGGTCTTGAGATCCGTAGCAATGTGGTCCGACCCGCGCCGAGTCCGCGAGCCTTGATCCGTCAAGGGGGCGGCGCAGGCAAGCGGGGCAGCACGGTTTCGAGCGCGAGCCCAATCGCCAGAAGCTGGTGGTCGCTTTTTTCCGGCGCGTCGATTGCCATGCCGACGGGGAGCCCGGCTTTGGTCATGCCGGCCGGCAGACTAAGGCCGGGGATGCCCGCGGCGCTGCCGGGGGCGAGGTTGCGGATAAAGGTGGACAAGGTCGACACCGGCACGCCGTTGAGCATGACCGTGTCATCCTCCCCGATCTTCGCGGCTGGCAGCGGCGTCGTCGGGAACACCATCGCGGCGACACCACGCTCCTGGAAATAGCAACGGTACGTCTCCTGCAGCGCTGGGCGATGTTTGGTGAGCGCCTCGCGATAGCTGGCTTCGGACACCGCGTCAGCGCCGCGCAGGCTCGCGAGCGCTTGCTTGACCGACGGGCTCTTCACTTGTGCCATGAGGCTCGCAAAGTCGAGGCCGGTTTCATGCTCGGCCAGATACCGCTCGAGCTCGATCACCGTCTCGTAAAGCATGATCGGAAAGCCGGCAGCGGCGTCGAGCGCGGCGACATTGGCAACCTCGCCCTCGACCAGCACGACACCGGCCTCGTGCAGTCGTGCCAGCGCTGCTTCGAGAATCGCGGCGAGCTCGGCGTCGAGATTTTCCCAGAAATAGTCGCGTGGCAGCCCGAGGCGCAGCCCTTTGAGAGGAGCGGGAGCGACCTCGGTCGGACCGCCGGTAATGACGCCGTCGAGGAGCACGCAGTCGGCAACATGACGCGCCATCGGTCCGGCGGTGTCACGGGTATGCGAAAGCGGAATGATGCCGGCTTGCGACCAGCGCAAG
>Ga0318513_10000503_pt1 | contig 10770 bp, 10 predicted proteins | sample GRESIP171b2f20_FD_203683 | JGI IMG/M metagenome (GOLD analysis project Ga0318513, IMG submission 203683) | Tropical soil microbial communities from Luquillo Experimental Forest, Puerto Rico - GRE.SIPMG.171b2f20 | ecosystem: Environmental > Terrestrial > Soil > Tropical forest > Bulk soil... | reverse complement strand
CCTCATGCCCATCATCGTCAACCTCGATGTCATGCTGGCGCGCCGTAAGACGCGCTCAAAAGAGCTGGCCGAGCAAATCCGCATCAGCGAGCAGAACGTATCGCTGTTGAAGTCGGGCAAGGTCAAAGGCGTCCGCTTCGAGACGCTCGAACGGATTTGCGCTGCGCTCGACTGCCAGCCCGGCGATATTCTGGAATATCGACCCGAGGTCGAAGGCGAGAAATGAATCATCAGCTTGGCATCGCGATGCTGGGATCATCAGCGTCGGAAACGTGCCGAGCTGCAGGTTTGGATGGTCCAGAGCGGCTCTTTTGCAACGCCATCGTTCGTTCTAGTCTCGGGCGGCTCTGCAAGCGTCGACGCAGCATTGGTTTGAACGCCGATGAGCGATTCAAGCTCTCCCCATGCCGCGCAGCCGGCGTCCGCCGGCGCCACCCACGCCGACATGCAGGCGGTTGTCGTGATCCACGGCATGGGCGAGCAGCGCCCCATGGACACGATAAAAGCCTTCGTGAAAGCGGTGTGGGAGACCGAGGAGGTCATCACCGCCAACAAGCTGCCGCATCCGACCCAAGTCTGGAGCAAGCCGGACGTGCGCACCGGATCCCTCGAGCTGCGCCGCATCACCACGCGCGAAAGCATTGCGAGCGCATCGTTTCCCCGTGGCGTGCGCACCGATTTTTACGAGCTCTACTGGGCCGATCTGACCGCCGGTTCGACCTGGGACCAATTCACCGGCTGGGTTCGCGGGCTCCTATTGCGACCGCTCAGCCGGGTCCCTCCCGATGTCAGATTGGCGTGGGTCGTGTTGTGGATCGCAGCGCTTGCCGTCGTCGCGCTCGCAGTTCTCGCCGCAGTGCCGGCGGACAGCTGGCGCAAGATCCACGCGGATTGGCTCGCGGAGTGGCACTGGCTGTTGGCGTTCGTCGCTGCCGCCTTCGGGGCGTGGCTGCACAAGATCGCCACGGCGACCTTCGGACGCGTCGTCCGCTACACGAAGGCTGATCCCAGCAACATCGCCGCGCGGCAGGCGGTGCGCGAGCGCGGTCTCAAACTCTTGAGTGCGCTGCACGAGGGCACCCACTACAAACGCATCATCATCGTCTCGCACAGCCTCGGCACCATGCTGGCCCACGATCTTCTGAGTTATTTCTGGGCGCAACGCGAGGCGCCGCGAAGGATTGCCGAAACCTCGCCGGAATTCGACGCCTTGTGCGAGCTGGAACGTGCCGCGGCGGCAGTCGACCGGCCAAATCCCACGGCGGCGGTGCTCGATGAGTATTATGCGGCGCAGCGCCGCCTGCGCGTTGCCCTGGCCGCCCGGCCAGCGCCGCCTGCGCAGAATCCGCAGACCTCGTCCGATCCGCGCTGGTTGATCACCGATTTCGTCACGCTCGGAAGCCCGCTCGCGCACGCAGAGTTCTTGATCGCGGCGAGCGCCGAGGATCTGGCCCAACGCAAATTCGAGCGCGAGCTTCCAGAATCGCCGCCGCTGCGCGAGGACCTCGACCCGAACGTTTTCCGGCTCGCCCAGGCGACGGGCAAGCTCCCGGTCGGCCCCGATTTCAAAACCAGCAAGCTGATCAGCTTTCCCCCGCCCTCCGCGCCGCATGTCTGGGAGCTGCATCACGCCGCGCCGTTCGCGGTCGTGCGCTGGATCAACGTTTACGACACCGCCTCGCTCGTCTTCCGCGGCGACATTATCGGCGGACCATTGGCGAACGCGTTCGGCCCCGCGATCATCGACATCGACTTGAAGTCGTTGCGCGGCCAGTCCCGCTCCTTCACCCACACCAAGTATTGGGAGCTCGACGGCGAGCCGATCCACATCGACGTCTTGCGAACGGCGGTCAATCTGCTCGACCGGCCCGGCAGGATCAATCGGAGCGGTTCGCAGCCCTGATCCGCCTCGATCCATCCCTTGCTTTCCCCGCGGGCTTGGCTTGCGCGCGCAGCGCGGTCATCGCGGCGGCTGCGGCGTCGCGGGCGCGCGCGAAGAAGTCGAGCAGCAAGGCAAGCTCCTTGTCGCTGTAGTCCGACAGCGCGGACAAAACGGCGCGCTCCATCGGCTGGAACAGCGGAACGATGACGCGCTCGACGGCGGGCAGAGCGCGCACGAGGATCTTGCGGCGATCATGCCGGTCCCGTTCACGCCGGGCAAAGCCCGCCCGCTCCAGCCGGTCGATCACGCCGGTGATCGCTCCCGTGGTCAGGCCGGTCGCGTCGGCGAGCTCGCCCGCGGTCAGCGGACCGCGCAGCACGACGGAATCCAGACACTCCAGATCGGTGCTGTTGATCCCGAGGCGCTCGGCGACGGCCTGGCTGTAAAGCACGCCCTGACCGCTCGCATCGCGCATCGCGCGATTGAGCGCCGCCACCAGGTCGGGCCGGCTCATCCGGGCGGTTGACATCCTCGCCATTTTATCTTAGAGGATATATCTCTTAGTAACTAAGATAACTATTCGGCAAAGGATCAAATCATGGAACCCTCCCCGCTGGCGAGCAAGAAAGCGTATCGAGGCCTCCCGATGGAAGGAATGCTGGCGAGCTGGTACGCCAAGAATACCGCAAAGCTTGCCGCCGACTTCAAGGCCTGCACCCGGCGGATCGCCGCGCAGCTGGCGCCGGGGGCGCGCGTGCTCGAAGTGGCGCCGGGCCCCGGCTATCTCGCGATCGAGCTTGCCAAGCTCGGACGCTATCGGATCACCGGCGTCGACATCAGCCGATCGTTCGTCCGCATGGCAACCGAGCATGCGGCCCGGGCGGCCGTCGATGCCGAGTTCCGCCAAGGCAATGCCGCCGCGCTCCCGTTTGCGGACGGGACGTTCGACTTCATCGTCTGCCGCGCGGCATTCAAGAATTTCAGCAATCCGGTGACCGCGTTAGGTGAAATGCACCGGGTCTTGCGACCGGGCGGCAAGGCGCTGATCATAGACATGCGCAACGATGCCTCGAACGAGGCGATCGATTCCACCGTCGAGGACATGCGTCTTGGCCGTATCGACGCCTTCCTCACCCGAGCCATTTTCAAGCACATGCTGCGGCCGCGGGCCTATTCCAGGGACGATTTCGCACGCATGGCGGCCGCGTCGCCGTTCGCCCGCGCCGACATCGAGGAGGCTGCGATGGGGTTCGACGTCTGGCTGCGCAAATCGTCCGCGCAGGATCGTGCCGATGCGACGACCTGAGACGATCAGGCCACGCCCCGGATCGCGGCTTCGCGGCGCTCGGGGATCCTGACGGACTGGCGGCGCCGGCCCCACGTCCCGTGCCCGGCGTCGAACACGCCGGCGCACGCCGCGCCGCAGTCGACGCAGCGGCCGTCGGCGGAGAGATTCCACGCCGTGAGATCGTACCAGTCGCGGCCGATGAGGGTGGCGCCGCAGCCGTGGCAATAGGTGCTCTGGCCCGCGCCATCGTGGATGTTGCCGGTGTAGACGTAACGCAGACCCGCCTTCAGCGCGATGCGCCGCGCCGTCTTCAGCGTCGCCGGCGGCGTCGCAGGCGTGTCCATCATCTTCCAGTCCGGATGAAAGGCCGTGAAGTGCAGCGGCACGTCGGGGCCGAGACGCTCCATCACCCAGCGGCTCTCCGCCTCGATTTCCGCGGACGAGTCGTTCTCGCCGGGAATGAGCAACGTCGTGATCTCGAACCAAACATCGGTCTCGTGTTTGAGGTATTCGAGCGTCTCGAGCACAGGGTCAAGCTTGCCCGAGCATAGAGTCTTGTAAAATCCCTCGGTGAATCCCTTGAGATCGATGTTGGCGGCGTCCATGTGGCGGAAGAATTCGATCCGCGGCTCACGCGCGATGTAGCCGGCGCTCACCGCCACCGTCTTGATCCCGCGCGCGCGGCAGGCCTGCGCCACATCCACCGCGTATTCCAGAAAGATCACGGGATCGTTGTAGGTAAATGCGACCGAGCGGCAGCCGCTTTTAACCGCCGCTTGCGCGATCGCCTCCGGCGAGGCGCGGTCCTGGACGCGGTCGAGCGCGCGCGCTTTCGAAATGTCCCAGTTCTGGCAGAACTTGCAGGTCAGGTTGCAGCCCGCCGTGCCGAAGGACAGCACCGGCGTGCCGGGGAGAAAGTGATTGAGCGGCTTCTTCTCGATCGGATCGATGCAAAAGCCGGAGGAGCGGCCGTACGTGGTGAGCAAGATTTGGTCGTTCTGGCGCGCGCGCACGAAGCAAAGGCCGCGCTGGCCTTCGTGCAACTTGCAATAGCGCGGGCACAGGTCGCACTGGACGCGGCCGTCCTCCAGTCGATGCCAGTAGCGGCCCGGCACGCCTTCGATGATCGGTTGATCCATGTTCAGACCGGCGTAAATTCGGGCGCGATATTATATCCGCATATGTGGGTAGCGGGCGAGGTTGCGGCAACGGTGGAGAAAGCTTCGCAACGCACGAAAATCCGGCCGCCGGCGGCGGCGGGCCTGTTCTATGCGGGCGATGCGCGCCGGCTGCGGGCCACGGTTTCGGAATTGCTCGCCGAGGCCCAACCATCCGCCAAAGTCCTTCCCAAGGCGCTGATTGCGCCGCACGCGGGCTATGTCTATTCGGGCCGCGTGGCGGCCGAGGCATTTGCGACGCTGCGGGCGGGCGCGCAACCGGTCGCGCGCGTGGTGCTGATCGGGCCCGCGCATTTCGTTGCGGTGCGCGGGATCGCCGGTCCCACGGTCGATGCCTTCGAAACGCCGCTCGGTTGCGTGCCGGTCGACCGCCATGCGCTCTCCGCCATCGCCGACCTGCCTTTCGTCATTGCGGCTGACGCCCCGCACGCGCCCGAGCATTCGCTTGAAGTCGAACTCCCCTTCCTGCAAGCGCTGTTGCCCAACTTCACGGTGGTGCCGCTGGTGATCGGCGACGCCGTGCCGCAAGACATCGCCGAGGTGCTGCGGCGGCTCTGGGGCGGGCCGGAAACGCTGATCGTGGTGAGTTCCGACCTGTCGCACTATCACGACTATGACACGGCGCGGCGCCTCGATGGCGCCACCGCCGCCGCCATCGAACGCGGCGAGTGGGAAAGCCTCGGCCCCAACCAAGCCTGCGGCTTTCTCGCGGTGGCCGGCCTGTTGGTGGAGGCGGGCCGCCGCCGCCTCACACCCCAGCGGCTGTCGCTGTGCAACTCGGGGGACACCGCGGGGTCGCGCGATCGCGTGGTCGGCTACGGCGCCTGGGTGGTCGAGCAAACGGCTGCGGCGGCCTGAGCCGTCGGAGAGGGCACGGCAACCTTCTGCGAAGAGCCAACCGTCGTCCGTTACTCGGGCTTGAGCTTCGCCGCTTTGACGACATCGCGGAGGCGTTCGTAGTCGCGGCGCATGCGAACGCCGAACTGTTCCGGACTTTCTTTCAAGGGCTCCAAACCACTTTCGGCCAGGCTGCGCTGGACGTCCGGATCGTCCTGCATCGCATGAATGTGCCGCGCCAGCGCGGCGATCACGAGCGGCGCCATCCCTTTCGGGGCGACGATCCCAAACCATGTGGCGAATTCATACCCCGGCAGACCGGCCTCGGCCGACGTTGGCAGCCCAGGAACTGCCTTGAGCCGTTGTGACTGAGCCACCGCCAAGACCTTGGCGAAGCCTGCTTCGACTGGGCCGCGGACCGCGCCCCAGCCGGCAAACGTGAGCTGAATATGCCCGCCGACGAGGTCGTTCACGGCCGGCCCGACTCCGCGATAGGGCACGTGGAGGATGTCGACCCCGGCCAATCCCTTGAACATTTCGCCCGCAAGATGGGGCGCCGTTCCTGGCCCGCCGGATCCGTAACTCAGTTTGCCCGGCCTTTGTTTGGCGAGCGCAATCAACTCTCGCAAGTCGTTGGCCGCGACCTTGGCGTTGGCGACGACCAGAATGGGCGAACTCGTGACCGGCGCGACCGGCACAAGATCGTTCAATGGATCGAACGTCATGTCCGCGTATATGTGCGGATTGATCGCGACGTTGCCGAGCTGAATGAGTCCGATCGTGTAACCGTCCGGCGGAGCTTTCGCGATCGCCTCCGCGCCAAGATTTCCGCCGCCGCCGGGGCGATTTTCAATCACGATACTCTGGCCCAAGGCCTTGCCGACATATTCGGCGGTGACGCGCGCGGCGACGTCCATGAGGCCGCCGGCTGCCGTCACAACCACGAGCCGGATGGTTCGCGTCGGATAGTCCTGAGCGAAAGCGGCGCTCGGTCCGCCGAACGTCGCCGCCGCTACGACTGCCGAGATGGCACATCCATACCGGAGCCAATTCACGCTCACTCTCCCAGGCAAAGGCACGATCTCGACGCGGTATCACTTCGGCCGAACGAACTCGGCCGGAAGCCGTGGCGGTTTCGGTTTCGAAATAAATTCCGGGATCGTCCCGGGCTCGGGCCCGCCGATCCGGTGCATCCACTCCATGGCGCCGCAGCTACTTGCTGCCGATGACGGCGTAGCCCTGAATTTCGACCTTGGCTTCGGGAATGGCCAGGGCGGTGACGGTGATGAGCGCGCTGCCGGGGAAATTGTCGCCGAATATTTCCCGTCGGATCTGGGTGAGGCGGTCGCCGTAGCGCACGTCGGTGATGAACACGGTCATCTGCACCATATCGCTGAGCTTGCCGCCGGCTTTTTCGAGCGTGGCATTGATGAGCTTGAAGATCTGCCGCACCTGTCCGTCGAGATCGCCGGCGAGCGACTTGCCGGAATCGTCGACGACCGCGAGCTGCCCGGCCAGCCGCACGATCTTGCCGCCCTCGGTGATCACCGCCTGCGAGTAGCCGCGCGTCTGCGGACGCTCGCCCTTGAGGAACTCCTTGGCGTGCAGCGGAGCAGCGAGGCCGAACAGCAGCGTCGCCGCGATGAGGCCGATGAAAGCGCGTGAGGATGCCATCAAGATCATCTTCGTCTCCCTGATTTGCGCGGGCTTTGCCGCGGGTATCACGTATTGCATCGAGCTCATTTGCCGACGCGGTCGGGGCCTTGCGCCAAGGTGTCCAGGCGATAAAGATCTTCGCGCGCGGTGATGAAGAGCACGCGCTTGTCCGGTCCGGCAAAGCCAACATTGGCCGGCTGCCGCGCCACCTTGATCGTGCCGAGATACTTCCCCGCGGCGTCGAACACTTGAACGCCGGTGAGGGTCGTGATGTAGACTCGATCCTCGCGATCGAGCGCCATGCCGTCGGCGCCGCTCTCCTTGCCTTCGGGGATGTCGCGCAGCTGCGCGAAGGTGCGCTTGTTCTTCACGCTGCCATCGGGCTCAACATCATAGGCGTAAACCGTCGGGCCCAGCGTGTCGTCGACGATGAGGGTTTTGCCGTCGCGGGTCAGCGTGAGCCCATTGGGTCGTGCGATTTGATCATCGATGACGAGCGGCTGCTTGGCGCCGACGGGCAGGTAATAGACGTAGGCGATGCGGCCGGGGACCACCGGTCGCGGGCCGGGATCCGTGAAATAGATGCCGCCCTTGGCGTCGAGGATGAGATCGTTCGGCGCCAACAACGGCTTGCCCTCGATGCCCTCGGTGACGGTCGTGACCGTGCCGTCGCGGCTGCGTTTGCTGATCCGTTTGCCGTCGCCTTCCGCCGCCAGCAAATCTCCCTCGCGCGTCACCGCGAGGCCGTTGGCGCCGTTGGTCTGCTCGCGAACGAAACCGATCTCCCCGTTGGTATCGAGGCGGTAGATCCGATTGGGACGGATATCGGAGAAATAAAGGCCACCGTCCGGCGTGCCGACCGGCCCTTCCGTGAACGCGAACCCTTCCTGCACCAGCTGCGGCTCGACGCCCGGCGCCACCACACCCGCGATGCCGCTCGGCGATTGCGCCGAAACCGGCAAAGCGAGCAGCCCGACTAACGCCGCCGCGCCAACGGCAGCGCTCACTCGCATCGCGGGACTCTTGAACTGCCTCGTCCTTCGCATGGCTTCCTCCCGATGTTTGATGAGCAGCTTTTTATCGATCTTCGAGGATGATGGAACCAAGCGCAAATGTCATTTTCGAAGCTCTGACGCGCCTGGCCGTCGGAGCAAGCCGGGGGTGAGACCGTTGTGGCGTCGAAATGCAAGCTCTAGCATTCTCCAGCGAGGCCTCAATCAATCGAAGAAAACCGGGGCCGGCTTCGGCCGTTCGATGCCGGCCACGATGAACGGGAGGAAAGGCTATGCGGCGGTTCGTGTATTTGATTGCGATCGGCATCGTCCTTCTTCTTCCGCACACGCTCGCGGCGCAGCAGGATCAGAAATGGGTCGTGAGCTGGGTCGCGTCCGCGCATGGCCCCTACCCGGTCGGCAATCCGTCGGCGCAGCCGGACCAGCGGTTTGCGTTTCCATCCGCGCAAACCGGGGCGAACGACCAGACGTTTCGCCTGATCGTGCGGCCCGACATTTGGGGACGGCAAGCGCGGCTGCGCTTGACCAACATGTTCGGCACCAAGGCTGTCACGTTCGACGACGTCTTCGTCGGATTGCAAATGGGCGGACCCGGCTTGGTCAAGGGCACCAACCGGCCGGTCACCTTCGGCGGCAAAACGAGCGTGACGGTGGCGCCGGGGAGCGCGGTCTGGAGCGACAGCGTCCAACTCGGGTTCGTGCGCGATCCGGCGGCGGCGGAACTTGCCGGACGCAAGCTCGCTATCAGCTTTCACGTTGCGGGCGAGAGCGGCCCCATGACTTGGCACGCGAAAGCCCTGACCACATCCTACGTCACCGCGGCGGGTGCGGGATCGAAAGGCAAATCGGAAGACGAGGCAGCATTCCCCTACAGCACGGCGTCATGGTTCTTCCTCGACGCCGTCGAGATGATGGCACCCGCGGACAGTTTCGCGATCGTGGCCTTTGGCGATTCGATCACCGACGGCACGGCGTCGACCATGAACGGCGACGACCGTTGGCCGGACGTGCTGTCACGGCGGCTGCACGCCGTGCATGGCAACCGCATCGCGGTGGTCAATGCCGGAATCGGCGGCAATCAGATCGCAGGGCCGGCGGACTACAGCCCACAGAAACCGTTCCCGGGCGGGCCGTCCGCGATACAACGCATCGAGCGCGACGTGCTCGAGCTCTCCGGCGTGACCGCCATGATCTGGCTCGAAGGGATCAACGATTTCAGCAAGAACGGCAACGCTTCGCTGGAGAAGGCACAGAACGGCATGAAGGAGGTCGTCGGCCGTATTCGCGCACAGCGGCCGCAGATGCGCGTGATCGGCGCCACGGTGGTCACCGCGCTCGGCGCATCGAATGCGGCGCACGGCTTCCCCGAGCAGGATGACAAGCGCAAGGCGCTCAACGAATTCATCCGCACATCGGGCTTGTTCGACGGCGTGATCGACTTCGACAAGGCAACGCTCGATCCGCAGACCGGCGGCCTCAAGCCGGAGTTCGTGCCCGAAAGCACGACCGGCGGGCCGGGAGACAAGCTTCACCCGAACCGCGCCGGCTATCTCGCGATGGGAATGGCGATCGACCTCGATCTGTTCTCGCCCAATCAGCAGAGCCGCAGATAGGCGCGACGCGATGCACAAGGTGGAGATCAGGCCGGGCATATGGATCGCTTACGAGGACGATTGGTTCGGCCAACCGTGGAGCGTTCCCGAGACCGTCGTGATGGTGCATGGCAACTCCGAGTCCTCGCGCGCCTGGGTCTCGTGGGTGACGCATCTGGCGGACAAGTACCGTGTCGTTCGTCTCGACCTGCCGGGCTTCGGCGCCTCGACCGAGCCGCCCGGGTACAGCTGGAGCGCCGGCGAGCTCGCCGCCGACGTCGCACGCTTCTTGGATGCGCTGAAAATCCGGACCTGTCATCTGATCGGGGCCAAATACGGCGGATCGGTTTGCATGCAGCTCGCAAGCGAGTACCCGTATCGAGTCGACTCGCTTTGCCTGTTCGGATCGCCCGTGCGCGGCAGCGGCAGCGCCAACGCGGACAGCATCCGCACCAAAGGCGTCCGGCAATGGGCCGCGGAGACCATGCGCGCGCGGCTCGGCAGCTCCGCATCCGCGGCGCAGGTCCGATGGTGGACCGAGGAACTGATGGGAAAGGCCAACCCGCGCGCCGCGTTGGGCGCTTCCTCCGCGCGCATCGACATGGAGCTCGAGGACAGGCTATCGCGCATTACTGCACCGACGCTGATCGTAACCACGAAAGAAAGCGGCCTGCAGTCGGTCGAGGCCGTCGAACGCTATGCCGCGCGCATCCCCAGCGCGCGCGTGATCGTGCTTCCCGGCGACAGTTTTCACATCGCGGCGGTCGAGCCCGGCTTGTGCGCGCAACATGCGCTGCGGTTCATGGCGGAGGTTTCGCAGCACAAACAGACCGCTGGGTCGAGGGAAGCCCGATGAAGCCCCTCCACGCAGAACGGCGATCGCAGATCCGCCGTGCATTCCCCATCGCCGTTGGATCCGTGGATGTCAGGGGTTTGCTCACGCGCCGCGCTTTCGTGGGCGGACTCTGCAGCGCCCTGGCGGGCGCCGGTGCGATGTTGCCGATCGCTACCGCGCGCGCCATCTATCCGGACCGACCGGTCCGGATCGTGGTTCCGTTCCTGCCGGGCGGCGGCGCCGACCTGATCGCGCGCCTGCTGTCACCGCACCTCCAGCACAGCCTCGGCCAGCCCTTTGTGGTCGAGAACCGCGCCGGCGCAGCGGGACGGATCGGGACCGGTGTGGTGGCAAAATCCGATCCCGACGGTCACGTGCTGCTGATGACCACCGAATCCTCGCTCGTCATCGCACCCCATATCGGCGTGCCGTTGAATTATGAACCGCTCAAGGACTTTGCACCGATCTCGCTGCTGACGCGCAATACCG
>Ga0318513_10000486_pt1 | contig 10878 bp, 10 predicted proteins | sample GRESIP171b2f20_FD_203683 | JGI IMG/M metagenome (GOLD analysis project Ga0318513, IMG submission 203683) | Tropical soil microbial communities from Luquillo Experimental Forest, Puerto Rico - GRE.SIPMG.171b2f20 | ecosystem: Environmental > Terrestrial > Soil > Tropical forest > Bulk soil... | reverse complement strand
TACACCCGCCGGGCTGGCGGCCTGGATGCTCGACCACGACGCCGACAGCTACCAGAAGATCTCCCGCGCCTTCCTCAACAAGCAGCCCTCCGGCGGCCTCACCCGGGACAGGGTCCTGGACAACATCACCCTGTACTGGCTGACCGGCACCGCGACCTCGTCGGCCCGGCTGTACTGGGAGTCCGGGCGAACCATCGCTGCCCTCGTCGCGTCCGGGAAAAAGCCCCCCGAAATAAAGCTCCCGGTCGGCTTCACCGTCTTCCCCGGCGAGATCTTCCAGGCCCCGCGCGCCTGGGCCGAGAAGGTCTACCCCAACCTCATCTACTTCCACCAGGCCGCCAAGGGCGGCCACTTCGCCGCCTGGGAAGAGCCCGAACTGTTCTCCGAGGAGATCCGGGCGGCGTTCACGTCGCTGCGCTAACCACAACCCGCACCCAGGGTATGACGGTGACCACCTCGCCCACGACCACGTCAACAGGAAGGTGCACCGGGAACTCGGCCTGACCGGAACCCCTCCGGGAGTCGGCTATCGCGCCAAACCAGAAAGGCGCGATAGCCGGCTGAGGGTAACAAGCAGGCCTCGCAGAACCAGGAAATCTGAGCCAAGCTGAGCTGGATGACGATCGTTAGTGCCGGTAGTGGCATCACGTCTCCGCTCCCGTCAGGGCCGCTCGCGGCTGGGAGGCGACCTTGACCGCGGGTAGTGATTCTGGGCATGCGTCAGGGCTGTGGCGACGGGACAGGCTATCGCCAAACGCGCTGCCATGATTGACCCCGTTGTGACCAGGCATTTACGATGGCCGGACTGTCGGCCGGGCGCCTGGCCTGCAGTTCTCCTGGCCACCTGGGGAGGACGTGTGAACGTGCACGCCCAGCCCAACTACCGGGAAACCGAGTCTGGCTATCCCCCGGCCCGGAGACCAAGCGTCGGGGCAGCGGGGGCGGTGTAGTGGAGGGATGGCCCAGCCACGAGGGCGTCCGGCCCCCTTGACAGACCGGGTCAGCGAATGCAGGGCGCTGAACCGGCTGGTCGGTGCGGTCTGGGCGGGTGAGAGCCGAGCCTTGGTGGTGCGCGGGGATCCGGGGGTCGGCAAGTCGGTGCTGCTGGGCCACCTGGCCGCGAAGGCGTCGGGTGCGGGGTGCCGGGTGGCGCGCGCGGTGGGCGTGCAGTCGGAGATGGAGCTGGCGTTCGCCGGGCTGCATCAGCTGTGTGTGCCGATGCTAGACCACGCCGGCAGCATCCCGGGGCCGCAGCATGATGCGCTGCGGACCGCGTTCGGCATGGCCGCTGGGCCGCCGCCGGACCGTTTTTTTGTCGGTCTTGCCGTGCTCAGCTTGCTGTCGGAGGTGGCCAGGGACCGCCCGCTGGTCTGCGTGATCGATGACGTGCAGTGGCTGGACCGGGCGTCGGTGCAGGCGCTGGGGTTTGCGGCGCGGCGGCTGGCCGCCGACCCGGTCGGGGTGGTGTTCGCGGCCCGTGACCCGTGGGCGGAGCTGGCCGGGCTGCCCGAGCTGGAAGTGACCGGGCTGGGCGAGGAGGATGCGCGGGCGCTGCTGGCCTCGGCGCTGCCCGGGCCGCTGGACGCGCGGGTCGCCGACCTGATCGTGGCGGAGACCCGGGGTAATCCGCTGGCGCTGCTGGAGCTGCCACGGGGCCTGAGCCCGGCGGAGCTGGCGGGCGGGTTCGGGCTGCCCGGCGCGGCGCCGCTGGCGGGCCGGATCGAAGACAGCTTCACCCGCCAGCTGGCGGCGTTGCCGGACCAGACGCGGCGGCTGCTGGCGCTGGCAGCGGCTGATCCGTCTGGTGACCGGGCGCTGGTGTGGCGGGCGGCCAGGCGGTTGGGGATCCCGGTCCAGGCGGCGGCGCCGGCGGTGGAGGCCGAGTTGGTGGAGTTCGGCGGCCAGGTGCGGTTCCGGCATCCGCTGGCGCGGTCGGCGGCCTACCGGTCAGCGGCGTTCTCCGAGAGGCAGCAACTGCACGCCGCGCTGGCCGAGGTGACCAGTCCTCAGGCAGATCCGGACCGGCGGGCCTGGCACCTCGCTGCAGCCGCGCCCGGGCCAGACGAGGACGTCGCTGTCGAGCTGGAGCAGTCAGCTGAGCGGGCGCAGGCCCGCGGCGGGCTGGCCGCGGCTGCGGCGTTCTTGCAACGGTCCGTTGAGCTTTCGGTCGATCCGGCCCGGCATGCCGACCGCGCGCTGGCCGCGGCGCAGGCCAGCATGCAGGCCGGCGCCTTCGGCAAGGCTCTTGAGCTGCTGGCGGCGGCGGAGGCCGGGCCGCTCGATGAGTTCGCCAGCGCCCGGGTGGACCTGCTGCGCGGCCAGATAGCCTTCGCCACGGGCCAGGGCAGCGACGCACCCCCGCTGTTGCTCAGAGCGGCCAAGCGGCTTGAGCCATTCGACCTCGGCCTGGCCCGTGAGACCTACCTGAATGCCTGGATGGCGGCCAATGTCGCCGGGCGCCTGGCGGGGGCTGGCAGCATGTTGGAGGTCGCCCGCGCCGCCAGGGCCGTGCCCCCGCCGAAGCCCTCCCGCTCGCTTGACCTGCTGCTGGACGGGTTTGCCTTGCTGGTCACTGATGGGCCGGCCGCCGCTGCGCCGGCGCTGCGGCAGGCGGCGAGCGCCTTTGCTAGCGCAGACCTCCCTCGGAAAGAAGGGCTCCAGTTTGGCTGGATGGCCTCGGGGGCCGCCAACGCCCTGTGGGACACAGATGGCCACCGTGCGATCCTGGTCCAGCAGGTCCGGCTCACCCGTGCCGCCGGTGCGCTCGAACAGCTGCCGTTCGCCCTGATTTCGCTGGCCATGGCTGACGCGTGGCGAGGTGACTTTACGGGGGCCGATTCCCTGCTCGCGGAAGCCGATGCGGTGTGCGACGCGACCGGAGGGGGTCGTATGGCGCGCTATACCGCCTTGCTCGTGGCCGCGCTGCGCGGTAACCAGGCCGAGGTCGCCCCGCTGCTCGAGGAGGCCATCGCCGAGGCCGAAGCCGAGGGGCAGGGAGGTAATGCGGCGTACGCGTATTGGGACACCGCGATCTTGCACAATGGCCTCGGGCGTTACGCCGACGCTCTGGCGGCGGCCGAACAGGCCACCGGGGACGCCCATGTGTACATCTCCATGTGGGCACTGCCCGACCTGATCGAGGCGGCCGTGCGGACCGGCAATGTCCAGATCGCGATCGGCGCGCTGGAGCGGCTGGCGGAGACGACCCAGGCCGGCGGGACCGACTTCGGGCTAGGGCTTGAGTCGCGCTGCCGCGCGCTGGTGCGCAAGGGAGAAACCGCGGAGGGCCGCTACCGCGAAGCGGTCGACCGGCTTGGCCGCGCCCGGATGCGCCCGGACCTGGCCCGCGCTCACCTGCTCTACGGCGAATGGCTGCGCCGGGAGAACCGCCGGGTGGACGCGCGCGCCCAATTGCGCACCGCGTACGAGATGCTGGACGCGATCGGCATGGAGGCGTTCGCCGAGCGCGCCCGCCGGGAGCTGATGGCCACCGGCGAAACGGTGCGCAAGCGCAGCCCCGACACGCGCGATCAGCTCACCCCGCAGGAGGAGCAGATCGCCCGGCTCGCTCGGGACGGCCTGTCGAACCCGGAGATCGGTGCCCAGCTGTTCCTGTCCGCGCGCACGGTCGAATGGCACCTGCGCAAGGTGTTCACCAAGCTCGGCATCAGCTCCCGCCGGCAACTGCGCACCGCGCTGACGCAGCCGGGGCGGGCGGATCGGCCGGCATAGCCAAGGCTTCAGTGCCCCGCGCTCTGGCCGCCGTCGATGTGCAAGATCTCGCCGGTGATGTACGGCGAGGACTCCAGAAACAACACGGCGTCCACGACGTCGCTGACCTGCCCGGGCCGCCCCAGCGGCAGCTGGCCGCCGAGGTGCTCGTGGCTGTCGGCCGGGTGCTCCGGGGTGGCGATGATGCCGGGGGAGACGGCGTTGACCCGGATGCCGTAGGCGGCGTACTCGATGGCCAGCGAGCGGGTGGCTGCGGCCAGCCCGCCTTTGGTCAGCGCTGCCAGCACCGCCGGCGTGCCGCAGTCCCCGGCCTCGGCCAGGGTGGCGGTCACGTTGACCACGTGGCCGCCGTACCGGGTGGCCATCTCGGCGATGGCGCGCTGGGTGAGCCAGAAGAACCGGGTCAGGTTGACCCCGACGGCCCTGGCGTAGTCGGCGGCGGTGTAGTCGGTGAATGGCTTGGACAGGTACACGCCCGCGTTGTTGACCAGGGTGTCGATGCGCCCGAACCGGTCCAGCGCGCCATCGACGATCTGGTTCGCGGTCGCGGGGTCGGCGTGGTCGCCCTTGACTGTGACCAGGTCCGGGTCCTCCGACGGTTTGATCGTGCGGGCGGTGGCTACCACGGCCCAGCCCCGCCTTCGGTACCCGGCCACCAGGCCGGCGCCGATGCCCCGGGAGGCACCGGTGATGACGGCGACCTTGCCCGTCATGAAGTGCCCTGCGCCGGGCCGTTTGGGTGCGGGGTCAGCGGCGTGGCCAGCGCAACCATCCAGCCGTCCAACGGCAGCGACCGCGGGATCGCCCGCATCTCGGCCGGGCCTCCGGCGCGCCACAGGTGCCTCCCTCACGCGCTCTGCACGACCCACGGCTGGGCGCGGCAGCGACTTCGGCGGAAGACCCGCCCGGTAGGAGCGTTCGCCGCCGGCTAGGTCTCGCTCAATGACGGCGACACCCAGCCCGCGGGCGGTCAGCGCCGCGGCGCAGTGCTCGCCGGGCGCGCCACCGCCCAGAACGATCACGTCGTGGTCGCTCACGTCGGCAGCTCCGCCCCCGCCTGCTCCGCCACCATGTACGCGGCATACCAGCCGGGCCTGTTCTCATCGCGCCGCCCGGTACGCTTCTGTTGCTCGCCGTGGGCCGCCTCGGCCCGCCGCATCGCGTTCCCCAGGTCTGCCGGGGATGCGAATGCCGTCTGCGCGGCGGCGGTCCGCCCGGGCAGCTGCGCGGTGACCTCTTGCAGCAGCCAGCCCTTGCCGTCCGGGTCGGCGAACGTGGCGAAGGAGCCGTAGCTGGCGTGATCGGGCGCGGGACCGCTCACCCGGCCGCCCGTACCTTCGGGCTGGAACTGGGCTCCCGGCGTCCCGGCGTGGAACATCTCGCTGACCTCGGCATCGTCGGCGAGCTCGCCGGGCGCGGCGTCGATATCGGAGACGATCAGATACAGACCCCGGGCCGAGCCGGGCGCGGCCGAGGTCATGGTCGCGCCGAACTGGACCGAGCATCCCGAGCCGGGCGGGGTGAACTGGACGACCCCGAAGCCGTTGCCGAAGGGGACGCGGCGGCCAGCCGCCATCCCAGCCCCCTGGTAGAAGGCCTTGGCCCGGTCCACATCAGCGCGGGCACCACGACGACCTGGAGTTTCATGTCCACGGCCGTTACTCCTTAAGGCTTGCCGGATTCGCCGGGTTCTATGCTGTGGCCTGGAGGCCGCGGCTCGCGCCTGTGAGCCACCCTGGCCGGTACCCTGGTCAGCCCCGCGGGAGCGAGCCCGCGCTCGCCGTCCAGTTCGCCAAGGGAACAAATTGACCTCTGCGGCATGAGCGCCCACTGGTCATGAATGTGGCTTGTCCCGTCTTCCCGTTGATGCTCGTGTCGCCAGTGCGCGGCGGCGACCTGCCCGGCAGTGGGTGCTATTGCGAACCAACTTGGACGGCTGGCAAGTGATCGCTACGGTCGACACTGCGGCGACTGTACCCAGCAGTGCCTGCGCAACCTGCCGGCCCAGACCCTGGTGGCCAGCATCCCGGGCGACCTGATTCCCGGAGTCGTCGACGGCAAGGTCCTCACCGAGCCGATCAGGACGGCGCTGGCCGCCGGGCGGTTCGCCCGCGTGCCGGTCCTCAACGGCACCAACACCGACGAGGAGCGGCTGTTCGTCACCTTCGGCCTGACCGTCAGCGGCGGCACTGACGTGCTAATGCCCGAGCACCCGGTGACCGCCGCAGGCTACCAGGCCGACATCGCCGCGGCGCTGGGCGTGCCCGCCGCGCGGGCCGCGGCGATCGCGGCCGAATACCCGCTCACCGCCTACCCCTCGCCAGACGTGGCCTTCAGCGCGCTAGTCGGGGACGCCAACTTCGCCTGCCCGGCACTGCAGATCGACCGGGCGACCTCCCCGCGCATGCCGACCTACGCCTATGAGTTCAACGACAACAACGCGCCAGAGGTCTTCGCACCGACACTTGAAGGCCTGCCCGTCGCGACGCACGCCTCCGAGGAACAGTACCTGTTCGACCTGCCGAACGTGCCCTTCCCCGCGCCGCTGACCGCCGACCAGCAAACACTCGCGGCCAGCATGCGAGCGGCCTGGGCGAACTTCGCCGCAACCGGCAGCCCCGCTACTGCGGCCGTGCCCTGGCCCGCATTCGGCGCGAACAACGCGCCGATGCTCTCACTGGTGCCGCCGCAGCCACAACTCGGGACCGACTTCGCCGCCCGGCACCACTGCGGATTCTGGGCCGCCGGGTAACCCCAATCCCCGAACCCCATCCCGGCTACCGCGTCCACAGACGCGGTAGCGGGAAGGAGTTTTTCCATGAGCACCTCGCGGCGCACGTCGATCAAGCCACAGACCCGGACGATCGACGGGCTGATGATCCGCTGCCCGGTACCGGGTCAGGGATCTCGCCTCAGGGCGTATTGCTTCATCGAGTGAGGGGAGTCAGGATGGCCAGTTCATTGTCGATTGACGTCTTCAACAGCGGGTACAAACCGATACCTGGTGGCCCGGGATGGGATGACAGCACCCCGGCCACCTGGCCAGCCAGCACCTCGACGCTGATCTCCGGCGACCACGACGCGGTCCTGGTCGATGCGCTGCTTACCACCAGCGAAGGACAGCGCCTGGCGGCGTGGGTGCAGAACACCGGCAAGCGGCCCCGCGCGATCTTCGTCACCCACGGTCACGGCGACCACTTCTTCGGGGCCGGGCAGGTACTGGACGCCTTCCCCGGCACCCTGCTGATCGCCTGCGATCAGCAGGTCGTCGACCAGGCCCGCGGCCAGACCACCCCCAAAGCCATAGCGTCCTGGAACGCCCGGTTCGCCCGGCAGTTCTCCCAGTCTCCCGCGGTGCCTGCCCTGGCCAGTTCGCCGGAGTTCGACCTGGACGGCCATCCTCTGCTGTTCCGCACGATCGGCGGCGCCGACGGCGCGCTAGCCACGATCGTGCACGTGCCGGACGTGGCGGCGATCTGCTCCGGCGACATCGCCTACAACAACATCCACATGTGGCTGTGGAACTCCACGCCGGACTCCCGGCAGGCGTGGCTGGCGTCCCTGGACGCGGTGGCCGCCCTCAAGCCGGCCACGATCATCACCGGGCACAAGGACCCCGGCGCGCCCGACGACAACGCCACCCGCGTGCTCGACCAGTCGCGCCGCTATCTCGAGGACTTCGACCAGACGGTCGCCAAGTCCAGCACCCCGCGTCAGGTGATCGACGTCATGCTCGCGAAGTACCCCGGCTACGGCAACCGGTACACCCTGTTCGCCGCGGCAGCCAGCCAGTTCCCGCCCTAACCAGGCAGGCCACACAGCGAGGTGCCTGAGACGCAGGCCCTCCTCCATGTGGCCCCCACCGAACCCCGCGGGCCATTGGGTAGGCCGCCGACGAGGTCCCTGTTGGGCAGGCCTCGGCGCGAAGCAGGTGGTGTCAGCGCCCGGACCAGGGTGTCGACCCGCCTGGGCCAGACCGGTCCGGCGAACGGCCGTTACTCGCCGCGGCGCCGCTGGCCGGTGCCAGCGCCCGGGCTTGGGGTGGCCGGTCCGGCGCACGCCGGGCCACACAGCTCAGGCGCGCAGATCAATGCGCTCACGCGTCAGGCGGGCCGGCACCGCTGACAGCCTCCTCCTCGCCCGCACTTGTCCAGCGCACCGACGCTGACGTTGCGAGCAGGACAGGCAGGACTCTGCCCCGGCAAGCCCGGGGCGGCGGCCCACGAGGACGGGGGGTAAGGAGACCGACACCCTGCGTACGGCCGTTTGAGACCCGGCATGCGGCTTGGCTGGTAATCGGCGCAGCGAATGAGTTTACTCGCCGGTATCCCCTGTCCTGGCGTTACCGGGCGTGCTTACGGTGGGTTCCTGATGCCTGATGCCGCACTGTGTGGTGCCGCAATGGCCGCCACAGGGAGGGGTACGCGAGCGGGACCGGGGCACCGCCGGCGATGACCCGCGCCCCTTCTCCCCGCCGGGCCGGTCATCGGCGGCCGCGCTTGGCGTGCGCATGGCGCGGCAACGGCGAAGAGGAGGTGATGGCCTGGCACTTCCCGACCTGGTGGTTCAAGGAACATGAGAAAAAGGGGGTCACGATGCGACGCATCGCCTTCGTACTCATCTCGGCGGCCGCCACCGTGGTGATGGCCGCCACCGCGGCGCTGGCTGACAGCCCGCACTTCATCTCCGCTGACAACAGCATCGACACCAGCACCGGGGCGCTGGTCACCTCGTTCAAGGACGCCGGGCTGGGCACCGGCACCAGCAGCATCGCGATCACGCTCTCGGCCACCGCGAGCGCCACCTACCAGTGCTACAACAAGGCCGGTAACAAGCCCCAGGGTGTCCCCAAGTCGTTCGGCCCGACCGCGCTGGCCACCCCGCCGACCCCGTTCCCGGTGCGCCACGGGGCGACCACGGGCAGCCTGACCCTGGGCCCGCTCGGCCCGGGGACTTTCAGCTGCCCCTCCGGGCAGATCCTGTTCCTGGACGCGGTGACCTACTCGAACACCATCGTGGCGGACGCGACCGGTAATTCGGCCAACTCCACGCCCGACCCGATCTCGGCCACGCTCCACATCAGGGTCTGACCAGGCCGTCACAACGCAACCGCCCATTCAGCATGCGCGGGGGACACCAGGCAGAAGGTGTCCCCCGCGCATTACCCTGCCCGCGCCTTGGAAGGTTGCCAGGCGCCCCGGCTGGCCCGCATCTGTGCCCGAAGATGACGTCCCTTTGGAGCTGGCGGAAACCGCAAGCCGCCCTCGATAACAGACGGATCTGGCGCAGACAACCGGACAACATATGCAGTCGGCGCGAGCGAAAATTCGGCGTTCAAGCCGCATGCCGCCCAAGATAAATTACTCTCTGTAATTACCCGGGTTCTTGGCTCCCGCGCCGAACCGCCTAATGCACGATGCCGAAGCTCACGACTCGCATTGTTTGTTGCACACATAACCGGTTGATCGGCGCGTGGCCGGGATCGACACCAGGTCAGCTGGCCAGCACTTAGATGATGGCGTTGACGTACTGGTAGTGGTGTTCGGGCCTACTGGTCGAGTTCGGCAGTAATGCGGTCAATCTGCTGCCGGAGCCATTGTTCGCTTTCTGGGGCGAGGCCAGGGGCGTTGAGGACAGATGCCACGTGCTCGGCGGCGACGTTGGGATCGGCCGCCAGCCCGTGGTGGGCGAGGGCGTTGACCAATGTGGCGATGATGACCCCGTCGCGGGATCTGCGGGCGTTGAGGATCGCATAGGCGAGCCGCCGGGTCTCATCCAGGTCCCGAAGGCGGCTGGCCTGCGCCTGTGCCGCCGCAGCCCGGCGCTGCGCAGCGATGTCGAACGCGCGGGTGAGCGCGGCACCGACCAGGGCAAACCCGACGCCAGCCAAGGCCGCCCTGGTGGGAGCACCGGCGATCAGCAGCACTACCGCGGCGCCCGCGAGAACCAAGGCGGACCAATAGCCCCGCCCGATCCGGGAAAGTCCCGCAAGCACGGCAAATACGCTAGCGGGACGGCCGTCCGCCGGCACGGAGAAAACGCCGCTGAACGGCGATGGTGACCGCTGAATTCAGCGCCACGGGCCGCGCGCCGGTCTTTGCCCGGTTCCCGCCCCGGGAGCACAATGGGCCAGATGAGGGTCGTGGTGACCCGGATCGAGCCCGACGGCACCATGCACCGCCGCATGGTGGATACCGCCCAGCAAAGCGACCCTAAGAATTGGGAAGACCTCACCGCCCGCGCCCTGGCGGCCCAGCCGCCCTACCGCCCGGTCCCGGGCACCGCCGTCTATCACCTCTGCGTGAACGGCGACATCATCCAAGTCGGCGAGTATGACCTCGAGGGACCGCTGCGGGACCTGGTCGTCGTGGTGCTGGCAATCGGCAGCACGATCTCAGCGGCACCTGACGGGCGCTCTGCGTGACTGACCGGTAGCGCACACAGTCCCAACGCGGAGGGGGTGCCTGGCGGGAGCTATACGGCAGCACGGAGAGCGGCCAGGACCTCGCGGTCCCGCCCGGCGCCACGCAGACCGTCGGGACCGGCGCAATGGGCAGGCCACCGCCGGGCAAATAGGTCAGCCTCATGTATGGCCTTCGCCCACGCATGACGCCGCGCTTGCTGGAGATCCGGCGCACCCGGGTCAACCAATCAGGCTTTTACCTCCATACCGTTTCATCGCCCCGCAACAGCACGGCGATGATCAGGTTCAGCATTGGGCCGCCGAGGTCCGGTTCGGCCACCAGGATCACCCGGCCACCGATGAGGACGTGGTAGACGGGGATGCCCAAAGCCGGATGGTAGGGAGGCGGGAACTCCAGGGCGCGACCGGCGAGGCGTTCCCAGTCGAGGCGGTCGCTGCACCGGGCGGTGTCCACCATGCGGCGCAACATGGTGCCGTCACGCTCAACCCGGGTCACGGCGACCCTCACCAGCCCATTCTGGCCCCTGCGCGGCATCGTGAGGAGGTAGCCACCGGAATCTCGTGAAGGCGCTGTCATGGCCTTCGCCGGGCGCGCGTAGCCTGTCGTTCCAGGCGATCGCGAGCGTCTCGGTGCCCGAGCCCTCGGCGGGGATGCCGATGTCAATCCGCTCCGAAGAGCCGGAGTCGGCCGTCCCGGGGTTCCGATCATGTCGCCGTTGACC
>Ga0318513_10000474_pt1 | contig 10950 bp, 8 predicted proteins | sample GRESIP171b2f20_FD_203683 | JGI IMG/M metagenome (GOLD analysis project Ga0318513, IMG submission 203683) | Tropical soil microbial communities from Luquillo Experimental Forest, Puerto Rico - GRE.SIPMG.171b2f20 | ecosystem: Environmental > Terrestrial > Soil > Tropical forest > Bulk soil... | reverse complement strand
CGCGTCGGCGACGACCGCGCGCGCCTGCTCGGCCAGCTCGGCCACCCCGGCCAGCCCGCTGCCGGACACCGCCTGATACGTCGAGGCCACCATGCGCACCAGCTGGGCTTCGTCGTGCAGCACCTTGAGCACCGGCATCGCGGCCATGGTCGTGCAGTTCGGGTTGGCGATGATGCCCTTCTTGAGAGACCGGGACCCGGCGGCGACATCTCTGGCGAAGTTCACCTCGGACACCACCAACGGCACGTCCGGGTCCTTGCGCCAGGCCGACGAGTTATCGATCACGGTGACTCCGGCGGCCGCGAACCGCGGCGCCTGCACCCGCGACATGGTCTTGCCGGCCGAGAACAACGCGATGTCCAGGCCGCTCGGGTCCGCGGTCTCGGCGTCTTCGACCTCGATCTCCTGCCCGCGAAAGGCCAGCTTGCGGCCGTGCGAGCGGGCCGACGCGAAGAACCTGACGGTGGTCGCCGGGAAGTCACGCTCGTCGAGCAATGCCCGCATCACCTGACCCACCTGACCGGTGGCGCCAACTACCCCAAGCGCAACCATCTACCGCCCCGTCCCCGCATACACCGTCGCCGTCTCCTCGCCGCCGAGCCCGAACGCCTCGTGCAACGCCACGACCGCCTTGTCTAGTTCGGTGTCGCGGCACAGCACCGAGATGCGGATCTCGGACGTGGAGATCAGCTCGATGTTGACGCCCACGGCAGCCAGCGCCTCACAGAAGGTCGCGGTGACCCCGGGATGGCTGCGCATGCCCGCCCCGACCAGCGACACCTTGCCGATGTGGTCGTCGTAGAGCAGCTGGGTGAACCCGATCTCGTCCTTCAGCGAGTCGAGCTTTTCCACCGCGGTGGGTCCACTGTCACGCGAGCAGGTGAAAGTGATGTCGGTCTTGCCGTCCTCGACCTTGGAGACGTTCTGCAACACCATGTCGATGTTCACGTCGGCGTCGGCGACGGCCCGGAAGACCTTGGCCGCATATCCCGGAATGTCGGGAATCCCGACGATGGTCACCTTGGCCTCGCTGCGGTCGTGTGCGACTCCGGTCAGGATGGGGTCTTCCATGGGGGTGTCCTCTATCGATCCGACGACGACGGTGCCCGGTTTGTCCGTGTACGACGACCGGACGTGCACCGGAATGTTGTAGCGGCGAGCGTATTCGACGCAGCGCAGCATCAAGACTTTGGCGCCGCAGGCCGCCATCTCGAGCATCTCCTCGAAGGTCACCGTGTCCAGCCTGCGGGCGTTGTGCACGATCCTCGGGTCCGCGCTGAAGATGCCGTCGACGTCGGTGTAGATCTCGCAGACGTCGGCGCCGAGCGCCGCGGCCAGGGCGACGGCGGTGGTGTCCGAGCCACCGCGGCCCAGCGTGGTGACGTCCCGGGTGTCCTGGCTGACGCCCTGGAATCCGGCGACCAGCACGATCCGCCCTTCGTCGAGCGCGGCTTGCAGCCGGCCCGGCGTGACGTTGATGATTTTCGCGTTGCCGTGAGTGCCGGTGGTGATCACGCCGGCTTGCGATCCGGTGAACGACCGGGCCTGCGCGCCGAGCGATTCGATTGCCATGGCCACCAACGCGTTGGAGATGCGCTCGCCGGCGGTCAGCAGCATGTCGAGTTCCCGGGGCGGCGGCGCGGGGGCCACCTGCTGGGCCAGGTCCATCAGGTCATCGGTGGTGTCGCCCATCGCAGAAACTACGACCACCACGTCATTTCCTTGCTTCTTGGTCGCGACTATGCGCTGCGCAACGCGGCGGATCCGGTCGGCGTCGGCCACCGAGGATCCGCCGTACTTCTGCACGACGAGCGCCACTGTTTTCTTTCGGTCCAGAGGGTGTGGGTCCACAACAGAATACGTGTGACGGTTCCTCGTGCTTGCCCTGCTCGGACGCGCGGCCGCCTACCCCATTTGACGGGCCGACACGGTCACAGCTTGGCCAGTTCGAGCATAAGGGCCTTGAGGTCGCGGGCATTTCCGTTCAGTTGAGGTTGGCAATGACCGGTGGTTGCTTGGGCACCGATCTGTCAGTCCGGGTCGATCACGCGGTGAGCCCTGCCGCGGAGACGACCGCCCAGAGCACTTCGGGGTGGCGGATGTCGCTGTGCGCACCGCTGAACGGGGATTGGTTGGCGCAGATGACAGCGTTTGCGTCCAGGTCGTAGAAGGCACCGGGCTGAAAGTCGTACGGCTTTCCCTGCGGCTGCATCACGACAGCGGCCGGAGTGGGGGTCTGCTGGTACCCGTCGTGACCCATTGCGCCCCAACGGAATACCAGATCGGTGGCGGATTCGCTGTCCTGGCCCGCGAGCATACTGGCCATCGGGTACCACCACCCGACCGCTCTGTCGGCGCTGCTGAAGGTGGCCAACAGCGGCCCATCGACCCGGGCGCCGTCGCCGGCCAGCCCGCCCGATCGGGAAGAATCGAATAGCAGCGACGAGGCGAACGTGAAGTGGGAGAATGCGCCCTGGATCAGGGCGAGCGATTTGACCGGGCTGGCCGCGCCCGTCTGGTTGTCGCGCAGACCCGCCAGCGAGTACGAGACCAGCCGAGCGCCGAAACTGTGGCCCATCAGGTGGATTCGCGGTGCGCCCCCGGGGCCGCTGAGGCCGGCCAGCAGCGGACCCAGGCCATGCTGGCCCACCACACCTGCCCGATTCTTCATCTCGTAGTAGCTCAGCGTCCGAAGAACTTCCCGCGCCCCGCTCCACAGCCCGGCGAACGGATTGCCGATGCCCTGCGCGCCGCTGGGCGCGTGCGGCGCCATGGCCGCCGCGTGCCCAAACGCCGTCGCGGTGTCGGCGGTGAGCAGTGCGGCTTCCCCGGCGTCTTCGATGCCCTGCGCCGGTGTGGTGACCAAACCGGCCGCAAGCTGGTGGAATTCGGTGAGTTTGGCCGGGTCCTGGGGGCGCTGGTCAAGCAGCTGGCCCATGGTGGCCAGCGGCTGCTGCTGGCCGGGGAAGGCGGGGGCGAGCGCCGCGGCCAGTTGCGCGCCGGTCGACGGCGCCGGCGGTGCGGTGGCCGGGTCGTCGTCCGGAAACAGCAGCGACGGCCAGATGATTCCAACCGCGGCGCTGCTGGAAAGGTGCTCGCCGAGCTGGTCGGCTAGCAGCCCGAACATCGCCTGGTACAGATCGCGGGCCGAATCCACGCCGCTGTTCCAGCCGTGTGAGAGCACGAACAGGTCGGTGATGCCGCCGGCGGCCACCGCGGCGGGCAGTCCGCCGTCACCGCCGCCGGTGGCCGTGTTGAGACTTCCGTCGGCGTTGAAATCGACCTCGTAGTAGGCCAATCCGTTCATGTCGGTCATCGTCGTCTTCCCCCTTCGGTTTGGGTCTATGGGCGGCTAGGTATCGGACAGGGCTCGCATCAGGTCGATAAGGCCGGCACCCTGGTAGAACTCGTGGCGTCCCAGGTCTATCGCGGAGTCGCGGAACAGCTTCTTGACCGATTCCGGTTGGCCGACGTATTCCCTGCGGACCGACAAGAACCCGGCGATCGCCCCCGAGACGTGCGCCGCTGACATCGAGGTGCCGCTGTCTTGGATGTAGCGGGCAACCTGCGAGGGGTCGCCCGCGGCAGGCGCCAGCGGCGGGACACCTGCGATCAGCTGCCCGGTGCCGGCCGAGGTGATGCATTCGCCGGGCGCCACCAGGTCCGGTTTGAGTCGCCCGTCGAGTGTGGGGCCCTTCGACGAGTTGAAGGTGACGCCGAAGGTGTGCGGTCGATAGCGGTGCACGGATCCGACGGTGATGGCGGTGGCCGCGTTGCCCGGATCGGTGATTGTCGACAACTGTCCGTGGACGTCACCGGACGGGCCCTCGAGGGTTCCGCCTGCGCCCTCGTTGCCGGCGCTGACGACCACTATCACGCCGGTACCGGTCAGCAGGTCCAATTCCCGGCACAGCGGGCTTTGACCTGCCGCGTATTCGCCGGGCGGCCATGGGCAGCCGAGGGACAAGTTGACTCCGTGGATTTGGAGCCCTCGGCCGACAGTGTTGACGTTGCGGATGTATTCGATCGCCTGGATCACCACGCTCGACAACGTGTTGCCGTTGTCGTCGAGGACCTTGAGGCTGACCAGGTTGGCCTTCGGCGCGACCCCGGAAAGGGTGGCGCCCTCCGGCAGGGTGCGAAGCGCCCATTGCGGCAGGTCTTGCGCGGTCGGTTGGTTGTGGGCGATCCGGAGCGCTTTGGTGTCGCTGGGCGCTTGGCCGGCGATGATGCCGGCGACGTGGGTGCCGTGCCCATAGGCATCGGTCAGCGGAGACGGCTTGGCGTCGGGGGATGACGGTGTCGTGAAGTCGCGGTGCAGCTTCGATACCGCGGGCGCGGTCAACGTGTCGTGGGCGGCGAAGTGTGGGTGAGATGCGTCGATACCCGAATCGAGCACCCCCCAGACCACGCCGGCACCGGCGCTGCCGAAGGTGCGGAGGGCGGCGTCGGACTTGATCGTGCTGACGGAGCGGTCAAGGTGGGCGCGCAAGATCAGATCCGGCCACACGTGATAGATGAGTTCGAGAGCACGCTGGGCCCCCGCCGCGGTCGCCGGATCGCCGCCGCGCACCAATCGGGTGATCTCATTGGGGGTGAGCGCGCACCGCATGTAGTGTCGGCCGACCGACACGGGCTGAGGCGGACCCCCGGTCCCGAAGACATCGGCAAACAATCTGAGAAAGCCGCGGCGAACCGTTGCGGGCCTCGCGCCTGCGTCCAGCCGGAGCTCGATCAGCACCCCGCGACGGTCTTGCTCATCGGTGGACACGACATGCACCGCGGCGTCGCCCATCACAAGCGGGCTGATGATCGATGCGCGCCTTGGCCCGCGCGGCGAGCCGGCGGTCACCGCCGCCGCCGTCGCGACGGCGGGTGCGTGCGGGAGGCGCAGTACACGCGTGGCGCGCATTCCCGTTGCGAGAAGGCCATTTCAGCCACAGTCCCGCCGAATCACCATCGCCCCCACGACGAGGAATCTTAATGTCATTCGGGGTGAAAGTCGCTGCTTCGCACCGTTCACTGCGTGCCGGTGTGTCGGCGGATCACGACGAAACCAGCTGGATCGCCCAGAAGTCGCTGGCCAAGTGCGCCCCGTTGATGGGTGAGCTATCCGAACTGACCTTGGATCCGGTCAGGTACTGGTAGGGCATGTAGAAGTAGCCGTGGTCGCCCCACGAAGCTCCCCACGAGTTGCGAACAATCAACTGGCTCTTGGGATCTGAGTAGCCGACCGCAAGAACGGCGTGACCGCCGACGGTGGCCTCACCCGGTTTGGGCATCGGCATCACACCCGTTTGAGCGACTGATTGAGATTCGAAGCTCTGGTACACGGTAAACCCGAACACCACAGCCAGGTTCGAGGCGATCGCGTCCTTCAAATCGCCCAATGTCTGGATCGCCTCGTACTGCGCCGCTTTGTCAGTCGTCGCGGCGACGTAGCAACGCTTTGGTGGCTTGACCGAGAACATCCCGACGTCATAGGGCCACAGTGTCTCCGGGCAGACGCCCTCGCTGTTGACCACCTTGATGCCGTCCCTGATGACCGCTCCCGAGTCGCTGGACACGGTGCCTTCCAGCGCGCGTTCGTTGTAGTAAATGAACAGCCGCGACGGGATGAAGTCGGATGAGCCCTGCCGATCCCGCTCGTACTCCATTGCGGCGGCGATGGCATTTCCGGTGCACGACCCCAGTTGGCCCTGGTCGTAGACCGCTGGCATCGACGGGCGCAAGTCGTACTCGGCCGGAGCCGGGGACGTAAGTCGCGCCGCATACAGCCTGTCGCGGAGGTCCGGTAGCTGCGGTCGCCAGCCGTAACCGCGAACGTGGCTCCAATCGTGGGGTGTCTCATCGCTTTTGATTGGCGTGGGCTCGTGCAAAATGGTCATTGCGAACTCCTATTTTTGGGGGTGCATCGACCGTAGGGGAAGTGACCGCGTAATGGCGTGCGTAGTTGAATACCTAGTTTTTCGTCGAGCAGGATTGAGTACTGCCGCAGTCCGCCTCCTCTTGGAACGCGCTACCTGACGCGGAGCCATCTGGTGGTCATCGCCAACCTCGCGTCAAGGAAAACGAAAAGGAAACGACGTGCGCGGGACACAACCGACAGATACGACCGAGTTGCGCAACCAGGTGTTGCGCAGGCTGCGCTCCGGGGAGAAGGTCGCCGCGGTTGCGGCTAACAGCGGCATCAGCCGCTCGACGGTCTATCGGTGGAGACGCGAAAGTACGCGTGCGGCAACCAAACCGCGAGCCGCGGAACGGAAGCCCACGATCCCTTCGGCGGCGCTACCGGTACCGGTACATCCAACACCCGCGCCAAAACCGACGGCGGTGCCTGTCGAGGGCTACGTCGGCGACATGACCGGCCCGGGAATCACCGACAAATGGGGGGTGACCGCCACCGACCTGGGCGTCTGCGCCGTGGCACCCAACGGCAAGCTGCTGTCGGTGTTCGGAGATACCTTCTCCGGCAACACCGTAGGGCAGGGCGACTGGCGCGCCCCGGTCGTTCTGATCGGCAGTGGGGACACAAACAATCCGATCCGGTATGCGAACGCGGGCGGCGCGGACCCAAACTATGCGCAGCAGTTGTGGCCCTACGTCCACGACTCCCAACCCTGGAACCAGGGCGGCATCAGCACCATGATTCCCTCCGATGTGCTGGTCGTCGGGCAGACTATGTATCTGCACGCCATCGTCAATCGTGGCTTCGGAAGCGTGATCTGGACCGGAATCTGGGCCTCCACCGACAACGGCGTCACCTGGCAGGAGATGGGCGCCAAAGCAACGTTTCCCGCGTCGTTGTACAACGGCTACGCGCAGCTGTGGTCGTGGGACTACAACCCCGACGACGGTTGGGTGTACATCGTCTCCACGGGATTTCAGCGTGACAAGGGCATAATCCTGCGACGCGTGCGTCCCGGCGACGTCGGCGACATGACCAAGTACTCCGGATGGGGCTGGGCCAACAACCAATGGGCGTGGGACAACGCACCCACGCCGATCACACCTCCTGCAGAAACCTGGGGCGAGTTGACGTTGCGCAGGCTGGAAACCGGCAAGTGGATCCTCGGCGGGTTCCTGTCCTCGGGGTATGCGCTGGGATACCGCACGATCGACTCGCCGACCGCGGATCTATACGAGGCCGAGGTCCAGACGCCGGTGGTCGGGACGACCTGGGACGCCCAGAACCTTGCCAACAACCAAGTCGCCCAGCTGTACGGCGGATATGTTCTCCCGGGCTCTCAGCTGGGCGTCCGGGGCGGCGTCGGGCTGGTGGTGTCGCAGTGGGACACCGCAACGGGCTGGCCGTACCGAACGATGCAGTTCAAGGTGACGCTCAAGGACACGACGGGGACATCAAACGGCCCCGGGAGTCCGACCGACTAGACGCCGGCTCGACGAGCACAGCCCGGCTCCGATTTCGGTCGCCGGGCCCAGCGCGGTAGAGTGCAGAACGTGCAGCGGGTGCTCCTTCTCGGACGCCGCGACGGGGTCTGATACAGACCGGCTTCCCGTCGCGGGTGTTCGCGATGCGCCGGTCTGAAGTTCCTTCTGACACCCCGGAGCAACAACCGTGACAACCATTTCTCAGCCTCCTGGCCACGACGCCTACACATCGAAGCGAACGATCGTCAAACCCTCGGGCCCGCCCGGGGCGGACCAACCCCCCTGGAATCCGCAGCGAAACACGTCGATGCCGGTCGACCGGTACCGACCGTTCGCCCAAGAAGTCGAGCCCATCCGCGTGGCCGACCGCACCTGGCCCGACCGCGTCATCACTCGCGCCCCCCTGTGGTGCGCGGTGGACCTGCGCGACGGCAACCAGGCGCTGATCGACCCGATGAGCCCGGCCCGCAAGCGCCGCATGTTCGACCTGCTGGTGCGCATGGGCTACAAGGAGATCGAGGTGGGATTCCCGTCTGCCAGCCAGACCGACTTCGACTTCGTCCGCGAGATCATCAGTGAAGGCGCCATTCCCGACGACGTCACCATCCAAGTGCTGACCCAGTGCCGACCGGAGCTGATCGAGCGCACCTTCGAGGCGTGTGAAGGCGCGTCGCGGGCCATCGTGCACTTCTACAACTCGACCTCAATCCTGCAGCGCCGCGTGGTCTTTCGCGCCGACCGGGCCGCGGTGCAGGCCATCGCGACCGACGGCGCCCGCAAGTGCGTCGAGGAGGCCGCCAAGTATCCGGGCACGCAGTGGCGGTTCGAGTATTCGCCCGAGTCCTACACCGGCACCGAACTGGAGTACGCCAAGCAGGTCTGCGATGCCGTCGGCGAGATCATCGCGCCGACGCCGGACAACCCGATCATCTTCAACCTGCCCGCCACCGTCGAGATGGCCACGCCCAATGTCTACGCCGACTCGATCGAGTGGATGAGCCGCAACCTGGCCAACCGGGAGTCTGTCATTCTGAGCCTGCATCCGCACAACGACCGCGGAACCGCCGTTGCCGCAGCGGAATTGGGCTACCAGGCGGGCGCCGACCGGATCGAGGGCTGCCTGTTCGGCAATGGGGAACGCACCGGCAACGTGTGCCTGGTGACGCTGGGACTGAACCTGTTCTCCCGCGGCGTGGACCCGCAGATCGACTTCTCGAACATCGACGAGATCCGCCGCACGGTGGAGTACTGCAACCAGCTGCCGGTGCACGAGCGTCACCCCTATGGCGGCGACCTGGTCTACACCGCGTTCTCCGGCAGCCATCAGGACGCCATCAACAAGGGCCTCGACCAGATGAAGATCGACGCCGACGAGGCCGACGCCGACGTCGAGGACATGCTCTGGCAGGTGCCGTATCTGCCGATCGACCCCAAGGACGTCGGGCGCACCTACGAGGCGGTGATCCGGGTCAACTCGCAGTCCGGCAAGGGCGGGGTGGCCTACATCATGAAGGCGGATCACGGCCTGGCGCTGCCACGACGGCTGCAGATCGAGTTTTCCCAGGTGATCCAGAAGATCACCGAGGGCGAGGGCGGTGAGGTTTCGCCGAAGGAGATGTGGGACGCGTTCTTCGAGGAGTACCTCGCCCCGGTGCGGCCACTGGAGCGAATCAGGCAGCATGTCGATGCTGCCGACGAGGATGGCGGCACCACCAACATCACCGCGACCGTCAAGATCGACGGCGTGGAGACCGAGATCAGCGGCGCCGGGAATGGTCCGCTGGCCGCGTTCGTCCACGCGCTGGCGACCGTCGGGTTCGAGGTGGCCGTGCTCGACTACTCCGAGCACGCGATGAGCTCCGGCGACGACGCGCAGGCCGCCGCGTATGTGGAGGCTTCGGTGCATGGACGCACGGTGTGGGGTGTGGGGATTGCGCCGTCGATCACCACCGCGTCGCTGCGCGCCGTGGTTTCGGCGGTCAACCGCGCCTCCCGCTAGGCCTGGAAGAACCTAGAAGAAAGCGCTTAACAATCGGTCGACCAGCCCGGCCGGGTCGTCCCCGCTTGGGATAGTGAGCTCGCTGAACACATAGCCGTTGAGTAGACGGCTCAGCTCGTCCATCTGTCGGGCCGTCGGGGTGAAGCCCGCCGCCTCGAAGATCAGCGTGGCTGACTTCACCGCGGCGGCCTGCAGCTCGGTCAAGAACGGCCGGAGCTCGGGCCGTCGCGTGCCCTCCATGAACAGCTCGAACCGAGCCAGCGTGTAGCGGCGCGCCTGCTCGTCGGGATCGGAGATCATCCGCGTCAGGAGCGCCTTGACCCCGTCACGGGTGAGCGACCCGATCGCGGCCTGCAAGAATTTGACTCGTTGCCAATGCAAATCGACGGTTCGGGCCGCCGTGGCTTCGAGCAGAGCCTGCCGGGTGCGGAAGTAGTTCGACGTGGTGCCGGCGGGCACGCCCGCCCGGTCGTCGACCTGGCGATGCGTCAGGCCCCCGACGCCCTCGTCGGCAAGGATGCCGATCGCGGCGTCGAGGATCTGTGCGCGGCGTTCGGGGTTTGGTGGCATCAGTCTTTGTAGCGCAGCCGCCAGAACATCGTCAGGAACGCCGGATAGACCAAGCACAGCAGCAGGTAACTGAACCACATCGGGAACCATGTGACGAACGAAATGTCCTTGATCACATAGTCGAGGTAGATGTGTAGCGGCACGCTGCCGGCGATGTAGACCACCGATCCGGTGAACAACGCCCGATCCCGCCTATTGGCGAACCGCACGCGGCGCCACACCAGGATGCCGGTGATGCCCGCATATGTCATGGGGACGAGCAGGATCCGGTCCGTCGTCAACGTCACCACGTGTCGGAGGGCCAGCGCGTCCCCGAGGATGACCCGGTCCAGGTGCAGGATGACGCCGATCGAAATGGTCAACATCGCCGCTTCTCGGAAGAAGTAGCCGTGCCGGCGATATGCAGCCCACCAAGACGTTCTATGTACTACATCTGTAGTGATACTCATGCGGCGAAGGTACCACTACATGTGTAGTGATCGCAAGAGGGCGCTCAGAACAGCGCGAGCTGCCGGTGGACCGCGGTGACGTCGGTGAATTCCTCCATGCTGGTCCCGCCGACGACGGCACCAACGCAGTCCATGAACTGCGCGTCTGGCACCACCGGCACCCCCAGCTGCCGGGCCAAATACCCCTTGCCCTGCTCGGCGGCGAGGTCGTTGCAGATCACCAGCGAGGTCTGGCGGTCGACGGTATCGCTGTAGGCCAGCCCGGCGTGCAGGATCCGCTCGACGAGTTCCTCGTGGGTGCGTGCCACCTCGGCCGCCAGCGCCACCCGCATGCCCTGGACCAGCGGCCTGCCCCGGACAAACGGCCCCGGGTTGAGATAGGGGCAGGCCATCCTCGAAGCCAGCACCTTCAACGGTCTCAGCTCGTCATGGGTCACCCGCCCGTTCGGCCACCGGCGCCGGGTCACCGGGTGCACGGGCAGCCAGACGTCGCGTTCGCGCGCCCGCTCCAGCGCCGACGCCAGCACGCCGGTCAACACC
>Ga0318513_10000469_pt1 | contig 10983 bp, 8 predicted proteins | sample GRESIP171b2f20_FD_203683 | JGI IMG/M metagenome (GOLD analysis project Ga0318513, IMG submission 203683) | Tropical soil microbial communities from Luquillo Experimental Forest, Puerto Rico - GRE.SIPMG.171b2f20 | ecosystem: Environmental > Terrestrial > Soil > Tropical forest > Bulk soil... | reverse complement strand
GCCTTCTGCATACATAATGCTGGCTCGCCCGCATCAGAATCTTTACCTTTTGATGGAGCCCATGGATCAGTGGGCGACATGCATCTGCAGCTCATGTAGGCTGCCCTTGGGCCTAAGGCAAACTTAGATTGGAGCAGTTTATGAGGGCGCTGTACACTTTACTCGCCGTCGCGGGATTGTATCTCCCGACCTTCGCTATGGCACAAATTTCGCTGGAGACATTGCGGAGCTGTCTGGACGCTGAAGATCAAACCAAGGAGCGCCTGAACTGCTACGATGATAAGATAAAGCCAGAACCGAAACAGGTTTCCGCTCCAGCCAAGACAGTGCAAGATTGTCGTTTTCTAAAGGAAGAGGATGAACGTCTTACTTGTTTTAATCGGTTCGTCAATCCACCGCCGAAAAAGAATACAGCCCAGCAAAAACCCAAGAAGCCTGCGGCTGCTACGAAGCCTCCCGCTCCAGCAAAGCAATAGCCTCTGCAAGTGGTCGCTACACGTCCGTTTTAGCTCTCAAATCAGACACCGGCTAGACTTCGCGACAGAAGTCCATGTGCTTAGCGCAGCTGCGCGTTGCTTCGTCGGTTCGACCTCGGATTTTAAGGACGCCCCTTGTGGATATTTTGAAGCTGAAATCTTGTGGCGATGAGTCGTTGCGTTTGCCGAACGCCGACGAAATGCGGAAAAACATCGTCGTCCCGAGCCGCACTCAACATTTCGAGAGCAAATTAAGCGATGACAATCGATTGAAGGCGATGACTAATCAACGGATTGGATAAGCGGCCAAACGGCCTTTAGTTTCAAGGTCAGCAGAGATCGCCTGCCTGGCACGTTCTAGGCGACGAGGCGCACACACGAATTCACTTCGGCCGCAATTGTGACGCCGCCGTATTCGCTCCTGGCAGTACAACCACGGTCGTGCCGATAGTAACGCGGCTGTAGAGGTCCTCGACGTCCTCGTTGGTCAGGCGAATGCAGCCCGATGACACGAAGCTGCCGATGGTTGACGGCTGATTGGTGCCATGAATCCGATATTCCGTGTTGCCAAGGTACATCGCACGCGCACCGAGCGGATTGGTTTCGCCGCCGGCCATGAAGCGCGGCAGGTATGGCTGGCGCTTGATCATCTCCGGCGGCGGCAACCAGTCAGGCCACTCTTTCATGCGACTGATGTGTTCGGTGCCCGACCAGGTGAAGCCCTCGCGGCCGACGCCGATGCCGTAGCGCATCGCCTTGCCATGGCCTAGCGTCAGGTAAAGGTAAGTGTTCGGCGTATCGATAATGATGGTTCCCGGCGGCTCGACTGTGGAGTAATCGACGATCGTGCGATGAAACCGCGGTAATAGCTCAATCGGCCCTCGCTCCGGCTGATATTCTGGCGGCAAAGCAGCGACCACGGTGCCATAATCCTGTGGCGGCGGAGCGCTGGAGGGATACGCGCCTGGGTAGCGTGGCGGACCGGCTGGGTAGGGATAGGGCACTGATGGAGGATAGTTCTCAGGCGGTTCGGCGTCGCTGGATCCATACGCGCCCGAGTAACGTGGCGGACCGGCCGGGTGTGAATAAGACGCTGGCGGCGGATAGCTCTCAGGGGCGTCGCCGTAGTCCTGCGCCCCCGGATAACCTTGCGGACTGGCCGGATATGAATAGGGCTGCTGCGGAACATACTGCGCAACCGCACTGCCAAGCGAACCTGCAAGTGCAAACGCGATCAGAACAAGGCTCGATCTGGCAAGCAAGAGAACCCCTCAACGGTCTGCAATCGCGTATGCGAAACGCGTTTGGCAGCATGAAGGCGTAGCTATGTGCAAAAAGGGTAAAATAATTGCATCTTCGCGAATGCTTTCTTGAACCCCTACTAAGATCGCGGCGAACATCGCCAAACTGCCGGAGCTATTGCGCGGAACGTAACTAGCCAAGTCCTGATGTCCGCTTTTGGGGGCAAAGCAGACATTGACCGCACATGCGGCTATGTCCGCTAACGACCCAAACCGGACATCGACAAACCGCTCAACCGGCCCCACCTCGCCGTCTTTGGTGTGTTAGATTGGCCTACGTCCTTCATGACCTTTGGGGACTGGCAAATGCTAGCCCGGCGAGTGCGGACGTTGGTAGGCGCGGTGGTGGTAACCGTGCTGCTAATTGGCGTGGGCAGCTACGCATTCGTTCGGCATATGCGCGTGCAGCAGGCCGAACTTAAATCCGAGGAAGATCGCAGAGCGGCCGAGGAAGATCGCAGAGCGGCCGAGGCGGAAGCCAACCGCAAGCTGGAGGAGGCAGGGAAACAACGGCAGGCAGCGGAGCAGGAGCGCCAAGCAAGAGCAGCGGCCGAGGCGGAAGCTAAGCGCAAGAGTGATGAAGTCGAGCAACAGCGAATTGCTGCTCTCAGAGTGGCGGAGGAGGAGGGCAAACGAGCGGAAGCCGAAGCGCGAACACGCTACGCTGCCCTTGTCAGCCAAGGCAATACAGATTCCAAGGCTGGCAACTACGACAGGGCCATCGCCGATTACAACGAGGCGATCCGCCTCGATCCCAAAAGCGCTGTCGCCTTTATTGGCCGAGGCGACGCTTATACGAACAAAGGTGACCACGACCGCGCCCTCGCTGATTACAACCAGGCGATCCGAGTTGACCCCAAAAGCGCTCTTGCCTTCAGCGATCGGGGCGTCGCTTATGCGAACAAAGGCGACTACGACAGAGCCCTCGCTGATTTTAACGAGGCGATCCGGCTTGTTCCCAAGAGTGCTCACGCCTATAGGAACCGAGGTGTCCTGTATGTGCACAAAGGCGATAATGATCGAGCCATTGGTGATTTTAACGAGGCGATCCGTCTCGATCCCAACAATGCTCTCGCGTTTTGCAATCGAGGAAAACTGAAACTGAATATCAACGATGCGAGCGGCAATGCGGATATCGCGAAAGCGAGGCAGCTGGATCCTTCAGTTTGCCAATGAAAACAGAACTTGCGTTACAGGAGCGCCGCGACCCGTCCGACTGATGTCCGCTTATGGCACAAAGCGGATATCACCGACGCGCCGGGCCATGTCCGCTTTCGGGGTGTTGTCCTCGAATGACCGGGTGAGTCAGTCGCCAGCAGCACCGTTCGGTGTGAACCCGTGCCGCTACCTCTAAAGCGCGGTAGAGGATGGTAATGCGCGAAGCATGGATCATTGCGACAGTCGTTGCGGCACTATTGTTAGTAGCCGCGCCTCTTTCGGCGCAGCAGCGTGCCCAGCCTACAGGTGCTCAGGTGGTGGCCTGTAGCGGCGCCTTCGCCAAGGACTCAAGTCACCTTAAACTTGCGATGTTTTTTGATTCAAAAAATATTACTTTCACCGACGTCGAGGCCAGCGGTAGCAAAGTCCCCGCTTCGGTATTGTTCCCTAATGATCCGAAGCGTCGACTCGAAGTGTGGTGGTCCAATCCAACCGCCCGTAGCAATATTCATCTGATCGTTATCGGCGGCCAGTCGACCTGGGCCGCGCCGGGGGGCTTGCGGCTGGGCCAGACCTTGGAGCAAGTGGAAAAGCTCAATCACAAGCCGTTCAAGCTCAAAGGTTTCGATAAGGACCGCATCGCCACCGGGAGCAACTGGGACGGCGGAGCGCTAGTGACGGCCGCCGGCGGTTGCAAACCGGGCGTCAGCCTACGCGCCGATGCGAAGGCTTCAGCTGAAGAGATCGGGGCTCTTTCAGTCGACGAGGAATACAGTTCCTCGGATCCCGCAATTCGCGCGGCCAAGCCGACAGTCAGTGAGATTCTGATCGGCTATTGAATTGGTACTTGTCCTGGGAATGTCTGTTCCTGACCCAAAGCGGTCATTCTGGCGGCAACGCGGACACCGCTCTTGAGGTCTGCGCTCTGTTGCTTTTTGGATGGCGCCCGTTCGCTTGTGTCTTTAATGATCCACGCGCTCAACCAATTCCGCTCTCGGGGGTGACGCACCTTGGGAGGCGCAGGGCGCGTTACTAGGAGAAACTATCTCAGTGCTTCCATTTGATCGAACAGCCCATGGACGGAACCTGCTCTTTCTGACCGGCGCCAAGCGGATCGGCAGCACCGTGTGGTCCACTGATTGCAAGGCCTTCGGCGTTGATCGGGTTGCGGCTGCCATCGTCGACGCCTCTTGTTGGGCCTGTTCATGCGGCGTTCATTTATAATGCACCATTGGTTTGGGTCTGGAGCCTTAAACTCAATCTCTGCCAGATCAAGTTCATCAAGCAATAAGGAGTAGCGTCATGGCAACGAAGAAGAAGAGCAAGAAGAGCTCAAAGAAATCGAAGGGCACCTAAGCTTCGTCTAATAGCAATGTCAGCTTGCGTTTTCGCGATCTCGCTAAAGCGGCCGGACCGATGTTCGGCCGCTTTCGTCTTTGCTGCAGCAAAAAGCAAATAGGACGCACTGTCGCTGACCATAGGGTCTCAATACTGAATGAGCCGAGGCCGCCCGGCCGAGCCGCATGAATGCAATCAATGTAATGAAACAAATCGCCTAAACAGGCCATGGTCCGCCGTGAGAAAGTGGCGTCAAGCGCGCCGACCGGCATGAGCAATCAGCCACGCCGTCATTTCCGCGTCTTGCTCGATCGAACCGAGGCGCCCTGAGCGTCCGATATGCCCGGCGGCCATATCGGTCCTTAATAAAAGGTCATGCGTATCGATTTTACTCGCCCGCAGCTTTGCAACCCACTTTGCGGGTTCGGCATAGCTCACCTGGCTGTCATAGAACCCGGCGGTAACGAACATCGCCGGATAGCTCTTTTGGCCGACATTGTCGTAGGGCGAATAAGACAGCATGTAATCATATTCGCGCTTGACGGCCGGGTTGCCCCATTCGTCGTACTCGAGCGTCGTGAGTGGGACCGAGGCGTCGGACATCGTGGTAACGATATCCACAAACGGCACTTCCGCGACGATGCCGGCATAAAGATCAGGACGCAGATTGGCGATTGCGCCCATGAGAAGTCCGCCGGCGCTGCCGCCCTGCGCAAAAATGGCCCGCGGATCGCCATAGCCTTTTGCGATCAGCGCCTCGGTCACAGCGATGAAATCCGTGAACGTATTGCGCTTATTGAGCATGCGACCTTCGGCGTACCAGCGCTCACCTTTTTCGTGTCCGCCCCGCACATGAGCAATGGCATAGACGAAGCCGCGATCGATCAAGCTGAAAACAGACCGCGTGAACGTCGGCCGCAAACTCATACCATAGGCGCCGTAACCAACGATCAGCGTCGGATTACCCCCCGTCTGATGCATGTCCTTGCGGTAGACGATTGTGATCGGAATACGCTCGCCGTCGGGTGCAGTGGCGCGGAGCTGATCAAGCACATAGTGATTCGAGTCGAACCACCGGCTTGCCTGGTCCTGCTTGCGCAGGGTCAGCACGCCTGTCGTCACATCGAAGTCATAGACGCATTGCGGCCTCACCGGACTGCTGAAGTGGAAGCGCAGTACCTTTGCGGCTGGAACGAGATTGGCTTCATTGTCGTCCATGAAGGCGCTGGAGGCGACGCCGATCGTGGCTGGACGCGGCATCGGAATTTCGCGGAGCTCCGGGAGGCTGAATACGCGGATTGTCGTCCCGCTCTCGTTTTCCACGTCCACGGCCACAAATGTCTCGAAGGCTTTGAAATGGCCGAGATGATGTCCCGGCTGCTCTGGAACGATTTCGTTCCAATACGGTGCCATTGGCGTCGCCTGCGGTGCGCGCATCAGCCGGAAGTCAGGCGCGTCAAGGTTAGTGCGGATGTAGAACTGGTCGCCGACGTGATCGACTTCATAGATCACGCCCTGCCGACGCGGCTCAATGATCTTCAACTCGTCCATTGGCCGATTGGCCGGTAGATAGCGAAACTCGCTGGTGCGCTCTTCACTGATGTTGAGCAGGATGACCTTCCCCGATCCGGACAAAGCGATCGAAATCTCGAAGGTCGGATCGCTCTCCTCGTAAATCAGCACGTCACCGTTCGGGTTGCTGAAGAGCTGATGACGCCAGACCTGATAGGCGCGCAAGGTCATCGGGTCGTTGCTTATATAGAAGAGCGTATCGCTATCGGCGGCGAACACGAGATCTGAGCTCGCATTCTCGATACCCTGGTCGACGGTTTCGCCGGTCGCGATCGTTCGCACGAAGATACGAAATTCACGGGCGCCAGTGAAATCGACTGAGAAAGCGACATGCCTGTTGTCAGGGCTGACGGTCCATGATCCGAGTTGATATTGCTGATGACCAGCAGCCAACTCGCCGACATTCAGTACGATTTCCTCCTGCGCCCCATGCTCATCTTTGCGGCGCACGACGTATGGATACTGAGCACCTTGACTGAAGCGGCGTTCATAGATGTACCCATTGTAGGCGGTGGGCACGGTTGAATCCTCTTGCGCCTCACGCGCCTTCAATTCTGCGGCAAGCTCGTCTACTAACGGCCTTATCGGCTCAAGTCGCGCGTCGGCATAGGCATTCTCCGCGTCGAGATAAGAGACGACTCGCGAGTCCTTGCGGTCGCGCAGCCAGTCGTAATTATCGATACGCACACCGCCGAATGCTTTGACCGCCTTCGGCACGACCGGCGCAATTGGCGCGTCGCACGCCGCTGCCTCGACCGCATTGGCGGGGCTCAATGGCAAGCGGCTTGCAAAAGGAACTGCGCACGCAGCCGCGAGACTGAAGGTAAAGCGCCTTCGAGTGGAAAGCTCACCCATGAAAATAATCTGCCATCCGTACCGAGCGTCCATGCAAATATTGGGCCAATGCGGCGCTTAGCCGGCGCTCTTTGGGCACAACCACGGTTCGAACTTGCACATTCTGGCGGGAATCGGCGCATTTGGGCGCGACTGGGACTGGAGCTGGCGGTAAAAGGCGCAAGGCATCAATCCCAATCTTTTTCTTTGGGCTTTCTTCACTCGCTGATGGTCTTGATGATACTTGATTCGGACCTTGCGTTGTTGCTGGTCGAGTACTTGTCCCGTGACCGGACCATATCGTCGTACTTTGCCAGCGTTGTCGCGGGCTCCTTCGGCACCATGTGCACGATTTTGTAGCCACCTGCCTTGAGCTGGCGCAGCAATTCAGGCATGGCCTCGGCAGTGTTGTGCTGGAAATCATGCATCAGCAGAATGCCCTTGCCGCTCTTGGCAAGCTTGGTCATCGCCGATTTGACCACATCTTCCGGCTTGCGCAGCTTGAAATCGAAGGTGTCAATATCAGTTGAGAAGATCGCAATGTTGCGCGTGCCGAGATAGGCCATCGCGTCGCGCGGTTGCTGCAAATCGGGAAAGCGAAAGAATGGCGCGGTCGGTCCGCCGACCGCCATGTGCACGGCGCTCACGCCCATTTCGATTTCTTGCTTGGCCTGCTCGACATCCTTGGCATAGGGGTTCTTTGCCAAGTCCTTGTGTGACCAGGTATGGCTGCCGATCGTCATCCCGGCGGCGGCGAGTGCTTTGGCCAAATCGGGGCGCCAAGTTGCGTGTTCGCCGATCTCAAAGAATGTCGCCTTGGTGCAGCTGTCCTGCAGCGCCTTGAGCACCATCGGCGTGTTTCCGGGCCATGGGCCATCGTCGAAGGTCAGCGCGACTTCCTTATCGCGCAGGAAATCATATTGTTTGAAATGCTGGGTTCCGAACGCAGGGCCACCTGTCGTATCTATCTCAATGAGTCGCGAGAGCCCGAGGGCGTCAGGATTATTGCAAGCAGCAACTGGCTTTGGCGCCACCGTGGGAGGTGGAAAAGCTGGCGCTATTGCCGTCGTGTTGTTCTGCACGACTGCGGCCGGTGCAAAGGGCGCCGGGGTGTTCGTAGTCTCGGCCAGCTGCTGCGGAGCTTTCTCGCCCCCAGCTGCCGCTACCGTATTTTGTGAGGACGAAACAGGCGCCGCAGACGCCGTCACAGGCGCGGAACCGGTATTTTTTTGCGCTACGACGACGCCAAACGCGACAAGTCCCAACGTTAGTAATGCCGCAAAAACAGCCACGAAGATCCGCATTGCAACCCCCGCCACAACACCCGTTGAACTTTGATCGGGGTGACAGTTAATCGTGCACAGATTAAATAAAACTCAATTTTTACCGTCGGCACGACCAGAGAAAGCAGGGCCTCAGCCAATTGGGCAGAAATGTTTCCTTCGCTTGTAAGAATGCCGAAGCCAAAAAGGACTTTGACCGGCAGCCAAAAATAGGGGCCGGAAGACCGGTTGGGTGCCGACATTGAGTGAAGCCCGGTCCAACTCCTCTCCGAAGGCCTGCGGGTCGTTCTCTTGAAGGAGGTTCGCTTTTAGGCGAGAGCCGCCCCACTTTGCCGCGTCGTTGGGCCGGTAATTGTTGGTATCTTTGTTGGTATCTTTCGTCTTTGCGCCTAAAATTTACCGATCAAATCAATGCACTAGATTCTGAATGGGGTGCCCTCCACGGCACCAGCCTTCGCTGCTCCGGCTGCCAAGCCAGCTACATAGGCCAGAAGACCGGCACGCAGAATTTGTCGGTGTGCCGTGGAACTTTGGCCGGCATCGAAGACTTTTAACTTGGCGTTTAACGGGGGAACCCGCTATGGCGACCGTGTTGCTTGTCGAAGGCGAAGATCAAGTTAGGGTTCTCGCAGAATCCTATTTGGAAGAACAGGGACATGAGGTTTTGTCCGCGGGCACACCGGACGGCGCGCTGGCGCTGTTAGAAAAATCGCCGCATGTGGACATCCTGTTCACCGATGTGGATCTCAAAGGCGAGATCGCGGCAGGCATCGATCTCGCCCAGGAAGCGTTCAAGCGAAAGTCAAACCTCAAAGTGCTCTATACGACCGAGCGCAGTGTGACCGACGGAATGAAAGCGCGTTTTGTCAAGAACTCCGCTTTTCTGGCGAAGCCCTACACAGTGGAACAATTGCTGGCGACGCTTGCCGTTCATTTCCGGGTCAGCCCGCAGGCGCGCCGCCAGTCAGTTAACGCCTAGTTTACGGCGAGCTTTTCCCCTTCGAGCTTAAGCAGTTACGCCGCGGTTCCCGGCGCCATGCTTTTCCCCGCAACTTCCACGATTTGATTTAGCGCAAAGCGGCCTGCCGCCGCCTGCGCTATCGATTTGCGTGAGGGGATTCGCTTAATGACCAAAGAAGATTGCAGAGCTAACGCACTGAAATGCTATCGGATCGCGCAGACCGCGACCGATCGCGAGGTGCGCCACATGCTACTCGATCTCGCGGTCGAGTGGCGCGAACTTGCAGCCCAGCTCGATCGCCTCCATCAAGGCGAAGCCGCTGCGCCAGCCGCTGTCGGTGGCAGCAAAGTTCTGCACTAGAGCATGATCCCGAAAAGTGGAAGCCGGTTTTCGGAAAAGATCATGCCAAAATAAAAAGCTAAAGCGAAATGCCGGATATTTCGCTTTAGCAGACTTTCACATCCGCTCAGAAATTAGAGGCGGAGATGGCGGCTGTCAGAAATTGGTGCTGCGCAGGCAGCACCAAAAATGGCCGCCGCCGCCAAGGAGCGGCCGAAGACGACGCGAAGGGGGCGCTACTGCGCTTTCTGCAATTCGGGGCGCGCGCGCAGGCGCCTCTGATAGAGCGCGTGGACCAGGAAGGTCACGACTGCGCCGGCGGCAAACGGCAGCGCCGACCAGATGTAGAGCCGCTCGACCGGCAGGCCGACGAACAGCGCGCCGAGGAACGGGCCGAGAATGGCGCCGAGCCGCCCGATGCCGAGTTGCCAGCCGGACCCGTTGGCGCGCAGCGAGGTCGGATAAATCATCGCGCCCACGACATTGATGCCGGACTGGATACCGAGCACCAGCGCGCCGGCGAAGAAGGTGGCGACAAGGAGCGCGGTCGTCGAAGTCAGTCCGGCAAAGCCGATCGAAGCCACGATCGGTACTGCGATCACGAACAGCACGGCGACGGCGAGGAAGCGATGCCGTTGCAGCCACCAGCACAAAGTCAGCGCGCCTACCGTGCCGCCGACTTGCAGCGCCGCGCCCGATAGCGCTGCCACCGTCGGCGTCGCATGCGCTGCCGTCATCAAAGTCGGCGTCCAGCTGATCAGGAAGAAATAACCCATCAGGTTGAAGGCGAATATCAACCACGTCAGCGGCGTGATGAGCGCGAGCCCCTCGCGGAACAGATAAGTCGGATTGGAGCCCGGGAATTGCTTTTCGTCCTCGATCACAAAGCGCGCATTAGGCGGAACTTGGTAACCAGGACGGATGGACGTGAGGAGCGACTCCATCTTGCTGCGCTGGCTCTCGTGCAGCGTCATGTATTTGATCGATTCCGGAAGGCCGAAGATGGCCGCGAGTGCGACCACGACCGGAACGATGCCGCCGATGTGGAACAGGATCTGCCAGCCATAGGCCGGCACCAGCGCGGCGCTGGCGAAACCGGCGAGCGCGCCGCCCATCGGCACCGTGCCGACGGCGATGATGGCGAGCGTCGCGCGCAGGTTGCGCGGTGCCGATTCGGCGTTGATCGCCACCACATTGGGGATGACGCCGCCGATGCCGAGCCCGGCGAAGAAGCGCAGCCACGACATTTGCGTGAGGTCAATCGCGTAAGCGGCGGCGAAGGTGAATATGCCGAACAGCAGGTTGGTGGCGATCAACGCGGTCTTGCGGCCGTAATTGTCACCGACCCAGCCGAAAATCTGCGAGCCGAACAACACGCCGATATTGCTGGCGGACAGCACAAGCGCCAGGTCTTTCGGCGCGACATGCCATTCCCTGATCAGATGCGGCGCGGCAAAGGCGATGGCCCCGATGTCATAGCCGTCGATGAGGGCAATCAGGATCGACCAGAAGATCAGCTTGATCTGGAACGCGCCAACCCCGTGCTCGTCCAAGAAATGCGAAACCTGTACTTCCGCCTGGCCCGCCATCGTTTCCCCCACCATCTGGCCGTTGCTTGTTCCGGCGGCGCGCGAGAGCGCCGCACGCAAATTATGACGCAAATTATGGCACTCGCCGCCTAAAGAAAAGCCGCCAATCGCGCCGAGCGCTGGTATCGTCAG
>Ga0318513_10000461_pt1 | contig 11005 bp, 8 predicted proteins | sample GRESIP171b2f20_FD_203683 | JGI IMG/M metagenome (GOLD analysis project Ga0318513, IMG submission 203683) | Tropical soil microbial communities from Luquillo Experimental Forest, Puerto Rico - GRE.SIPMG.171b2f20 | ecosystem: Environmental > Terrestrial > Soil > Tropical forest > Bulk soil... | reverse complement strand
GCGTGACGGCCGTGTTCACTTCGGCCGATCTGGGGGATCCGTACCTGCTGGCCACCCTGGAGCGGGACGAGTTCATGCCCACCCGGATGCCGCTGCTGGCCGGTGACCAGGTCCGCTTCGCCGGGGAGCCGGTCGCAATGGCCGTCGCCGCCGACCCCTACCTGGCCGAGGACGCCGCGGAACGGGTCGAGGTGGACTGGGCGCCGGGACCGGCCGTGGCCGGCCTGGCCGCCGCCCAGGCGGGCGCCGCCCCCCAGGTGCACCCGGAGACCAGCGGCAACTGCCTGGTGGACCTGCTGATGTTCGACGACGACCGGCTCGGCGGGATCTTCGCGCGCGCGGCCGCGGTGGTGGGCGGCGTGTTCACCAGCGCCCGGGTGGCGGCCGTGCCGCTGGAGGGCCGCGCCTGCCTGGCCGAGTGGGACGACCGCGACGGGCAGCTGGTGCTGCACGTCTCCACGCAGGTGCCGCACCAGGTGCGGTCCGGGGTCGCCCAGGCGCTGGGCGTCCCCGAGCGGGCGGTCCGGGTGGTCGCCCCGGATGTGGGCGGCGGGTTCGGGCTCAAATGCGTGGTCGGCCGGGAGGAGGTGGCGATCGCGGCGGCCTCGCTGCGGCTGCGGCGGCCGGTGCGCTGGACCGAGGACCGGCAGGAGAACCTGTCCGCCTCGTTCCACGGGCATGAGCAGCGCTACCAGGTGCGGGCCGCGTTCGACGGCGCGGGCCGGATCCTCGGCCTGGACGCCGAGATCGACTGCGACGTCGGCGCATACTCGGCGTACCCGTTCACCTGCGCGGTCGAGCCGCTGATGGCGGCCAGCGAACTGCCCGGGATCTACAAGGTGCCGGCCTACCGGGCCCGCGGCCGGGGCATCGCGACGCACAAGGCGCCCACCGCGCCGTACCGGGGCGTGTCCCGGCCGCAGATTGTGCTGGTGATGGAGCGCCTGATGGAGAAGGCTGCGGCCGAACTCGGCCTCGACCCGCTCGACACCCGCAGGCGGAACATGATCGGCCCTGGCGAGTTCCCTTACGCCGGAGTCAACGGGATCAGCTACGACGAGGGCAGCTACCGCGAGTCCCTGGACCTGGCCGAGCAGCGGGTGGCGCAAGCCGGCTGGCTTGCCGAGCGGGACCGGCTGCGGGCCGACGGTCTGCGGGCCGGCATCGGGTACGCCTGTTTCTCCGAGCGCACCGCCTACGGCACCCCGACGATGTCACTGCGGCGGATGCGGATGACCCCCGGCTACGACACCGCCTCGGTGCGGATGGATCCCACCGGCGAGGTCATCGTCACCACCGGGACCTGTGCGCACGGCCAGGGGCACGAGACCACGTTCGCGCAGATCGTGGCCGACCGGCTGGGCGTGCACCCGGACCATGTGCGGCTCCGCCAGGGCGACACCGACCTGGCCTCCTACGGCTGGGGAACGTTCGCCAGCCGGTCCGTGGTGATCGGCGGCGGCGCGGCGGCGCGAGCCGCGGAACAGGTTGCTGACCAGCTCCGCGCGGCAGCCGGGCATCTGCTCGAGGCCAGTGCCGCCGATGTGGAACTGCACGGCGGCATGGCCCGGATTCGGGGTGACGCCCGCGCGGCGGTGCCGCTGGCCGAGATCGCCCGGCTGGTCCACTTCCAGACGCATGCCCTGCCGGAGGAGGTCCGTTACGGCCTGGAGGCCCGGGCCTCCTATGACCCGCCGGGCACCTTCTCCAACGCCTGCCACGCCGCCCTGGTCGCCATCGACCCGGGCACCGGCCAGGTCAGCGTGCTGCGCTACCTGGTCGTGGAGGACTGCGGGGTGGTCATCAACCCGCTCATCGTGGACGGCCAGGTGCTGGGCGGGGTCACCCAGGGCGTGGCCGCCGCCCTGTACGAGCGGATCTGCTACGACGCCGAGGGGCAGCCGGTCAGCACGACGCTGATGGACTACCTCGTGCCCACCGCGGCGGAGATGTGCCCGGTCGAGGTGATCCACCTGCAGACCCCCTCGGCCTTCAGCGAGAGCGGCGCCAAGGGCATGGGCGAGGGCGGCATGATCGGCGCTCCCGCAACCGTGCTCAACGCGGTCAACGACGCGCTCGCCGGTGCCGGGGCGGGCTTCGACCACATCCCCGTGCTGCCGGAGGAGGTCTGCGCCGCGCTGGCCGCCGCCGGTACCGGGCCGGCCGGTGCCGGGCCCGATGGCGCGGGCGGCGCGGCGGGCGGTGGCGCGCCGGCCGGACGGGACGCCGGGACGACCGGGGAGGATGCGTGACGGACAGGCATCAGGTGCGGCTGCGGGTCAACGGCACCGAGCATGAACTGCTGGTCGAGGCCCGGCGGACACTTGCCGACATGCTGCGCCACGACCTTGGCTACACCGGCACCAACGTCGGCTGCGAGCACGGCATCTGCGGGGCATGCACGGTGCGGCTGGACGGCGCGCCGGTGCGCTCCTGCCTGGTCTTCGGCGTGCAGGCCGACGGCGCCGAGGTCCGCACGGTCGAGGGCCTGGCCGACGGCGACGACCTTTCCGACCTGCAGCAGGCGTTCCGCGACCACCATGCGCTGCAATGCGGGTTCTGCACGCCGGGCTTCCTCATGCTCGCCGAGGCATATCTAGCCGAACGAGGGCTCGTGCCGCCTGCCCCTCCGCACGGACACCCGCCGCCCGGGGCGGATGAGGAGCCGACGGAGGCGGAGATCCGGGAACTCGCCGCGTCCAACCTGTGCCGCTGCACCGGCTACCAGGGCATCGTCGCGGCGATGCTGGCCACCGCCCGGTCCCGCCACGCCGCGGCGCGCCGGGACCCGGGACCGGCGCGATGACCGGGATCCGCCGATGGCCGTGATCGGCACCGCGGTGCCGCGCAAGGAGGACCCCCGGCTGCTGCGCGGCCGGGGCGCCTTCACCGACGGCTTCCACGCCCGCGGCGAGCTGTGGGCCAGGATCGTCCGCTCCCCGGTGGCGCACGGCACGGTGCGCACGGTCGATGTGACCAGGGCCCGGCAGGCCCGCGGGGTGGCGGCCGCGGTGACCGCGGCGGAGCTTCCGCCGGGGCTGGCCATCCCGATCCGGCTGGCGCTGCGCGGCCTGCCGCTCACCGACTACCTGCAACCGGTGCTGGCCGCCGGCGTGGTGCGCTACGTCGGCGAACCGCTGGCCGTGGTGGTCGCCGGGGACGCCTATGCGGCCGAGGACGCCGCCGAATTGGTGGACCTGGACATCGAGCCGCTGCCGGCGGTGCTGGACGCGGCCGCGGCGGCCGGGGACGGCTCCCCCCGCCTGTTCCCGGCCGGCAACGTCGCAGCCGATGTGACGCTGGACTACGGGGACCCCGAAGCCGCCTTCGCCCGCGCGGCGCACGTGGCCGAGACCGAGATCGAGATCGGGCGGCACACCGCAGTGCCGCTGGAACCGCGTGCCCTGCTCGCGGAGCCCGACCCGAGGACCGGTGGCCTGTCGATCACCGGGATGACCAAGGTGCCGGTGTTCAACCGCGACGTGCTGGCCGCCATGCTCGGCATCGACGAGACCCTGATCCACGTGCGGGCCATCGACGCCGGCGGCGGATTCGGGGTGCGTGGCGAGTTCTATCCGGAGGACTACCTGGTCCCGTGGCTGGCCAGGACGCTCGGCCGCCCGGTCAAGTGGGCCGAGGACCGGGCCGAGCACCTGGTCGCGGTGAATCACTCGCGCCAGCAGGTGCACCGGATCCGCGGTGCGTTCGACGGCAACGGCCGGATCCTCGCCCTGGCCGACGACATCCTGCACGACAACGGCGCCTACTGCCGCACGCACGGAATCACGGTCCCGGAGCTGACCGTGGCGATGCTGCCGGGCCCGTACCGGGTGCCCGCGTTCCGCGGGCGGATCCGGGTGCTGCTCACCAACAAGACCCCGTGCGGCACGTACCGGGCGCCCGGACGGTTCGAGGGCACCACGGCCCGCGAGCAGTTGCTCGACATGGCCGCCGACCAGCTCGGCATCGGCCGCGCGGAGCTGCGGCGGCGGAACCTGCTGCGGCCCGATGAGCTGCCCTGCCGCCGTCCGCTGACCACGCTGGGCACCGACGTGGTGCTGGACACCGGGGATTACCCGGCGCTGCTGGCCGCCGCCGAGGCCGAGGCCGCCCGGCTGGGGTACCAGGCGCTCGTGGCGCAGGGCCGCGAGGCCGGGCGGCGGCGCGGGCTGGGGCTCGCCGTGTTCCTGGAGAAGAGCGGCCTCGGCCCGCAGGAGACCGCCGACGTCATGGTCAGCAAGACCGGCACGGTACACGTGCACTCCGGCGGGACCTCGCTCGGGCAGGGCATCGAGACCGTGCTGGCCCAGATCGCCGCGGACGCGCTCGGCATCGGCATGGACATGGTGCGGGTGGTGAACGGGGACACGGCGCTACAGCCGTACGGGTCCGGCTCCTGGGCGTCGCGGACCACCGTGGTGGCCGGCAACGCGGTGCACGCCGCGGCCGCCGCGGTCGCCGGCCGGGCCAGGCAGCTTGCCGCCCGGATGCTGGAGGCGGCGGAGGATGACCTGGTCGCCGCCGACGGCATGATCGCGGTCCGCGGCGACCCGAGGTCGGCGGTCAGCCTCGCCCAGATCGCCCGGGCCGCGGCCCCGGCCGGCGGCCACCTGCGTCCCGGGGAGCCCGCGGGGCTGGCCGCGCGCCGCCGGTTCGACGTCACGCACATGACCTACCCCTACGGCGTGCACATCGCGGTGGCCGAGGTGGATCCGGGCACCGGCGAGGTGCGGGTGCTGCGCTACCTGGTGGCCTACGAGGTGGGCCGGGCCGTCAACCCGGTGCTGGTCGAGGGGCAACTGCGCGGCGGCGTGGCGCAGGGCATCGGCGGCTCGCTGCTGGAGGAGTTCAGCTACGACGAGACCGGGCAGCCGCAGGCGGTCACGTTCATGGATTACCGGATGCCGACCGCCGCCGAGGTCCCGCCCATCGACGTGCTGGTGACCCAGCAGGCCCGCTCCCCGGGCAACCCGCTCGGCGTGATGGGCGCGGGCGAAGGCGGGCGCGGCCCTGGCCAGCGCCGTGCGGGACGCGCTGGGCCTGGCGGGCAGCGTCGGGCGGTTGCCGCTGACCCCGGTGCGGGTCACCGCCCTGACCGGGGCAACACCACGTCCCGAGAACCGGAGGTGACCCATGCGACCTGCACCGTTGATGCCCGCGGGCCCCGGTGACGTGGCGGCGGGGTACGTCAGCAAGACCGACCTCGTGGCCGCCCTCATCCGGGAGCTGATCATCACCGGGGAACTCGCCGCGGGCGAGCAGTTGCGCCAGCGTGACCTGGCCCACCGGTTCCACGTCAGCCAGACGCCGGTGCGCGAGGCGATGCGCCGGCTGGAGTCCGAGGGCCTGGTCGTCGGGGACACGCACCGGGGCTTCACCGTGGTGGTGCCGGACGACGGGCCCGTCGAGGAGAACTTCCAGATCCGGGCCGCCCTGGAGTCGCTGGGCGCCTCGCTGGCCGCCCGCAAGATCGGCGAGGAGGGCCTGGCCAGGCTGCAGGCGCTGAACGACCGGATGCGCGAGATGGCCGACGACGACACGCGTTATGCCGAGCTCAACCGGGAGTTCCACTTCACCGTGTACTCGTGTGCCGGAAGCCCGCTGCTGCTCACGCTGATGCGGCTGCTCTGGGCGTCACTGCACGGCGGGCCCCGGGTACAGCGCAGCCACGCCGAGTCGGCCCGGCAGCATGACGAGATCCTGGACGCGCTCCGCGCCGGGGACGCCGCCGCCGCGTCCGCCCGGACCTATCAGCACATCATGGGTGCCGCGCACTGAGAGCATGATCACTTATCATTCGAAACAGTCACTTTCGTGCCCGGTTTGCCCGGTTTGGGCGCACGGTTCCCCTGATACGTATCACGAGTTTCGGCTGGCGGGGATGGGTGGAGGCCGCAGATGCCCACGATCATGACCGGCGACGGCGTGCCGCTCCACGCGGAGAGCACCGGGACCGGGGCGCCGCTGCTGTTCATCCACGAGTTCGCGGGTGACCACCGCAGCTGGGAGCCGCAGGTGCGGTTCTTCGGCCGCGGCTACCGGTGCGTGACGTACGCGGCCCGGGGGTACCCGCCGTCCGGGGTGCCGACCGACCCGGCCGCCTACTCTCAGCAGCGGGCGGTCGAGGACGCGGTAGCCGTCCTGGACGGGCTCGGCATCGGCCGCGCTCACGTGGTCGGGCTGTCGATGGGCGGGTTCGCCGCGCTGCACCTCACGCTGCGCCACCCGGACCGGGTGATCTCGGCGGTGGTCGCGGGCGCAGGGTACGGCGCGCCACCGGAGCGGGCGGAGGCGTTCCGTGCCGAGTGCACCGCAACCGCGGCCGCGTTCGAGGCCGAGGGCGCGCAACAGGTGGCGCAGCGGTACGCGGTCGGCCCGGCGCGGGTCCAGTTCCAGAACAAGAACCCGCGCGGCTGGTCGGAGTTCGCCGCGGCGCTGGCGCAGCATTCTCCGCTCGGCTCGGCGCTGACCATGCGCGGCGTGCAGGCCGCCCGCCCATCGCTGTACGCGCTGCGAGACGAGCTTGCCGGGGTGCGCACGCCCGTGCTGCTGCTGGTGGGCGACGAGGACGAGGGCTGCCTGGAGACCGTTTTGATGCTCAAGCGGACGATCCCCGCGGCGGGGCTGGTCATCCTGCCGCAGACCGGGCACACCGCGAACCTGGAGGAGCCGGAGGAGTTCAACGCGGCCGTGGACCGGTTCCTGGCCGCCGTGGACCGCGGCGCCTGGCGCCTGCGTGACCCGCGCTCCCTGTCATCCTCCACCACCGGCATGAAGTAGCGGCGCCCGCGATCCAGGCCAGGGCCGGGCGTCGGCAGCCGCCTGTACGCTCCGGCCATGGCCAACTTCGCGGTGCGGCTGGTCCACGGCCCCGGCTGGGACCCGTCGCGCGAGATCCGGGAACAAGACGGCTGGGATGCGCACGCGGCGTACATGGATGGGCTGGTCGAGGAGGGTTTTCTCATCATCGGCGGCCCCGTCGGCGGCGGCGAGCAGACCCTGCACGCCATCGAGGCCGCCGATGAGAACCAGGTCAGGACGCGCCTTGCCGCCGATCCGTGGGCCCAGGCCGGGCTGCTCCGGATCGGCTCGATTGAGCGCTGGGCGCTCTGGCTCGACGGCCGCCCGGCCACACCCGCGCGCTGACCGGCCTTCACCGTACTGCCTGCCTCAGCCCCGCCGGTTCGTGCCCACATCTGCCTGCCCGGGCCGCACCTGCCCGACCGGCCGGTGCCAACAGCTGCCTGCCGGCCGCACCCTTATCCGACCGGCCGGCGCCCTCATCCGCGATCATGGTGAGGAGGCGAGGAGGGCGGATGGACGGTGACACGGGCGCGGACGGCGTAAGCCTGGCTGACCGGGAGGACCTGGTCGCCTTCGCGCGCCGGATGGCCCCCGACGACCTCGCACCGGGCACGTCCGGCAATCTCAGCCTGCGGCGCGGCGGGCTGATCGCGATCACCCCGTCTGGCATGCCGTACGAGCAGATGACCCCGGCGGACATCTGCCTGGTCCGCACGTCGGACGCCGCGCTGCTGTCGGGGCCGCGGCCCTCGACGGAGACGCCCATGCACCTGGCGCTGTATCAGGCCAGCCACGCCACGGCGATCGTGCACAGCCACTCGCCATACGTGGTGGCGCTGTCCACCGTGCTGGACGAACTGCCGGCCGTGCACTACGCCATGGCCGACCTCGGCGGGACGGTGCGGGTCGCGCCCTATGCCAGGTTCGGCACGACCCAGCTCGCGACCAGCGCGGCGGCCGCGCTGGCCGGGCGAAGCGCGGTGATCCTGCGCAACCACGGCGCGCTCACCTGCGGGCCGACCCTGGCCCGCGCCTACGAGCGGGCCCGCACGCTGGAATGGCTGGCCCGGGTGTACTGGTACGCCCGGCTGGCGGGCACCCCGCAGACGCTCGGCGAAAGCGCGCTTACCGAAGTGAGCGACGCGATGCGGGCGCTGCGCTACGGCGAGATGGCCCCGGCCGGCGAGGCCATACCCTCGCCCGGGGCGGTCCCGCCGGGACCATGAGGAGGCACGCCCAGTGACTGGCACCGAACCCCTGCCCCGCGCGCACGCCGCCACGCCGGCCGGCAAGCCGCGGGCCCGGTCGCTCGGCATCCCGTTTGACGGAACGCCGGGGCCCTGGAACGCGATCACCGACGTGCCCGGCGTCGAGGTCGGCTACGCCACGATCATCGAGGGCGACTCGGTCCGAACCGGCGTGACCGGGATCCACCCGCGCGGCCCGGCCGGCGCCGCCGACCCCGTGGCGGCGGGCTTCTTCTCGCTGAACGGCAACGGGGAGATGACCGGCGTCTCCTGGATCGCGGAGTCGGGCACGTTCTCCCTCCCGGCCGCGATCACCAACACCCACGCGGTCGGCGTCGCCCATGCCGGGATCGTCGCGTGGACGGCCAAGCACCATCCGGAACTGGGCGACGAGTGGTCCCTCCCAGTCGCCGGGGAGACCTGGGACGGCTACCTCAACGACGCCCACGGGCACCACGTCACCGAGGCCACCGTCATCGATGCGCTGGAGGCGGCACGCGGCGGGCCGGTCGAGGAAGGCTCGGTGGGCGGCGGCACCGGGATGATCTGCTACGAGTTCAAGGGCGGCAACGGCACCGCGTCGCGGCGGGTGGACTACCGCGGGACCGGCTACACCGTGGGGGTGTTCCTCCAGGCCAACTTCGGCTCGCGGCCGGAGCTGACGCTGGCCGGGCAGCCGCTGGGACGGCTGCTCGCCGGCGACGGCCCGGCGGCCGCCGACGCGCCACCGGAGCCGGGCACGGCATCACCCGAGCCGGGCACGGCACCGCCCGGGGCCGGCTCGGTGATCGCCATCGTGGCCACCGACGCGCCGCTGCTCCCGCACCAGTGCTCGGCGCTGGCCCGCCGGGTCACCCACGGCATCGCGCGCACCGGGACCATCAGCTCGCATTTCTCCGGTGACCTGTTCCTCGCCTTCTCCACGGGCAACCCGGGCGGGTTCAGCGGCCATCACCCGGCACCTGACGCCGGGCCCGGCTACGACCAGCTCCGGTTCGTTCCCTGGGCGCGGATGAACCCCTTCTTCGCGGCGGTCGTGCAGGCAACCGAGGAAGCCGTCGCCAATGCCCTGGTGGCGAACGAGGACATGACCGGGCGGGACGGCCACCACGTCCCCGCGCTCCCCCGCGACCGCGTCGCCGCCCTGTTCCGCGCCGCCCGTCGCTGACCCTGCGCGCCCGCCGGCCAGCGCCCCAGCCGATCCCCGGGCCGCCGCGATAACACCCGAGGTCATTGATCTCGTCCGGCGCGGCAGGAAGATTCATGCCATCAAGCTCTACTGTGAGCTGACCAGCACCGACCTGAAGACAGCGAAGAACGTCATCGGCCACCTCTGATGACCTCCCGGGGATTCGGTTGCCCTGCTCTGAGCGCGTGTCTGGCTCACCCGAGAATCTCCTATCCGCGCCCAAAACGGGGCGGGAGGCGACAGACTGGAAACGTGCCCGGCCGATGGCCGGACACGGGCCCGGTCACGAGCGTGACGGTCGCCGGCTCCCCCATCGCGGGGGCGGGCCATGTGGGCTGGCGCAGCCGACGTGCACGGACGGAGGGGGGGTGCACCGAGGCTTGCCCCTGGCGGAGGGACCTTCTGGGGCGGTCCCTCCGCCAGGGGGTAACCCGTCGGCCAGTGTCTGCTCGCGGTAGGCCGAGGACGTGCTGGCCGGGCACGCCCGGTCCGCGCGGCGTATCTCGCGGTTGGTAGCCCCCGTCGGCCTCCGGGGGGCGTGTGGCATGCTCCGAGAAAGGACGCAGCCACGGCAATCAGGAGGCTCGATGGCGGACAAGCAGCGCATCAGCTACGTGCCCGTGGACCAGATGGACGACGAGATGCGGGCCGAGATGGAGCGGTGCGCCCGCGAGGGCACCCCGCGGCCGGAAAGCTCCGCCGTCCGGGCCCACGTCCCGGCCTGCTTCTGGTTCTTCGCCCGGTCATGGAACGACATCTTCCGCCACGGCGTGTGCGACCACCAGATCAAGGAGCTGTGCCGGGTCTACATCTCCCGCACGGTCCAGTGCGAATACTGCGGCAACCAGCGCTCGGCCGCGGCCGCGGCCAAGGGCCTCACCGAAGGCAAGTACGACGAGCTGCTGAACTTCGAGACCTCGCCCCGCTACACCGGCAGGGAGAAGGCCGCGCTCGCCTATGCCGAGGCGATCGCCTGGCACCTGCCGACCCCGGATGAGTTCTGGGACCGCATGCGGGCGCATTTCACCGAGCCGGAACTGGTCGAACTCGGGTGCTTCATCGGGCTCACGTTCGGCCAGCAGAGCTGGCTGCGAATGCTGAACATCGGGCACCACCAGGTCATGGCGGGGACGGCGGGCTCGATGGCACCGGGGTTCGAGACCCCGGAGGCGATGGCCGAGAGCCTTGCCTCGGACGACTACTGGGCCAAGCACTGACCCCGGCCGGCCCGGCGCCGGGCTACCCGCGCTTCACCGCCGCCGAGATGACCCGGCGCTGGACGGCGCTGGCGGGACTGCTGCGCGAGCGGGATTGCCAGGCGGCGCTGGTCTACGGCGCGGAACGGGCCGGGACGGCGGTGCCCTGGCTGACCGGGTGGCCGGTGACCCGGGAGGCCGCGCTGGTGGTGCCGCCCGCCGAGCCCGCGGTGCTGTTCGTCTGTTACGACAACCATGTGCCCAACGCGCGGGCGATGGCCCCGGACGTCGCTGTGCGGGCCGGGGGCAGGTCGGCCCTGGCCGCCGCGCTGGAGTGGATCCAGGGCTGGCCGCAGCGCGTTAAGAACCTGGGGGTGATCGGGGCGGTGCCGGCCCGGGCAGGCGCGGGGCTGGCGGCGGCCGCCGGGAACGTCACGTTCCTCGACGGGGACTATGTGCGGCTGCGGCTGGTGAAGTCGGCCGAGGAGGTTGACTGGCTGCGGCGCGGCGCCGCGATGAGCGACGACGCGGTGCGGGCGCTGGCCGGGGCTGTGCGCCCGGGGATGACG
>Ga0318513_10000456_pt1 | contig 11060 bp, 5 predicted proteins | sample GRESIP171b2f20_FD_203683 | JGI IMG/M metagenome (GOLD analysis project Ga0318513, IMG submission 203683) | Tropical soil microbial communities from Luquillo Experimental Forest, Puerto Rico - GRE.SIPMG.171b2f20 | ecosystem: Environmental > Terrestrial > Soil > Tropical forest > Bulk soil... | reverse complement strand
GCCCGTATTGATCGCGGTATCTCCATATACGCGGATAAACTGCTCTCCGAACTTGACGGTGAGCTTCGGCAGCGCTTGGAAGGCCCCCACAAAATACGACTTCAGCCCAGCAGGATCTGATCGAACCGTGGACGAAAGCGTGCCCCACAACACTGCGTCCTTGGAATAAAGCGCCACGATGGTGTCGGGATTGTTTTCGGCCAAGACTGTCGTCCACCTGTCCACTACACCTGCGACGGCTTCTTTCGAGCACGCCGTCGCGCTTTTTACTGAGACGCCTGCACTCAACACGAGCACGACGGCGCTAATACCAAGACGTGTTTGCATCATTTCCTCCCCTCATCTGTTCGGCGAATCACCAGTCATCAGTTCGCTCCCATTGTTCTAGCCGCGAGCACCCAGGAACGCGATGCGGGTTTCAGACCGTGCGCCTGCCGCGCGCCGCGAGCGGCCACGCTGCGGCCGCGCGCCGATGAGCGTGATGAACTGGCGTCGTTTCAACTGATCGAATTGCATTCGGTCCCCGCCAGCCAGGCCGGATTACAGGATATCGAATTGGGGAGGATCAGTCAGGGTGGAATATACAAGCCCTCGGCCCCGCGCCCTCATTTTCATATGGTGCGGCTATCGTAGGCCCACTGCAGTAAAGCTTGACGCTGACGCGGCCTGCACAGCGGGTCGCCCGGCTCGCAGTGCTTCTTGATCTGCGCGACGTGGCGCCGGATCGCTTTCCAGCGCCTGATCTGGCGGGCGTCCTCCTGCGGCATTCGGCGGCCCATGTAGTAGCGGCAATACCACTGGAACCAGCCGCGCGGATCATCGGGATGAATCCAGCCTTTATCACGCCAGACGGAGAGCGGCTGGCTAGCGTCAACACCGAAGTAGTTTAGAGAGCAGTCGCGACCTGAGGGCGAGAGCCGTGCGTGCGCGAACCAACTGGCGGGAAATTCATTGCGGCAGTCCGTCATATACTTCCCGCAGAATACTCCAAGCGCGAGCATTTTCTTCGGCGTAAGCTCAGGACAAAATTCAGGATCGAAACTGCGCCCAATCGGCGCGGTGATGGTGTAACGGTAACCACGCTGCATCTTGTCGTTGACGCGCACGATCCTTCGCTGTCTGGCCATCGCGGCCAAAATAGTTGAACTTAGCGCCTGGCGAAAGCGCCGCGAGCGGATATACCGCCGCACCGCCGAGCAGCGTGATGAACTCGCGCCGCTTGGTCCGGCCAACGGCGCTATGATCGCAATTTGTACACGATGTTGCTATGGCCGAAGCCTCTCGATCTCCGCCTTGAGCGCGGCTTCGATCGTCCGGTACGACGCCTCAATGGCGATCACGCGCGACCGGGCATCGGCAATACAGCCAGTCTGGCCGACGCGCTCAATCTCCGCACATTGCTCCGAGAGTTCGCGAGCGCCCAGGATTGAGCTTGTACCCTTGATCATATGCGCGGCCCGCCGGATGCTCGGGACATCGGCTCGTGCCGCTGCGTCGCGCAGTGCCGAGAGAGCGGATGGGGTCTGATCGAGGAAGCTCCTAATCACCTCCCGCAGTGCCGCCGTCCCTCCGAGATCTTCGCGAAGCTGATCGAGCACGTCGCGGTCGACTGCGGTGCCGGCCGCGATTCCCCGATTCTCAACCCGCGGCGCGGCCGCAGCTTCGGGTGCGGTCGCGGCCCCCAAAGGTCGGCATTTGGCGAGCGCCGCTGCGAGTTGGTCCAGCGTCACCGGCTTCACAATATAGTCGTCCATGCCTGCCGCCAGGCACTTGTCGCGGTCCCCTTGCATCGCCTCGGCGGTCATCGCGATGATGCGCGGGTGCTCGCTTGCAGCCCAGCGCGCGCAGATGGCGCGGCTCGCCTCAAGCCCATCCATCTCCGGCATCTGGACGTCCATGAGTATGACGTCGTAGGCGGCATGGTCCAGCCGCGCGAGCGCCTGGCGTCCATCGCCAACGACGTCGGCCCCGTATCCGAGCCTCTCGAGCAGGCGAAGCGCGACCTTTTGGTTGATCGCGTTGTCCTCGGCGAGAAGGATGCGCAGCGGCGCCGGCGAGCCCACATCGCACGCCACAAGAGGAACCCCGCCGGCCGACGTGTCGCGTTGGTCGCCGATTGTCTCGAGCAGCCGATCGCGCAGATGCGAGAGCCGCAAGGGCTTCGACAGCCCCACGGCAAAGCCGGCGTCGGCGTGGACAGACGCCAGCGACTGGCCGGTGGACGACAGAAGAATGAGCACCGGCGCGTGTGCGCCCCGCACGGCGCGAATTTCTCGGGCCAGCGTGATCCCGTCCATTTCGGGCATCTGGTAATCGAGAAGTGCCACATCGAAGGGATCGCCCTGCACGATCCATTCGAGCGCCACGGCGGGAGAGTTGGTATCCCGGGCATGCATGCCCCATCGCTCCGTCTGGAGCTTCAGCAAAAGACGATTACTGGCATTGTCATCGACGATCAGAACACGCTTGCCTGCCAGCTCCGGTTCCTCACGGTCGGCGGCCGCACGCTCTAAAGCCTCCACTTCATCTGCGACGATCGTAAAGTGGAATGTCGAGCCTTTTCCCGGCTCGCTCTCCGCCCAGATCCGCCCGCCCATGAGTTCGCTCAGTCGCTTGCTGATGGCCAGCCCCAAGCCTGTCCCGCCATATCGGCGCGTCGTCGAGACATCCACCTGGCTGAAAACCTTGAATAGACGGTCGAACCGATCCTTTGGGATGCCGATCCCGGTGTCGCGCACCGCGAAGTGAACCTCCCGCCGCGAGCCCTCGAGCCGCCGAGCCGAGACGCTCACGCCGACCTCGCCTGCCGGTGTGAACTTGATGGCGTTGGCCAAAAGGTTGACGAGCACCTGCCGTAACCGTGCGGCATCGCCGACGACCAGCCTCGGCATCGCGTCGTCGAGCCCATAGGTCAATTCGATGTCGGTACCCGCCACTTTTGGCGCCACAAGCTGCAGCGCCTCCTCGATGCAGTCGGCGAGATCGAATGGCGACTGCTCGAGTTCGAGCTTCCCGGATTCGATTTTGGAGAAGTCGAGGATTTGATTGATGATCGTCAGCAGATGCTGGCCGCTCATGCGGATCGTCTCGGCCATCTCGCGCTGCTGGCACTCGAGCCGGCTGGTCGTCAGGAGATCGGACATACCGATGATCGCGTTCATCGGCGTTCGGATTTCGTGGCTCATATTGGCCAAGAAGTCTGACTTCGCCTGCGTCGCAGCTTCGGCGGCAACCTTGGCGCGCTCGAGCTCAGCCTCCGCACGCTTGCGCTCGATGAACTGGCCGACCTGCCCGCCAATACCTTCAAACAGAGCGAGCACCGCGGCGTTTGGCTCGCGGATCTCAGTGCTGAAGAACTCCATCACGCCCAAAAACCCGCCGGGACCGATGATCGGAAAGCCAAACGCGCCATGCAGGCCGTCCTTCGCCGCCGCCGCCGCCCGTGGGAAGTTCGGGTCGTCGACCACGTCGGCAATCCACGCGGCTCGCCCGGTGCTCCAAACCCGACCCGGAAGCCCAACGCCGTGCGGGAATGTGGCGCGACGATTGACCTCGATCATTTCTTGCAACAGCCGCGGCGGGGTCACGTGTATCTCCGCGCAGCGGAGCACGTGCGCCTGGGAATCCACGCTCCAGCGCACTCCCATGACCCAGTCGAGGCTTTTGCAAACAGCCGCAAGAACGCGTGGCATGGCCTCCGCCAGCGTGGCCGATTCCACGAGCACGCATGTCGTCACGTTCTGCGCGGCGAGATGACGTTCGCTCGCCTTCCGGACACGGTCGGCTCGCGAGAGTGAGCGGGCTGTGATTGCGATGAACGCCGCGAACGCGAAGATTGTCACCGCCGCGGCAATGGCGACGCCGAGTGCTTCGCTGAAAAGCGCGGCTCGCTGCCCCGACAACGTGAGCCAGCCCAGGCCGGCGGGGACGAGGATCGCGACGGGTAGCATTCGACGCGCGAGGACTCCGCCCGCATGATCGCTGACAATCACGGAAACGAATCCGCTGTCGGGACGAGCGCAGAGGATGCCTATCCCCAACACGAAGAGAGAGACCGCCGTCGGCAACGCCATGCGTTGCAATTCGCCGAGTCCGTACATTCCCTCCGCGCTATAGGCATAGCCGAGGAGCGAAATGAGGGCGACCCCGATCGGAAACAGCGCCACCAGTTGCTCAAGCGCGGGCCGCAAGTGGCGCGGCGAGTTGAGCAGCCATAACGCGACGCCAACCAGCAACAGTGCAAAGCCGGTATTGGGCGCAACGCGATTGCCGACGAGCTGCGCTCCAAACAGGACCTGGTCAACGCGAAGGTTGTGACCGATGAAATAGCCAGTGAGCGTGATCACGCCTAGTGCGATGACGAGTGAAGCGGCGGTCACCGCCAGCCAGCGAACCGGTGCAGAATCGGGTCTGGCCCTCGCTTGGTGATGCATCCAAAGCGCGGAGGCGGCTAAAAGCAACGCGAGCGCTGTTGCAGGATTGACTGGCGTGCGGCCAGGTAATCCGGCGCGGAGCAGCTCGATGTCGAAGTGCCATCCGAGAAGTACCGCCAGACCAACGACCGCGGTCGAGCAGCTTGACGCCCGGCTCAACGCCTCGAGCGATGACACAAGCCGTTGGTTGAGGCCAGCCGCTCCTGACGGCGGGATCCGAGCATCGCTGCTGTCATTCATGTGTCGCGCGGAGCCTCAGCCGGGCGGCGCAGCAACCACGCTTGAACGCGTGATCGAACATGCGCGGGGCGAAAGGGCTTGGTCAGATAGTCGGTCACGCCGGCGGCAAATCCCGCCGCTGTGTTCTCGGGTCCGGACTGTGCCGTGATCAGCACGACGGGCACGTCTCGCAGTGCAAGATCGGGCTCGTTGCGAAGTCGGCGTGTGACCTCCATTCCGTCGGCACTCGGCATCTGCCAATCGAGCAGGACCAAATCCGGCTGCTCGAGCCGGGCAAGGCGCAGTGCGGCCTCGCCGTCACTTGCGGTCACGATGCGGAATCCGTCCTGCTCAAGTGCGAGCGTGAGCAGACGCAGGATCGTAGGGTCATCATCGGCGACGAGAATGGTATGCGGACCTACCTTCCTCGCCGGCTCTGGCGCGCGAGCCGCTGCCGGCGTTTTGGCATCGCGTTCGATAAATCGCAATTCTTGCCCTTCGGCCGCGGCGAAAACCTCGAGTCCGCTCCCGGCCGCGCTGGCGCGCCGGCGACACATCTCCACGACGCTATCGACCGCTTCGTCGTCGCGGAGCGGATCATGGTGGGTGAGAGCCAGTCGCTTGGCGCGCGCGGCGACCGCGTAGTCGACCGCCCACTCCGCTGGCGTGTGGCCCCAGCCCGTCTTCTGCGGATACTCCGCAATCGTGTACTGAGAATCGTGAATGACGAGGTCCGCGTCCGCAAGGAAATCGATGTGACGCTGGTCCTCCTTGTGCCTCGGTGGATCACCCTCGGCTCTTGCCGCCGGGTTCGGGGAATGTGGCTCGTGATCCACCGAGTACACAACCGTATTGCCTCCGGACTGCAGGCGATAGCCCAGCGTGAGAGCTGGGTGGTTGAGATATTGCGTGGTGACGCGCATTTCACCAATCGCGAATTCTCCCTCGGCGATATCGTGAAAGTGAATCGTCGCTGCCAGCTGCGCCAGCGTGACGGGGAAATAATTGTACTCCATCTGACCCGCCAACGTCCGTTCGAGCTGGCGTCCGAGCGCCCCTGGAGCATAGATGTGCCACGTGTTGCCGGGCACGAACAGTGGTGCGAAAAAGGGGAACCCCTGGATATGATCCCAGTGCGTGTGGGTGATCATGAGGTGTCCGTCGCAGCGCGGCCCGGCGGACAACAGCGCTTGGCCTAATCCGTGGGCGCCAGTGCCGCAATCGAGGACGATCAGCGTGCCGTCGTCGCCCCGCACCTCAACACACGACGTGTTGCCGCCGTGGCGCAGCGTGATTCGACCAGGCTTGGCTAAGGATCCGCGGGTCCCCCAAAACCGGATGTCCATCCTTGTACCCTCGCGCGCCTCAAGGGTGCTGCACCCAGAACGGCAGGGACGACGCCGGTCCCCGCCCTCCTTCAGCAACTCGTATCGGGGAATGAACGAACGACCACACGGCCGCCGTTAATCGTAGTGTGGCTGGTTCGGAGCGTCAAACGACTGGTCAAGGCTTTAAGAAATAGGTTTCCATCATTCCCTTGCCCCTGATGTCCACCATGCCGCGCGGTTCGAGCTCAAATCGATTCCCAAGCGCCGCGCGCGTTGCGGCTGAAATCTGAATCCGACCGGCAAGCGAATGCGACTCCATGCGGCTCGCGGTATTCACCGTATCGCCCCACACGTCGTAGACGAATTTGTGCGTCCCGATCACGCCCGCAACGATCGGGCCAGTGTGAATTCCTATGCGCGCCTGCAGCTTAAGGCCTGTCTCCTTGGCAACGACATCGACCATCTCCAGCATGCGCGGGGCAAGCGTCACGATGCGAAGGACGTGGTCGGCTTGCGGCTCGGGAACGCCGGCCGCCACCATGTAAGCGTCGCCGATGGTCTTTATCTTTTCCACCCCGTGTTCGAGGGCAAGGCGATCGAAAGCGGAGAATATCCTGCTCAGGAGCTCGATGGTGCGGTCGGCCGACAGTTCCTGACTGAGCGCGGTAAACCCGACGAGGTCGCAAAACAGGATTGTTGCGTCGATGATTCGATCGGCAATGACCTTTTCGCCATCCCGCATGCGATCGACCACGATCTGCGGCAGGATGTTGAGCAGCAACGACTCGGACCGTTGGCGTTCCTGTTCCAAGTCCTGGATGAATTTCCTCTCGCGGTCACGTAGGCGCTTTTTCTCCAGCGAGGCGCTAATGCGCGCCCGCAGCAGCACGGGATTGAACGGCTTTGTAAGGTAATCCTCGGCGCCCGATTCGATGCAACGCACGACGCTGTCCAACTCATCGAGCGCGGAAATCACGATGACCGGAACGTGGCTGGTGTGCTCGGTTGCCTTGAGCCGACGCAACACCTCAAAACCATTCATCTCCGGCATAATGAGATCGAGCAGAACTAGGTCGAATTCCTCGGTCGCGACAAGCTCCAGCGCCGAAGCACCATTGGCGGCGGTCACAACCTGATGCCCCTCGCGCGTGAGCCGGCGCGCAAGCACGTCGCGATTGGCGGCATTGTCGTCCACGACCAAAACTCGACTTGACAGCGCCGCTTCCGGCGCCGCACTACCCACATGCAGCGGCTGTACGGTGCGCAGCACATCCTCGACAAAACCGACTTGTTGCGCACGGCTCTCTTGGGGTGTCTGCTCTGATCGCGTCAAGGTGACGATGGCATCGATCTGAGCAAGGAGCTGATCGGCCGAGTCTCGCAGCTTGGTAAGATCCTCCCGAAGCGGATGATTATTGTCCGCATCCATGTCCTCAATCAGCAGCTCGCTATAGCCCTTGATGACATTGAGCGGCGATCGCAAGTCGTGGCGAAGTCGGCGCTGAAACGCTTCGAAATTTTCGGCTTGCCCTTGGGCCGAAGAGCCATCCGTGGTTACGCTCTTCACGAACGTGGTCAACTGGATGCTTGCGCTGCGCATGCGCTCGAGGTCCGCAAGCACATGATCAAGCTTTAGCCTGCGCGCATCCTCGATGATGATGTCGAGAAAATCGGAAACGGCAGCGGCTGGAGCCTGCACCTCTTGCCTTAAGTATGCCGTCACGGCGCGATTGAAGCGCTCTTCTGATGCATTGGCCGACAAGGGGCTTTCTCCCTGGGCCGCGAGACAGCTGCTAGCCTTCTCCGAGAACCGCCACCATCGCTCCGGCTCAACCCGCGGTCGCCTTGAGCAAAGCCGCAATCTTGCCAAGCAGACGCGAGATTTCGACCGGCTTGGTATCGTAATCTTCGCAACCCACTTCCATGGCCTTCTCGCGATCGCCGGCCATCGCGTGCGCGGTGAGCGCGATCACCGGGATCCGCCGAGTGGCATCGTTGGCCTTGATCCGGCGCGTTGCCTCCCAACCGTCGATCACTGGCAGGCTCATGTCCATCAGGATGAGGTCGGGCCGCTCCGAGAGCGCCATATCGGCGCCTTGTTGCCCGTCCACCGCGATAGAGACCTCGTAGCCGTTGCGGGTGAGCCGGCGCGAAAGCATGTCGCGGTTCATCTCATTGTCTTCGACCAACAGAATTTTTGGCATCGTCTTTCTCGTTGTCTCCTCGTTCAGTTGGCGATGCGCTCAGCCTCCTGGACAGGTTGCTTCGCCAGGCGCCCGCGGACGGCGGCGGCCAGCTCGATCAGATACGATGGGTTCTTGGCAATGATCCGTTCCGCCTGTCCGCTCAGGACGCCGAAATCCTCCGCGGTCAGCTCCTTTGCCGTCACCACGATGACCGGGATGCCCGCGAAGACAGGCCGCGTGCGCAGTTCCTGCAGAAACTCGAAGCCGTCCATCTCCGGCATCATAAGGTCGAGCAAGATTAGGCTCGGGGCCGGATGGCTGTCGAGCCAGTCCAAGGCGGTACGCCCATTCACCGCGGCGGGGGCCGCATATCCCATACCCGTCAGCATCCGGCAGAGCGCCTCGCGGGTCGGCAGGTCGTCTTCGACCACCAAGATCGAGGCGTCGCTCGAAACTGGGCAATGCTCGCGCAGGAGCGCCGTCAGGCGCTGCCGGTCCACCGGCTTGGTCATGAAATCGGCGGCGCCCAAGGGGATCGCCATGCCGCGCTCGTTGAGAACGGTCACCATGATCACGGGTATATCGCGCAGCGCGGCGTCGGCCTTGAGCTCCTTGAGCGCTCTCCAGCCATCCATCTGCGGCATCAACACGTCGAGGGTGATCGCCTGTGGCCGGTGCTGGCGCGCGAGCGAGAGCGCCTCGACGCCATTGCTGGCCAATACGACGCGATAGCCTTCCTTCTCAAGTGTCTTGGCGAGCAGGCTACGCACAGTAGCATCGTCGTCCACGACGAGCACCGTCGCGCGTCCGTCCGCCGCCGGCGTCACCACTGGCACCTGCCCAATCGCGGGCGCATCGCCCTGATCCGGAAGGATGATGGTGAAAGTCGAGCCCTTGCCGGGCGAGCTCTCGACCGTCACGTCGCCGCTCAGCATGGTGCAGAAGTGCCTGGTAATGGCGAGCCCAAGTCCCGTGCCGCCGAAGCGCTTGCTGGTCGAGACATCCGCCTGACTGAACGCTTCGAACAGCCGGCCGAGCTGTTCCTTCGTCATGCCGACGCCGGTGTCCGACACGCGGAAAGAGACCCGAGCATTGCCCTCGCGCGCCGCCGTCAGGGTGAGCGTCCCTTTGCTCGTGAACTTGTTGGCGTTGCTCAATAGATTGAGCAAGCACTGCTTGACCTTAGTCTGGTCAGAGCGGAAGGTACCGATATCGGCGGGGCAGACCACCTCGACGACGTTCTCATTCTTATCGGCAAGCGGCTTGACGATCGACAGCACCTCCTTGAACAGGGCTTGAATGTCGATCTCCTCGATGAAGACATCCATCTTCCCGGCCTCGATCTTCGACAGGTCGAGAATGTTGTTGATCAGCCCCAATAGGTGTCGACCTGCGCTTTCGATCCTCTGCAAGTCCTCTATCGGCTCCTTGTCATCCTTGGCGGCGGCGTCCTCTCGCAGAATTTCACTATAGCCGATGATTGCATTTAGCGGGGTACGCAATTCGTGTGACATGTTGGCGAGGAAGGTCGACTTGGTGCGGCTCATCGCTTCGGCCTGATCCCGCGCGGCCGTAAGAGTTTTCTCATAATTCTTGCGGTTGGTGATATCCGTATAAATGTTGACTACACCTCCATCTGGCAACGGATTGTGCCGGATTTCGACGATCGTACCGTTAGGCCGTGTCCGCTCCGTCAAGTAATGCCGGGCGACCCCTGCCACGAGCCGCCGGACCTCGGCGTCAACATCGATGTCGCCGTATTCGCCTCTTTCTGCTTGGAAGCGAATAAAGTCGCTGAAATGCGGCTCGCCAGCCAAGAACGTCTTGGGTAGTTCGAGCAGTTCGGCAACTTGCGGATTCCAAGCAACCAATTTCATCCGGCGATCGAATATGAGCACGCCGTGTTCCATGTTTTCGAACGTGACGCGCATCACCTCGCCGCGTCGCTGCAGCTCGGCGGTGCGCTGCTCGATGGTCTTTTCCAACTTAATGGCTGCGTCAGCGCGCTCAGCGAGCAGTTGATCCAGCTCCACGGCATTTCTGCGAAATACCTCGACGGCTCTTCCCATGGCGCCGATTTCGTCGGCCCCGGTCACCGGAACGGCACTTTCCCGTCGACCCGCCGCAATCGCCAGCATTGCGCTGCTCAAACGCGCAAGGCGAGATGCGATGTTGCGCCCAACATAGAGCCAGGCAATCAGGCCGGCCGCCACCAGAGCGGTAATCGATAGCGCGACAAGAAGGATTCGGCCCGAGCGGATTTGGTCGGCGGCGAGCGCGGAAACGGCCTCCGCGTCTTTGCCTTGCTGCGCAACAAGGCTGTCGACCGCATGCTTGAGCTTGACGGCCTCGGCTTGCGTTGCCGCAAACGCGAGCTGCGCCTCGTGCTGACGCCGCAATTCGCGCGCCCGCACAGCAATGATCCCATCCTGGCCCGCCATGGCGGCGAGCCTGTCGTAGAGCCCGATTAAGTATTTCCGCAGTTCGGGATTGGCAAGCGCTTTGAGGTTGGTTTCGATCTTGCCGCGGGCCGCGTCAATCGTTTCGCGCAGCGGCTGCAGGCGCACGCTCTCGGTAACCATCGAACTTTCGATCAGCAAGCCAGCGAGCAAATTGGCCTCGGCCTGCACTTCGAGCAGATGGCGCAGCGACTCGATCGCCTGGTTCGAGGCCGCCTTGTTTTCCGCGCCCTGACTTTTCGTCATCAGCTCGAAATTGGCGTCGTCGATCGCCGGTGTGAGCCCTACCAGCAGCTCCTCGTGGGCCTTTCGAATCGAGGCCGCCATGGCCTGTCGCTGGCCCGACGTGGTGATCCGCTCGGTCACGGCCTGATTGAGTGCGGAGATCCGGTCGATCATTGCTATTTGTGCTGCGTGGATCTCCCTTCCCACCTT
>Ga0318513_10000448_pt1 | contig 11141 bp, 17 predicted proteins | sample GRESIP171b2f20_FD_203683 | JGI IMG/M metagenome (GOLD analysis project Ga0318513, IMG submission 203683) | Tropical soil microbial communities from Luquillo Experimental Forest, Puerto Rico - GRE.SIPMG.171b2f20 | ecosystem: Environmental > Terrestrial > Soil > Tropical forest > Bulk soil... | reverse complement strand
CGGCGAGCTCGTCCGAATAGCCGTGGCGGCGCATTTCCGGCATGGCGATCTTTGACATCACCGAAGCAGCCGCGGTGCTCGCGCCGGACATGGCGCCGAAAACGCCGCAGGCGAACACGGTGGCGATAGCGAGTCCGCCCTTGATATGCGAACACCAGTTGCTGGCGGCGGCATAAAGGTCGCGGGCGAGCCCGCTCGAGGCCGAGAAGAACGCCATCAGGATGAACATGGGGATCGTGGTCAGCGCGTAGTCGGCGACCGTGCTGAACGGCGCCAGGCTGAGGATGCCCATCACCTTGCTGGCGTCACCGGTGACGAGATAGATGCCGAGCATGCCCGATCCGGCGAGCGCGACTGCGATCGGCACGCCGAGGACGAGCGCAACAACCAGCACCAGGAGGGGAAGGACGACCATCTGCGATCTTGACGGCTACGCGGGCGGCGCCTCTTCCCTGAACAGATACGACCGACCGCTGCGGATGCGCGTGAAATCGATCAACATGACAATGGTCAGCGCGAAAAAGCCCAAGGCGACGAGGCAGTAGGCCGGTCCAACCAAGAGCGGCAGCGCGCTCAGCGTGGTGTCGTCGCGCAGCCCGCGCAGCGCCTGCTGGCTGGTGGCGACGAGGCTGATCACACAGAACAGCAGCGACACGAGATGCGCGGCATAATTGACCGACAGCTTCAGCGGGCGAGGCAGGCGGTCGACCAGGAACGTCACGCGGATGAACACGCCGCCGCGATAGGCATAGGACAGGCCCAGAAAGATCGCGGCGACCATCAGGTATTTTTCGGTGATCTCGTAGGCGCCGATGATCGGCCGATTGAGAAGATAGCGGCTGAGCGCGTCGGCGGACGTGAGGCACATGATGCCGATAGTTGCGACCACACTGGTATAGAAGAGCGCAAGCTCGCAGCGCCACAACGCCTTGCCGATGGCGTGCAAGACCCTCACCGTGTTGCCGCGGCGCTGCTGGGCAGCGGGCAGCGAGAGAGGTTGCGCACTAGTTCTTCAGCAGTTCGAGGGCGGAATTGAGAATCTCACGCGCGTTGGCGTGACCCTTGCCCTCCATCTTCTTCACCCACTCGTTCCAGATCGGCTCGCCCGCGAGCTTGGTCCAGCGCGCAAGCTCGTCGGGCGGGACCACATAACGGTTGAGCTCGTAGTTTCCGGCCTTGGCTCGCTCGATCGCGCCTTGCTCGGCGGTGTCGAAGAAATTCCTGCCCCAGAATTTTGCTCCCGCCAGCCCGCTGACGCTCATGATCGCGCCGCGCACCTCTTGCGGCAGGCTCTGCCATTTTTGCTTGTTGGCGCAGAGCGAGAAATACGCCACATAGAACGGAGCGATGGTGTAGTTCTTCGCCACTTCGTAAAGCCTGAATGCTTGCACCGCCTCCCACGGCGCGGCCGCGCCGTCGACCACGCCCTTATCGAGCGACTGGTAGACGTCGGGCATCGGGATCAGGGTCGGCACCGCCCCCAGCGCCTTGGCCATTTCGGTGGGCGGCCCGCCCAGGACGCGGAACTTCAATCCCTTGAATTCATCGAGCGTCTTCACTTGCCGCTTGGAGACCAAGAGGTTGGGGGAACTGGTGTACAGCAGGAGCGGCTCGATCTCGCCATATTCCTTCTGCACCGATGGAAATTTCTCGTACAGCTTCCAGAGCGCTTCGCTTCCTTTTTCGGCCGAGCTGATCGGCAGGAACGGCAGCGACATGACGTCCGACAATGGCGTCTGCTCGGGCCAGTAGCCCTGCACGCACCAGCCGATATCGGCAATGCCGCCGCGGATGCCTTTCCACATGTCGACCCCCTTGATGAGGGTCTGCGACGGATAGACCTCGATCTTGACGCGGCCCTTGGTCGCGTCCTCGACCTGCTTCACCCAGGGCTGCAGCGCGTGCGAGGGCCCCCATCCGGTCGGAGAGTTCTGGTCGGCAAGCGTCAGCTTGATCTCCTGCGCCGGCGCACTCGCGCAGGCAAAGGAGGCCGCGATCAGGCCGGCCAGGGCCGCTCTCTTCGTCTCGTGCATGTGTCTTCCTCCCGGATCGCATCCCGATCTTTGATGTGTTTGCGGAGATAGTGCCGTTCCCTCTATCGTTAGACAAGCCGACCATTGCACAAATCCTGCGCAGGCAAGCGTGAGCGCGCGCGGGATTGTTGCCTGCCGCGCCCGTTCGTATAGAGATCGTCCGCGACTTATTCTCCTTCGCAGGAGTTGCTGCAGGCTGCCGCTATGCCATCGAAACGTGAATTGCACGTGATTCCAAGCGTCGATCTCCAGCATTTCGCGCGCGCGCTGTTTGAGGCCGCGGGTGTTGCGCCACCCATGGCGGATCAATGGGCGAAGTCGCTGGTGTGGGCGAATCTGCGGGGAGTGGACTCCCACGGGGTCTTGCGCATCCCAGGCTACATCGAACGCCTGAAGACCAAGGCCATCAACCCCACGCCCGACATGCGGGTGGAACGGCGCTCCGGCGCCATCGCGGTGTTGGAGGCGGATCGCGCGCCGGGGGCGGTCGCGATGGCGATGGCGATGGAAGAGGCAATCGCGCGGGCGCGCGAAGTCCACGTCGGCTGGTGCGCCGCCCGCAACATCACCCACGCGGGCGCCGTCGGCTATTTCGCGCTGCAGGCCGCGAACGCGGGGATGGTCGGCATCGTGATGTCGGCGTCGGGGCCGATGATGGCCTATCCTGGAGATGCGGTGAACACAGCGGAGCACATCACCGCACTTCGCCCCGCAAAGCTTCCGGATTTACCTTGACCATTTCTGTTTGTTTCGCTCTGTGGTGGAGCGCGAGGTAACAAAGAAGGACAGGCCCTTTTGTTACCCTCCAACCGTCGGGGTAACAAGTCATGGCCAAGACACTGACCACCAAATCGATCGAAGCTGCCCGGCCCGCCGCCGCGCGATATGAGCTGCCGGACGGCGGCTGTCGCGGTCTGTACTTCATCACCCAGCCCTCCGGCATCAAGAGCTGGGCCGTCCGCTTCCGGCTCAACGGCAAAACCGCCAAACTCACGCTCGGACAATTCCCGGCCGTGTCGCTGGCGGAGGCGCGCAAGCTCGCCGCCACCGCGATGGAGCAAGTCGCACGCGGGATCGATCCAGGCGCCGCGGAGCGGGAGGCCAAGGCGGCCGATCGCGGTCGGGACACGGTCGAGCGACTGTTCGAAATCTTCATCGTCGACGCCAGAAGACGGACAAGGCCGGCGACGTGGAAGCAATGCGAGAGCATCTTTCGACGGGAGATCCTGCCCCGATGGGGCGGGCGTCTGGCGACCGATATCGCCCGCAAAGATGTGCGAGAACTCATTCGCTCCATCGCCCAGACCAGGCCGATCGCGGCCAACCGCTGCCAAGCTTACTTGTCCCGATTTTTCCGCTCTGCTCAACGAGGATTACGTCACCGCTTCACCAGTGGTCGGCATTGAACGGCCGGCCAAAGAGAACGTTCGCGATCGCATTCTGGGCGACGATGAAATCCGTGCGTTTTGGCGGGCGACCGACGATCTGCCGGCACCGTTCAACGATATCTACAAGTTGCTGTTGCTCAGCTGCGCGAGACGGCAGGAGGTTGCCGAGGCGCGTTGGGGCGAAGTCGATCTCATCAACAAGGTATGGGTGATCTCGGCCAAGCGAGCCAAAGGCAAAGCCGCTGTGGCGTTGCCGTTAGGCCCGTTGGCGTGGTCAATCATTGAGCGCCAGCCGCGTATCGCCGGATCGGACTACGTCTTCGGGCGACGCCGCTGCGGCTTCAGCCACATGAAGCGTCAGCTCGACGCAATTATGAAGCCCACGGTGCAATGGCAAAATCACGATTTGCGGCGAAGCGGGCGTTCGCTGCTCTCAAAGGCCCGCGTGCCCGCAGACATCAGTGAATTGATGTTGGGCCACGTGCTGCCCGGCAATGTGCGTCGGATTTACGATCGGTTTGAATACCTCGGCGAGAAGCGAGCCGGGTTTGCAGCGCTCGAACGCGAGATCAATCGGATCATCAATCCGCCCGACGCCGACGTCATTCCGCTGCGGCGCTGACCATGGCCCGCAAGGCGAGCACTCGCGGGCCGAAGGTCCGCCCGCTCTCACCAATCGAGCGCTACCGTCGAGATTTTCGGTACCTATACCGTAAGGTTGGCGTCGAGCAGTTGCTCCAATGGTACAAGGAGGACTGCAAGAGCCCGCCGCGCCGCGGCGCCCCGCCGAAGGATTTTTTTGCCCGCCTTGTCGCAGCGGAAGTGGCCATGGATGATTTGCCCAATCGAGAGGCCCGGAAGCTCATCAACGCCCACAGAAAAGAGCGCGCCATGAAGCCGCTGAAGTTTCTAACACTGCACCAAAGAGTGCGCATGACGGTGGAAGCCGTGTGGAAATCGCACGAACAGGCGGACCGAGATCCGACCTTGACCCCCGCGCAGCGCGAGGTGTGGGGTAACCCGCGCCAGCTCGGTCGGAACGTAGAGGCTATTACGCGCCGGCTGGTCAACGAAATACGAAAGGCCAAAGCGCGAAAGTGATGCTTGCGCAAGCGCGCATGTATTTTAATCTCCGAGATTTTAAAACATTTTGGTAGTGGGCGTACTGCGATTACTAGAAATGCTCCGGCTCATTCCGAGCAACCCGGAGCATTCCAATGGAAAACGAGACCGCATCGAGCACTCTCGCGACCGACGCGAAGGTCGCGAAGCAGCTCGGCGTGCATCCCAAAACGTTGCCAAGGTGGGACAAGCGACCGGAGTTGCAGTTTCCTCGTCCCCTTTACATCAATGGCCGGAGGTATAGGCGCCTGAACGAGATCGAAGAGTTCATCCGCCGCGCCGCCGTCGCGCACGCAAGCAAGCCTTCCAAAAGCTGAAACGCAGAGCGGCACCGCTGAGCCGAGCGGTGCCGCTTTCGTATCCATCGGCTCGCACCTCGCCAAAGGTCCTTCGACGATGTCGGCGCCCAATATCATCTCGGAAATTAAACAGCAAGACGAGCTCGCCGACGATGGTTTGAGCATCCCGAATTTTTTCAAGCTTACCGCAGCGGATCGCCGCCTCGCCTGGGAACGCAATCCATCAAGGCCCTTGCCCGCGTTCGGTCGCGAGATGACCGCGACGGAACGCGCTTACCGCGCATCGATCGAACTCGACAAGGCGGTGAAGCGCGCGCGCGACGAGGTCCGGTTCCGGCAATTGCGCGCTAAGGCGGCGGCGGAAAAAGCCGAGCGCGCGGCGGTGCAGCTAGCAGTGAAACAGCGCCAGCGTGAAGAACGCCGCGGTGTCGGTCGACACCACGGTGTTGGTCGCGACCGCCAACGCGCCGGCGCCGGAACGCGCGTGCGACGCGCGACCTGAATTTCGCCCCGGTGGGCGAGACCGCCGCGACTTGGCCGATCGCGGACCAACGGAAGGAGGGCCCGGTGCGCAAACACCGAGCCCTGCATAGGCCGAAGAGGAGAACTTGAAAAATGTTGCACTACACTAACGGCCACCGCCGCGCAATCTCAGGCGCGAGCTTGGCTCAACTCCGGCGCCGCATGTCAGCGGCCGAGCGTGCGGTCCTCGCCGCGGACATCGTCAACGGGCGTGTCGTGTTGCAGGGCCTCGCGGTCAAAGCAATCGCCGCCCTGGTCGGCGTCAACGTCGGCTACGTCGACCGCGCTCTGCGGCTCACCCCAGCCCAACGGCAAGAAGTCTACAACGGCGATCGCCCCCTGGTCCCGCCGCGAGCGCCCGCGCCCGCGCGCGCGGGCGGCTGGGGCAGGGCCGGTGCTCCAATCGACTGGGAAGCGATCGGCGACGCCGAACTAACCGAAGCGATCCGCCGGATCGGCATCGACCGCGCGATCAACGCCACGATCGCGGCCGAGTGCTCCATCACCACCGTGCCGGCGGAGTAGACGCCATGGCGCCGGCGCGAACGCCGGCGCCTCTTCGTCGCGACGGCCACCATGACGACCACCAGCACTCACCAGCCCGCCACCAAAGATCGGCCGACCTACGTGATCACGTTGCGCCCGCAGCGCAGCGTCGTCGATCCCGTTCGAACATTACGTCTCGCGCTCAAAGTCCTATTGCGCAGGTTCGGACTGCGCGCGATCGAGGCGCACGAAGACAGGAGCGAGCGGTGAGCTTGAATCATTCGACGCAATCCGGCCAGCACCCATATGCCGCACGCGACGCCGATCTCTACGAAACGCCCGGCGTTGCGATTGAAGCGCTGCTGCGGGTCGAGCGACTACCACATCAGGTTTGGGAGCCGTGCGCCGCTCGTGGCGCCATCGCCAATGTGTTGCGCGATCGCGGGCATGCGGTGATCTGCAGCGACGTCAAGAACTACGGATTTCGCCTCCATTTTCAGCGCGACTTTTTCTCCGAGACCGCAGTGCCGGCGGGCTGCGAAGCGATCGTCACCAACCCGCCCTTCCGGGTCGGCGGGCAGTTTGTCGCGCACGCGCTCGATCTCTCGCCGATCGTGATCGTGCTTTTACGACTGGCGTTCTTAGAATCCGAACGTCGCTCCCACATCCTCGACAGCGGGAAGCTCGCGCGCCTGCACGTCTTCAAAAATCGACTTCCGATGATGCATCGCGACGGCTGGGCCGGGCCGCGGGCAACATCAGCAATTCCTTTCGCGTGGTTCGTCTTCGAACGAAGCCACGACGGCCCGATCACTGTCGATCGCATTTCATGGGAGAGGCAACGATGAGAGACTCGACCATTTCTGAAGTTTTCGCCTTGGAGCTGATGCGCGAAGGCAAGTTGCTGATGCGCATGCACACCGTGAACGGCCTGCGATGGTTCGTGGTGCCCGGCGGTCAAATTGCTGACAGCACGGCTAAACGAATCCTATCGCGTTCCGACGTGCAACCGCACGACAGCGGGCTGTTCCCAGGATGTGAGCAGACTTTCCGGCTCCGCGGGAATTGGCATGCGCCCTGCAGATAACGAAAGACCGCGCGGGCGCAACTCGCCGCCACCGCTCGCGCGGACCTTCATCGGCGGCATCACGATGCAACAGAACGAGGAATGATATGACAAATGATCTCACGACAACCATCACCAACGACGGTTGGGACGATGCCGCCGCCGAAGCAAACGAGCGCGTGTTGCGCGGCAGCTTGCTCCGTTTCAACGACTGGAACTGGACCCGCGGAAAAGAAGCGGAGCCGGTCGAGAAAGGGACAAAGCTCGTCGCGCTCGGCACCGCGGCGGCGTGGTCGCGATGGGCGGGCGGCAAGCCGGTGGAATACCGGATGCGGCAAGCCGGCAAGCCGCTGCCCGATCGCGAAGAGCTTGGCAGCACCGACCCGACAAGTTGGGAGCTTATGCCGGACGGCAAAACGCCGCGTGACCCCTGGCAATCGACGCGCTTCGTCTATCTCGTCGACCCCGACACGGCGGAGGCCTTCACCTTCTCGACGTCGAGCTTTGGCGGCCACGAAGCAGTGCGCAATCTCGCCGATAGCATCGCCCGCGTGCGATCGGCCCACCCCGGCGCACTGCCGATTGTCTCGCTCGAAGCAGCGGCGATGCACACGAGGTATGGGCGCAAGTCAAAACCGCTCTTCCGGATCGTCGGCTGGAAAGCGACCGGCAGCGCCGGCGTGTGGGATGCGCAACTGCCACCGCCGGCACAACACCCGCAAGAGTGCGATGAGCTTCCATACTGAAGAGGAGCAGCGGCGGTTCCGGGTTCGAAGGATCAGAACCGCCGCCGCATTTCCATTAGGAGAAGTTCCCATGGCGGATGAAACGATACCTTTCAAGAAAAAAACTGCCACGTCGAACGACGACCTCGACTCGTTATGGCTCGATCCCGGGCTCGGCGACGGCATCGTCAGCGTCAGCAACCACATCATTCCGGTTGCAAAGCCGAGGGACTTCTTTCGCGTCCATCCCGATCCGGCTTACCGGCGTCGTACTGAAATCTACACCCACAAACCCGAAGGCGCGATCGACGAGCAACACTATATCCTCGCGCCGGAAATGCGCGGTCGCATCCCGGAAGCGCGACGAGCACGATCGCCACCTGCATCTACCGCGACGGCTCGGTGCGCCTGTGGCCGCTCAGTTTCCCGCGCGACGGGGAACGCGACAACGACGCGTGGATAAGCGCCCGCGCCGCCGCCAGGATTGCGATGGACAAATGGGTGAAGCTGGTTTGGGTGCGACGCGCCTACCAGACGCGCGAAGCCTTGCCGGGATATGCACCCGATCCGGATTTCTCCAAGCTGCCACCGTTCAACGACCTCATAAGGCTCGGCTTCAAAGAGCACGGCATCATCCACGACGAAAAGCACCCGATCTACCGCGAGCTGTTCGGCGTCGCACCGGGAAAGGGCGCGGACGATGGCGATCTCTGACTGGCGCGCGCTGCCGTTCGAGGAGCTCTGGGCCGTCGACACCGAGTACTATCCGGGCGCCGGGCTCGCCAACGGCGGCAAAGCCGGCGATGCAACAACACCGCTCTGCCTCGTCGCGCTCGAAATGCGAACGGGCCGGACCATACGCCTGTGGCAAGACGAGTTCGGTCCATTCCCGCCGTACCGCCTCGACGCCGGCGCCCTGATCATGGGCTATATGATCTCCGCTGAATTCGGATCGCACATTGCACTCGGCTGGGGCCGCCCGGCCTGCGCGCTCGATCCCTACATCGAGTTCCGCCACCACGTAAACGACGGTGCCGCCAAGGCCGCGGACCGCGAAAAAGGTTTCTACGGTCTCGACGGCGCGCTGCGCTATTTCCACGAGAACGGCATCGACACCGCGCACAAGACCGAGATGCGCGATCGCATTCTGCAGGGCCCGCCGTTCAGCGCCGACGCGCGCGTGGCGATTTTGAACTATTGCGAGGAAGACGTGCGCGCCCTGGCGCAGCTGATCAAGCACATCGTCCCGACAATCCGATCGCTGCCGCACGCAATGATGCGCGCGCATTTCCAATGGGCCATCGCGCAGCAGGAGCGCCGCGGCGTCCCGCTCGATGCACCGCGGCTCGACCGTATCAGGAGCTTGTGGAGCGCAATCCGAAGCGCCCTCGTGATCGAGATGGATGCGCGATATGGGATTTACGAGTTTGTCGACGGCGAACCGCACTGGCGCAAGCAACGGTTCGCCGACTACGTGCACAGCCATCACATGACCTGGCCGACATATGACGACGGCGCGCTTGACGAGCGCGAGCAGACGTTCCGCGAAATGGCCGGAAGGTACCCGCAGATCGAGAACCTGCGCGAGTTACGCTATTCGATCTCAAAGCTACGGCTCAACGATCTCCGCGTCGGCAACGACGGGCGCAACCGCGCTCTCCTGGGAGCCTACGGGACCAAAACCGGACGCAACGCGCCGAGCAATTCGAAGTTCGTATTCGGACCGGCGAAATGGATTCGGTTCCTCATCACACCGCCACCGGGGCGGGCGCTCATTCATCGCGACTACTGCCAGCAGGAGGTCCGCATTGCCGCGGTGCTGTCCGGCGACACCGCCCTGCTGCAAGCCTGCGAATCCGGCGATGTCTACCTCGGCATCGCTGAAAAACTCGGCTTCGTCCGAGAGGACATGAACGCGTCCGAGCTCAAGGCGGTGCGCACCCTGTTCAAGACGGTCGTGCTTGGAATTCAATATGGACTAGGCGCGCGCGCGTTGGCGATGCGCACCGGCGTGTCGCTGTTTGAAGCGGGCGAAATTCTGGCGCGGTTGCGCGCCCGGTTCCGGTTGTTCGAGGCATACGCGCAAAGCGCCGTGGATCACGCCGGACTACGGCTCGAAATCAGCACGCCCTTCGGCTGGTATATGCGGTGCCCATCCGGCATCAACCCGCGCACGGTGCGGAACTTCCCGATCCAGTCGACCGCGGCTGAGATCCTGCACGTTGCCTGCATCCTGGCGGAGCGGCGGGGGATCGAAGTGATTGCTCCGGTGCACGACGCCATCATGGCGGAAGCGGCATTGGAGGAGATCGAGGACGCTTCAGTCGCACTCGATCGCGTCATGCGCGACGCCGCCGCCATCGTGCTGCGCGGCTATGAGCTGCCGACCGACGTGCAGCCCATTCAGCCGGGCGAGCGGTTCTACGAGGAACGCGGCGAGGACATGTGGAAAACGATCACCCGACTGACAGCCAAACTAGAGAAGGAAAACGTGGCATGAAAAGCCAAAACAACCTGTTCGAAGAAGGCGATCCTTTCGACGATCCGCTGTGGAAAACGGCGAAGACCACGACACAAATCTCAGACTTCGTCGGGTGCCCAATGGCATGGCTCGAACAGGTCCTGCCGCATGTGCAGGGCGCAAGCCAGCTCGCCGTCGCCCTGCTGCTCTATCGCCGATGGGTGCTATGCGGCCGACGCCGAACGTTCGAGTTCCCCAACGCCGACCTGAAAAGGTTAGGTATCGATCGCCCGGTGAAATACCGAGCATTAGCCAAGCTCGAAGACGCCGGTCTAATCACTGTCGAACATATCCGCGGACATGCGGCGCGAATTACGCGGTCCTGGAAGTAGCGTTGTCAGATGACAACACCAACGTTGTCAATTGACAACGCTCACTAGTGTCAATTGACAACACCACCTGTGGCCATATGGCCACAACAGTACAACTATGTTCTTACTCTATGCTTGCTATTGTCTACTCTTATAGATGGGGAGGTAGTGGTGGCTGAGCCGACGTTGGCAAAGGTGACGATCTACGAGGTCGCCGAACGACCGTGGGGATGTGAATATCGGGTCCCATCAGGCTAATGTCGGGTCCCATACTGGTGAATCGGAATTGTCGGTATTGAATTCAAATTGAAGAGGTGAAAAGAGACTTCTCTTGCCCCCACCCCTCCCACCGGCGGGCCCCCGGGCGGTTTGCATCGGCCCCAATCCTTGGCCAATCCGATATTTGAATTGCCCTCATTGAAGCCCGTATTGAGTTTGCGGGTCCCAATTGCCGAATTGCCACCCTCCTCTAGGGATTAAGGCTGTAAGCAATTGGTTGCCCAATCCAATGGGGCCCCAATTGCGAGAATTGGTATTCATTGCAGAGAGGCAAAGGAGCCATCGACCAGACCGGCAAACATAAGGGGCCCCAGTTCTAGAACTAAAACTAGGCTGTGTTGAAGAGGCGAAGGAAGTTTTTGGCCACCGCCCCCTCTCCACGGGCGGGG